>Ga0068862_100000729_pt1 | contig 33267 bp, 31 predicted proteins | sample KBSSwiS52_FD_66598 | JGI IMG/M metagenome (GOLD analysis project Ga0068862, IMG submission 66598) | Switchgrass rhizosphere microbial communities from Kellogg Biological Station, Michigan, USA - KBS Switchgrass S5-2 | ecosystem: Host-associated > Plants > Roots > Rhizosphere > Soil ... | reverse complement strand
CGGCGCAGCAGGTAGCCGGTGTCGACCGTGCGCGGCGAGCTGCGCATCAGGATGTGCAGGATCTTGGTCTCGGTGGGGGTCAGGGGGACCGGATTGCCCTCGACCTTCGCCACCTGGCGCACGAAGTCCACGGCCAGCCGGTCGTCGACCGGCGTCTCGGCCGCCAGGGTGAAGGAGAAGTCGCCGATGCGGCGGAGCACCCGGCGCGCCCGCGCCACGAGCTCGGCCGGACGGAACGGCTTGAGGATATAGTCCTCGGCCACGGTATCGAGGGCATTCACCACCATCGGCTCCTCGTCCACGGCGGTCAGGAGGATCACCGGCAGGTCGCAGAACGCATGGATGCGCCGGCAGAGCTCGATGCCGTCCAGCTCGGGCATGCGGATATCGACCATGGCGAGATGGGGCAGCCCGTTGCGCTCGATCCAGCGCAGCGCGGCCTCGCCGGATCCGCAGGTGGAGACCTCGAAGCCCGACGCCTCGAACGTCTTCCGGAGCAGGAACAGGATGTCCGGATCGTCGTCGACGCAGAGGACGCGATAGTTCAGGGAGTCCTGCCTGGGAGCGCTCATGGAAGCAAGGCCCGGAATGACGACGCATCCCAATATAGCACCGGACGAACCTCGCCCGTAATGTCATCCGCAATCTTCGATAGCTAGGCTGACGCGGTGATGAGGCCACCCGGTCCGGGCACCTTCTGGGGAACGCATGTCCAGGCTTCGCCGTTCCCGGCGGGGCTGTCCTTCGTCGTGCTGGCGTTGACCGCGCTCGGCCTGGTCAACGCCCTCGCTCCGGACCTCGCCGCCGTGCCCGGGCCGCTGCGGGAGCTCCTGGTCCCGGTTCTCTACGGGGCCGCGGCCCTGATCGCCATGTTGGTGGCGTTGTTCGCCTGGGCGTCGTGGTTCGCCCGCGGCAGCGCCATGGCCCTGCTGCTCGGCGCGGCGCTCCCGGGCGCGGCGGTCGCGGGCTTCCTCGCCTCGCTGGCGCGCTGGCACGCGGTCACGGCCCTGGCGCCGGACGTGGGGCTGGGGCTGGACGCCGCCGGGCTCGGCGCGCGGCTGACGCTCGGACTGGGGCTGCAGCTCGCCTGGGCCGGCGCCTGGCTGGAGAGGATCGGCGGCGGGCCGCAGGAGAGGCGGCTGGCGCCGGCAGCCCTGCTCAAGCTCGGGGGGATCGTCCTCGGGGTGGGCCTCGCAGGCCTGCGCGTCGCGCCCGCCTGGGGCGACGCCTCCGTCCTGCTCCTCCTGCTCGCGGCGATGATCCCGGTGGCGCAGCTGCACCGCCGCGAGCCCGGCTTGATGACCCATGCGGCTCTGCTGAGCCTGGTGCCGCAGTGCGCGGCCCAGCTCGCGGCCCTGGCCTCGGCCTCCGCCTTCGACCAGGCGGCGCTCATGGCCCAGGCGCTCGGGGTGCTCGGCTTCCTCAGCCTCCTCGCCGGCGTCTTCCTGGACTTCCACGGCACGGCGCGGGCCAACGCGCGCTTCCACGACCGGCTGCAGCTCCTCGACCTCGCCATCCAGCGCATGAGCCTGGGCGTGACGATCACCGATCCGGCGGGCACCATCCTCTACGTCAATCCCGCGGACGCGGCCATGCACGGGTACAAGCCGGAGGAGCTCGTCGGCCAGAGGTCGCGGATCTTCGGCCTGGAAGAGACCAACCCGGCCGAGCGGCCGGAGGTGCCGGCCTTCTGGCGCCGCGAGTCCATCAACCGGACCCGGGACGGCCGCACCTTCCCGGTCCGCCTGATCTCCGACACGGTGCTCGACGAGGAGGGCCGGCCGCGGGCCTTCGTCACCCTGTGCGAGGACGTCTCCGAGATGCGCCAGGTGCAGGAGCGGGTCGAGCGGCTCAAGCGGGACTTCCTGGCGACCGTCAGCCACGAGCTGCGCACGCCCATTACCTCCATGCTGGGCGCTCTCGGCCTGCTGCGCGGCACCCGGCTCGCCGCGCAGCCGGAGCGCGTCGAGGAGCTGCTGGAGATCGCCGAGCGCAACGGCAGCCGGCTGCTCCTGCTGGTCAACGACCTGCTCGACCTCCAGCGCCTGGAGGAAGGAGCGCTGCGCTTCCAGATGGCCCCGCTGCGGCTCGGGCCCCTGCTGGACGAGTCGGTGCGCGGCATCAAGGGGTTCGCCGACCTCTACAAGGTGAGCCTGCGGGTGGAGACCGACGCCTCCGGCGCCTCCCTGGTGACCGACCGGGACCGGCTGGCGCAGGTGCTCTACAACCTGCTGTCGAACGCGATCAAGTTCTCGCCGGCCGGCCGCGAGGTGCTGCTGACCGGCCGGGTCGAGGACGGCCACGTCGAGATCCTGGTGCGCGACCACGGCACGGGGATCCCGGAGGAGTTCCGCAGCCGGCTGTTCGAGAAGTTCGCTCAGGCGGAGGACCCGCAGACCCGCCGGCAGGGGGGCTCGGGGCTCGGCCTGTCCATCTCCAAGAAGCTGATCGAAGGCCTGGGAGGTACGATCGCCGTCGCCAGCTCCCCGGGAGCGGGCACGACGGTGACGGTGCGGCTCCCGCGCCAAGCCGGCGGAGGCCGATCCTGACCGCCAGCTTCTAATGGGGGGTCTTCGGCGTAGACCAGGATGTTGGTGTCAACGAAGGCCGGCACGATCGTGAAGCTCGTCTCTGGAAGGCAGGGGACCGCCGCCGAGGTGAGCACCCCGTTCGAGTCGCTCGAGGGCGGCCCGCTTCGCGGTCTCGTAGGCCTCGTCCTCGGCCACGAGGCGAGACAACTCTTCCCGCAGCAGTGCCGAGACCGAACGATTGCGGCGCGCGGCCAGCACCCGCGCCTTGCGAAGGACCTCGTCGTCAAATGTCAGCGTGATGTTCCGTTGCATGGGCTCCCTGCTGGCTGCACGTTTTTCACGTGTTGCACCGATTCCACGTGATCCTAAGCCTCCCTGCCGGCCGAGGTCAAGGTTGACCGTTCGACGCGCCAGATAGGCCTCTTGCCGGCTCCGGGAGGGAAATAGGCTACATCCCGCGCCGAATGCTCCATATCCCCGGGCCAGGGGACGGTCCGTCCTCACGCGAGGACGTTGGCCGGGGAATCCGGGGCTCCGGCGGCACGTTGCCCTCTATGGGGGTCCCCTGGTCCACCCCTTGCTTCATCCTGTCCGAGGAAGAGAAAAGGAGGAGCAGAGATGCTCAGAAAATACCTGTCCCAGACAATGCTCGCGCTGGCCTTCGCGCTCGCCCTGGCTCCGGCCGCTTTCGCCCAGCAGCCGGCCGAGGAGCCGCAGGCCCAGGGTCAGTTCGGCGAGAAGATCGACGTCAACGAGGTCCTCCTCGACGTCCTGGTCACGGATGCCAAGGGCAACGTGATCGTCGGCCTCAAGCCCGAGGACTTCGTGGTCAAGGAGAACGGCAAGCCGGTCGACCTCACGGGCCTCACGTTCTACTCCGACCGCCGGCTCGTGGGCGGAGCCAAGGAAGGCGTCAAGGTGGACGAGGTGCCGGAGGACCGGTTCTTCATCCTGTTTTTCGATGACCAGAAGGACGAGGCGGTCGACGCTCCGGAACTGCTCGCGCGCCAGGTCGAGGCCGGCCAGCGCGCCCGCGACTGGGTGCTCAAGAGCCGCCAGTCCGCCGATTGGGTCGCGGTCGTGAGCTACGACAAGAAGCTCAAGGTCCAGCAGGACTTCACCCGCGACGGCCGGGCGCTCGCCGAGGCCGTCGGCGATGCCATCAAGGGCAAGGACGCCGAGGGCAACTGGCCCTCCCGCATCAAGGCGGGTGAAGGCCCCTCCCTCTATGCCAACCTGCCGCGGGGCAATGCCCTGCGCGACGAGACCAAGAACATCTACGATGCTCTCGAGGTGCTAGCCCGGTCCGCCGGCCAGATCCGCGGCCGCAAGAACCTGGTCATGTTCACGACCGGGTTCGGCGAGGTCAACTCGTTCGGGCAGTACATTCCCGACCAGCGCTACTACCCCGGCATGGCGCAGGCGCTCAACGACAACAACGTCGCGGTCTACTCCCTCGACCTGGTGCCGGCGGCGACGATCCATCCGTTGAGCAACGCCATGACCCAGCTCTCGAACGACACCGGCGGCCAGTACTACACGAACTTCTCGACCTTCGCGACCCCGCTCAAGCAGATCGGCGAGGAGAACAGCGGCTACTACCTGCTCAGCTACCGCAGCGAGCAGCCGGCCGGCAAGCGGGGCTTCCAGGAGGTCGACGTCGATACCACGAACCCCGAGTTCAGGGTGCGGGCGCGGAAGGGGTACGCGTACGGCGAGGAGAAGGGGCAGAGCGGACGCTGACGCTCGTAGGGGCGGCCCTTGTGGCCGCCCTCAGCCAGGGCACCCACAAGGGGTGCCCCTACACCGGGATTCGGAGGGCGGCTGAAATCAATCTTCGCCGCAGCCCGCCATAGGGTTGGCGGCAGGCCAGCAGGTCCGAGAGCACCCGCCGGATGCCAGGGTGGAGCCGGGAGACCGGCACCATCCACTGACCGATCGGATCGTCGAAGAACAGGGAGCGGGCGCGCGCCGCCCGCTCCATCTCCCCTCCCAGCTCGACCGACAGCCTTCGCGGGTATGTCTCGGGCGTGCCCGCGAGCAGACTCTCCGCGGCCCAGATCCCGGAGAGCATGCCGTAGCGGATCCCCTCGCGGGTCAGCGGATCGGCCACCGCCGCCGCGTCGCCCACGAGCAGGATCCGGCGCGCCACGCCCTTCTCCACCCCCGCCAGCGTCCAGGGTCCGAACACCGGGATCGGGTAGCGGTAGCGCGGCCCCGGAAGGTCGCGCCAGCCCGTGGGCAGGTGCCGGTCGAGGAAGGAATCGAGAGCGGCGCGGGCGGCGCCGTCCGAGAGCCGCTCCGGCGTCCAGGCGATGCCCACGGAGGCCCCGCCCGGCCGCGGGAAGATCCACATGTAGCCGTCGGCGAGGTCGGGAAGGCCCAGGACGAGGCGCTCGAAGCGCAACCCCGACAGGCTCCCGCCGAGGCCGACGCTCTCGCCCTGGGGAGTCAGTCCCAAGCTGCGGCGCGTCCGCCCCCTGGCGCCGTCCGCTCCCACGATCCAGCCGTAGGACCGGGTCTCACCCGCGGCGGTGATCCTGATCTCGTCCCCCTCCCAGGCCAGCTCTTCGACCTTGTGCGGGACCTGTCGGGCGCCTGCCGCCACGGCCGTCTCGCCGATTGCCCGGTCGAAGTCGGCCCGGCGGAAGATCCGGATGCCTCCGAAATCGATCTCGAGGCTCTGGCCCCAGGCGTTTTCGATGACGGCTTCAGGGCCGACGACCACCGGCAGGGGCGACGGGTCGAACCCCGCCAGCCGCGGCAGCACGTGCTCGGGAATGCCCCCGCCGCAAGGCTTTTCACCGGGGCGGCCAGGAAGGTAGAGGTCGACCTCCGCGCCCGCTCTCGCCAGGGTCAGGGCGGCGGAGCCACCCGCGGGGCCACCGCCGATGACGGCGATGCTGCTCACTACACCCGCGTCCCCTGCGTGTCCTCGCCGTCCTCCTCTTCCTCGATCTTGAGGAGGACGACCGTCACGTTGTCGATGCCGCCGCGGGCGTTGGAGTCGTTCACCAGGCTGCGGCAGATCTCGTGGAGATCCCTGCCGGAGGAGAGGCGCTCGCGGATGTCGGCGTCCGAAAGCATGCCGGTGAGGCCGTCCGAGCAAAGAAGATAAAGATCGCCCGGCTTCACCTCGATCTCGCGCACGTCCACCACGACCTCGCTCTCGCCGCCCAGGGCGCGCGTCACCACGTTCTTGAGCGGGTGCGAGCGCGCCTGCTCCTTGGAGAGGAAGCCGGCCACCACCTGCTCGTTGACCCAGGTATGGTCCTGCGTGAGCTGGTCGAGCCGGTTGTTGCGCAGGCGGTAGGCTCGGCTGTCGCCCACGTGCGCGACCGCCGCGGTGCCGCCGGCGAGGAGGAAGCCGACCACGGTCGTGCCCATGCCGTAGAGGGAGCCATCCTTGCTGATCGCCCGCAGGACATGATCGTGGGCGATGCGCACCGCCATGCGCAGCAGGTTCGTGTGCCGCTCGAAGCGGTTGTCCATGCCGAACGGCCAGGTCGTGTCCTTCTCTGCGGTCTTGTCGACGAACTCGCGGATGGCGTGCACCGCGATCTGCGCCGCGACCTCTCCGTGGCTGTGGCCGCCCATGCCGTCGGCGACGACGTAGAGCCGGTGCAGCGGGTCGATCTCGAAGTAATCCTCATTGTGGATCCGGGTCAGACCGACATCGGAGAGCCCGCAGGCCTTGACGCGCAGCATCAGCCAGCCTTTCCGAACAGGCCGCGCCGGGAGGAGGGTTTCTCCAGCTCCTCCAGGGCGCGGAGGACCGCGGGATCGTCCTCTCCCCACTCGATCGCCTTGCGATAGTGGAGCACCGCGCGGTCCGCCTGTCCGGCGAGCGCGCAGATCCGCCCGGCCTGCTTTTGATAGGAAGGGTTCATCGGTTCCAGCTCGCAGGCCCGCTCGATGGCCGAGACGGCCCGCGGCAGCCAGTTCGCCTGCTGGGCGCAGGCCATGGCCAGGTAGTGCCAGGTCTGCGAGCTGGTGGGATCGGCCTTGGTGGCGCGGTCGAAGTTGTCGGCCGCTTCCAGGAAGCTCTTCTCCTTGTATGCCTTGACGCCGCGCTGCAGGTAGGCGCGGGCGAGCTGCTTCGGGTCCGAGTCGGCGCCGGGCCGGACCAGCTCGACGTCGTGCTGCCGCCGCCGCTCCGGATCGGAGAGCACGTTGAACGCCTGCGTGATCTCCTGGAAGTCCGTGTCCGCCCGCAGCCTCTCCGACCCCTGGAAGCGGTCGGGGTGGCGGACGCGCGCCAGCTCCCGGAAGCGCTGGCGGATCTGGTCCTCGGTCGCGTTGCGCGGCAATCCGAGGACGACGTAGAAGTCCTTCGGCATCACGTGTCCCTTATTTCTGCTTGATTCTATACAAACGGAGGGCCAGGGATCGAACCGCGTCCGGGACGTTGCGGTCCTTGGCCATGTCGCGCAGGTCCCGCACCGCCAGCCGCGGCACGTATTTGATGGCCAGGGCCAGGGGGGTCCGGGGGTTCTGGACCAGCGCTTTCATCACGGGGTAGCGGCCGATCCACTCGCGCTTCTTGGCGATCGCGTCCAGCACCTCCTGCTGCACCGAGCGGCTGGAGGCGGTGTGCTCGATCTCCTGGTCCGAGAGGTTGTTGAAGAGGAGCGCCGCGCAGGCCACCTGCGGGTTCGTATCGCGCAGCAGGAACTGGCGCAGCAGCCGGGGCGCGCCGCGCGCCAGCTTGAGGCGCGCCGGCACCGGCAGCATGCGGATCTGGCCCTCGGAGAGGCCGGTCTTCTCCTCGATCTCCCCTTCGACAGGCAGGGCCTTGACCGCGCCGAGAGCGGCCTCCAGGGTCTCGTCGTCGATCTCCTCGAGCGGCCCTTCGGGCGCCGGGGCCGGCCGCGCCGTGCGCTCCCGCGGCAGCAGGTGGTCGCGGTATTCCGTGATCCGCCGCTGCACGTAGCCGGAGAGCTGCGGGTTCGCCTCCAGGGACGACAGGATCTGCGGCTCTTCCAGGATCGCGTCCTGGCGCAGGATCAGGATCTCCTGGAGGTCGGGAGGGAGGCGGCGCGCCAGATCCACGAGGAGATGCCGGGGCACGTCGCGCCGCCGCAGGATCGTCTCGAGCAGCCGCGGATGGGAGGCCTGGAGCGCGAAGAACGCCAGCACGTCCTCCCCGGCCTGGCGTTCCAGGAAGGGCGCCGCGACCCGCACGTCCACCTGGCGCAGCGCCTCGGACGCCTTGCCGGCGAGCTCGGCATCCGGGCCGCGGGCGAACTGGACTTGGAGCGGGATGAGGTCTTCGGGAGCCAGGGGCAGGAAACCGCTCGCCGCCAGCACCTGGAGCTGGCGATTGGCCCCCGACCGGACCTGATCGAGCAGGGAGGCCTGGGCGTCGGCCACGGTCAGGGCGCCTCTTTCTTCGCCGCGAGCTGCCGCACCGTCTCCAGGTCGATGACGACCTCCCGCACCTCTCCCGCCTTGCCGTCCAGCGGGTAGGAGAGGCCGTTGACCTGGATCTCGGCCGCGCCGGCGTCGCCGAGCGTGACCTGCACGCTCTGCTGCGCCTCGACCGGCAGCGACTCGCCCTGCGCCATCTCCTGGGCCAGCACGCGCTTGCCGTCCGCCGTCACCTCGACCCAGCACGCGGCCGTGAAGTCGAGGGTGACCTCCAGCGGGGCCTTGGGCTTCTCCGGCCCGGCCAGGGGCGCGGAGACCGCCGCGGGCTCGGGCGCGGGCGGAGCGGCGATGGGCGGGGCCACGTCCGCGGCCGGATCCTCCAGGCGGTGCTTGGCGTACCAGGCGAGCGCGGCCACCAGCCCGACCAGGACGAGCACGGCCACCACGAGGAACACGCCGTAGGTCCAGTTGCGCACCGGCTTGGGCCGGGCCGGACGCTGGCCGGCGAGGGTGGCGTCCCTCTTGACCCCGTCCCGGATCCCCTCTTCGTCGGGGGCCCCCTGCTGCTGGACCGAAAGGTAATGGTTGACGACTTCGTCGGGCGAGAGGCCGACGTAGCGGGCGTACTCGCGCAGGAACCCCTTGGCGAAGATGGGAGCGGGGAGCAGGTCGAAGCGGTCGTCCTCCATCGCCTGCAGATAGCGCATGCTGATCTTGGTGCGGTCCGCGATGTCGCGCAGGCTGATCTCGCGCATCTCGCGCTGGCGCCGGAGCCAGTCGCCGAAGGCGGCCATGCTCTCGGTCTCGGGCGGCTTGTCCCAGGGGGGCTGGCGCCTGGGCGTGCCCCCGCCGCCGGGCGGGGTGTCCGCCGGTCCCGCCCCTTGACCACCGCCAGCGCCGCCGCCGTTGCCGTTGCGGCGTTGGGGGGCTCGCTCTCGTCTGGACATGTCGTTGGGCACGCGAGTCATAACTTTACGCGGCACTTGCTTTTACGTCAAACCCTTTCGCATGCGGAATCACCCAGCAAGAGTCGAGCCCGCTGCCGGACCGCCCCGGAAAGGCGCGGATCGGCGGCGATGGCCTTCAGCTCGGTCTTCCGCAACAGCGGCAGGAGCTTCAGCCCGGTGGCGAGCGGGGTGCCCGGATTGCGGCAGATCGCCACCTGCAGCCCGTAGCGCGCGCCCCACCGGCGGTCCGCCGCGATCAGCGCCAGCACCGGACCCGGCGTGGCCGCGCCGTGCACGACCGGCGCAAGGATATCCTCGGTCATGCGGGGATTGTCCAGCAGCGCGCCGATCACCCGCGGGCTAGGATCATTGCGCAGCTGCGCCAGGAGCCCCGCGCCGGCCCGGCGCGCGATCGAGATCTTCTCCCCCAGGGCGAGCTCGGGCAGGCGCATGGCCAGGTACTGGTCGGCCATGCGCCGCAGCCGCGGATGCACCCGCGTGTCGCCGCCGAGCGCGGCCAGGTCCCGCCAGTAGAGACCGGGGACGAGCTGCTGCGCCAGCACCTGCGGCGCGCGCGGATGGAGCGCCAGGTCGCGCCGCACCTCGTAGAACGAGAGCAGCCGCGGCTGCGCCAGGGCCTCGATCACCTCGGCGGTGACGAACGAGCTGCGCAGCACGAGCCGCACGGCGGGCGGATCGAGGAGACCCGCGTGCTCGCGCACCAGGGCCAGCAGCTCCTCGGAGCCGGCGTCGCGCATCCGGTGCAGGATGGAGGGATCGAGCTCCGACGGGGCCTCTCCCTGGACCGGCTCGACCATGGCCCTATGGTATCTTCCTTCGGCCATGGCGATCTCAAGAGATATCCAAGCGCACCTCGCCAAAGGGGAGTTCGACGAGATCGAGGGAGAGTGGCTGGCCGCCATGGGCCAGACCCCCCTGGAGCTCGACTACTTCGTCGGCGTGGCCCGCGCCCTGACCGGCACCGGCCAGGAGGAGCGCGCCCGCCTGCTGCTGGAGATGCTCGACGAGCAGCTCCGCGAGAGCGGACAGTGGGACCTGCGCCGGAAGCTGTTGCAGCGCGCCGGCTCCCTTCTCCTCCCGCCCGAGAAGCTCCACTCCTCCATCCTCGCCACCCTGAAGCGCCTCTACGGCAACCGCTCGATCTACCAGGGGCTCGCGGACGCCGTCGGCCTCCAGCGCGCCACGCACGACATCCCCAAGACCTGGGAGAAGGTCGAGAAGCTCGAGAGCCTGCTCGCCTTCGACGTCGGCACCGTGGTGGCCATGGAGGGCAAGGGCGTCGGCCGCATCGCGGAGGCGAACCTCGGCCTGGAGAGCTTCAAGGTCGACTTCGAGCGCATCAAGGGCATGACCGTCGGCTTCAAGGCCGCGGCCAAGCTGCTCCAGCCGCTCGCGCCCGAGCATGTGCTGCGCCGCAAGCTGGAGGACCGCGCGGCCCTCTCCGCGCTCAAGCCGCCGGAGCTGCTCCAGGCCACGCTCCAGAGCTACGACCGGCCGCTGACCGCCGGCGAGATCCGCGAGATCCTGAACGGCATCGTCAGCGAGTCGCAGTGGACCTCCTGGTGGTCCGCGGCGCGCAAGCACGGCCACGTGGTCGCCACGGGCACGGGCAGCCGCCAGACCTACCGCTGGGCCGACAGCAGCTCGGACGCGGTGGATACGCTCTGGAAGGCGTTCGAGAAGGCCGATCCGCGCAAGAAGATCGAGCGCCTGAAGCGCGACGGCGCCCGGGATCCCGGTCTGCGCGCGCTCATGGCGGAGAACCTGGAGGCGGTGGCCGACCGCATCCTGGGCCAGGACCCCGGGCTCGCCTTCGAGATCTGGTTCGCCCTGGAGCGCACCGGCGGCGCGCCCGAGGACGTGGACTGGTCGCCCGAGGAGCTGCTCCTCCAGCGCGATCCCACGCGGCTCTTCGCCGGCATCGAGGACCGGCTCCTGCGCGAGCGCGCCTACACCATGGTGCGCGAGCGCCGGGAGGACTGGCCCGACGTCTACCGCGGCGCCATGACCAAGGAGACCGATCCCCGCGCCCTCGACCTGCTGGCCGACGGCCTCCGGGATGCGGGCGCGGGAGCGCTCAAGGAGCTGGAGCGCTTCTACGACACCCTGTTCGCCCAGCCGCACCGCTATCCCGCGGCCTTTACATGGCTGGCCGAGCGCGCGGCGGTGGACGAGTCGGTCCGCGCCAGGAACCCATTGCGGCTCCTCCAGCAGATTCTCGGCGCGCCGGCCCGGGACGAGTTCGCGGCCTACCGCCTCCGCCTCCTGGCGCTGGCCGAGTCGGGCGGCACCGTGCCGCGCCTCCTGACCCACCTGACGCACGAGCAGGCAGCCCAGGCCGAGGACGCGGTGCAGCGCAGCTCGAACCTGGAGCCCTTCATGCGCGAGCAGCTCGTCAACGCGATCCAGCTCCGCTTCCCGGCGCAGCGCAAGGACAGCGGCCCGGCGGCGCTCTACGCCGCGATCGAGTCGATCGAGGCCAAGCGCGCCGAGCTGCACCGGATCATGACGGTCGAGGTGCCCGCGAACCGCAAGGCGATCGAAGAGGCCCGCGCCATGGGCGACCTGCGCGAGAACTTCGAGTACAAGTCGGCGCGCCAGCGGCACGAGTACCTGAACGCCCGCGCCGCGGCCCTGAACGCCGACCTCAACCGCGCCCGTCCGATCGAGACCGCGAACATGGACGTCGCCGAGGTGCGCATCGGCACCCGGGTGCGCCTGTCCGGCAGCGGTGGCAGCCGGGTGATGACCATCCTCGGCCCCTGGGAGAGCAAGCCGGAGGAGGACGTCATCTCCTACGAGTCGGAACAGGCCAAGGACATCCTGGGCAAGAGGGTCGGGGACGAGGTCACCCTCGCGGGCGAATCCTGGCGGGTCGAAGCGATCGAACCCTGGCGGTAGCTCACGGACGAACACGGACTTTCACAGACGGACACGGACCCGGGCTCCGGGCTGTCCGTGCAGGTCCGTGTGAGTCCGTGTTCGTCCGTGAGCCTCTGCTTCAAACTCCCTGCGACAGCTCGACGGTTTCCAACCTGTAGCGGAGCACGACCCTCGACCCGTCGGCCAGCAGCAGGCCGAGGTCCGAGTACTGCGCCAGGAGCTCGCGCCCCTGGGGGCTCTGGGCCGAGAGGCGGGTCGCGGGGACAACCCCCTCGAGCCCCTTCTGCACCCAGACGTCCCCGCCGCCCACCTCGCGCCAGACGAACTCCCGGCCGGCCACCTGGCTGGTGGTCTGCGGCAGCACGAGAGGCAGGTCGGCCGCGGGCTCGACCGTGACGACCTCGACCAGGGCAGGCCGCAGCATCAGGTTCTGATCCAGCTCGACGACCTTGTGCTCGATCCCGCTCCTGAGCAGGAACAGGCTGAGCACCAGGGGTACGGCCACGGCCGCGGCGGCGCGCAGCGACGGCCCGCTCGGCAGGTTGAAGAGGTACGACAACACGTTGCCGGCGAACGCGGGCTCCGGCCGCCGCGCCGCGGCGACCTCGGCCCGGACCCGCGTCGAAAGTCCCGGCGGGGGAGCAGCCCTTTCAAGGCGCCAGACCCCGCTCACGGTACGTTGCATGGACTGGAAGCGGTCGCGGCAGTCGGCGCAGGAGGCGAGGTGACCCTCGATCTCCCGCGATTCGTGGAACGCGGCCTCTCCGTCCAGGTATGCGGAAAGCTGTTCGGACGAAAGATGGCGAATCATGTTCAAGTCTCCAAGAGGGTCCGGAGCTGATCACGGCCGCGGGCGATCCGCGAGCGTACCGTGCCGATCCGGACTCCCAGAACGTCGGCGATTTCCTCGTAGGAGAGCCCTTCTATGTCCCGCAGGACGACGACCTCCCGGAACACCTGCGGCAGACGGGTCAGCGCCTCTTCCACCCTGCGCTTGTCGTCCGCGGCGACCGCCAGCTCCTCCGGCCCTCGCGACGGGTCGGCATAGACGGCGACGCCCTCTCCCGTTTCCTCGCCGATCGGCTGCGTCGGCGGATGCCAGCGGGAGAGCCGGTCGCGGCAGTGGTTCACCGCGATCCGGAAGATCCAGGTCTTCAGGGTGGAACGACCCCCGAAGCTCCCGAGGTGCCGGAACACGCGCAGGAAGATCTCCTGCGTGAGGTCGGCAGCCTCCTCGCGGTTGCCCGCGAGTCGGTAGGAGAGGTTGTAGACCATGTCCTCGAACCGGCTGTACACCTCGTTGAAGGCGCGAGCGTCGCCGTAGCGGTGGCGTTCGGCCAGCTCGAGGTCGACGTCGAGGTCACGGACGACTGCGGAAACCGTGGCTACCCCCACCGGGTCCTCCCAGGATGCATGCGCGAGCATCCTTCTCTACTGTGTAAGACGGTGTTCCGGGCTTAAAAGTTCCCGGGGGTAAAGTTTACACCTGAGAGGGGAAAGGACCAAAAGGACTTAAAGGACCAAAAGGACCCGGATCCGGTCCGGAGGTCCTTTACGTCCTTTAAGTCCTTTACGTCCTTTACGTCCTTTCAGCCCTCACTTCGCCGTCTTCACAGCCGGCCCCGCCTCGCCCTGCTCTTCGCCGTAGTACGCCAGCAGCCCCTTGACCACGGCTTCGGAGACCTTCTGGCGGTAGGCGCGGGTCTGCACCAGGCGGCGGTCCTCGTCGTTGGCGAGGTTGCAGACCTCCAGCAGCATTTTGGCGGGCACCGAGTTGTAACGGAGCACGGCGGGCACCCAGGCGCTCTTGTTGCGGATGATCTTGTCGCGCACCGGCTTGAACGGGTGCACCTGCAGGCCGTGCGCATGGAACGCGGCGATCACCTCCTTGGCCAGCTCGCGGGAGAGGCCCTCGCTCTCCACCCTCTGCTGCCAGGGGAAGCTCACCTGCGGGGCCTCCTGCACCTCCCTGCGCGAGGTGTAGACCGCGCCGCTCTTGCTGTAGGTGCCGTCCCGCTTCTCCGCCGACGGGATGTAGGCCATGGCCCCGCGCAGCGACGGGTGGAGCGAGTCCGCGTGGATCGAGAGGAAGACCACCTTCTGCGGGTCCTTGCTCTCCTTGACCGTCTTGCGGTAGACGCTGTTCGCCAGGTACCAGCGCAGGTTCGTGCCCACCCGGGCATCCTCGATGGGATACGGGGGCGTGGTCAGCACCGAGTGGCGGCGGGAGAACGGCAGCACGTCCGCCTCCTGGACCTTGAAGTCCGAGCCGTCGCGCGTGGTCACCACCACGTTGGCCGCGGTCTGCGTCTCCAGCAGCTTCTTCACCCGCATGGCGATGTCGTAGACGTAGGTGCTCTCCCAGACTCCGCCCATGGCCGCGCCCGAGTCCTGGCCGCCGTGGCCGGCGTCGAGCACCACCGTGATGCCGGCCAGGCCGCGCGCCTTGACCTGGTTGCTGAACTGGGCGCTGGCCCGCAGGCTCGCCTCGTACTCCAGCCGGCGCGGGTTCCCCTCGGGCAGGAACTCGGGCTGCAGCACGTCGAACGGGATCTTGACCCGGTAGCCGATCGGGATGTCGGTCACGTCCACGACGCCGCTGCGCTCGGCGATCTCGACGGCGAGCTGGTTCACGTCCTGGGCATGGACGCGGCCGGTGAAACGCACCACCACGCTGGAGTAGAGCGCCTCGCCCGGCCGCAGCCGGTAGACCGCGTACTCGCCGTCGCCGTCCTTGCCGTAGGTCAGGTGATACGGGATCTCCGGCACCGGCAGCACCGCCTTGAACGCCGGCCGCAGCAGCTCGGACGGGATCACCACGGCCGTGCCGCGCGGCACGTCGTCGTCCAGCAGCTCGTTGTACTCGCGGATGGCGCGGAAGTTCTCGCCCGTGCCCGTGAACCAGAGGGAGACCTGCCACAGGCTCTCGCGCTGCAGGGCCCCCACCCCCTGCGCCTCGTGCTTCCAGCCGTCCGCCTGGCCGCTGTCCTTGGGGAAGAGCGCCTTCACCAGCTTGAGATGCCACTCCTGGGACAGCAGGTCGAAGGGGATGCGGTAGCGCATCCCTGCGATGAGAGCCGTCGAACCCAAGCTGTTGTTCGCTTCGAGCACCTGGGGAGAGAGGCGGGAGTCGCCGCACAGCCGGCGGGTGAAGGCGAAGAGGCCCTCCCCCTTCTGGGGCACGGCCTCCAGGAAGATCCCGTCCTTCTCCGTGAGCGTGCCGACGAGGCCGCCTCCGAGGTCCACCCGGAGCGAGCGCGGGGCCGAGAGCTTCTGGTCGAGGGCCGCCGAGGCCACGGGGACGATGGACAGCGCCGCGAGCACGGCCAGCACCCAGACCCTCATGCGCTCAACCGGCCTCCCGGAACGTAGGCGCCAGCCGGAAGCTCCCCTGGAACTCGAAGGCCCGCGCGGCGCGGAAGACCGTGGCCTCCTCGAACGGCCGGCCCATGAGCTGGAGCGACAGCGGCAGGCCACGGTCGTCCAGCCCCGAGGGGACCGACACGGCGGGCAGGCCGGTGAGGGATGCCGGGGTGGTGAAGATGTCGGAGAGGTACATGGCGAGCGGATCGTCCGTCTTCTCGCCGATGCCGAACGCCGCGCCCGGAGCCGTCGGGGTCGCCACCACGTCGGCCTTTTCGAGCGCCGCGTGCAGCTCCTGGCGCATCCGCTCGAGGACGCCGCGGGCTTTGCCGTAATAGGCCTGGTAGTAGCCGGACGACAGCGCGAACGTGCCGAGCATGATCCGGCGCTTGACCTCCGGCCCGAAGCCCTCGCTCCGGCTCGCCAGATAGAGGTCGAGCAGGTTGTCCGCCTTCTCCGCCCGCCGGCCGTAGCGCACGCCGTCGAAGCGGGCCAGGTTGGCGCTCGCCTCGGACATGGCGATCACGTAGTAGACCGCGATGGCCGCGTCCAGGCTGGGCACCGAGACCTCCACCAGCTCCGCGCCCGCGGCTTGGAGGCGCTCCAGGGCCTCGCGCCAGACCCTGCCGCTCGCCGGATCGAAGGTCGAGGCGTCGATCTCCTGGATGACCCCGACCCGCAGCCCCTCGATCCCGTCTTCGATGCGCGCGAGGTAGTCCTCGGCCGGACGGGTCGAGCAGGTGGAGTCGTTGGGGTCGGGACCGGCCAGGATGCCCGTGGCCAGGGCCGCGTCGCGCACGTCGCGGGCGAGCGGTCCGATCTGGTCGGTGGACGAGGCGAAAGCCACGAGCCCGTAGCGCGAGACCCGTCCCCAGGTGGGCTTGACCCCGACCAGGCCGCAGAGCGCGGCGGGCTGGCGCACGGACCCGCCGGTGTCCGAGCCGATGCCCAGGGCCGCGCTCCCCGCGGCCACCGCCGCGGCCGGACCGCCGCTCGAGCCGCCGGGCACGGTGCCGAGGTCCCACGGGTTGCGGGTGACCTGGTATGCCGAATTCTCGCACGACGAGCCCATGGCGAACTCGTCCATGTTGGCCCGGCCGAGGATCACGGCGCCCGCATCGATCAATCGCCGGACCGCGGTCGCGGTGTACGGGGCCACGTAGCCGGAGAGGATCTTCGAGGCGCAGGTGAGCGGCCAGCCGGCCACGTTCATGTTGTCCTTGAGCGCGACCGTCACTCCAGCCAGCGGGCCGATCGGATTCCGGTCGATCTCGGCGGCGCGCTCGCGCGCCTCGTCCTCGAACAGCTCCAGCCAGGCGTGGATCAGCGGCTCGACGCGGGCGGTGCGGGCCAGGGCGGACTCGACCACGTCCACGGCCGAAACCTCGCGGGAGCGCACCCGGCGGGCGGTCTCCTCGGCGGAGAGCTCCCAGAGCTCAGTCATCGGAGCCCTTCACCTCGGGCACGAGCAGGAAGCCGTCCAGGGCGGCCGGGGCATTGGCGAGGAACTGCTCGCGGGGCAGGTACGCGTGGGCCCGGTCCTCCGCCTCGAAGGCGCCCTGGGCCGTGTCCTCTTCCATGCCGGTCTCGTAGCGCTGGAGCTGATCGATGTAGTCCACGATCTTGCCGAGCTGGGCGACGAAGACGGCCTCCTCCTCCGGCTGGAAACGGAGTCGGGCGAGAGCGGCGATTTTCCTTACTTCTTCGATGTTTAGTGCCATAGCCCTGAAGTGACAGTTTAGCCCCGCTTCCGGGCCAAGGCAATGAGATTTATCGCAGCGTGACGGGCCGGGTGATGACAGAGCCCTTCCGGTCGCGCAGCTCGATGGTGACCGGGCCGCCCTTGGTCACGCTCTCGGGGTCGATCGTGACGACGTAATGGCCGGAGATGGCCCTGGCGAGGAAGTCGGTGGCGAGCCCGGTGAGCACGTTGGTCTTGGCATACGTGCCGCCCGTGGCATGAGCCACGGATTCCAGTCCGACCTCCAGCGAGTGGTAGTCGGCGCTGGTGACGTCGAGCACGAAGACCGGGATGTTGGCGCGGCGCAGCGCCCGCACGGCCGGGTAGAACGCCGGCGTCATCTGCACGCCGAAGGAGCTGAAGCGCCCCAGTCCCCAGCCGAGGAAGACGATGATCTTTTCCCCCGGCAGGTCCGCCAGGGTCTCGGCGGTCACCTCCAGGGCGCGCTCGGGAGAGGCCGCGGCGACCGCCGCATCGGGGTCGAAGGAGCCCTTCAGGGAGACCTCGCCGCTGCCCGCTCCGGTCTCGGACTCTCCGAAGAGCATCCCGCGGTCGATCGCGGCATAGACGGCCTCGCGGTCGTGGGTGAAGTCCTGCCTGAGGTGAAGATGGGAGTCGAACGAGATTACCGCCATGCGGTCCGCCGGGTGGAGCGTCTCGAGCAGCTCCTCGGTATAGGGCCGCAGCCGGAGCTGTCCGCTGATCCGCGTCGGGTTGAGGTCCGCCTGGACCCAGAAGACCACCAGCTTGCCCGCCGGTCGGGGCTCAGGGATAGGCGCGGCCGGATCGGCCGGCGCCTCGACGGCCGGAGCGGGCTCGCCCGAGGAGAACCAGTCGACCCCGACCACCGGGACCTCCTGCTTGCCCACGCGGACGCGGAAATCCTCGGGCCCGAGCCCGGTGATCGGATACCCCCGGCTGTCCACCACGCGCACCGTCATGGAGATCAGCGAGACCGTGATCTCTTCGCCGAACTGGTCGGCAAGCCTGGGGTCCTGGGGGGAGGCGATCTGCGGGAAGAGGAGGGCTGCCAGGAGGAGGGCGGTTCTTCCGGCCATGGGGCAGTGTAGCATCCGGGCCATGCCCCTCCACTCCTTCCGCCTCCTCCTCCACCAGCCCGCGGTGCGCGCTCTGATCGCCGCGTCGGACGGGGTCGAGCTCCACCTGGTCGGAGGAGTGCTCCGCGACCGCGCCCTCGGACTGCCGGTCCACGACTTCGACGCCGTGGTCTCGGGACGCGGCCGGGAGATCTCCGAGCGGCTCGCGGAGACCCTGCCCGCGCGGCTCGTCCTCCTCGGCGGCAAGGAGTTCGCCGCCTACCGCCTGGTCGGAGAGGAGGTGGTCGTGGACATCTGGGACCGCGCCGGCACCTCGCTCCATCAGGACCTCGCCCGCCGCGACTTCACGATCAACTCGTTCGCTTTCGACCTGCGGACGCAGGAGGTCTCCGACCCCTTCAACGGCCTCGGCGACCTCGGCAGGCGGGTGCTGCGCGCCACCACGGGCGAGAGCTTCGCGGGCGATCCGCTGCGGGTGCTCCGCCTGCCGCGCCTGCTCCTTCGCCTGCCCGGGTTCACGGCCGAGCCGGACACGCTCCTCCTCGCCCGGCGGTCGGCGGCCGGGCTGTCCGAAGTGGCGGCCGAGCGGGTGCGCGACGAGCTGAACCTGCTCTTCGACCATCCGGACGCGGCGCGCGGTCTCACCCTCCTGATGGAGCTGGACCTCTACCCCGGTCTCTGGCTCGGACGGCCCGGCGAGCCCGGAAGGCCCGGTCTCGCTCTCGCTGAGGTGGGAGCCCTCCCCGACGCCGTCCGCGAGCTCCGCGACCGGGCTCCCCATGTGGCCGATATTGCCGGGGGGGTGGACGCCCGGATCGCCCGCCTGGCCTCGCTCTTCGCGAACCTGCCGGAGCTTCGCGCCCTGGAGCGCTTCCGGGACGCCGGCTATCTCACCCGCTCCACGGCGGCGGACATCGCCCGCCTGCTGGAGCTGCCCGGGCTTCCCGAGGACGAGATCGGCCGCCGCCGCTTCCTCCACAAGTCGGGAGCGCTCTGGGCCACGGCCGCCGCCTTCCTCTCCACCCGGGCCGCGGCCCACGGTCGCCCCTGGCGACCCGCGCTCGCTCCCCTGGTCGATCTCGCGCGAAGGGAGGGCGCCACCCTGATCGATCCGCCGCGGCTCCTCGGAGGGGCGGAGGTTCAGCAGATTCTCGGAATTCCGCCAGGAAGGGAAGTCGGGCGCGCGCTCGACGCGGTGCTCGCCGCCCAGGTGGATGGGAAGGTGCGCACCAAGGAAGAGGCCGTGGCGCTGGTGAGGGCTCTCCCGGAAAGGACCTAAAGGACCTAAAGGACCAAAAGGACTTAAAGGACTCAAAGGACAACAGCAGAGTTGCCTTGTCCTTTACGTCCTTTAGGTCCTTTTGGTCCTTTCCGGGCTTTCTACCGGAAGATCCCGGTCTTCCGCTCGCCGGCGCTGGTGTCGCCGCTGCCGCCCATGAGCTTCTGGTTGAGCTCCTTGATGCGCTCCATGAGCTTGTCGATCTTCTCCTGGGCTTCCTGGCGGAGGCGGTTGTAGTCGCCGCGCAGGCGCTCGCGCTCCTGGGCCAGCTCCTGGAGGCGGGCCTTGACCTCCTCCATCTGCTCGTCGCGCTGCCGGAGGGCGACGTGGAGGCCGGCGATCTGCTCCTCCTTCTCCTCCAGGCGGATGCGGGTCTTCTCCTCCTGCTCCTCGAACAGCCGCTTGAACTGCTGGAGCTCGACGATGGCCGCGAAGTCGGACGTGGTGGGCATATCGCCTCCTCGCTCCTCGATGCTGGGGAACATCCTGCGGAGCTTCAAGGACAGGTCTTCCGGGTCGGACGACTGGCGCATGGCCTCGGGGTACGAGATCGTCCCGTGGGCCAGGAGCGCCAGCAGCGACTGGTTCATCGACTGCATCCGGTAGTAGGTGACCGAGGATTCCAGCTCCTCGTGCAGGCCGCTGGTCTCCCCCTTCTCGATCATGCTGGAGATCTTCGGGGAGGCGCGCATGATCTCCAGCGCGGCGACCAGGCCGGGCTTGTCCTGGCGCTCCACCAGCTTCATGGTGACCACGCCCTTGAGCACCTGGGCGAGCTGCGTGCGGATCTGCCCCTGCTGCTCGGACGGGAACGCGTCGAGGATGCGGTCGACGGTCTGCGGCGCGCTGTTCGTGTGCAGGGTCGAGAACACGAGGTGGCCGGTCTCGGCCGCGGTGATCACGGTCGAGATGGTCTCCAGGTCGCGCATCTCGCCCACCATGATGACGTCGGGGTCCTGGCGCATGGCGTTGCGCAGCGCCTCGGAGAAGCTGGTCGTGTCGGTCCCCACCTCGCGCTGGGAGATCGAGGCCACGTCGTCGGTGAACAGGAACTCCATCGGGTCTTCGATGGTGATCACGTGCACCGGCCGCCGCGTGGCGATGTAGCGGATCAGCGCCGCGAGCGTGGTCGACTTGCCGCTGCCCGTCGGGCCGGTGACCAGCACCAGGCCCATGGGCATGTCGGCGAAGTCGAGCAGCACCGGCGGCAGCTCGAGGTCGTCGATGCTCTTGATCTGGTACGGGATGCGGCGGAACGAGGCGGCGATCGTGCCACGCTGCATGTAGATGTTGCCGCGGAACCGGGCGAGGCCGCGCACGCCGTAGCCGATGTCGACCGAGAGCTTCTCCTCCAGCTTCGCCTTCTGGCGCGGCGTGAGGATGGCCTGGAGCATCTCGTTCAGGTCCTCGGGCTTGAGCGGCTCGCTCTCCAGGGGCATGAGCCTGCCCGTGATGCGCAGCAAGGGCGGACGCGTCGGCTTCAGATGAAGATCCGACGCACCTTTATCGGTCATGAACTTCAGCAGCCGGTCGAGGTCCATAATTTACCCTTGATAGGGGGCCTGATCTTAATACAGAAGCGACCTCGGCAGCACTCCTTCCAGCTCCAGGAGCTTGCGCTTCATCTCCAGCCCGCCGGCGTAGCCGGTGAGGGAGCCGTTGGCGCCGATCACCCGGTGGCAGGGGATGATCACGCCGATGGGGTTGTCGTGGTTGGCCATCCCGACCGCCCGGGCCGCCTCGGGGCGCCCGACGATGCGGGCCTGCTGGCCATAGGAGCGGGTCTCGCCGTAGGGGATCGCCTGGAGGGCCTGCCAGCAGAGACGCTGGAACTCGGTCCCCCGGGGATCGAGAGGCAGGTCGAAATCGCGGCGCCGGCCGGCCAGGTACTCGTCGAGCTGGCGCCGGACCTCGGGTAGCGGCTCCGCAGCGGGATCGTGGACCGCGTCCGGCCACCAGCGCGACCGGGATCTCTCGGCGCCCTCGCGGTCCGGGGTATGTCCGAGCCAGGCCAGCCGGCCCTCCCGGACCACGGCGAGGGCCCAGCCCAGCTCATCCCGGAAGAGATCGAAGGCCGCGGCCGGCATCAGTACTTCCGCATGAGGCCGACGACCACCCCCTGGACCCGCACCTCACGCGCCGGCACCCGGATCGGCGGCATCGTCGGATTGGCCGGCTGCAGCCGGACCATGTTGCCCTCGGGGTAGAAGCGTTTGAGGGTGGCATCGTCGCCGATCAGCGCCACGACCATCTCGCCGGGCTCGGCCAGGTCGCGCCGGAGAACGATGACGAAGTCGCCGTCGTGGATCCCCTCGTCGATCATCGACTCGCCCACGACCCGGAGGACGTAGTGGTCGCCGCCGCGGTGGCTCAGGAGATGTCCCGGCACCGCCACGCGATCGCTCCCGGACAGCGCCTCGATGGGGCGGCCGGCCGCGATCCGTCCGAAGAAGGGCAGGTCCTTGTCGCTGCCTTCGCCGCCGGGGATGGCGCGGATCAGCTCGATGCCGCGCTTCTGGTTCCAGTCCCGGCGCAGGAAGCCCTTCTCCTGGAGCAGCTTCAGGTGCTTGTACGCGGTGCCGTACGAGGAGAACCCGAACTTCTCGCAGATCTCCCGGTGCGTGGGAGCGATGCCCCGCTCCCGGCGGTACTCCTGAATGAACTCGAGGATTTCCTTCTGACGTTCGGTCAGGTAGCTCATGGACATAAGTATAGGCGGTAACCCGGCGAAGCGCAAGCAGGGCGAAAGTGGGGGCACGGACACACGGACTTGCACGGACTCTCACGGACGAACACGGACCAGCTCCGGTCCGGCGTCCGTGAAGGTCCGTGACCGTCCGTGATCGTCCGTGTGTCCGTGTTGTATGCTCCCGATCTCCGCGGGGGCCGAGCAAACCCGCAGTGCCAACCATGACCCTCACGACCTCCGAGCCGATCTCCCGCCTGGGCCTGCAGCTCCCGTTCGAGCGCGCCACCCTGGCCAATGGATTGCGGGTGGTGCTCCATCCGGACCGCAGCCTTCCCCTGATCACCGTCAACCTCTGGTATCACGTGGGCTCGAAGAACGAGCGGCCCGGCCGCACCGGCTTCGCCCACCTGTTCGAGCACATGCTCTTCCAGGGCAGCGAGCACGTGCCCGCCAACGAGCACTTCCGCTTTCTCCAGCAGGTGGGCGGAGTCGCCAACGGCTCCACCTGGTACGACCGCACCAACTATTTCGAGACCCTGCCGTCCAACTGCCTGGACCTCGGCCTGTGGCTCGAATCGGACCGCATGGGCTTCTTCCTCCCCGCGCTCACCCAGGAGAGCCTCGACACCCAGCGCGGCGTGGTCATGAACGAGCGCCGCCAGAGGGTGGACAACCAGCCCTACGGCCGCTCGACGGAGCGCATGCACGAGCTGCTCTACCCGGGCGACCACCCGTACCACTGGCCGGTCATCGGCTACATGGAGGACATCGCCGCTGCCACCCTGGAGGAGGTCCGGCAGTTCTTCCAGACCTACTACGCGCCCAACAACGCGGTCCTCACCCTGGCCGGCGACCTCGATCCCGACACGGCCCTGAAGCGGGTCGAGGCCTGGTTCGGGGAGATCCCGGCGGGACCGCTCGTGCCCCCCGTCGTGGCGCCGCTCTCCCCCCTCGGCGGCGAGCAGCGCGCGCTCCTGGAGGACGACGTCAGCCTTCCCCGCGTCTACATGGGGTTCCGCGCCCCGGCCTACGGCGAGCGCGGCTGGTACGCCGCCGACCTGCTGACCGGCGTGCTCACCGGCGGCAAGTCGAGCGTCCTCTACCGGGACCTGGTGTACGAGCGCCAGATCGCCCAGGACGTCGCGGCCTGGGTCAGCCCCTATGAAAAGGTCGGGACCTTCATGATCGTGGCCACGGCGAAGCCCGGTATCCCGATCGAGACTGTCGAGCGCGCAGTCCTGGAGCACGTGGACCGCGCCGCCGCCGCTCCCCCGGATGCCGCCGACTTCGAGCGCTCGCGCAACCGGATGCTCACCGAGCTCTACAGCGGGCTGCAGAAGCTCGACAACCGGGCCGACCTGTTCTCCCAGTTCACGACCTACTTCGACGATCCCGCGGGCGCCGCGGCCGAGGCCGACCGCTACCTGGAGGTCGAGCCGCGGGAGCTCGCCGACTACGCCTCCCGCTGGATGACCGAGGCGGAGCGGGTGGTGGTCACCGTCGTCCCGCGCAAGGCGAGCTGATGATGACGGAGGTGATTCGCACCGCTCCGCCGCCGGCCGGCGAGCTCCGCCCCTTCCGCTTCCCCGCGTTCGTCAAGCGGTCCCTTCCCGGCGGTCTGACGGTCTATGCCGCCCGCATGGCGGGCGTCCCGCTGTTCAGCCTGGAGCTCTCCGCGCGCGCCGGCGCCCATCGCGATCCGGTCGAGCAGGCCGGCCTGGCCACCTTCACCGCGTCGGTGATCGACGAGGGGACGCGGCGCCGCGACTCGATGGAGATCGCCGCCTGGCTGGAGCGCCTCGGCGGCTACCTCGTCTCCGCCGCGGACTGGGACACGGGCTTCGTGGTCGTGGCGATGCTGGCGCAGCACCTGGACGCCGGGCTCGGCCTGCTCGCCGAGATCGCGCTCACCCCGACGTTCCCCGAGAAGGAGATCGAGCGCATCCGCCAGCAGCGCCTGGCCGAGCTGATGCGGCGCGGCTACGACCCGGGAGCCCAGGCGGACGACCGCCTGGCCGAGGTGATCTACGGCGGGACGCCCTACTCCGCGCCGCTCCTGGGGCGCGTGGAGAGCCTGCGGACCCTGGACCGCGACGCGCTCCTGGCCTTCTACGACCGCCACTACTCCCTCGCCGGAGCGACCGTGATCGCCGTGGGCGACCTCGATCCCGAGGACGCGGTGCGCCGCATCGAAGAGTCGCTCGCGCCGCGGCCCGGCCAGGAGCCGGCGCCCGCGGCCCCCGCGATCCGGCCCGCGCCTCTCGCCGGGATCTCCATCCACATCGTGGACCGTCCGGGCTCCGCGCAGACCGAGCTGCGCCTGGGGCACGCGGGAGTGCCGCGCACGCACCCCGAGTGGTTCCCCCTGAACGTCCTCAACATGGTGCTGGGCGGCAAGTTCACGAGCCGGATCAACCTGAACCTGCGGGAGCGCCACAGCTACACCTACGGCGCGAACAGCCGCTTCTCGGGCAGGCTGGGTCCGGGCCCGTTCGTGGTGGACACGGCCGTGGCCACGGAGTCGACGGGCGCGGCCACCCGCGAGGTGCTCGGCGAGCTGCGCCGGATCCGCGAGGAGCCGGTGGAGATCCAGGAGCTGGAGGAGACCCTGAGCTACATGATCGGGGTCTATCCCTACACCCTGCAGAGCATGGGGGACGTGGCCAAGCGGCTGGAGATCCTCTCGACCTACGGGCTCCCGGACGATTACTACGACACCTACCTGGAGCGGCTGGCCGCGGTCACCCGCGAGGACCTGCTCAAGGGAGCGCGCGAGCACCTCCACCCGGACCGCATCGCGGTCGTGGCCGTCGGCCCGGCGGACGAGCTGGTCCCGCAGTTCGAAGGGGTGGGAGAGGTGACGGTCTACCGGCGCGAGCCGGAGCCGGCCGCGGTCGCTAGTTCAGATTGACGGAGACCTCCCCCTCTGCCGTCACCAGAATGTCGAGAGTCCGGGTCTCGCCGCCGGGGAAGTTGCCGCTGCGCCGGACTGTTCTGCCGGCCTTGCGTCCGGGAGCGACCAGAACCTGGAGGTCGTGGATACCGGCGGGAATCTCGATCGTCGCACCGTCGTTGAACGGCTCCGCCTTGCGGAAGATGCCGGGGCGCTTGCCACGGAAGGTGCGCCTGAAGATGGTGTTGCCCTTGAGATCGATCCTGACGGTCGCCTCCTGCATCTCGGAGTTGAGCGAAATGCGCAGCTTGGCGTTCCCGGATGCAGGTTCGGCCGTCTCCTGCGGGGCGGTGTTGACGGGCACGGGCTGAGGCGTGGCCGCGGCCGCCTGCTCGCCTTGCGCCGGCCGCTGGCCGGTGGCGGTCCTGGGCGGCCGCTGGCGCAGGCCGTCCAATCCCTTCTGCGCTGCGGCCCGGATCTGGGCGGCCTCGGCGTGCGCCGGATCGATGGCGAGCAGCTCGTCGGCCGCCGCCAGCGCGTCGGCAAAGCGGTGGTCCTCCATGGCGATCTGCGCGCTGGCCAGGTGGGCGGCGATCTTCTCCGCTTGGGTGGAGCTCTTGATGTGCTCCGCGAGCTCGTCCTGGGTGCTCTCGAGGTGCGTCTGGATGCGCTTCTTCTCCTCGGCGGTGGGAGCCAGCCGCACGGCCTCGCTGAAGGCCCTGAGCGCCGCGGGGTAGTCCCTGGCGCTCCTCGCCATCTGCCCCTGCTTCACCAGGTTGATGTAGCGGACCGAGTCGGCCTCCGCACCAACGTCGACACTCTTCGACCCGGACCAGGAGATTCCGAGCAGGATCGCCGCAGCGGCCAGGATCGCGATCACCGCGGCCACCCCGGCGGAGAGAACCAGGCGGCGGGCCGACATGGGCTGGCGCGGCGGTTTCTGCCGGGGTGGCTTGACCGGCTGCGCCGCCGCAGGGACCGGGGGCGGCGTCCCGCCGGCGCCCGACATCACGGTCGTGCCGCCGGGCGGAGTGGCATGAGCGGATTGGCCCGGCTCCATCCCCGGCGCCCAGGCGGCGATGCTCAGCGTCTCGTTCAAGTCGTCGCGCGCCTCGGTCAGCATCCGCCGCAGGTCGTCCGCCATGTCCTTGGCCCGCTGGTAGCGGCGGGCGGGATCCTTGTCCAGGGCGCGGTCGAGCACCTGCTCCACCCCGGGCGGCAGGTCCTTCGCGTACTCCTTGGGCGGTGTGAAATGGTCGTAGACGATGCGGTGGCTCACCACCGTCAGGTTCTCGCCCTGGAACGGCTTGTGCCGGGTCAGCATCTCGTAGAGCACCACCCCGAGGGCGAAGAGGTCGGCGCGATGGTCGATCTCCTTGCCCTGGATCTGCTCCGGCGCCATGTAGTTCGGTGTGCCGAGGAGCTGCCCCTCCTGCGTCAGGTTCGAGGTGTCGAGCCGGGCGATGCCGAAGTCGGTGATCTTCACCCGGTTGTCGGCCGTGAGCAGGATGTTCGCCGGCTTGACGTCGCGGTGGATCACCCGGTGGGCATGGGCGTAGTCCAGGGCCTCGGCCACCTGCGCCACGATGTCGACGATGAACTGGAGCGACATCGGCTGGTCGCTCTGGAGCAGCGCCTTGAGGGTCGTCCCGCGCACGTACTCCATGGCGATGAAGGCCAGCCCCTCCTCGGTCTGCTCCACCACGTCGTGGATGGTGACGATGTTCGGGTGGCTCAGGATGCCGGCGCTCTGCGCCTCGCGCATGAAGCGGATGCGGAACTGCTCCAGCTCCTGGTCGCGCACCGAGTAGCCGATGCGGAAGGTCTTCAGGGCCACGAGGCGGCCGATCAGCGGGTCCCGGGCGAGGTAGACCACGCCCATGGCACCCTTGCCGATCTCGTCGACGATCTCGTAGCGGCCGAGCTTGGTAGGGGTCGCGGGTAGCATAGCGCTTTCAGAGTCCGCCGAATTCTAGGCCGCCGGCCCCCCGCAGGTCAAACCCCGAGGTGGGTAAATCCTGGACGTTCCGCGATTTAGCCGCCCGCGGCCGGACCTGTCGCCAGCCCTTCCCCGGGATGGTATATTTACGCCTCCCTGGACCTCGCTTTCCCGTCGAAGGAGGCTCGAATCAATGCAGGCAATGCAGGTGGACAGCCCGGACAAGATTCGCAACGTCGCCGTTGCTGGACATAACGACACCGGCAAGACCACGCTGGTGAGCGCCCTCCTCTACGCAGGAGGCGTCACCACCCGCATGCACCGGGTGGAGGACGGCAACACGTTCACCGACTTCGACCCCGAGGAGGCCGAGCGCGGCATCTCGATCGGCCTCGCCCCCTGTTTCGTCCCCTGGCGCAACCACAAGGTCAACCTGATCGACTGCCCCGGCTACGGCATCTTCTTCACCGAGGCCCGGCAGGGCATGCGCGCCGCCGACTCCCTCCTCCTCTGCATCAACTCGGTCGCCGGGGTGCAGGTCAACACCGAGCGGGTCTGGAAGTACGCCGAGGAGATCGGCCTCCCGGTCATGGTCCACCTGGCCAAGATGGACCGCGAGCGCGCCGACTTCCAGCGCGCCTTGGACGGCCTGCACAAGTCCTTCGGCCGCCTGGTGCTGCCGATCCAGGTCCCGATCGGTCGCGAGCAGGGCTTCGAAGGGGTCGTCGATCTGGTCATGCAGAAGGCCTGGAAGTTCGCCAAGGACGGCAACGGCAAGGCCGAGGCGACCGCGATCCCCGCCGACCTCGCCGAGCAGGTGGAGACCCTCCGCGGCCAGCTCGTCGAGACCGTGGCCGAGACCGACGACAAGCTCATGGAAGGCTTCTTCGAGACCGGCACGCTGTCGCAGGAGGACCTGGAGGCCGGCCTGCGCCGCGCCGTGGCCCGCCGCCAGATCTTCCCGCTCACCGTCTCCTCCGGCAGCCACGGCATCGGCTCCGCGGCCCTGCTCGACAGCTTCCTCGAGATCCTCCCCTCGCCCGTGGACCGCGCGCCCTTCCCCGCCCACACCCTGGGCGGTGAGGCCGTCGAGCTCACCGCCGACCTGAACGGTCCGCTGGCGATCCTGGTCTTCAAGACCCTCTCCGACCCCTTCACCGGCAAGATCTCCCTGCTGCGCGTGGTCTCCGGCACCCTGCCCACGGACACCGCCGAGTACAACAGCCGCGCCGAGGAGATGGAGAAGATGGGGCACCTGATGGTGCTCCAGGGCAAGCAGAGCGCCCACGTCCCCAAGCTCATCGCCGGCGACATCGGCGGCGTGGCCAAGCTCAAGCAGACGGTCACGGGCGACACGCTCTGCGCCAAGGACCGGCCGATCAAGGTCGACTGGATCCAGGTGCCCGAGCCCGCCATGGCCTTCGCGGTCGAGCCCAAGTCCAAGGGCGACGAGGAGAAGATCGGCGAGGCCCTGGCCCGCCTCATGGACGAGGACCTGGACCTCCACGCCGGCCGCGACCCGGACACCCACGAGCACCTGGTCTCCGGCACCGGCCAGGAGCACATCGAGATCTCGGTCGCCAAGCTCAAGCGGCGCTACCACGTGGAGGTGATCCTCCACCAGCCCAAGGTGCCCTACCGCGAGACCATCCTGAAGCCCGCGGACGGCCATGGCCGGCACAAGAAGCAGACCGGCGGGCGCGGCCAGTTCGCCGACTGCAAGATCAAGATCGAGCCGCTCCCCCGCGGCGAGGAATTCACCTTCGCGGACGAGATCTTCGGCGGCGCCATCCCGAACAACTACCGGCCGGCCGTGGAAAAAGGCATCCAGGACGCCCGCCGGCGCGGCTACCTCGCCGGCTATCCCGTGGTCGACTTCAAGGTGCGCCTGCTCGACGGCCAGTTCCACGACGTCGACTCCTCGGAAATGGCGTTCAAGATCGCCGGCTCGCTGGCCTTCAAGGACGCCATGGCCAAGGCCTCGCCGACCATCCTCGAGCCGATCATGAAGGTGGAGATCAACACCAGCGAGGAGTTCACGGGCGACATCATGGGCGACCTCTCCCACCGCCGGGGCCGGCCGCAGGGCATGGACACGGTCAACGGCTCCCAGGTCATCAAGGCCACGGTGCCGATGTCCGAGATGCTCGAATACGCCCGCGTGCTGCGCGCCATGACCCAGGGCCGGTCGACCTTCCACATGGAGTTCTCGCACTACGAGGAAGTGCCGCGGCCGGTGCAGGAGAAGATCATCGCCCAGGCCAAGAAGCATCACGAGGAGGAGCACGAATAGCTCCCCGCAACTTGACACACATGGAGATGGAACCTTGATTCAAGCCAGCCACATGCGCGCCGGCATGTGCATCCTCTTTGAAGGCGACGTCTGCCGCCTGATGGAGGTCAAGCACGTCACGCCCGGCAACCTGCGCGGCTTCGTGCAGGCCCGGATGCGCAGCCTCAAGTCCGGCAACAGCTTCGACCACCGCTTCAGCTCGACCGAACGGGTCGAGCGCGCGATCCTCGAAACCCTCCCGATGGAGTACCTCTACTCCGACCCCTCGGGCCACCACTTCATGAACCAGGAGACCTACGACCAGGTCACCCTGGAGAACGAGACCCTCGGCGATACGCTGCTCTACCTGCTGCCGAACATCGTGATCCAGGTCGACTTCTACGACGAGAAGCCGGTCGGCATCGAGCTGCCGAACACGGTGATCCTGGAGGTGGTGGACACCGAGCCGAGCATGAAAGGAGCCACGGCGAGCGCCTCCTACAAGCCCGCCAAGATGGAGACCGGCCTCGTGGTCAACGTGCCCCCGTTCATCGAGCCGGGCACCAAGATCATCATCGACACGCGCGAGAACAAGTACCTGAGCCGGGCGTGAACGCCGATCTCGTCATCCTCGGCCTGACCTGGTTCGTGGTCTTCCTCTTCTCGACCACGCTCCACGAGGCGGGCCACGCCTTCGCCGCGTACAAGCTCGGCGATCCCACGGCCTATGAAGGGGGGCAGGTCAGCCTGAACCCGCTCCCCCACATCCAGCGCGAGCCGCTGGGCATGGTCCTGGTGCCGCTCATCACCTTCGCGGCGAACCACTGGATGATGGGCTGGGCGAGCGCACCGTACGATCCGCTCTGGGCGCACCGCTATCCGAAGCGAGCGGCGATCATGGCGCTCGCTGGTCCGGCCGGCAACCTGATCCTCGTCTTGATCTCGGGGACGATCCTGCGGATCGGCATGAACGCGGGCGTTTATAAGCCGTTCCCGAACTGGATCTACGGCCTCCGTTTCCCTCCCTTCGAGCAACTCGTCATGGCCACGACCGAAGGCGGGCTCGCCGAGGCGGCGATCGGCTCGCTGTCGATCCTCTTCATGCTGAACCTGCTGCTCTTCTTCTTCAACCTGCTGCCCCTGCCGCCGCTCGATGGCAGCGCCGTCTTACCGGCCTTCATGAGCAACGAGATGTCGGCGCGCTACAACTCCTTCCTGCACCAGCCCATGGTCTCGCTGCTCGGCCTGCTCCTGGCCTGGAAGATCTTCCCCATGGTCTTCAGCCCGGTCCTCGATTTCGTGTTGCGGATCCTCTACGCGTAGGCGAGGTCCTGAGCAACGATGCGAAGCAAGCTTCTCGACCGAATTCTCAGGGGAACCTCGGACGCCAACATCCCCTTCGGCTCTTTCTGTGGCCTTCTGCTGGAGCTCGGCTTTGACGAACGGATCAAGGGGAGCCATCATATCTTCAGCAAAGAGGGCGTGGCTGAGATCCTGAACCTTCAGCCCAAGGGTTCCCGGGCCAAGCCTTATCAGGTTCAGCAAGTCAGGAAGGTAATCCTGAAATACCGCCTTGCAGGAGATGGAGATGACTGAGCTACGTTATGAAGTAATCATCTATTGGAGTAGCGAAGATGAAGCCTTCATCGCCGAGGTACCAGAGCTGCCAGGCTGCGCCTCCGACGGCTCCACCTACCAAGAGGCATTAAGGAATGTTCAGGGGATTATCGAAGAGTGGATTGAGACGGCGAGAGAGCTCGGCCGCACCATCCCCGAACCTCGTGGAAGGCTGATGTTCGCATAAGCTGCGATCTCCGTGCTGCGGATTCTCGATGCGTAGGGGGATCCCGCTCAGGGCCGGGCGGGGGTGTCGGCCGGCTTAAGCACCGAACGAAACGCCTTGAGCGCGGCCGGATGATAGATCGTCGAATGCTTCTCCTCCGGCATCGCTTCGTAGTGCCAATGCACATCAGGCGGCGCATTCTTGGCGAGAACGGCCACGAACCGTTGCATGACGCCGGGGATGTACTCCTCGCTGCTGTTGGCGAGATACAGCGTCTTTTCCGCCTTCTGCCGTAGCCGCAGGTGCTCCGCTGCGTCGTTGACGAGCTTCTGGTTGTTCCACCAGAGGCTGGGATCGAAGGCGATGTAGGTATCGAACAGATCCGGCTCGAGAAAGAACGTCTCCACCACGAACAGCCCGGCGAGCGACTCTCCCGCGATGGCCGTTTCGCCGGTCGTACGATAACGGGCCTTCACCTGCGGCATCAGCTCCTGGCGAAGGAACTTCCGAAACGCCTCGGACCCTCCCACTCGCGGCGCAATCTTCCTGTCCTCTGCGTTCTCGGTCGGGCCGGTCAGATCGCGACGGCGCTCGGTGTTCTCGATCCCCACGAGAAGGAACGGCCGCATCGTCCCGTTGCCGACGGAGACCTGGACGAGACCCGCCACATGCAGGAAATCCTCGGCCATCCCGCCGTCGGGCATGTAGAGCACCGGAAGCCGTGCGCCCGGAGGCTCGGCATAGCCGGGCGGCAGATAGATATTGATGCGCCGTGTCTCGCCCAGGATCCTGGATTCGATCGTGAAGGTTTCACCGATGACCAGCGGCGATGCGCTCTCCACCGCGCCGGCCGGCACGCCGGGCTGCGACAGGACGAGCCCCCACATCACCGCAAGCAAGACGATACGAGAGTTGATCATGCAGATAGCTCCTCGCTGAGCTAGGAGTTACGGTCATCGCCAGGAGGAAATGCCTTCAAGTAAAGCAACACGTAGAGCGAGACCGCCAACTGTCCCAGGATGGTCGCGATGCGCCACGGGATGAAGAACGATGCGACAGCCATTCCACCCACAATGCACTTGGAGCGCACCGAGGCGCGGCCGACGAATGCATAGCGTATGGCAAGGAGCGCACAAGCGACTGTGAGGATCGCGCCGTATGCCATGTCCGTTGCCGCCCTCGTGGGCTCAACCGCTGTCCGTGCAAACGTCAGACCCTGAGCGAGCCACGGAACCCCCTGGCGGCGTAGTACGATTCCGCACCGTTGTGATACACGAAAACAGTGTCGTAGCGGCGATCGCAAAAGAGGGCGCCGCCGAGCTTCCTGATGTCGGAAGGAGTTTGCACCCAGCTCGACGTCTTCGTGTCGAACTCTCCAAGTTTCTGCAACTCCCGATATTCTTCTTCCGCCAGAATCTCGATGCCCATGGCGGCTGCCATATCGAGAGCGCTATTTTTTGGTTTGTGCTCTTTCCTCGACTCCAGCGCTTCACGGTCGTAACACACACTCCTGCGGCCTTTGGGACTTTCCGCCGAACAATCGGTAAAAACGTATTCGCCCGTCTTTGTATCATGGCCAACGACGTCCGGTTCGCCGCCGGTGCTCTCCATTTCCTGGAGTGACCACAGTTTTTCAGTACTGGCTTCCAGCTTTGCTTGTACCTTAGCCCATTCAAGACCTTTATGGCGGTTCATGTTTTTCTCGAAACGGGCCTTCAATGCTCCGAGTAGCTCTTCACGTTGTTTTGCTTTCATGTCTTTGGCTCTTTGCATTTCTGTCTTAGCCCTCTTCACGGCTGTTCCTTGGAGACAAGGGTTTAAACAATGTGTAGGACCAGACGACAAAGACGCAGATCCACACAACGACTTCGGCAACTTCCTTTATGAGATCTCCTGTATCAAGATGCCTGATTCCCATGACATGGCTGTGAATGGCACGACCGTGGTCGACTACAAAGAAGATGGCTGATAGGATTAGCAAGATCCTGCCAGACACCTTCGCCACCTGCCGTATACTCAAAGCAACTCTCCCGCCTCGATCTTCATAGCACTATCTTGTAGATGCCGGCAACGGGAATGCCCCCTCAGAGGCGGCTTCAGCCGTCCGCTGCAGGGGCCGGGTTAGAAGTTAGCCGAATTAGCGGGTCGCCTCCTCAAAGCTTCACAGAAACTTAGACTTAGCGAGTCTATGCCCGGCACTGGAGGGTGTCAATCGGGACGTCGAAGCGCCGGACGGCCTCGGGCAGAGAGAATCGGGGGTCGGCGGAACCTTGGTTCTTGTTCGTTGCCATATGCAGGCCGTGCCGCGTAAGCAAACACCCGCCCGGCATGTCAGGTGGCTTCCCTGTTGGAGTTGAACCTTGGCAAATCGCGCTGTCCCTGGGTGCGCTGGCGTCCCGCCGGCAGCCCCCGCTCCCCAAGCTGCAGAGCCAGCGCCATGCGCTCCTCGAACGGCAAGCGGAGCACCTCTTCCTGAAGCTCGTCCCGCAGGTCGTCAG
>Ga0068862_100000723_pt1 | contig 33454 bp, 25 predicted proteins | sample KBSSwiS52_FD_66598 | JGI IMG/M metagenome (GOLD analysis project Ga0068862, IMG submission 66598) | Switchgrass rhizosphere microbial communities from Kellogg Biological Station, Michigan, USA - KBS Switchgrass S5-2 | ecosystem: Host-associated > Plants > Roots > Rhizosphere > Soil ... | reverse complement strand
GGGAGACGGGAAGCGGGAGACGGAATGCGGAAGCGGAGGGCGCTGAAGTACGCGACTGCGAATTCGCGGGCAGTGAGTCTAGGGAAAACGCAGACGCGAGGCAACGGGGCTCGTCACGCCTGCGCCGATTTGCGCCGATTTCGCGCGGTACATAGGGACCTCTCTCGAGGAGCACTTCAATGCTTGTCGTATGGCGCGGGTACGGATTATTGGTCCCCCCGATCTATGCCGCCGCGCTCGCGGGATGTCTTGCGCTCGGCTACGCAGTCGTTCCCGCGGAGGACCCCGAGAAACTGCCCGACTGGCTGTTCGCGCTCAGCTTTCTCATCGCGGGCATCGTCTGTTGGCTGCTTGGGCGACGCCTCAACTCACCACCCGCCAATCCGTCCGCCAGGCCAGCTCGCCTCGTCGCGTATGAGCCTGGCGAGTGCCACGACCTGTTCTACCTCAGGGTAGAGTACTGGGGCGTGGTATTCGGCGTGGCCGGCGCGTGGATGCTCCTGACCTCGTTGATCTAAGCCAGCGGGGTGGATGAGCGCGTGGCGGGGTCTCCCCTGCGCTCACACTCCGCGCGCCACTACTGCGCATCGACGTACGCCTCACCGGTGGACAATCATTGACCTAAGTCGAACGGAGGGCACAGGATTCGAACCTGTAAGCGCCTTTCAGCGCGGCGGTTTTCAAGACCGCTGCATTAGCCATTCTGCCAGCCCTCCCGGGGATCAGCAGTCTATTCGGCGAACCGTCGTGGTCAACCCTGAACGTCTGGCGGGGTACCACCCATCGCGCCCCGGCCCGGCGCCCGCCCGCAACGGGGCTGCTACGCGCAGGTCGGGTACGGCGGACACCTTTCAGACGATCCATCGTTTCCGGTCGCCCCTGGACCGTTCTCCAACCTGACTGTCATGACGCATATCCGGACCCTCGTCCCGGCCGCCCTGCTGATCGCGGGCAGCGCCGCGTTCGCACAACAGCCGCCGCAACCGCTGCCCCTCAAGCTCGATCCGAAAAAGACCACCCCGGCCATCACGGCCGCCGACCTCATGACGCGCGTCTACCGCTTCGCCGACGATTCGATGCGTGGACGCATGGCCGGCAGCCCCGAAGCCATGAAGGGCACCGAGTACATCGCGGGCGAGGTCAAGCGGCTCGGGCTCCAACCGGCGGGCGACAACGGGACGTACTTCCAGGACGTGCCGCTCGGCGTGCAGACACTGGACTCGTCGTCGACGATTCAGGTTGGCGAGACCGTGCTCAAGGCCGGCGTCGACTTCCTCTCCACCGCCCAACTCGGCATGCCCGCGCAAACAGGCACGCTCGAAGTGATCCTCGCCGGCAACGCTATCGACACGGTGGATGTGCTCTCGCCCGACCAGGTGCGCGGGAAGCTCGTGGTCCTGCGCCCGCCCGTCAGCCAGCCCACGCAGGCGACCATTCAGACGCTCCTCGCCTCGGACGGCTACAAGCGGTATCAGGCGATGATCAACGCCGCGGGCGCGATCGCCACGATCGGCGGCGCGCAGTTCTCGGCACCGGCCATTCGCAACGCATTCACACCGTCGGCGTTCGTGCAGCTGATCCCGTCGGATCCGCCGAAGGGGCCGGCGTTCATCCAGCTGACGCAGTCGGCAGCCGATGTACTGCTCGGCGCGCCTAACGCCGGCGTGACCAAGGGGACGGCAGGCAAGTCGGCGCAGCTCAACGTCACCTACATCCTCGCGCGACGCCCGGGCCGGAACGTGGTCGCGATCCTGCCGGGCAGCGACGCGAAGCTCAAGGGACAGTATGTCGCGATCGGCGCACACAGCGATCACGTCGGCGTTCGCGGCAACGGCGCCGTCGACCACGATTCGATGCGCGTGTTCAACACGCTCGTGCGTCCGCAGGGCGCCGACAGTCCTAACCGGCCCGCGAACGCGGAGGAGATCACACGCATCCGCGCGATGACGGACAGTTTGCGGACCGTGCACGGCACGCGGCTGGACTCGATCAACAACGGCGCCGACGACGACGGCTCAGGCTCGATGGGCGTGCTGGAGATCGCGGAGGCGTTCGCCGCGGGCAAGCAGCGATCGAAGCGCTCACTTCTCTTCGTCTGGCACATTGGGGAAGAAGAAGGCATGCTCGGCTCCCGGTACTACACGGACCACACGACCGTTCCACGCGACTCGATCGTCGCGCAGCTGAACGTCGACATGATCGGTCGCGGCGGGACGGAGGACATCACCGGGGAGGGGAAGAGCGGAGAACTGCTCCACGGCAACGATCAGGGCTACCTCCAGCTGATCGGGTCGCGTCGCCTCTCGACGGAACTCGGTGACCTCGTCGAAGATGTGAACACGAAGCAGAAAGCCGGCTTCACGTTCGACTACAGTCTCGACGCCGACGGCCATCCGCAGAACATCTACTGTCGCAGCGACCATTACATGTATGCGCGCCACGGCATTCCCATCGTGTTCTTCACCACGGGCGGACACCGGGACTACCACCAGGTCACCGACGAGCCAGAATACCTCGACTATGATCACTTCCGACGGGTGACGCAGCTCATCCACGATGTCGCGTGGCGGGTGTCGGACCTGGATCATCGTCCGCTCGTCGACAAGCCGAAGCCCGACCCGACGGGCGCATGCAAGCAGTAGTCGAGCCGGCGCGCTAGACTGACCGCTCGGTAGGCAGCGATCTCGAACGCTCACTCGTGACGACGGGTGAGCGTTCGAGGTTAGGCGTCGTGGATGCACCATGACTTGCGTAAGACACGACGCTGACTACCGGAGCTGGTTGCTCGACATATGAATGCTTGCGCAGTACGAGAGACTCTGGCGCGATTCACGCCGCGCGTTCTCAGCGCCGCGGCGATTGCCGCGCTGATCGCCTGTGGCGACACCACGGGGGTCGCCGACGACAACTACGACATCGAGTTCGACTTCTCGAACGACTATCAGGGCTGGGTCGCGGGGTTCGCGGACTACCCGCTGGGGAAGGAAGTGGAGTGGGGCATCGGGTCGTCGCTCGCCACGCTGCCTTCACCGCTGGATATATCCCGGAAGGGGATCCTGCTGACGGGCACGAACCACAGCGACGACCTGTTCCTGTATATCACGCGCGGCATCACCGCGCTGACGCCTAACAAGTCGTACGCGCTCCGCTTCCGCGTCACGCTGGCCACGAATGCGCCGAAGAACTGCGTCGGGGTCGGCGGGGCGCCGGGCGAGTCGGTCGTCCTCAAGGTCGGCGGCACGTCGACGGAGCCCGGGCGGATCGTGGATGCCGCGCAATACTATCGGGCCAACTTCGACCACGGATCGCAGCTCACGGGCGGGCGGGATGTCTCCCCGGTCGGAGACCTCGCGAACTCCAACACGAACTGCCTGACGCCGCGCTACGAGCTCAAGCAGTACGACAGCGGCACCATGCCGCTCACGGTGGACGCGGACGCGAGCGGTCGCGTGTGGCTGGTCGTCGGGATCGATTCGGGGTTCGAAGGGGCGACGTCGGTCTACATCACGTCCGTGAAGGTGGACGTCGATCCACGGTAGTCACCAGCCGAGCGCCGAACAGCGCACGAGTCATCCCGAGCGGCAGCGAGGGTTGGAGTGCGTCACTCGTCACCAGCCACGAGGTCCGCACATGAGATCCCTCGTCATCTGCCCGCCTTCGGCGGGCTCCCGGCACCTCGGGATGACAGCCGCGCGCGGCGTCGGCCGTCCTACGGTTTCGGCTTCGGGCTATCCGGACGGATCGGCAACGGGATCGCCGTCGAGCGAGAGTCACCTTCAGCCCCGAGCGGCGGCAGCTGCTGCACCGCGCTGAACAGGTCGCTCAGCCGCGTCGCCCGCGCCACGCCCTCCGCGATCGTGAGTACCCGTTGCGCCTCGGCGGCGTTGCCTAACGTGCGTTGTGCCTCCGACAGCATGAACCCCGTCGACACGTACAGCGCGGGGATGCCCACCGACGCGCGGTCCACCCAGTCGCCCTTCTTGATGATCGACTGCGGCGCCTGGAAGACGCTGTCCCAGAGCGTCTTGCTGCGCGGGACATCGACGAATCCTTCGCCGGGCACGAGCATGGTGTCACGGCTGCCGGCGCGCGGAACGTCGGGAACGAGCTTGCGCGCGAGCCCCTGCGTCACCAGGTAGGGACCGAGGCCGAGCTCCTGGCTACCATACCCGCCGGACGTGCGGCTGAAGTAGATCGGGCGACCGGTGTCGTCCTTGATCATCCGGAGCACGAAGATGTCCGCACGCGTCAGCGTGCGCGGCGTGATCGTCGCCTCGATCTTGCCGGCAACGAACTGCTGCGGCTCGCGCATGTCGTACGCGAGCGGAATCGCGTCCGCCTCGTCCATCGTCATGTTGACCGGCGGACCTGACGGCTTCTTCCAGTTGCCATTGCGATAGACCGCAGGGCCACGGGCTGCGTCGTACTCACGAATGGGGGCGCGGATCAGCTGCCGCGTGTACCAATCGGTGTTCAACAGCGACGTGTTGGCGATGGTCACGTCCTGCCGGATGCCTTCGACTTCCTGCGCGTACCACAGCGGGAACGTGTCGTTGTCGCCGACGGTGACGAGGACGCCGTACGGCTCAACGGAGTTGAGCAGGTCGGCCGCGAAGTCGCGGGTCGTCGTATCGCCCTGGCGCGAGGCCGAGCGCCAGTTCCCGAATATTGGAACGATGGCGAGCGCCAATACCGGCGACGTCACCAGCCAGCTTCGCCGCCGTGGCAGCTGCAGCGTCTCCCGTCCGAGTCTGACGTTCTCCGAGCCGACGAGCGCGGCGATCGTCTCCCACAGGTACACGAGCCCCAGCGCAGCCCATACGCTCCAGCCCGAGAAGCTCCACAGATAGAAATAGTCCCGGTCACGCACCTCGCGCGGCACGTTGTCGCCGAGCTCCGGCGCCTGCGAATACCCGTACTTGAAGTTCAGGTAGTAGATGAGCAGCAACGTCATGGTGAACATGAGCGGCCCGAAGAACCAGAACGACCGCCTGTCCCGTTGCCAGTGTACCCACCCTCCCAGCAATCCGAGGATCAGGAAGATCGTGGCGAGCGTGACCTGCAGCGCCGGCATCTCGCCGTGCGCGTCGCGGAGCCACTGCCACTTGAAGTACATCCACCACATGCCGATCTGCGCGCCAATCGGTGCCTGACGCTCGATCACCGGCGGCTTGCCGTACTGCTCGCGGTTGAAGTTGTACTTGAAGGCCTCCCACGTGCCCTTCGAGAACGTGCAGTCGGCTTTGAGCTCCGTGCGACACGCCGTCGGCTCACCTTCATTGATGGCCGGGAAGAAGGCGGCACGAATGGGTTGCGTTGCGAAGGGCGTGATACCGAGCAGCGCGGCGGCAGCGGCACCGAGCAGCAGCTTCCACCGGACGAGCGTGCGTGGGCGTCGGATGAGAACGGCGATCGCGACGGCGGGCGCCGCCAGCATGCCGGCCATGTGGTTCGAATAGCCGAGGCCAAGGAGGTACGCGACCAACACGAGGATGCTGTCGGCCTTCGGGCCATCGGGCTCGTCGCACCAACGCACGGTCAACCACGCCACGAGCGCGAGACCAACGAGGCTGACGGTGTAGACCTTCTCGTTCACGACGGACTGGCTCCAGACCGTGAACGACGTTGCGCCGATCAGCGCCGCAAGCGACCCACCGACGATCCGCTGCCAGCGCTGCGGGAACCAGCTCACGAGCACGCGCTCGGTGATCAGGAACCACATCCCGGCCGAGACGGCGCTGGACACCGCCGCGAGGATGTTGATCCGCGCGGCGATCGACCCGGCAATCGGCATCAGCGAAAAGAACTTACCGATGAGGACGAAGAACGGGTTCCCGGGCGGATGCGGCAGTCCGAGGATGTAGGCCGCCGCGATGTACTCGCTCGTATCCCACATGGCCGTGGACGGCGCGAGGGTCACGAGGTAGAGCACGAGGACGAGGGCCGTTGCTATCCCGGCCGCGAGATATGACGGTCGGTAGTCGAGATCGGCTGAAACGGTGGAAGCCATTATCAAGGGCCTGAATTTGGCGAAATACGCAAGTCAGAAATACAACTTGAGCGGCGGGGGAAAGGTCACTGGTTACTGAAAGCTATCAGCTATCAGCTATCAGCTATCAGCTATCAGCTGCACCCTCGGGATGCTTTCCAGGCACTCTTCCGAGGCTACTGCCTGATAGCTGATGGCTGTCTTTCTAATGTCTGAACTGGCGCTGGCCGGTGAACACCATGGCGACGCCATGCTCGTCGGCGGCAGCGATGACGTCCGCGTCGCGAATCGAGCCGCCGGGCTGCACAATGGCCTTCACGCCCGCTTCGACCGCCTGGTCCACGCTGTCGCGAAACGGGAAGAACGCGTCCGACCCCATCACCGCGCCGGCCGTGTCGTGTCCTACCGTCCGCGCCTTGTGTACCGACAGGAACGCGGCATCGACGCGTGACATCTGGCCCGCCCCGATTCCGATCGTCGCACCGTCGCGAGCCAGCACGATGGCGTTCGACTTGACCGACGCGACGGCACGCCAGGCGAACAGCATGTTCCGACGCTCATCGTCCGTCGGCTGCCGGCGGGTCACTACCTGCCAGTCCGTATCGTCAATGACCGTGGGCGCGCGCTCCTGCGCCAGGACGCCGCCACGGACGCGCTTGAAGTCGAGCGCGTTCGGTGACCACCGACCACTGCCGACCAGCACGCGCAGGTTCTTCTTGCGGCCGAGCACGTCGAGCGCGTCGGAGGTGAACGCGGGTGCGACGATGCACTCGACGAAAAGACTCGATACCGCTTCCGCCGCTTCGGCATCGACTTCCGCGGTGAACGAGATCACCGAGCCGAACGCCGACACCGGGTCGCACGCGAGCGCCTTTCGATACGCATCGAGCGCCGATGCGCCGACGGCCAGCCCGCACGGCGTGGTGTGCTTCACGATGGCGCAGCAGATCTCGCCGGCGAACGGGTCCGTGGCCAGCAGCGCGCCCTCCAGGTCGAGCAGGTTGTTGAACGACAGCTCCTTGCCGCCGCGCTGCTCGAGCGCGGCGAGGCCACCCGCGCCACGCTCGACGTAGAACGCGGCGCGCTGGCCGGGATTCTCGCCGTAGCGCAGCGCCTGCGCCCGGTCGAACGACACCGTGATCTGTGCGGGAAACAGCTCGCCGCGCTGCTCCGCGAACCACATCGCGATCGCGGCGTCATACGCGCCGGTGTGCGCAAACACTTTGGCCGCGAGGACGCGGCGGAGGTCGACGTCATCGTCGCCGGATTCGAGCGCGGCCAGGACGCGCGGATAGTCGGACGGGTCCACGACCGCGAACACGGACGAGAAGTTCTTGGCGGCCGAGCGCAGCATCGACGGCCCACCGATGTCGATCTGCTCGATCACCGCATCGGGATGCACGTTAGGCCGCGACGCCGTCTCCCGGAACGGATACAGGTTCACGGCCACCAGGTCGATGGTGTCGATGCCCTGCTCGGCCAGCGCCGTCATGTGCTCCTCGACGTCACGCCGTGCGAGGAGGCCGCCGTGCACGACGGGATGGAGCGTCTTCACGCGGCCGTCGAGCATCTCGGGAAAGTGCGTGACCTCGGCGACGTCGCGCACGGGGAGCCCCGAGTCGCGCAGGGCCTTGGCGGTACCGCCGGTGGAGATGATCTCCCAGTCGAGCGCCCGGAGGCCGCGCGCGAAGTCGATCAGGCCGGATTTATCGGAAACGGACAGGAGAGCGCGTGGCATATGAGGATCGTCAGTCAGGTGATGTCGGTGGTGTCAGCGTCGACGCGGGCGGCGCCTAACGGGTCGGGATCGGCGTCGGCCGGAACGTTCGACAGCGTGAACGTGGTGAGACCGGCGGCCGGAATCGTCCATCCGGCGACGCGGCCGTCGGCGCCTAACGTCACACGCCCACCCGCCACGGCGTCGAGCGCGGCCGGGTAGAGCCGGTGCTCCACGGCGACCACGCGCGCGGCTAGCAGGTCGGCCGTATCGCCGGGCAGGACGGGCACCGGCCACTGCGCGATGATGGGGCCGCGGTCGTATTCCTCGTCCACGAAGTGCACGGTCGCTCCGGTGAGACGCACGCCGGCGTCGATCACCGCCTGGTGGACACGATTGCCATACATACCCTCGCCGCCGAATGACGGAAGCAGCGACGGATGCACGTTCACGATTCGACCACGCCAGGCGCGGGTGACGTCCGTGGGTACGAAGCGCAGGTATCCCGCGAGCGCGATCACGTCGATGGCGTGCGACGCGAGCAGCGCCGACATGCCGGCCCCGCGCTGCGTGGCGTCGAGTCCGAGCGCGGGGATGCTGTGGCGGCGAGCGCGGTCGAGCGCCCCTGCGCTCACACGATCGGATGCGACGAGCGCCACCGTCCCCGCGCGCGCGTCGCCGAGCGCGTCGAAATAGTCGAGGATCGCCTGGAGGTTCGACCCTCCTCCAGACGCCAGAACGGCAACCCGGGCGGTCATGCAGCGGATGTTATCGGAAGCGACGAACGGCGTCGAGCAGCGACGGCACGATGGCCACCCCACACGCTCGGGCTTCGGTGACCTCGGCGTCCGGCGTCGACGGAGCCTGCACGAGATACGCCGTGCCGCCGTACCGTCCCGCCGGAAGAACATCGCGAAGCCGATCACCGGCGAACATCGACGCGGCGGCGTCGATGTCCAGGTCGGCGACCGCGCGGTCGTACAACAGCGTGCCCGGCTTTCGGCACTCACACGGGCCGCTGATGTCGGGATAGTGCGGGCAATGGTACGACGCGTCGATGCGCGCGCCGTCCAATCCGAGCACCGCGTCGATGCGCGTGCGCACGGCTTCGTAGTCGGACTCCGAGAACATGCCCCGCGCGATCCCGCTCTGGTTCGTGATGACCACCACGACGATGCCTCGCACGTTCAACGTCCGGATCGCCTCCGCCGCGCCTGACTGGAGTCGAACGTCGTCCGGACGAGCGATGTAGCGCACGTCGTCGATGATGGTCCCGTCGCGGTCGAGGAACGCGGCCCGGCGCGCGGTCACGTCGCGGTCACGCCGGTGACGAGAGCGACGCCATCACGGCGCGCACGAGCTGGTCGTCGTAGGCCTCCGGCACGCTGCGCAGGTCGAGCATAAGCCGTCCATTGCCGATACGACCGATCACGGCGTGTGTCCCAACGCGAAGCCGACGCTCGATCTCATCCGCCTGACCCGACAGCGCGACGGCGAAGGACGGGATGCGGGCTGTCGGAAACGCGCCCCCACCGACGCTGGCCTCCGTCTCCACGACGTCGCACGGCAGGCCGCAGACGTACAGTCGCTCCCGCACCTGCTCCGCGCGCATGCGCACCGTTGCGATCGGCGACGTGAGCATCGCGAGCGTTGGAATGTGCCGCATGGCTCGCGACGGATCCCGGTACAGCGCGAGCGTCGCCTCCAGCGCCGCGAGCGTCAGCTTGTCGACGCGAACGGCCCGTGCGAGAGGATTCTTCCGGCACGCAGCGATGGCCTTCGCGTCACCGAGAATGATCCCGGCCTGGGGACCACCCAGCAGCTTGTCGCCGCTCATCAGGACGACAGTCGCGCCATTCCGAACGGCGTCACGCGCCGTTGGCTCGCCGTGGAGGCCGAACTCATCGAGTGGCAGAAGAAGCCCGCTGCCGAAATCGAACAGGAGGGGGAGCGCGTGCGTTCGCGCGAGCGACGACAGCTCGGACACGTCGGCCTCGGCAACGAATCCGCGGAGCTCGAAGTTGCTGCGATGCACCTTTACGATGGCGCCGGTCGACTCGCCGATCACGTCGTCATAATCGGCCAGGTGCGTGCGATTCGTCGTGCCGACTTCGACCAGCGTAGCCCCGCTCTTCGCCATGATGTCCGGAACGCGGAAGCTGCCACCGATCTCGATCAGCTCCCCGCGCGACACGATCGCCTCGCGGCCCGCGCAGAGCGAGTTCAGTGCGAGCACGAGGGCCGATGCGCAGTTGTTCACGACGATGGCGTCGTCGGCACCGGTGAGCTCGCGAAGCAGTGACACGGCGTGGACGTAACGCGATCCGCGCTCGCCCTGTTCGATGTCGTATTCCAGATTGCACGCCACCGACGCCGTGTCGAGGATGGCCTGCAGCGCGGCCGCCGCCAACGGCGCGCGCCCGAGATTGGTGTGCAGCACGACGCCGGTCGCGTTGATGACGGGACGGAGCGACGGTCGCTCGCGTTTGGCGAGCTGCGCGTCGATGGCCTGCGCCCACGCGTCGTTGTCGGTCGGTGCCGCGCTCGGATCGATCCGCGCCGCGTCAACGACGGTGCGGATGGCTTCGGTCACGAGTGCGCGTGGCGCGCGCGCCAGCAGCGGGGCGATCTCGGGACTGTCGAGCAGCAGGCCAACGGAGGGCAGCGCACGCCGCGGGTCGCTCGGCTCGGGGCCGCGGGCACTCGCTGTCACGGCAGCGGTCGTCCCGACCGTGCCGCGGCGCCCGGGCCGCCTAACGCCGCAGTCGCACGCGTGGGCGAGAACAGCTCACGGACCAGCCGCACGGAGAGCTCCAGCGGGCCTGGCGGTCGCCGGACGGGCGGTGCGGCCGGTGTCGAGTCGGGTCGCGGGCGGGTGGAGTCTGCCGCTGATCGCGGGCGCGGCGTTGTGAATACGCGTTCGGATGAACGAGGGATGCCCATGAGACTTCGCAAGGAATCGGCGCGAAGGCGATACGATGTCGCGGATGCAAGTGGACGCGTCAGCCGAATGATCGCGTACGTCTCCGGAATCGGGGCGGTCGGGCGTGGCGGTGGCGTCGTATCGCGCGCCGGGCCCGCCGGGCGTCGTGGCGGTGCGACTGCGGGGGGTGCCGGCCGCGGTGCCGGCTGCGGTGCCGGCTGCGGTGCCCGCTGAGGGTTGGCGCGACGAATGGAATCCGCGATCTGCACCTGCCGCACGGAGTCTCGGACGGCCTTGGCGCGCGCGCTGTCGCGCTCCTCGCGCTCGTAGACACTTCCGAGCGAGATCGATGCGAGCGGGACGACCGTGGAGTCCGCCGCCTTCAGCGAAAACCGGGACGCCGGAACGGCAACGCCAGACTGCAGCGGTCGGTCGAACGTCGCGCGGAGCGTCAGCGAATCCTTCAGTTCGACGGTCGCGATGCCTGCTCCGATACTGTCGTGAACGAACGCGAGCATCTCACGGGAGATCGAATCACCCAGCGTGACCGTCGCCGAGTCGAACAGCTCACGGCGATCGATCACGCGGTTGGTGTTCGCATCAATGACGGCGCGGAGCAGATACTTGCCCGCGGGCATGTAGCGAAACACGAAGCGGCCAGTCGAATCCGATATTTCGCCATACGTCAGACTGTCGGGCAGATGCACCGCCTCGACGTACGCGCGCGGGGCAGGACGGGCGGCGACCCAGTCGAACACGATGCCGCGAATCAGCGCAGGCGCTCGCGTCGGGCCCGTCGTGAAGATGTAGCGATGCTCCGTCGAATCGCTGTTCCCGCGAAGATCGGAGACGCCGCGCAACTGCGTGAGCGTGTACGTCGTGTTCGGCACCCACCCCCGTCGCGGTTTGATCTCGAGGCGACTGCGGTGCCAATCAACTTCCACGCGGCCGCGACGTGGCGAGAGCAAGAAGAGATTCCCGAGGTCCTGCCCGCCCTGGGCCGGACGTTCATTGATGACCTCGTCGAACCGCAGCTCGATGCTGCGCGGCCGCGCATTCAACACGTTCGTATCGGGAGTGATCCGAAGGAGGCGGGGCGGATTCCGATCCTCCGGGCCGCCGGGAGGCGCGCCAAGCTGCGCGCATCCCACGACGGCAACGAGCAGGATCAGTTGCCGCACAGCGTCTTCACCTTTGCGGCAAGCTGATCACACCGCGCGGACCATTCCCGCTCCTTCTGGCGCTCGGCGTCCACGATCTCGGGCTTCGCACGCGACACGAAGTTCTCGTTCGCGAGCCGCTGACGCAGCGCGCCGAGCTGCTTTTCGAGCGCGGCGAGCTCCTGTTGAAGCCGGGCGCACTCCTTCGCCACGTCGATCGTGCCCGCGAGGGGGAGAATGACCTCCGAGCCATCTGCCAGCACCTGATGCGCTGCTGCCTCGCCAGTCGGTGCGACGTCGGCCATCGTGATCGTGCACTTCGCCAACCGCCCGATCAATATCGCCTCCGCAGCGAGCACGTCGCGCGCGCCGGGCGACGGCACGATGATGGCGGCGAGCGTCTTGCCGGGCGTGATGTTGTATTCCCCGCGAAGCTGGCGAAGCGCGCTCACTGCGTCGCGCACCAGCTCGAACTCGGCGGCGCCCGCGTCGTGACCGCCTGCGGCTTCCGGCCAGCGCGCCGTCACGAGCAGCTCATGATCAAAGCGACCGGGCAGGCGTTGCCACAGCGCTTCCGTCACGAAGGGCACAATCGGGTGGAGCAGACGCAACGCACCGTCGAAGGCGTGCACGAGCACTGCGCGAGCCACGTCGCGATCAGCCCCTGGCTCGGCAAGTCGCGCCTTGACCGCCTCGAGGTACCAATCGGCGAGCTCGTTCCACACGAAGCGCCGCGCGGTTTCCGCGTAGTCGTTGAGCCGCATCCCCATCGTGCGCTCGGCCACCGTCCAGTGACGGGCATTCGGCCGCGCCGGACCGAGGGCCGCGTTGCACTCCGCGATCGCGGCATCGAGACGTGCGAGGATCCATCGGTCTGCGCACGACAGCCGATCGGGATCGATCTCCGTGAGCGGGCTCACCGGCGTGGCGCCCACGTTCGTGAGCAGGAATCGCCCGATGTTCCAGAGCTTCGTGACGAAGTTGCGGCCCGGCGCGAACGACTTCTCGAGGTCGTCGGGATCGAAGATGATGTCCACGCCGAGTCCCATGCCGGCGACCACGGTGTATCGCAGCGGATCGGCGCCGAACCGCGCGATCACGTCGAGCGGGTCGATGCCGTTGCCTAACGACTTCGACATCTTGCGATGCTTCGTGTCGCGGGCGATGCCGTGCAGGTACACCGTGTGGTACGGCGCCTCCCCCATGAACTCGAAGCCCGACATGATCATCCGCGCCACCCAGAAGAACAGGATGTCGGGACCGCTCACGAGCACGTCCGTCGGATAGAACGAGCGCAGGTCGGCCGTGTCCTTCGGCCAGCCGAGCGTCGAGAACGGCCAGAGCCACGACGAGAACCATGTGTCGAGCACATCCTCGTCCTGCCGCACCGGTCCCGCGCACGACGGGCAGTTCGCCACATCGTCGCGGCTGACGGTCACACGGCCGCAGCCATCGCAGTACCACACGGGAATGCGGTGGCCCCACCAGAGCTGGCGCGAGATGTTCCAGTCGCGGATCGTGTCGAGCCAGTGGATGTACACGCCTTCCCAACGCTCCGGCACGATGCGAATGCGCCCATCGCGCACTGCGGCGAGCGCAGGCTCGGCCAGCGGCTTCATCTTCACGAACCACTGATCGGAAAGGCGCGGCTCGACCACCGTGTCGCAGCGGTAGCACTGCCGCACCGCGTGCTGGTGGGGCTCCACCTTCACGAGCCGGCCATTGGCCCGCAGCATCTCCACGATCCTGTCTCGCGCCTCGAAACGGTCCAGCCCGCGCAGACTCGCGGGCACCCGCTCGCCGGTCTCGCCTGTATCGCCCGCCGACTCCTCGCCCATCGTGCCCGTGGCGGTCATCACCACCGGCATCGGAAGCTCGTGGCGCTGGCCCACCTCGAAGTCGTTCGCGTCGTGTGCCGGGGTGATCTTCACTGCGCCGCTGCCGAACGTCGGGTCCGTGTAGCTGTCGGGGATGATCGGGACTTCGAGTCCCGAGATCGGCAGGATCACGGTCCGTCCGATGAGATCGCGGTAGCGATCGTCATCGGGATTCACGGCCACGGCCACGTCGCCAAGGATGGTCTCCGGACGCGTGGTCGCCACCACGATGGAGCGGTCAGGTGCTCCGCTCAGCGGGTAGCTGATGTGATAGAGCTTGCCCGTCGTGTCGTGGAACTCGGCCTCCTCGTCGCTGAGCGAGGTCAGGCACCGCGGGCACCAGTGAATCACACGGTGTCCGCGGTACACGAGGCCTTTCTCGTACAGTCGCACGAACGCCTCCCGCACGGCACGGGAGAGCTCGGGTGACAGAGTGTACGCGGTTCGAGACCAATCGCACGACGCGCCGAGCGCGCGGAGCTGTCCGAGGATGGCGCCGCCGGTCTCGTCGACGAATCGCACGGTGCGCCGAACGAACGCGTCGCGCCCCACGTCGTAGCGCGTCTGCCCTTCTTTGGCGATGAGCTTCTCGACCACGTTCTGCGTCGCGATGCCGGCGTGATCGGTGCCGGGCACCCAGAGCGCCTCGTCGCCGGCCATCCGACGCCATCGGATGAGGACGTCCTGGACGGTGTTGTCGAGTCCGTGGCCCATGTGCAGTACCGCCGTCACGTTGGGCGGCGGCATCACGATCGTGAAGGGGGGGCGGTCGCCGCCGCCGCGCGTCGAGCGCGTCGTGCTGGCGGAGAACGCGCCCGCGCGCTGCCACCGCTCGTAGATCTCGCGCTCGGCCGAGGCGAAATCGAACTGGGGCGGGAAGTCGGTCGTGGACACTGGAGGGGACGTCGTACTCATGGGACCGGAAGTTAGTCGAGGAGTTGAAACCGGGAACGGGCCCGGCAACGGAAAAAAGAACGAGCCGCGAGACAGGGCTCGCGGCTCGTTGGCCAGCAGGGATGCGGGGAGTCCGCGTCTAGTCTGCGCGCATCGAGTCGGGCCCCGAGTCGGGGTCGGCTACGTGGTCGGCCTTCGGTACGCCGCTCGGCGAGATCGGCGAACCGCCCGTGCGGTCGCCCTTCGGCGCTTTCTTCACGCTCCGCCGGCGCTCGGCGCTTCCCTCGACGTCGCCCGCGGCTTCGCGAATTGCCTGTTCCTTGCTCAGCCAGCGGTCCTCGAGCTCAGGCTTGGGATCAGCATGGCGGTCGGCTTCGGCCGAGTTGCCCTGCCGGCGACGCCCTGTACCCACCTGCTGTCCTTCCCAGCGTCCGCCGGGGAGTGGGGCGCCGGGATCGTCGTCGATTTCCGTCGGGTCCTCACTGCCGGCCAGGCGGACGTCGAGGCGGTTGACGACCGTCTCGACCCCGGGCACGCCACGGGTGATCGTGACCGCGTGTGTGGCTTCGTCGGGCGCGTGCACCCAGCCGGTCAATTCGATGATGCCGTCGCCGATGGCACCGATGTCCACGGCACGCTCGGCGAGGACCGGGTCGTTGCGGAACGCTTCGAGGACGCGCTCTTCGAGCGCTTCATCCTCCTCATCGATCTCCACCTCGTTTTCATCGATGTCGTCATCATCGAATTGACGACCGACGCGCTCCCGGAGCTTGGAGGTGAGGGCGGAGAATCCGCCGAAGCGATCAGCAACGACGAGTCCTGCCGCGAGGCCGAGGACCGCGCCAGCCGCGAGGAAGAGCAGCCCACTCGTGTGAGAGTCGTCGTCCCGATAACGCAGCGGAGACATTTACGCGCACCTGTGGCGGAGGGTGTTGGCCTACGATAACTTGCAGACGAGTGTAGCGCGACCCCGCCGCAAGAAGAAGGCCACCTAGAACTTACCGTGTCTCACACGATGCCGCCGCAAGACCGCGTCCCGATTGGTCGCGTGATTCCATGGGTAGTACTCCTCGTGCTACTCATCGCGGGCGTCGTGTTGTATTTCCGATACGGCACGCAGATCACTCCGCTGCTCGACGCGACGCGCTGAGCGGACGGCAGGGAGCCCCGCCGCCCGCTAACCCGCGACGCGCACCATCAGCGCTTCGCCCGGCTCGCCGACATTCACAGCGCGATTGATCTCGACGCAGGCTGCTGCGCCTCGGAGCGCATTGCGCCGCGATCGATTCCCGATTCAAACGGCCCGCCGCCGGCGGGCACCTGACCAGGTCCGACTATGATCATTCTGACCTTGCCTGATGGAGCGACTCGCGAAGTCGAGCCGGGTACGCTCGCTCGTGACGTCGTCGCATCGATCGGCCCGCGATTGCTTCGCGACGCCATCGCCGTCTCAGTCGACGGCGAGGTGCAGGACCTCATGACGCCGATCCGGCGGGGCGGCGCCTTCACCGTCATCACGGAAAAGGATCCACGCTCGCTCGCCGTGCTGCGTCACTCCGGAGCACACATCCTGGCGACCGCGGTGCGACGCCTGCGACCGGCGGCGAAGATCGGCTTCGGCCCGGCGATCGACGACGGCTTCTATTACGACTTCGAGGTCGAACAGCCGTTCACGCCCGAGGATCTCGCGACGTTCGAGGACGAGATGCGAAAGGTCGTCGCCGAGAAGTTCCCGTTCGTGCGCGAGGAGGTCTCACGTGGCGAGGCGCTGAAACGCTTTGCCGATGACCCCCTCAAGCTCGAGCGGATCGAAGACCTCGGCGTCGATGAAGTGATCTCCACGTACACGGACGGGCCATTCATCGACTTGTGTCGTGGTCCGCACGTGCCCGACACGTCGTACCTCAAGAACTTTAAGCTCGTCAACACGGCGCCCGCGTACTGGCGCGGCGACGTGAAGCGCCAGCAGCTGCAGCGCATCTACGCGACGGCCTGGTGGAAGAAGGAAGACCTCGACGCGTACCTGTTCCGCATCGAGGAGGCGAAGCGCCGCGACCACCGTGTCGTGGGGCGCCAGCTCGATCTGTTCCTGTTCCATCAGTTCGCACCGGGCGCCGCGTTCTGGACCGAGCGCGGCACGATCGTCGTGAACGCGATCAACGACTACCTGCGCGAGCTTCAGCGCGATGACTACCACGAGGTCAAGACGCCGCTGCTGTTCAACAAGGCGCTGTGGGAGATCTCGGGGCACTGGGGGAAGTACCGCGAGAACATGTTCCTCGTGCTCGACAACGAGACGGGCGAGCACGACTTCTCGCTCAAGCCCATGAACTGTCCGTCGCACTACGTCTTGTACCAGGCGAAGAAGCACTCGTACCGCGAGCTGCCGCTGCGCTATTGCACGTACGACGTGCTGCACCGCAACGAGCTGTCGGGGGCGCTGTCCGGCCTAACGCGGGTGCGGCAGTTTCAGCAGGATGACTGTCACGTGTTCCTCATGGAACGGCAGATCACCGAGGAAGTCCACCGGCTCATGCAGTTCATCCTCGGCTACTACGACACGTTCGGGCTCCAGGCGTCGCTCAAGTTCGCGACGCGGCCCGAGGTGCGCGTCGGCACGGATGCGATGTGGGACGCCGCCGAAGGAGCGCTCAAGGCCGCGCTCGACGCCACCGGCCGGGCGTACGAGCTCAAGGAAGGCGACGGGGCCTTCTATGGACCGAAGATCGACTTCGACGTGCTGGACTCGTTAGGACGCGCGTGGCAGCTCGGGACGATTCAGCTGGATTACTCGAATCCGGAGCGGTTCGACCTCACCTACACCGGCGAGGACAACGCGGCGCATCGGCCGGTGGTCATACACCGGGCGGTGAGCGGCTCGTTCGAGCGCTTCATGGCGATCCTGATCGAGCATTTCGCCGGGGCGTTCCCGACGTGGCTCGCGCCGGAGCATGTGCGCGTCATCCCGATCACCGACGATCAGGCGCCGGTGGCGGAGGCGGTGACCAAGCGCATGCGAGCGGCCGGGATTCGGGCGCATGCGGACGCGAGGTCCGAGACGCTGAAGTACAAGATCGCCGAGGGGGTACGCATGAAGGTTCCGTATCTCGCGGTCATCGGGAAGCGAGAAGCGGAGGCGGACCTGGTCGCGATCAACGTGCGCGGGGCCGGGAAGGAGCAGAAGCCGGCGCCCGTCGCGGTTGGCGACTTCATCGACCGTGTCGTCGCGGAGGTCAAGTCGCGGTCGTTGGTGCTCGGTGCGGGAAGCGTCAGTCGGGAATCGCCGGTGCCGACCTGAGCAGTTTGGTCGGACACTCCGCCGACCGCACAACCCAGCTCTACCACTGACCTTTCTTCGGCTGCGGCTGCGTGTTCGGTGCGGGCCGTGGCATCGCGAAAACGGTCGGACCGTATCATTGTCCTGCGCCGAGCGATGGAACACCGTGTTGTTACCGTTCTCAGGGAGGGTTCGTAATGCGAGTGTCTCGTTTACCTGACGTCGCCCGTCGCGTCCGATGGGTGCGACGCACAAACCAGGCGCTGGTCGTAGCGTTAGGCTTCGCCGGACTGATCGGCGCGGCGCCTACCCCGACGCTTGCGCAGGAGCCGCAGGGCGTGGTCACGGGAAAGGTCACCGGTGCCGAAGCGGGCACGCCGCTCGCGGGCGCGACTGTGTTCGTAACCGGCGCTCAGGCCGGCGCCTACACGCGAAGTGATGGCACCTACCGTATCTCGCTTCGGCCGGGGACGTACGAGCTGCGAGTGCGGTACATCGGGTGGACCGGGACGCACGACACCGTGGTGGTTTCCGCTGGGCAGACGACGTCCAAGGACTTCACGCTCACGCGCTCACCAACGACGCTCGAGGCGCTTGCCGTCGTCGGGACACGCGGCGAAGCGCGGACGGTGACGAGCTCTCCCGTCCCGATCGACGTTCTCACGGCACAGGACATCGTCTCGACCGGCCGAACGGAGACGAATCAGGTTCTGCAGATGCTGGCGCCGTCGTTCAACTTCCCGCGGCCATCGATCGCCGATGGATCCGACCACGTTCGGCCCGCAACGCTTCGTGGGCTGGGACCCGATCAGGTTCTCGTGCTCATCAACGGAAAGCGACGCCACAACAGCGCGCTCGTGAACGTGAACGGAACCGTGGGCCGAGGATCCACCGGTGTCGATCTCAACGCCATTCCGGCGTCGATGATCGCGCGGGTGGAAGTGCTTCGCGACGGCGCAGCCGCGCAATACGGCTCGGACGCCATCGCCGGCGTGATCAACGTCGTGCTCAAGGGCACCGAAACTGGTGAAGCGGCGGCGACTTTCGGCCATACATCCGAAAACGACGGTGAGGTCGTGCATCTCGCGGGCGACGCGGGCAGCGTCTTCGGACAGTCGAATTATTTCCACGTCGGTGCCGAGTACCGCGATCGCGGCTTCACGAATCGCGCGGCGATCGATCCGCGCACGCAGTATTTCGCCGGCGACCCGAGAAACAACGACCCGAAGCGTGTGACGCTCAGGCTTGGCGACGCGGCGACCAAGGATGCCCTCGGCATGCTCAATACGTCCTACACGACGAAAGGCGGCACCGAGCTCTACGCCTTCGGCGGCGCGAGCTATCGCGACGGTGAATCCGCCGCCAACTGGCGGCTTCCGAACGGCAACAACACCGTGCGGTCGATCTGGCCCGATGGCTTCCTGCCGCTGATCGAGACGGACATCTGGGATGCGTCGGGCACCGTCGGGGCAAAAGGCAAACTCTCCAACTGGCAATGGGATCTGAGCACGCAGTATGGCGGCAACTCGCTGCACTACGACGTCTCGAACAGCAACAACGCGTCGATGGGTACAGCGAGCCCGCGAAGCTTCGACGCCGGCGGGCTGGCGTTCGCACAATGGACGACGAACCTCGACTTCTTCCGTGAGCTGAGTCTCGGCGAGGGGCGTCCGCTGCGAACGGCCATCGGTACCGAGTTCCGACTCGACCGGTTCGAGATCACGGCCGGGGATTCCGCGTCGTGGAAGGACGGGAGGCAGCCCATTCTCGACGGGCCTAACGCGGGCAGCGCGACCGTTCGCCCGGCGCCGGGCGCGCAGGGATTCCCCGGGTTCCGACCGGCCGACGAGCAGAACGTCGACCGGAACAACTATGCGCTGTACGTCGACCTGGAGAGCGACATCTCACCCAAGTTGATCCTCGGCGCCGCGGGCCGGTTCGAGGACTACAGCGATTTCGGCTCGACCGCGACCGCGAAGGTCACGGCGCGCTACGCGATCAGGCCCGAGCTTGCGGTCCGCGGCGCGTTCAACACCGGGTTCCGCGCCCCATCCCTCGGTCAGTCGTTCTTCTCATCCACCGCGACGAACCTCGTCGCCGGCCAGTTCCTCGAGATCCGCACGTTCCCGGTGGGCACACCGGGCGCACAAGCGCTCGGTGCGACGGACCTCAAGCCCGAGAAATCCTGGAACGCCAGCGGCGGCGTGACGTTCGATCCTTCGTCTCGATTCTCGATGAGCGTGGACTATTACGACATCAGGATCCATGACCGGATCGTCTTCTCCGAGAACTTCATCGGTCCGGCCATTCAGGCGCGGCTGGCTGCGATCGGGCTCACGGGCATCACCGGTGCGCGCTATTTCACCAACGCCATCGACACGCACACGTACGGCCTGGATGCCGTGCTGAACTACGGCATCTATCTGGCCCAGAACGGAGTGTTGCGGTTCACGGGCGGCTACAACCACACGCAGACGGAGGTCACCCACGTGATCCCGACACCGCCCGAGCTGACGGGCTTCGACGAGCAGTTGTTCGGGCGCGCCGAACGCGGACGCATCGAGGAGGCGCAGCCTCGCGACAACATCCTGGCGTCGGCGAACTACACGCGCCAGTCGCTCGGCCTGGTGCTTCGGGCGCAGCGATTCGGTGAGGTCACGAACCGTCAGGCGAAGCTGGCGACGAACCAACCACCTGATCAGACCTTTTCGGCGAAAGTGGTGACCGATGCGAGCGTGTCGTATCGATTTTTCGGGCGGGTCACGCTGAGCGCCGGTGCGGACAACGTGTTCGACGTGTATCCGGATGAGCAGAGCGATCCGGGCAACGTGGCGACAGGCTACGCTGGCAACGCGAACTTCGGCATGAACCCGTATAACGGCATTTCGCCCTTCGGCTTCAACGGCAGGTTCATCTGGGGGAGAGTCAGTTACGGGTTCTGATGGGCCCATCTTGCGAGCCGTCCGATTCCCGTCAGTTGCGACCCTCAATAGCTTTCTGGGGCTGATGCCATGCGCATCGGCCCCTTTTTCTGGATACGCATCAATGACTGATACATCTCGTATACCGGTCATCGTGTCAGCGGCACGGACGCCGATCGGCCGGTTTCTCGGTGGCCTTTCGCCGCTGTCCGCGCCCGAGCTCGGCGCCATCGCAATTCGCGAAGCCGTCCGACGCTCCGGCGTTTCGCTCGATGACATCGAAGAAGTCATCATGGGCAACGTTCTGCAGGGTGGTGTTGGCCAGGCTCCGGCGCGGCAAGCGGCGCTCAAGGCCGGTATTCCGGCGACGGTCTCGGCGGTCACGATCAACAAGGTCTGTGGCTCCGGGCTCAAGTCCGTGATGCTCGCGTCGCAGGCGATCAAGGCAGGCGACCTGGACGTCGCGGTGGCGGGCGGCCAGGAGTCCATGTCGAACGCGCCCCACTACGTCTACGGAATGCGAAACGGCGTGAAGCTCGGCGACCAGTCGATGGTCGACGGGATGATCAAGGACGGCCTCTGGTGCGCGACATGTGACGTACACATGGGCTCTCACGCCGAGTACACGGCGCGGAAGGGCGAGATCGCGCGGGATCGGCAGGATGAGTTCGCGGTGGCCTCCCACCGTAAGGCTGTCGCCGCGATGGAAGCGGGACGGTTCAAGGCGGAGATCGTTCCCGTGCAGATCCCGGGACGGAAGGGCCCCACGACCGTCGACACCGACGAAGGCCCGCGTAAGGACACGACGATGGACTCGCTCGCCAAGCTGCGGCCCGCGTTTCCGTCAAAGTCCGGCGCGGCCGATGATCTCACGGTGACGGCGGGCAACGCGTCGAGCCTGAACGACGGAGCGGCTGCCCTCGTCGTGACGAGCGAGGCGTACGCGCGCTCCAACGGCCTAACGATTCTGGCGCGGGTGACGGGGTACGCGACCGGTGCAGGCAATCCGCAGGACTTGTTCTTCGCTCCGATCACCGCCGTTCGTAACCTGATGGACAAGACCGGGACGTCGATCGGCGACTTCGATCTCATCGAGGCGAATGAGGCATTCGCGTCGCAGGCGCTGGCCGACGGCGATGAGCTCGGATGGCTGTGGGATCGCGTCAACGTGAACGGCGGCGCCATCGCGCTCGGACACCCGATCGGCGCGAGCGGCGCACGCGTGCTCACGACCCTGCTCTATGCGCTGCAGGACCGGGACAAGGAACGTGGCCTCGCGACGCTCTGCCTGGGCGGCGGCGATGCGGTGGCTCTCAGCGTGGAGCGAATGAACTAATGACCAGTCCCAGCGTAGCGGTCGTCCGGCGTCCCTCACGTGTCGTCGCCATTGGGATCGTCGGCTTCGCCGGCGCGCTCGCGCTGGCGTCGCAGGTGGCGGTGCCAATTCCCGGCACACCCGTGCCCATCACGCTGCAGCCGCTCGTCGTCGTGCTGGCGGGCATGTGGCTGGGGCCGATGGCGGGCGCCACGTCCATGCTCTTGTACCTGGCGGCTGGCGCGGCCGGGCTCCCGGTGTTCTCGCCATTCGGTGCGCCGGGCATCGCGAGGTTCGCGGGGCCGACGGGTGGGTATCTGTTCGCCTATCCGTTCGCCGCGTTCGTTGCGGGCGCGCTCGCGCGTCGCTCGACGTCGCTGCTCGGACGATGGGTCGCTGCGTTGGCTGGTACGACGGTGTTGTTGGCGGGCGGGCTCGCGCAGCTCGCGGTGATCACGGGTGGCGTGAGCAGCGCAATACCGCTCGCGATTCACCCGTTCCTACCGCTCGATGCGGTGAAGGCGCTCATCGCCGCGCTGCTGGTTCCGAGATCGACCCTTCGCGCGCCGGTTTGACGGCGCGCGAGCTTTTTCGGGACTCGACTGGAACGGTCAGGCCGCTGTGGCGTCTCGTCATCTTCGGTGCGGTCACCGTTGCGTCGATGGTCGTGATCAATGGCGCCGTCGTACCGCTCGCGAGCTGGCTGTTCTCGGTCACGCGCGTTCGCGTGGTGCTCTACCCGTGGATGCTGCTGGCGTCGATCGTGGTGGCGCACGTCGTGACGTTGCGCATCCTGGAGCCGCGAGGTTGGGCGGCGGTGCGGCTCGGTCCAGCTGCCGCGCGCCCGCGGCCCATCATCAGTGCCGGGCTCCTGGGCGCGCTCGCCGTCGGGATTCCGTCGCTCATCCTTCTGTCCGTCGGTTGGCTGCGCGCGGAGCCTGGTCCGTCCGGCAGCTCGCTCGCTGCCGCCGCATCGATCGCCCTGTTTCTCGCGCCGGCGGCGCTCTGGGAGGAGATGGTGTTCCGGGGCTACGCGTTCACGGTGCTCACCGACTGGTGGGGGCCGGCCGCCGCGCTAGGTGCCACGAGCCTCCTCTTCGGCCTCGTGCATTTCCAGAACGCGGGATCGTCACTGGCGTCCGTGGTGGTCGTCATCCTCGCCGGCGTTTTTCTGGGCGGTGTGCTGCTCGTGACGGGCAGCCTCTGGGCGTCATTCGCCGCGCACCTCGCCTGGAACTGGGTGCTCGCGGGGGTGCTCCACAGCGCAGTCAGCGGCATTCCGTTCACGACGCCGGACTATCGCGTGGTGGATGCCGGTCCGGACTGGGCGACGGGCGGGGTGTGGGGGCCCGAGGGCGGAGTCCCGGCCGCGTGTGGTCTGTTGCTGGCATCGATCTCCCTCTACGTGCGGCGCGGGCGCCGCGAGGAGTCATAGCATGACGGACCGCGTGGCGGTCATCGGGGCGGGGCAGATGGGGAACGGCATCGCGCACGTCTTCGCGCAGTCGGGGATTCCCGTGACCATGATCGACGTCTCGGACGACGCGCTGCGCCGCGGCCGCGATACGATCGAGAAGAACATGGACCGGCAGGTCAAGAAGAACACGCTGTCGGCGGATGACCGCCAGGCGGCGTTAGGCCGAATCGGCACGAGCACGGATCTCGGCGCCGTCGGCAACGCCACGGTGGTGGTGGAAGCCGCGACGGAGAACACCGAGCTCAAGTTCCGCCTGTTCGCGGACCTGGACCGCATCGCCCCGTCTGGCGCCATCCTCGCGACCAACACGAGCTCGATCTCGATCACGCGCATCGCGGCGCAGACGAAGCGTCCGGAGCAGGTGATCGGGATGCATTTCATGAACCCGGTGCCGGTGATGCAGCTGGTCGAGGTGATTCGTGGTCTGGCGACCTCGGAGGCGACCACGCGTCGCATCGTGGAACTGGCGAAGGCGCTCGGAAAGACACCGGTCGAAGCGAACGACTATCCCGGCTTCATCGCGAACCGGGTGCTTTTGCCGATGATCAACGAAGCATGCTATGCGCTGATGGAAGGGGTGGGGAGCGCGGAGGCGATCGATCAGGTGATGAAGCTCGGCATGAATCATCCCATGGGGCCGCTCGCGCTTGCGGACTTCATCGGACTCGACACGTGCGTGGCGATTCTCGACGTGCTGCACGATGGTCTCGGTGATCCGAAGTATCGGCCGTGCCCGCTGTTGAAGAAGTACGTCGCTGCGGGGTGGCTCGGTCGGAAGACGGGCCGTGGCTTCTACACGTATACATGACGACGCGACGGGCTGCTGCACGCTGACGCCTCATCACCGAACCGAACCGCCTAACGAATGTCCTGGGCTCTTATACCTCTCACGGAAGAGCAGCGTGAAATCCAGCGGACGGCGCGTGACTTCGCGCGGGCCGAGATCGCGCCGCACTCCGACGCGTGGGACCGTGCGGAGGCGTACGACGTCGGTATCGTCAGCAAGCTCGCCGAGCTCGGGTTCCTGGGCATGCTCATTCCCGAGGAATTCGACGGCCTCGGGCTCGATACCCGAACCTACGTCGTCGCGCTCGAGGAGATCGCGGCCGTCGACGCGTCGGTGGCGGTGCTCATGAGCGTGCACAACTCGCTGCCCACGCAGATGATCCTGCGGTATGGGAACGCCGCACAGCGGGAGCGGTTCCTCAAACCCATGGCGCGGGGTGAGCTGCTCGGAGCCTTCGCGCTTTCGGAGCCCGACGCCGGGTCCGATGCCGCTTCGCTGCGCACGCAGGCGACTCGAGACGGCGACCACTGGGTGCTGAACGGGACGAAGGCGTGGGTCACGAGCGGCAATCATGCCGGTGTCATCCTGGCCATGGCTCGCACGGATTCCAGCGCGGACCGTCGCGGGCCGCGCGGGATCGGAACGTTCATCGTGACCCCCGACCTCCCAGGCTTCCACGTCGGCAAGAAAGAAGCGAAGCTCGGCCTGCGTGCGTCACCCACGGTGCAGCTGCACTTCGAGAATCTCCGCGTGCCGGCGGAGAACCTGCTCGGCGACCACCACATGGGCTTCGTCTATGCCATGCAGTCGCTCGACAATGGACGGCTTGGGATCGCCGCGCAGGCCCTCGGCATCGCGCGGTCGGCGCTCGAGCACGCGACCCGCTACGCGGCGGAGCGTCGGCAGTTCAACCGCCCGATCAAGGAATTCCAGGCTATTCAGTTCAAGCTGGCCGACATGGCCACGCGCGTCACGTCGTCACGCGCGCTGCTGTACTCAGCAGCCGCCGCGAAGGATCGCGGCGAGCCGATCACGCAGTTCAGCTCGATGAGCAAGCTCCTCGCGAGCGAGACCGCCATGTGGGTCACGACCCAGGCCGTGCAGATCTTCGGTGGCTACGGGTACGTGAAGGACTACCCGGTGGAGCGTCTCTTCCGCGACGCGAAGGTCACCGAGCTCTACGAGGGGACGTCCGAGATCCAGCGCATCGTGATCGCGCGCGAGCTGTACGCGCAGTCGTGACGACGGCGCGTTAGGCCGGCGACCCTCCCACCCCAACCTTTCTTCAGCCATGTCTTCACTCGCGACCATAGACAACAACGCCACCGGCTCGCTCGCTCTCTTCGACACCATCGCCGAGATGGGGCACGAGCAGGTCGTGATGTGCTACGACAAGTCGAGCGGGTATCGCGGCGTCATCGCCGTGCACGATACGACGCTTGGCCCGGCGCTGGGCGGAGCGCGGTTCTGGCAGTACGCGAGCGATGAGGAGGCGATCATCGACGCGCTGCGGCTGTCGCGCGGCATGACCTACAAGAATGCGGTCGCCGGGCTGAACCTCGGCGGCGGGAAGTCCGTCATCATCGGTGACAACCGGACGATCAAGCGCGAGATGATCTTCCGCGCGCACGGTCGGTTCGTCGACTCGCTCGGCGGCCGGTACATCACGGCCGAGGACGTCGGCACGAACACGGCCGACATGGATTTCGTTCACATGGAAACGCAGTACGTGACGGGGCTCGCCAACAAGTCCGGCGACCCGTCTCCGGTGACGGCGCACGGCGTCTTTCGCTCCATTCAGGCCTCCGCCAAGCACCGCTGGGGCTCGGACTCGCTCGAGGGAAAAGCGATCGCGGTGCAGGGGCTCGGGAACGTCGGCTACTATCTGTGCAAGGAGCTGAACGCCGCGCGCGCGAAGCTGATCGTCACGGATATCGACACGTCGCGTGTGAAGCGAGTGGTCGATGACTTCGGCGCGCAGGCGGTGGAGCACGACACCATCTTCGGCGTCAAGGCCGACATCTTCGCGCCATGCGCGCTCGGCGGAATCATCAACGACAAAACGCTGCCCCAGCTTCGCGTCGAGATCGTCTCGGGCGGCGCGAACAATCAGCTGCTCGAGGAGCGGCACGGCGAGGCACTCGAGGCCAAGGGTATTCTCTACGCGCCCGACTACGTGGCGAACGCCGGTGGCGTCATCAACGTATACAGTGAGTTGGCTGGCTGGACGCGCGAGCGGTCCTTGCGGAAGGCCGACGAGATATATGACACGCTGCTCGGCGTGTACGATCTCGCGCGCGAGCACGGCATTCCGACGTACGTTGCGGCGGATCGCATGGCCGAGCGCCGGCTCAAGGCGGTCGGCTCGCTCGTACGGACGTGGCCCCAGTTCCCGCGCGAAGCGTGACGTTCACCACGAAACCCGAGGAGACCACGGCATGACCATCTGGTCGGAATGGGATCGGTGTCCGCCCGGGTCGGCGCTTCGCGACGCCGATCCTGAGATCGCCCGACTCATCGAGCGCGAGACGGAACGCCAGTCCGACGGGCTGGAGCTCATCGCCAGCGAGAACTTCGTCTCGCCGGCAGTGCTGGAGGCGTTAGGCTCGCCGCTCACGAACAAGTACGCCGAGGGGCTGCCGGGCAAGCGGTACTACGGCGGATGCGAGTTCGTGGACCAGGTGGAACAGATCGCCATCGATCGGGCGAAGGAGCTGTTCGGTGCCGAGCACGCGAACGTGCAGCCGCATGCCGGTGCCCAGGCCAACGCCGCGGCGTTTCTCGCGTTCATGAAGCCTGGGGAGACGTTCCTCGGCATGGACTTGTCGAACGGCGGACACCTGACGCACGGGTCGCCCGTCAACTTCTCCGGAATCCTGTACCGGCCCATCTCGTACAAGGTGAACGAAGACGGGTTGATCGACTACGACGCGATGGAAGCGCTCGCGCGCGAGCATCGACCGAAGATGATCATCGCCGGCTACAGCGCGTACTCCCGTGTGATCGACTTCGGGCGCTTCGCCGCGGTCGCGAAAGAGGTCGGTGCGATCTTCATGGTGGACATGGCGCACTTCGCCGGCCTCGTCGCCGGCGGCGTTTACCCATCACCGGTGCCGCACGCGGCCGTCGTGACCACGACGACGCACAAGACGCTGCGAGGGCCCCGCGCAGGGCTCATCCTCTGCAAGGCCGAACATGCGAAGGCGATCGACAAGGCTGTCTTCCCGGGCTTGCAGGGCGGGCCGCTCGAGCACGTGATTGCGGCAAAGGCCGTGGCGCTGAAGGAGGCGCTGCACCCGTCATTCAAGCAGTACGCCGCGCAGGTCGTCGCGAATGCGCGGGAGCTCGCGTCGGCGCTGATGGCGCGTGGCTTCCACATCGTCTCCGGTGGCACCGACAACCATCTCATGCTGGTGGACCTTCGGAACAAGGGCCTGACCGGGAAGGCCGCCGAGCAGGCGCTCGACCGGGCGGGCATCACGGTGAACAAGAACACCGTGCCGAAGGAGACGCAGTCGCCGTTCGTCACGAGCGGTATCCGCATCGGCACGGCGGCGGTGACGACGCGGGGGCTCAAGCAACCAGAGATGCAGCGCGTCGCGGAGCTCATCGACGCAACGCTCGCCGCGCCGGATGATGTCACCGTGGGCGAGCGTGTCCGCGCCGATGTTCGCGAGCTGACGTCGGCGTTCCCGTTGTATCCCGCGCCCGTCGAAACGACCACGTCGTGAGGCCGGCAGCGAGTCACCTCGTGGGCCGGCGGCGTTAGGCACTGTCGGCTCGAGCAGGCGCGGGCCCCGTGAGTGTGCGCGCGGTCACGAATAGTGGTTAGGGTGATCTAATGGGGTTGGCACTCGCGGCCTGCTGCGGCGTGGCGCTGCAGTCACACGACGGGACTGTCGCGAGTGCCCCGCGCTCGCCGTCGCTCGTCATCGCAACAGAGCGACAGCACGGGAGTTGTGCCACGCGCGAAGGGCAGACATCTTAGCGCGAGATGGTTGCACGAGGGCACGGGACGTGCCCCTTCAGACTGCTTGCAGTGCAATGCGAAGCGGCGCGCGCAGCCGCGAACCCTTTTGGTGAGGACCGGCGTTGCCCGAGTTGGCGTTTCGAGATGGTATCATGGACCAGATTCGCCTGCGCGAACCGCGGTTTCATGAGCACGCATACCTCTTCATCCTCTCAGCACTCGAGTTCTCTCAGTCGCGGTTGCCGGAACGACGGCACATCACCGGCCGCGAGCTCGCCGAGGCATGTCGCGATCTCGCGCTCGACCGTTATGGCGTGATGGCGCGCCTCGTGCTCGATCATTGGGGTGTGCGCTCGACCGCCGACATTGGCGCTGTGGTCTTCACGCTCGTCGACCTCGGGCTGCTCATCAGTCAGCCAAACGACTCGCGTCTCGATTTCGCGGACGTCTTCGAATTCGACCAGGCGTTCGAGCGCGATTATCCCTGGCGGCGCGCCGGTCAGGCGTAGCTCGTCCACACGGCAGCACGATGGACGCTCTTCTTCTCCCACTCCCGCCGCGGGTGTGAAGGAGGCTCGTTGATTTCAGGCGAACTGCCGATGTGTCGCAAGTGTCGCGAGGGCTCGCTGCTCCCACTCAGCGACTATGGCCGCGACGGCGCACCCATCACGTACAAGGCGTGGGTGTGCAGCAATCCCGACTGCGGGTTCAACTTGCGAATCGACAACGGCGAGATCAGTTTCGGACGATCCGTGGGGCAATCACACAAATAGTGTCTCGCGGTGCTCACGGCGGCCCTCTGGCCGCCGTTTCTCCATCCGCCGACCACGATGCTCCCCTGCCTGACGACCGCCGCATGACCGCGCACGTCGTCACCGCCGCCCAAGCGGCCGCCCGAGATCGCGTGGCGATCGACACTGGTATTCCATCGCGCGCGCTCATGCAGCGGGCCGGTGCGGCGGCGGCCGCCGAAATCGCGCACCGCTATCCCAGTGAGCTCGCTCGCGGTGTGGTTGTGTTCGCGGGTCCCGGAAACAACGGCGGCGACGCGTGGGTCGTCGCACACGCCCTCGCAGCCGCCGGAGTTCGCGTTCGCGTGACGGAAGTCGCCGATGCGCGAACCGATGACGCGCGCGCCGAGCGCGCAACTGCACGACACCTCATTGCTGACGACCAACCGACGGGCGCCGAGGCGATCGTCGTCGATGGAATAATGGGGACCGGGTCCCGCGGCGCGCCGCACGGAACGCTTGCCGATGCGATCCGACGCGTGGCCGAGCTTCGTGCCGCGGGGGCGCGCATCGTGGCGCTCGACGTTCCGAGTGGGCTCGACGCCTCCACAGGGGAAGGCGACGCCGCCGTCTGCGCCGATCTCACGATCGCGTTTGGTACGGTGAAGCGGGGCGCGCTCATGCGACGTGAGCTGTGCGGCGGGATCATTGTCGTCGACATTGGGCTTGGGTGCCACGCGGCGATCGATGACGCGGCGCCGGTGCTGGTCGATCGCGCGTGGGTCGAGTCTCGCATCCCCGCGATTGCCGCGAACGCGCACAAGGGGAAGCGACGGCGCATCGTCATCATCGGCGGCTCGGAGGGTATGGCCGGTGCCGCCATTCTGACGGCGCGTGCCGCGCTGCGAAGCGGGGTCGGGATGGCCCGGGCTGTCGTGCATGCGGCGAGCGTCACCTCGCTGCAGACGGCGGTTCCCGCGGCCCTCACTCGTCCGTGGCCGAAGTCGGACGACGACATCCGCAGCGTGATCTGCGATTGGGCGCACGCCGTCGTCATCGGTCCGGGCCTTGGCCGCCGCGAGGATACGCGTGCGCAGATCGAGCGGATGCTGCAGGTGTGGGACGGGCCCGTAGTGATGGACGCCGATGCCCTGACGCTGTTCGAGGGCGACGCGCCGTCGCTCGGCGCACTGCTCGCGGGGCGCAAGGCGCTCATCACGCCACACGTCCTGGAGTTCGCGCGCCTGGCAAAGCGCAAGCCCGACGATGTGCTGAGAGCTCCGTTCGATGTTGGCGTCGACCTCGCGAAAATGCTCGGCTGCGTGGTGCTGCTCAAGGGCGTGCCGACCGTCGTGACGGGTCCGAGTGGGCGAAGTCTCGTGTCCGCAAGCGGAACGCCGGCACTCGCCACCGGTGGTAGCGGCGACGTGCTCGCGGGTGTTGCCGCGACGCTCATTGCGCAGATGGACGACCCGCTCGACGCCGCTGTGTGCGCCGCATGGATTCACGGACGTGCGGGCGAGCTGGCGGGGCGGCGCGGTCCCCGCGGCGTCATCATCGACGATGTCGTCGACGCGCTCGCGCACGTGTGGAACGAGGCGCCACCGCGCCCCAGGCCGCCGGTTCTTGCCGAGCTGCCCGCCATCGATGACGACGGTCGAGAAGCTCGGTGAGCGATAGCATCTCGCTGGGTCCCGGCCAGGAATTCGATGTAATTCGAGATCTCGTGCGACGTTGGGGCACCGCGGCGCGCGGCATCGGCGACGACGCGGCCGTGCTCGACATCCCTGCGGGAAGCCGTCTCGTGGCGAGCACCGACGCAACCGTCGAGAACGTGCATTTCCGCCGCGAGTGGCTCGGTCCGGCGGAGATCGGATACCGGGCGGCGGCCGCGGCGCTCAGCGACCTGGCGGCGATGGCCGCGTCCCCGATCGCGATGCTCGTTGCGATGAGCATTCCGCGGGACTGGCGCGCGGCGGTTGGCGAGATCGCTGAGGGGATCGGGGAGGCGGCTCGCCTGTTCGCCGCTCCCATCACCGGAGGCAATCTCACCGGAGGCGCCGAGCTCGCGCTCACCGTCACGGTCCTCGGCGCGACGGCGCGACCACTCGGGCGCGACGGCGCGCGCGCTGGCGACCTGCTGTACGTTACGGGGACGCTCGGTGGGCCGCGGTGCGCGCTCGCCGCCTGGGAATCCGGACACGAACCGACGGCCGAGCATCGCGCCCGGTTTGCGCGACCAACTGCACGAATCCGCGAGGCGCTGTGGCTCGCGTCGCGTGGCGCGACCGCATCGATCGACATCTCCGACGGCCTCGTGGCCGATGTACGTCACGTCGCGGCCGCCAGTGGCGTCGACGCATGCATCGAGGTGGACGCGATTCCTGCGGTGTCCGGGGCGTCACCGCGCGAGGCCGCCGTCAGCGGTGAGGAGTACGAGCTGGCGGTGACCGCGACGCGCGCAATCGATGAGCACGCGTTCGCCCGTGAGTTCGGCGTTCCTCTCACTCGCATCGGCGTCATCACGGCGAGCGGGACCGGCGGCGCGGGGGTGCAATTGCGGTCGCACGGAAAATTCGTTGACCTGCCTGCCGGGCACGACCACTTTTCCAGGTAATGCGGACCATCATCGTCTTTCTGACGCTGATCATCATGACGCCGGTGCTCGGCATGATGGTGATCATCGGCGCACTGTTCGGCGCCGAGGATCGAGAGGGCAGCATCTACGACAAGGTACCGCGGTGGTGGGGGGCGCTGGCACTCCGCGTGGCCGGCGTTCGCGTCCGTCTGCATAACGTGGAGCGGATGCAGACCGGCGCCCCGCGCATCTTCGTCAGCAACCACGTGAGCTGGTTCGACGTGTGGGTGCTCGCCGCCGTGCTGCCGCGCTACAAGTTCGTTGGCAAGGCCGAGCTCTTCCGCATTCCGATCTTTGGTCGAGCGGCACGCACCGCAGGCATGATCGCGATCGAGCGCGAGAACAGAAAATCGGCGTTCGAGTCGTACCGCGTGGCCGCTGAACGAATTCGCGCCGGTGCGTCGGTCGTGGTTTTTCCGGAGGGCACGCGCGGCCGGACTTACGCCCTACGACCGTTCAAGAAGGGCCCGTTCGTGCTCGCCGTGGCGGCGGGCGTTCCGATCGTTCCGACTATCATCCACGGCACGCTCGAAGTGATGTCGCGCGACTCCTTCCGCGTGCGACCGGGCGTCGTGGACGTTCACTTCCTCGAGCCCATGGACGCGGAGGGTTTGACGTACGACGACAGGAATCGTCTGTCGCGCGCAGCCTGGGGCCGGATGGCTGCCGCGATGCGCGAGCTCTATGGGGTCGAAAGCACGGAGCCTGTGACGCCGGCACGCGAGGCCGCCGCGGCCGATTGACGGAACGCGCACTCGCTTGACGGCAGAAACCGCCGACCACCTTTCACGAACCAATCGCATGTCCACGATCATCGATATTGCCGCCCGCGAGATTCTCGACAGTCGAGGAAATCCGACGGTCGAGGCGGACGTCACACTGGCGAGTGGCGAGACCGGACGCGCCGCCGTCCCGAGTGGTGCGTCGACGGGTGAGCACGAGGCACGCGAGCTTCGCGATGGGGACGCGGCTCGCTACCTCGGCAAGGGCGTTCGCAAGGCGGTACGGAACATCGAAGAAACCATCGCGCCCGCACTCAAGGGATTGCTCGCCACGGATCAGGTGGAGATCGACCGAACGATGATCGATCTGGATGGAACGGCGAACAAGGAGAAGCTTGGCGCGAACGCCATTCTCGCCGTTTCCATGGCGACCGCTCGCGCGGCCGCCATGGCAACGGGCCTGCCGCTCTATCGATATCTGGGTGGCCCGCTCTCGCGCACGCTGCCGGTTCCGATGATGAACATCCTCAACGGTGGTGCCCACGCGACGAACACGGTGGACTTCCAGGAGTTCATGGTCGTGCCGGTAGGCGCGGAGACGTTCGCCGACGCGTTGCGTATCGGCGCCGAGGTGTTCCATTCGCTCAAGAAGGTGCTCGTCAAGCGAAAGCTCGCGACGGGCGTCGGCGACGAGGGCGGGTTCGCGCCGGATCTCAAGGATGACGAGCAGGCGCTGCAGGTCATCATCGAGGCGATCGAGGGCGCGAAGTACGCGCCGGGGAAGGAGGTGGCGCTCGCGTTGGACGTGGCCGCGTCGGAGCTGCACGCGAACGGCACGTACACGTTCAAGAAGAGCGGGGCGGGGAGCCGTGACGCGGCTGGCATGGTCGAGCTGTACGCCAAATGGATGGACGAGTATCCAATCGTCTCCATCGAGGACGGCCTGGCGGAAGATGACTGGGACGGGTGGGGCCAGCTCACGAAGTCGTTAGGCGACCGCGTCCAGCTCGTGGGCGACGACCTGTTCGTCACGAACACGGAGCGGCTCGCTCGCGG
>Ga0068862_100000718_pt1 | contig 33572 bp, 28 predicted proteins | sample KBSSwiS52_FD_66598 | JGI IMG/M metagenome (GOLD analysis project Ga0068862, IMG submission 66598) | Switchgrass rhizosphere microbial communities from Kellogg Biological Station, Michigan, USA - KBS Switchgrass S5-2 | ecosystem: Host-associated > Plants > Roots > Rhizosphere > Soil ... | reverse complement strand
GAGTGGCCGATTCCCAGGAAACTCAGCGTCGCGCTGCTCATTGCACCGCGTCCAGGAGCGAGGCCGCCCGCCGCGCGCGGCGGCGCTCGGCGCGGATCCCCATCACGAAGGCGAAGACGAAGAGCACCAGGGTGATCGTCATCAGCAAGGTCGAGACGACGTTAATGCTCGGGTTCAGCGTCGTCCGCAGCCGCGAGAAGATGAACAGCGGCAGGGTCGTCTCGTTGCCCGAGACGAAGAAGGTGACGACGAACTCGTCGAGCGAGACCATGAAGGCGAGCGCCGCGGCGCCGAGCAGGACCGGGAAGACCTGCGGCAGGGTGACTTTGCGGAACGCAGTCCAGGGCGAGGCGCCGAGGTCGGCCGCCGCCTCCTCGAGCATCGGGTCGAGCCGTTCGAGCGCGACGCGGGCGATCATGAAGAAGAACGGGAAGGCGATGATGGTGTGGCCGATCAGGATCGTCAGCAGCGACAGTTCGATGTCGACCCGGCGCAGGGCGATCAGCAGGGCGATGCCGACGAAGAGCAGCGGCAGGGTGATCGGCAGGAGGAAGATCGCCACCCCGGCGCCGGCCAGCCGCGAGCCCGAGCGGGTCACCCCGTAGGCGGCGGCGGTGCCGAAGACGAAGGTGAAGGCGGCGGTCGCAAGCGCCAGCTCGAGCGAGTTGAAGAGCGCTTCGCGGAAGGCTTCGTTGCCGAACACTTCCGAGTACCAGCGGGTCGAGAAGCCCTCGAAGGGGAAGGTCAGCGAAGGGCTCGAGTGCAGCGAGAAGAGGGCGACGATGCCCAGTGGGACGAGCAGGAAGACGAGGACAAGGGCGGTGAAGAGGCCACCAGCCAAGCCGGTCCGGCCGGCGCGGGCGCTCACGTCGTCCACCTGATCTTGCTGAGGCCGGCGAGCCGCAGCCCGATCGCCGCCACCGCGAAGCAGAGCGCGTACGCGGCGAGCATGATCCCCGACAGCGCCGCCCCCATCGCCCAGTTGCCGGAGGCGGTGAACTCGGCGGCGATGTTGACGCCGAGCATCGCGTCGCCGGGGCCGCCGAGGAACTGCGGCGTGACGTAGTCGGCGGAGGCGAGGACGAAGATGAAGATGAACGAGGAGATCGCCGGGCCGGCGATCAGCGGCAGGACCACCCGCCGCCAGCGCTGCACGGTGCCGCCGCCGAGGTCGCGGGCGGCCTCCAGGTAGCGCGGCTCGATCGGCCGGAAAGCGGCGAACATCACCAGCACCACGTAGGGGACAGAGATGTGGACCAGGGCGATCACGATCGCCGCCTGGTTGAAGATGAAGAGGCTCGAGGGGTGGTCGATCAGGCCGAGGTCGATCAGCGCCGTGTTGAGGACGCCGTTGGTGCCGAGGATCGTCCGCCAGGCGTAGATCCGGACCAGGTAGCTGGCGAACATCGAGACGGCGACCAGGAACATCACCGCCAGCTGCCAGCGGCCGGCGTGGTAGCGCAGCCAGTAGGCGACGGGGACCGCGATCAGCACCGAGATCGCCGCGGTGAGGCCGCCGACGATCAGCGAGTTACGGCCGAGTTGCCAGGTGAGGTCGCTTTCCAGCGCCTGCTTGTAGTTGTCGAGGGTGAGCGGGCCGCTGACGGTGAAGAAGCCGGCGGTGAGAACGCTGTAGGCGAGCAGGGTGACGACCGGGACGACGAGGAAGAGGATCAGGTAGCCGGCGGCCGGGGCGGCGATGGCAAGCGTGCGCCGGTTCTTCGGGCCGGCGGCCGAGCGCGCTTCGGCCGGCGGCAGGTCCGGCGGCGCCCCCGGGTACATCGGGTCGACCGAGGGGGGCTCGATCGGGGCCGAGGCGCTGCTACTCATCGTTCGCCTCCGCCGGGATCAGGCGGGCGGCGCTCGGCGCCCAGCCGAGCCCGACCTCGGCCCCGACCTCGGGTTCGCCGCCGCTCGGCGAGCTCGGCACCTCGGCGCGCAGCGGCCGCTCGATCCCCTCGACGTCGAGCAGGTAGCTGCAGCGGACGCCGCGGAAGGCGCGGTCGAGGACACGGCCGCGCAAGCCGCCGTTGGGGCTGGTTAGGTCGATGCTCTCGGCCCGGAGGACGAGCTGCGCGGGGCCGGCGGCGACCGTGGCGCCGGCCGGCACCTCGAGCTCTTCCCCAGCGAGCGCGACCCGGGCGGCGGCGCCGACCACCGAGCGCACCTCGACCGGGATCACGTTGGCGTCGCCGACGAAGCGGGCGACGTAGGAGGAGTCGGGGGCGGCGTAGACCTCGTTCGGCGTCCCCAGCTGGGCGATCTCGCCGTCGGCGAAGACGGCGACCCGGTCGGACATGCTCATCGCCTCGCCCTGGTCGTGGGTGACGTAGACGAAGGTGGCGCCGGTCTCAGCGTGCAGCCGCCGCAGCTCGGCCTCCATCTCGAGCCGGATCTTCAGGTCGAGGGCGGAGAGCGGCTCGTCGAGCAGCAGCACCCGCGGCCGGTTGACGAGGGCGCGGGCCAGCGCGACCCGCTGCATCTGTCCGCCCGAGAGCTCGTAGGCCTTGCGGCGGGCGAGGTGGCCGAGGCGGACCATCTCCAGCGCCTCCCCCACCCGCTCGCTCAGCTCGGGCTTGCTGACCCGAGAGATCCGCAGCCCGAAGGCGACGTTCTCGAAGACGTCGAGGTGCGGGAACAGGGTCGCCCGCTGGAAGACCATGTTGACCGGTCGCTTCTCGGCCGGGGTCGAGGTGACGTCGGCGCCGTCGAGGGTGACGGTGCCGGTGGTCGGCCGGTCGAAGCCAGCGAGGATCCGCAACAGCGTCGACTTGCCGCAGCCGGAAGGGCCGAGCAGCCCGAGGAACTCGCCGGCGGCGACCTCGAAGTCGATCCGCTTCAGGGCGACGGTCTTGCCGAAGTGCTGGGAGATGCCGGCGACGCCAAGCGCGCCACCGTCCTCGTCGGGGCCCCGGCGCGAGGAGGTGCGCCGGGGCCCGGGACGGCGGGAGAGCCGGTCGGGGGGAGTCAAGAAGCGGTCGCCCTCTCGCCGCTGCCTCAGGCGCCTTTCACTTCGGTCCAGGCCTGGGTGACTTCGCCGAAGGTGACGAATTCGTCCGACTGGGCCGGCGCGTCCTGGACCATCGGCGCCGCTTCGAGGAACTGTTCGATCTTCGCCGTCGTCTTCGGGAACAGCGGCTTGACCGTGCTGTTGACGAGCGGCAGTGCCTTTTCGACCGCCGGACCGAGGACGACTAGGTTGGCGGCTTCGGCGTTGTTCTCGGGCGTCAAGAGTTCGTTGATCATCGAGTACGCCGTGTCGGGGTTCGAGCCGTCTTCGGGGATGCAATAACATTCGGTGAAGGAGGCTGATCCTTCCGGGAATTCGAGCGCGGTGACGATGTTCGGGTTCCCCGCTTCCGCCGCGAAGGCGTTGTCGGAGGTGAGGCCGAACATCCCCGCCAGCACTTCACCCTGTGCCAGCTGCGTGGCCATGTCTCCGAACGACGGCGAGAACGATTTCGCCTGAGCAACGAACTGCGCCAACCATTCCTGCGTCTCTTCCAGCTCGTCTTTGGTCATTTCGTTCGGCGTGAAGCCGAGGATCGCGCCGCTGGTGCCGATCACGGTGCTGGGATCGTCGATGATCGTGATCTGGTCCTTGAATTCGGGCTTCAGCAGATCGGTCCATTTTTTCGGCGCCGACGTTTTCGTTTTGTCGTAGTTGATCCCGACCGCGCCCCAGGTGACCGGGACCGCGACAACATCGCCCGCTTCATTTTTGAACGTGTTGAGCGGGTCTCGTTTGAAGAAGTCGATCAGCCCGTCGAAGTTCGGGAGCTTGCCGAGGTCGAGCGGCATGAAGGGGACGCCGCTCCCGAGCAGGCGCGAGGTGCCGTTCGAGGACATGCAGATGATGTCGTATTCGCCGCCACCGCCGGCCGCGTATTTGGCGGCGATGTCGCTCATGTTGCCGATGAAGCTGGAGTGGATCGTGACCCCGTATTTCTTCTTCCAGGGCGCCAGCAGTTCCTGGTAGTCCTCGGCCTGCCAGCCGAGGTAGTTGAGGGTGCCGCCGACGGTTCCGCCGCCGCCTCCTCCACCACCGCCGCCGCTGGTGGCGGTGGTGGTGCTGTCGCTGCCGCCGCAAGCGGCGAGGAAAGCCGGGGTCAGGGCCAGGGCGCCGACGCCGGCGGCGCTTTTCAGCAACCGTCGACGCGTCCAGTCGCCGCTCGAGAACAGCTCGGGTCGGGGCGTCTCGTCCATCTTGGTCACTCCTCCTCGTGAGTTATGGAAGTGGCGTCTGATCGCCCACCGTGTTCCGACCTTATTCGCTACTTGATCAGATCGCAAGTAAAAACTTGGCGATTGCGTAGGAATATGGATCAACTCATACCGAGGAGATGGCGGCGCGCAAGGCCGCCTACAGCTCGGAATCCGCGCTGTGATGCGGTTTTACCTACTCGGGTGCGCAGCGGCGCGGGCGCCCTGCGGTGAGGTTTCGGAATGCGGCCCCAGCAGGGACTAGTGGGCCGAGACGTCCTGGGCCCAGGACTGTTCGACGCCTTTGATCAGTGCGGCGATGGTCTCGTTAAGGGGGGTTAGGATGCCCTCCTCGGCGCCGAATTTGGCGATCCCGCCGTTGAGGAAGTCGATCTCGGTCGGGCGCTGCTTCTCGAGGTCCTGCAGCATGCTCGCTTTGTGGTCGTAGGCGACCCGCTGGGCGTGGTCGATCAGGGCGTCGGGGTCGCTGTCGAGGGTAACGCCGAGCGCCGCGGCGACCGCCTTGCCCTCGTCGACCAGTTTCGTCACCAGCTTGCGCAGCTCAGGGTCGTCGCAGAGGCGGCCGTGGGTGAGGCCGGTGATCGCCCCGAGCGGGTTGCTGGCAGCGTTGAAGATCACCTTCGTCCACTGGGCGCCGCGGGCGTCTTCGAGTGCCCGGGTCGGCATCCCCGAGCGCGAGACCGTCTCGGCTAGCAGCTCGACCTCCGACCACGGAGGCGGCGAGGGCTCGAAGGGGCCGATCGTCGTCTCGCCAGCCGTGTCCCAGGCAACCAGGCCGGGCTCGATGATGCGGCCGGCGGGGAAGGTGGTGCCGAGGATCACCCGCTCGACGCTCTCGGCAATCAGCTCCTCGTTGCCGACCCCGTTCTGGACGCTGCAGACGCTGCCGTCGACGAAGGCGTGGCCGACGGCGGCGATCGCGTGCTTGGTGTGGAGAGCTTTGGTGGCGATGATCCCGAAGCGGCAGGGCGGCAACTCGTCGGCGTCGGTGGTCGCCCGCACCCTGCCGGTTACCTCCCCCGTCCCGGTCAGGCGCAAGCCGTTGCGGTTGATCGCGTCGACATGCTCGGGCGAGACGTCGTAGGCCCAGGTCTCGACATCGTCGAGCTGGCCGAGGTGGGCGGCGAACAGGCTGCCGACCGCGCCGCAGCCGATCACGCAGATCCTCATCGGCTCGGCGGCGCCTGAATTCTGCGAGCTGGAAGCGTCCAAGATTCCTCCTTGGCTTTGATCAGTCGGTAGACGGCGGTATTGAGCGGCACCGGCACCCCTACCCGCTCGGCTTCGCGGACCAGCGCCCCGGTGATCGCGTCGACCTCGGTGGCGCGGTGGGCGAGGACATCCTCGAGCATCGAGGGCGGGTGGGCGTAGTCGCCCTCGTCACTCTCGCCGCGGGTGACCGCGAGGCGGTTCATCTCCCAGGGATCGTCGTGCAGCTCGACCCCGGCCGCGGCGGCGACCGCCTTGCCCTCGGCGATCAGGTCGTAGACCAGGTGCCCGAGGTCGGTCGGGACGTCGCGCTTGGCGAAGAGGGCGACGTGCGGCAGCTCGGTCAGCGCCGCGGCGCCGTTGACCGCGGCGTTGAAGATCAGCTTCGACCACTGCGCCGGCAGCAGGTCGGGCAGGACCTCGGCGTTGAGGCCGGAGGCGACGAACAGCTCGCCCGCTCCCTGCGCCAGCTCGAACGGGGTCTCGGTGCCGGCGTAGGGGCCCATCCAGGTCTCGGTGTCGAGCTCGTACTCGATCACCGCGTCGGAGTGGCGGATGCCACTGATGAAGGTGACGCCGGAGATGATGCGCCACTCGCCGTGGCGGCGGACGACCTCCTCGGAGCCAAGCCCGTTCTGGATCGTCATCACCACCGCCTCGGGGCAGCGGCCGGCGAGGCCGGCGATCCCCGCCTCGACCCCGGTCGTCTTGGTCGCGACGATCGCCAGGTCGAAGTCGGGGAGCTGGCTCGGGTCGGCGCTGGCCGTGACGGTCGCCAGCAGGTCGGACTTGCCGAGGATGCGGAGGCCGTTCTCATTCAGCGCCGCGGCGTGCTCGTCGCGGCGGGTCAGGACCGAGACCTCGGCCTGGCCGGCGAGGTGGCCAGCGATCAGGCTGCCGATCGTCCCGGCGCCGACGACGCAGACGCGCTCGAACGGATTGCTCACGCCGCCTCGCCAGACTTGCCACGGACGAGCTCGAGGAAATCGTCGTCGGAGACGAGCGCGTGATCGCGCTCCGAGAGCTCCTTGACCGCGGCGAGGATCGCCGCCCGGTCGTCCTCCGCGACCTCGACCCCGAGCTCTTCGGCGCGGATGCGGATGCTGTCGAGGCCGCTCTTCTTGCCGAGCACGATGCCGCGCTCGGCGCCGACCAGCTCGGAGGAGTAGGGCTCGATCGACTCCGGTTCGTGGAACTGGCTGGCGACGGCGCCGCTCTCGCGGGTGAAGAGGTTCTCGCCGACGATCGCCTTCCAGGGCTCGAGCTCGTGGCCGGCGAGGCGGCGGACCGTGGCCGAGGCCTCGCGCACCTGGTCGAAGCGGATGTTGGTCTCGACCCCGTAGAAGGTCTCGAGCGCCAGTGCCACCTCGGCGATGTTGGCGTTGCCGGCGCGCTCGCCCATCCCGTTGACCGTACCCTGCACCCAGCTGGCGCCGGCGCGGACGGCGGCGATCGAGATCGCGGTGCCGATCCCGAAGTCGTTGTGGCCGTGCCAGTGGATCGGCACCTCGGGTCCGACCCACTTGCGGGCGGCACCGACGAACATCGCCGCCGCCTCGGGGGTGGCGATGCCGAGGGTGTCAACGACGACGATCTCGCTGGCGCCGGCGGCGACCGCGGCGCGGTAGACCTCGGCCATGAAGTCGAACTCGCCGCGGGTGCCGTCGACGCCGAAGAAGGCGATCTTGACGCCGTTGGCGACCGCTGCCGAGACCGCGTTCGTGACTCTTTCGAGCAGCTTCTCGCGAGAGATGCCATAAGCCTCGAGCTTCAGGTCGGAGACCGGCGACTCGATCACCGCCGCCTTGCAGCCGAGCTCGAGCAGCGCCTCGACGTCGGCGGGGACGGCGCGGGCGAAGCCCCAGATCTCGGCCTCCAGGCCGTCGGCGGCGATCAGCTCGATCGCCCGCGCGTCTTCGGCTGAGACCCGCGGGAAGCCGGCCTCGATCCGGTCGACGCCCATCCGGTCGAGCGCCCGGGCGATCTCCAGCTTTGCCTCCGCGTCGAGGACGACACCGACGCTCTGCTCGCCGTCACGCAGGGTGGTGTCGTAGATGCCGACCTTGGCCGGCTGCTCGGCGGTCGGCGCGATCGCCCGCTCGTTCAGCTCGCCGGTCCAGATCATCTCGCGGTCGATCGCCATTTCATGCCTCTCTGAAGTCGTCGGGGTCGGTGCAGAGCTTCTCGGCGCCGTTGGCGGTGATCAGGAAGTTGTCCTCGAGGCGCAGGCCACCGCCCTCGGGCCAGTAGATACCCGGCTCGATCGCCAGGACCATGCCCTCCTCGATGATGCCGCCGCTCGCCTGGTGGGGCCAGGGCGGCTCGTGGGCGCGGGCGCCGACGCCGTGGGCGACCGGGTGCGAGGGCTGGCCGGCGTATCCCGCCTCGGCGATGCCGTCGCGGATCAGCTTGTCGAGCGCCGCCATCTCGGCGCCGGGCTTGCAGTGGTCGATCGCGGCGTTGAAGACGACCAGCAGCTGATCGAGCAGTCGGTCGTACTCGGGGGTGAGCTCGCCGGGGCAGAAGTTCTTGGTCAGGTCGGTCCAGTAGCCGTCGGCGCAGACCCAGATCTCGAGCAGGGTCGGCTGGTCGGCGACGACCGGGCGGTCGGCGGTCGGGGTGAAGGTGCGGATCCCCGGGCCCGACCAGACGAGGGTGAAGGCGCGGGCGAGGCCGACCTCGCCGCGGAAGCCGGTGCCGGTGGCGTGGACGAAGCCCTCGAAGAGCGCGCCGATCTCGCTCTCTTTCATACCGGGGCGCGCCTTGGCGCGGACCTCGGCCATCGCCAGCGCCGCCAGCTCGTTGGCGAGCCGCATCCGCTCGATCTCCTGCGGCGTCTTGATCGCCCGCGCGGTGGCGAGCAGCGGCACGCAGTCGAGCGCCTCGGCGACGACGCCCTCGAAGGCGGCGAAGTAGGGGGCGCCGGCGACGGTCGGCTCGCCGACCATCCGGTCCGCCGCCGCCGAGCCGAGCGAGATCTCGAGCCCGACCCGACCGGTCAGCCCGCGCTCGCGCAGCACGTCGAGCGCCGCGTCGGTGCCGCGGAACAGCGGCGGCCGCGGGTCGGCCTCGTCGTAGAAGCGGAACGGCCGCAGGTCATCGGCCCAGCTCGCTTCGGCTTCGGCCACCTGCGGCTCCATCACGCACAGCGTCATCTCGCCCTCGCGCGGGAAGACGAGGACGTCGTAGCCCTTCATGCACCAGTAGTCGGAGAGGTAGAGGACGTCGTCGGGGGAGCGGACGACGAGCGCATCGAGGTCCTGCTCCTCCATCAACCGCCGCACGCGGTCGAGCTTGGCCTCGTCGCGGGAGTGGCTCATCGTTCGATTCTGCTGGATCGACTCCGCCGGCTCACGAATCTACGCCGCAGACCTCCGCCGCCGCGAGCGCGTACACGGAGGCGATGTCGACCAGCCCCTTGATCTCGAGGTTCTCGCCGAGCTCGGCGCTCGGCAGGCCGCTGGAGGTGCCGTAGTTGACGGTCTCGATCCCGTAGCGGGTCAGCGCCGAGCCGTCGGAGAACCAGCGGGTCGCGTCGCGCTCGGCCGGCTGACCGAAGACCTCCGTGTGACCGACGTCGATCGCCGCCAGCAGCGGGTGGTCTTCGCGGATCTCCGAGCCGGGGGCGGTGACGAAGACTTCCGAGGTGATCCCGTAGTCGGGGAATTTCCCACGCAACTCGCGCACGAGGTGACCGAAGGCATGCCGGGCCTCTTGCATCTTCATCGTTGGCGGCACCCGCATGTCGATGAACAGGTCGGTGCGGTCGGGGGTGCGGCTCACCCGCCAGGGGTGGCCGCCGCGGATCGCGCCGATGTTGACGACCGAGTTGAGGCCGCGGTAGGTCGCGTGCTCCTCCCAGCTCGGGATCCATTCGCGCACCGCGTCCATCACCTCGCGCATCCGCACTATCGAGTTTTCGCTTTCGCGGCCGACGCTGAAGGCGGTGTGGACGAACGGGCCGGAGGTCGAGATCCGCCCCCAGAGCGCGCCGAAGTGGCCGAGCACGATTTTCTGCTCGGTCGGCTCGCCGAGGATGCAGACGTCGGCGATGCCACCGTGGGTTGGCAGGTAGCGGCTGCCGGCGGCGTAGCCGCGGTACTCCGCGCCGCGGAACTCCTCGCCCCACTGGGTCTTCTCGATCTCGCCGGTGACGGCGGCGATCAGCACGTCGCCGCGCAGCTTGACGCCGGCGTCGAGCAGCGCCGAGACCGCCTCGACGTAGCAGGCGAGGGCGCCCTTCATGTTCGAGATCCCGAGCCCGTAGATCTTTCCCTCCTCGACGAACGAGGCGGGCTGGAAGCCGGCGATCGCCCGCAGGTGCGGCTCGCGCCCGGAGTAGCTGGTGTCCATGTGGCCGTTGAACATCAGCGAGGTGCCGCTGCGGGTCCCCTCGCGGATGCCGATCACGTTGGGCCGGCCGTCCTCGACCTGCTGCCACTGCACGTCGAGCCCCATGTCGAGGAAGATCTCGCGCATCCGCTCGCCCATCTCCTGCTCGGAGCCGGTCGGGCTGGGGATGTCGACCAGCGAGCGGGCGGTGGCGACGAGGCGGTCCTCATCAATCTTGGCCAGGATCTCTTGCGTCGGGATTTCGCTCATCTGCGTGCCTCGATCTTCGCCGCTTAGCGGAAGCGGGGAAGGACCTCTTTGCCGAACAGCTCGATCTGGCGGTCGCGTTCCTCGCCCCAGAGCTCCAGCATGATGTGGGTGCAGCCGGCATCGCGATAGCGCTCGACCGCTTCGATGCATTCGTCGGGGGTGCCGGCGATCGGCACGCATTTGTCGAGGATCTCGTCGCTCACCGCGTCGGCGGCGGCGAGGCGTCCGCCCCGCTCCATCGCCTCGGCGATCGGCGCGATCTCGTCCATCGTCAGGTTCGCCTTTTCGAGCAGGACGTCGGCCGAGCCGCGGATGTTCTGCACCTTGTTGGCGAGGTACATGCCGGCGATCTCGCGGGCGCCCTGGCGACCCTTGTCGCGGTCCTCGTCGATCGAGGCGACAAGGGTGCAGCCGACGTCGAGCGAGTCGGCGTCGCGGCCGGCCTTCTCGGCGCCGATCGCCATGTTTTCGCGGGAGTAGGTGACGAAGTCGGGGGTGGTGATGCTCGCCGTCAGCAAACCGTCGGCGAGTTCGCCCGAGAGCTGTTGCATTTTCGGCCCGGTCCCGGCGACGTACATCGGGATCTTCCAGCGCGGCGCTTCGGCCTCGTCGGAGAGGGCGGGGACGCTGGCGCTGAACTCCTTGCCCTCGAACTCGAAGGCCTCGCCGCTCTCGACCTTCTGGATGATTTCGATGCTCTCCTTGATCGCGGTGAGCGGCCGGGCTTTCCTCCCGCCCTCACCCTCGCCGATCGCTTTCATCAGGATTTTGGAGGCGCCGAAGCCGAGCCGGAAGCGGCCCTCGCCCGCGGTTTCCTGCGTCACCCGCGCGTCCATAGCGACCGTCAGCGGATGCCGCGTGTAGGGCGAGATGATCCCCCAGCCGACCGTGAGCTCCTCGGTCTCGCGTCCGATCAGAGCCGAGAGGGCGGTCGACGAGCGAGCCTCCATCTGGTGTTTGCGCCACCAGGGATAAGCCTCCGCCAGCCAGATCGTGTCGAAGTCGTTGGCGTCGAGCTGCTGCGCGTGCCCGAGGATCTCCTCCAGGGGCTCCATCGTCAGCTGCATCACGCCGAAGCGGAGCGGGGGTTTGCTCACGGTCTTGGTCCTCTCCCTCTCTAAGTTCAGTGCGGTGCCGGGCGCCTTCGCCCCGATTCGCTATTTGATCAAACATCCGCTCCGGATGCAACCCGACCCCCCGCCGCCCGAGCTCAGGTACTCCTCCGTTTCCGGCTTTTCACCCCTATAGCGGGGTCAACTCTGGAAACGCCCCGTTCTCGGCGATTCCCCGGCGGCGACTTCACCCTGCCTGAGCCGCAGGCGGGGAATCGCCAACGAACGTCTACTTGGCGCCGGAGCGGGAGGGTTTGGGGATGTCTTTGAGCTCGTAGAGCTCGTCGCCGCCCATTTCGGTCGCGATCAGGTTGGCGGTGCGGACCAGGTGGTTCCAGAGGCGGGCCTCGGCGACGGCGGGCTGGTGCTCGCGGCAGGCGTCGAGCAGCTTCTCGTGCTCGTCGACGCGGGACTGGAAGAGCAGTCGGGTGCCGGCGGTGGCGACGCGGTAGCGCTCGGCGCTGTCCCAGAGGGGCGAGATCAGACGGACCAGCCAGCGCGAGGAGGCGGCGCGGTAGAGCGCGAAGTGGAAGCCGGTGTGGGCCTCCAGCGACTCGGAGTCGTTTTCGCGTTTGATCGCCGAGGCGAGGCGCTCGAGCCACTCGGCCGCGTTGGCCCCGTCCTCGTCGCTGAAGTTCTCGGCGGCGCGGCCGATCGCCGGCACCTCGAGCATCAGCCGCGAGTCGTAGACCTCGTTCAGGTCCTCGACCGAGAGGTCGGCGACGCGGGCGCCGCGGTGGGGAACGTTTTCGACCAAGCCGACGCCGTCGAGACGGCGCAGCGCCTCGCGGATCGGCATCGGGCTCATCCCGGTGGCCGCCGCCAGGTCCTCGATCGGCAGCCGCTCGCCGGGCAGCAGAGCGCCGCTGACGATTGCGTCGTGGAGCATCCCGAAGGCCTTCTCGGCGAGCGTCCGGTGACTCGCCCCGCCGGACGCAAAGGTGCCGAGGCGCTCAACGACGCCCTCCCCCGAAGTACCCGATACTTGATAGGACAAAGCCAAAGGAGCTTAGCGGAGAGTACGGCGACCGACGGACGTCATAGTTTTGATCAGATGTCAGTGAGTTCGGTTATGCTTGTCAAATGAGCAGCGCTGAGCCGCCGCGGACCGTCGCCCACCCGCTCGAGCCGCTCTCGGCCACCGAGGTCGAGGCCTCCGCCGCGGTCGCCCGCGAGACCATCGAGATCGGGCCGCGGACGCGATTCGTCTCCGCCTCGACCGCCGAGCCAGCCCGCGGCGAGGAGGCCGCCGGCCGCTGCGCCGAGCTGCTCGTCCACCAGCCCGAGACCCGCAGCGTCGTCCGCCTGATCGTCGACCTCGAGCGCGGCGAGGCGGCCGCCGTCGAGACGATCGAGGGGGTCGAGCCGGCGCTCGGCATCGACGAGCTCGAGCGCTTCGAGCGGGCGATGCGCACCGACCCCCGCTTCCTCGAGGCGCTGCAGCGGCGCGGCATCGAGGACCCCGAGCTGGTCGACATCGACCCGGTCCCGGTCGGCTTCCATGGTCGCGCCGAGGAAGAGGTCGAGCGGCGGCTGGTCCGGGTGCTCGCCTACGTGCGCCCCACCGACGCTACGAGCAATGCCTACGCCCACCCGCTGGAGGGTCTGTTCGGCCTGGTCGACCTCAACAGCTGCGAGATCATCCAGCTCGAAGACCGCGACCCGGTGCCGCTACCCCCCGGCGACGGCGAGTACCGGGCCGAGCGGCTCGAGCTGCGCGACGACGTCAAGCCGATCCACGTCCATCAGCCGGAGGGGCCGAGCTTCGAGGTCGATGGCTACCGGGTCTGCTGGCAGAAGTGGGAGCTGCAGGTCGGCTTCTCGAGCCGCGAGGGCCTCGTCCTCCACGACATCGGCTACCGCGACGGCGGCGAGCTGCGCTCGATCCTGCGCCGCGCCTCGATCGCCGAGATGGTCGTCCCCTACGGCGACCCCGACCGCTTCTACCAGTCGCCGCTCGACATCGGCGAGCTCAACGTCGGGACGATGACCAACTCGCTGACCCTCGGCTGCGACTGCCTCGGCGCGATCCACTACTTCGACGTCGCCACCGTCGCCGCCGACGGCAGCGCGGTGACGATCCCGCAGGCGATCTGCATGCACGAGGAGGACGACGGGATCCTCTGGAAGCACACCGACTTCCGCACCGGCACGGTCGAGGTGCGGCGTGGCCGCCGGCTGGTGATCTCCAGCATCGTCACCGTCGGCAACTACGAGTACGGCTTCTTCTGGTACCTGCAGCAGGACGGGATGATCGGCTGCGAGATCAAGGCGACCGGGATCGTCGCCACCCAGGCGGTCGCCGCCAACGAGCCGACCGAGTACGGCAAGCTGGTGGCGCCGCACCTGAACGCGATCCACCACCAGCACGTCTTCTGCGCGCGGCTCGACTTCGACCTCGACGGCGGCCCCAACTCGGTTACCGAGACCCGCACCGAGACCGAGCCCCAGGGCCCACAGAACCCGCACGGAAACGCCTGGAAGACGGTCACCCGCACCTTCACCTCCGAGCAGGAGGCGATCCGCGACCTCGACCTGACCGAGGCCCGTGCCTGGACCGTCGTCAACCCGGAGAGCCGGAACGCCGTCGGCCAGCCGGTCGGCTACCGGCTGCTGCCGGGCGACAACACCCTCCCCTTCGCGACCCCCGACTCCCCCCTGCGCCGCCGCGCCGGCTTCGTCGACCACCACCTCTGGGTCACCCCTTACGACCCCGAGGAGCGCTACCCGGCCGGCGAGTTCCCCTACCAGCACCGCGGCGGCGACGGGCTGCCGCGCTGGACCGAGGCCGACCGCCCGATCGAGTCGACTGACGTCGTCGTCTGGTACACGATGAACCACCACCACGTCCCCCGTCCCGAGGACTGGCCGGTGATGCCAGTGGCGAAGATCGGCTTCATGCTGAAGCCCTGGGGCTTCTTTGACCGCAACCCAGGGCTCGACGTGCCGCCGACCGAGCCCGGCGAGGGCAGCTGCCACGCCTGACCAGGTCCGCCCCCGAGCGTGGTTGTCCTTTGTGACCCATAGGTCCACGAAGGACAACCACGGCGGCGGTTAGGCGGTGGTGGCGGCGGCGCTGAGGACCGCTTCGGCCTGGGCGGCGACGATCGCGGCGATCGTCCGCTGGCCGGCTGAGCGCATCGTGCCGCTGACCTCGAAGCAGACCACCCACTCGGCGGCGGAGCCGCCGTCGCGGTGGCGCAGCGCGACCGTCGCCTCGAGCTCGACCCGGTGCTCGCCGGTGCCGCCTTCCATCGCGTAGGCGAGCGAGTCGTCGCCGAGGGCGCGGGGGCGCCAGACGGTCTCGATCGGCACCTCGCCGAGCGCGATCGCCGGCCGGATCCTGGCCCGGAACGAGCCGTCCCCACCCGGCTCGAACTCGAGCTCGTCGACGTTCGGCAGTGCCGCAACGAAGCGGCGCGGGTCGCGCAGCACCGCCAGGACCTGCGCCGGCGGCGCGTCGAGCGCCGCCGTCCCGGCGACCCTCATCGCTCCCCGGCCTCGCGCGAAGTGACCTCCGCCCGGCCACCGCCCTCGCCGCGCGCCAGCATGCGCCAGACCCGCTCGGTCGGGTTGTGCGAGTCGGCGACGACGACGTCAGGGCCGAGCGCGTCCTGCAGGGCCGAGCAGACCGCGTGCAGCGGCCCACCGCCCCCCTCCCCCATCCCCTTCGACCCGGTCGGGGTGAAGGGCGAGGGCATCGGCAGATTGTCGGTCTTGAACATCGGCGTGTCCGGGCACGAGATCACGTGGTAGTCCCAGAAGGTCCCGTTCAGCAGCTGGCCGCGCTCGTCGTACTCGAGCGTCTCCTGCAGCACCGCGGCGATCCCGTGGGCCGCCGCCCCGTGGACCTGGCCCTCGACGATCTGCGGGTTGATCGGCGTTCCGCACTCGTCGACGATCGCGTAGTCGAGCACCTCGGTCTTGCCGGTCGCCTCCTCGATCGCCAGCACGCAGACGTGGAACTGGCTGGCGTAGGTGAGGGTCAGGTGGCCGGTCTTGGTGCGCCAGTCGGGAACGCCGAACGGCGGCCGGTAGACGTAGCGATGATTGAGCGTGACCTGGTCGGCGAGCTCGGGCGGCAGCGCCGCGTTGTTGGCGTAGACGAGGTTGGCGATCTCGGCGAAGGTCAGCGCCCGGTCCTCGTCGCCTTCGACCGAGACGGTGCCGCCGTGCAGCAGCAGCTCCTCGCCGTGGGCCTCGAGCACGACCGCGGCAACCGCCAGCAGGTCGTCGCGCAGGAGGCGCGCGGCGCCGAGCGCGGCGCCGATCCCGGTCACCGCGAACTGGCTCGCGTAGGTGCCGGAGAAGGCGACGTAGGCGTTGCGGGCCGAGTCGGCGCCGGGCTGGACCCAGACGTCGTCGGGCGGCAGCCCAAGCACATCGCCGACCACCTGCGCGGTGGTCGTCTCATGCCCCTGTCCCTGCGGCACGGTGCCGAGCGCAACGCTGACTTCGCCGCCGAGGTCGAGCTTGCAGATCGCCGCCTCACCGTTGCCCGAGTAGGGCAGGTCTTTGTTGATGATCCGGGCCTGGCCGAAGTTGCTGGTGCCGGAGTCGAGCGTCGAGCCAATCCCGATCCCGATCCGCACCCCGCTGCCCTCGGCCTCGCGCTGGCGTCGGCGCCAGCCCTCGTAGTCGACCAGCTCGAGCGCCCGGTCGAGCGCGCCATGGTAGTCGCCCGAGTCGTAGAGGCAGCCGTTCGGCGTCTCGTACGGGAACTGGTCGGCGCGGATGTAGTTCCGCTTTCGCACCTCGACCGGGTCGAGCCCGAGCTGGCTGGCGACGACGTCGACGATCCGCTCGACCAACCAGAGGTGCTGCAGCCGCGAGTAGCCGCGGTTCGGGCCGACCGGCGTCTTGTTGCTGAGCACCGTGCGGTAGTCGACCTGCAGGTGCTGGAAGCGGTAGCAGCCGGGCAGCACCTGGGAGAAGATCACGCCGCCGAGCGGCTCGTAGCGCATGAAGGCGCCGACGTCGTCGTAGGCGCTGGTCTTGAAGCCGAGGATCGTGCCGTCGGCCATCACCGGCACCTCGGTATCGACGAAGGTGCGCTCGTTGCCGTGGCAGGAGCCGACCAGGTGCTCGGAGCGGTACTCGGTCCACTTCGCCGGCCGGTTCGCCTTGCGCGAGAGCAGGGCGATCGCGGTGATGTTGGTGTAGGAGGTGAGCTTGAGGCCGAAGGCGCCGCCGATGTCCTGCGATTTGAAGATCAGCTGGTCGCTGCGAACGCCGAGCGCGGGGGCGATGAAGAGCGCCGCGAACTGCGGCATCTGGTTGTTGGAGAGGATCTGGATCGTCTCGGTGCCGGACTCCCAGTTGACCAGAGCCGCGTTGCACTCGAGCGGGGTCGAGGAGAAGCGGTGGAAGTGGAGGTGCGGGATGCGGACGACGTGGTCGGCGTTCTCCAGTGCCCACTCGATGTCACCGAAGTCGTACGAACCGTGCCAACCGACGTTCGAGCCGACCTCGGTGTGGAGGACGGGGGCGTCGTCCCGCGCCGCGGCAAGGGTGTCGACGACGGGTGTGAGCGGCTCGTAGTCGACCTCGACCAGGCCGGCGGCGTCGCGGGCGAGCTCGCGGGTTTCGGCCAGCACCGCGGCGACCGGCTCACCGGCGTAGCGGACCTTGTCGACCGCGAGGCAGTAGTCCTTGATCCGGCCACCGGGCTCGGGCGCGATCTGCGGGTAACGGTCGGTGAGCTGCTTGACCTCCTCACCAGTCAGGGTCGCGTAGACGCCCTCGAGCGCGGCGGCGCGGCTGACGTCGACGTCGCGGATCAGCGCGTGGGCATGGGGCGAGCGGACGAAGTGGACGTGGCCCATCCGGTTCATCCAGAGGTCGTCGGTGAACATCCCCTCGCCCTTCAGCAGGCGCCTGTCCTCCTTGCGGGGGACCGACTCGCCGACGGCTGGGCGGTTGGTCTCCGGCCGTTCCCAGGTGGTGATGTGGGCCGGCTCGGTCTTGGTCGGAGTACTCACCTGCCCTCGCCCTCCCCCGCCGCGCCCTCGGGACTCTCGACCCCCGCCGCCTCCTCGACCGCGTGGACGATGTTGACGTAGCCGGTGCAGCGGCAGATGTTGCCCTTCAGGCCACGACGGATGCTTTCGCGGTCGAGCTCGGCGCCGGACTCGATCAGCGCCGTCGCCGACATCAGGAAGCCCGGCGTGCAGTAACCGCACTGCAGGGCGTGGTGCCGGGTGAAGGTGGCCTGCAGCTCGTTCGGCGGCTCGCCGGGGCCGGAGAGCGACTCGACCGTGCGGACCTCGCGGCCGTCGGCCTGGACCGCCAGCTGCATGCAGCTCTTGATCGCCTTGCCGTCGCAGATCACCGTGCAGGCGCCGCAGTTGCCGGAGTCGCAGCCGATGTGGGTGCCGCGCAGGCCGAGGGTGTCGCGGAGGAAGTGGACGAGGAGCTGGCGGACCGGTACGAGCGCCCGCTCACGTTGGCCGTTGACCGTGACCTCGATCTGCCGCAGCGTCTCGGGCTCCGTGCCCTGCGGCTCGGCCGCCATCAGCTCACCCCCGCCGCCGCGGCGACCGCGCGCGCCGCCATCAGCTTCGCCATCTCGGTCCGGTACTCGGCGCTGGCGTGGACGTCGCCCGCCACCTCGAAGTCCTCGCCCGCCAGCTCGGCGGCGGCGGCGATCGCATCCTCGCTCGGCTCGGCGCCGACGAGCGCCGCCTCCATCGCCGGCTGGCGGACCGGCACCGCGCCGCAGCCGAGCACGACCCGCGCCGAGCGGATCGTCCCGTTGCGCTCGACCAGCGCGCAGGCCCGCGCCAGCGCCCAGGAGTCGGTCCCGACCTGCAGCGTCTCGTAGCCGACCCCCTCCCCCGCCGCCAGCGCCGGCAGCCGCACCGCCGTCAGCAGCTCGCCCGGCTCGAGCCGGTTCATATAAGGGGCGAGGTGGAAGCCCTCTGCCGGCAGCCGCCGCTCGCCGTCCGGCGCCCGCACCAGCAGCTCGGCGCCGAGCGCCGCCAGGAGCGGCGGGAAGTTCGAGGTCGGGTCGCCGAGGCAGACGTTGCCGCCGATCGTCCCCCGCGCCCGCACCTGGCGGTCGACCAGCCCGGCGCACATCCGCGCCGTCACCGGGTGGTGCTCGTGCAGCAGCGGGCTCGTCGCCAGCTCGTCGTAGACGACCGCGGCGCCGATCTCGAGCGCGCCGTCGGCGCCGACCTCGATCCGCCGCAGCTCCTCCAGCCGGCTGACGTCGACCAGCAGGTCGGGCTTTGCCAGGCGCAGCTTCAGCGCGTTCAGCAGCGTCTGGCCGCCGGCGAGGACGCGGGCGTTGCGCTCGCTGGCCAAAAGCGCCACGGCCTCCTCGACGCTCTCCGGCCGCGCGTACTCGAAGCTCGGCAGCAGCACCGGCCCGCTACTCGCCCTCTTGCCGGCCCGGCCAGTCGGAGAGCGGCGGGTTGACCCGCGCCGCCGGCTCCTCGCCGAGCGGCACCGCTTCGACCTGGTGGCCGGGCAAGGCGATCGCGGTGCTGCCCTGCTGGACCAGCGCCACCCGGTCGCCGACCTCGACCCCCTCGGGGACGCGGGCGATGATCCGCACGCCGACGTCGCTCTGGACCGCCGCCAGCCGGGTCGCCTCCTGGTCGAGCCAGTTGCCCCAGGGAAGCTGGCGGCGCTTGAAGACCGGACGCCGGACGGTGACCTCGGTGACGACGCCGGAACCGGCGAGCCTTCGCTTCCAGTCGCTGTCGCCGCAGTTCGGGCAGAGGATCCGCGGCGGGTAGGCGAGGTAGCCGCAGGTGGGGCACTCGGCGACGGTCATCGGTGCACTCATCCGTGCCGCTCCAGGACCGCCGCGTTGTGGCTCGCGCCGTGGGTGTAGAGGACCATCCCGTAGCCGGTCGCCAGCGCCAGCTCGAGCCCCTCGACCTGGCGCTCGCCGGCCTCGCCACGCAGCTGCCGGGTCGCCTCGACGATCCCATGCAGGCCGCCGGCGGCGCCGGCCTGGCCGGCCGAGAGCTGGCCGCCGCTGGTGTTCATCGGCCACCCTTCCTCGAGCAGGGTCTTGTGCACGTAGCGCTTGATGTCCATCCCCGGGATCAGCCCGAGGTCGCCGAGCTGGACCGCGACCATCACCGGGTAGTCGTCGTAGATGAAGGCGGCACCGACGTCCTCGGGGCGCACCCCGGCGGCTGACCAGAGGTCGTCGCGGATCGCGGCAAAGCCGGTGTTGATCCCGTCGCCGTCCTGCTGGTCGGGGTTGTAGATCGAGCGGATCGCGCGGACGCCGACGCTCGGCCCGCCGAGCTCCTCGGCCCGCTCGGCGCTGGTGACGACGATGGCGTCGCCGCCGGAGACGATCGGGACGCAGTCGTAGCGGGTCAGCGGCGGCGCGATCGGCACCGAGTCGAGGTAGTCGTCAAGCGTCATCGGGCTGCGGTAGACGGCGCCCGGGTTCTTCGTCGCCCAGGCGCGCTGGGCGATCGGCACGCAGGCCCAGTCCTCTCGCTCGAGCCCGTGGGCGCGGCTGTAGCGCTCGGTGAGGAAGGCGAACAGCGCATTCGGCCCGTTCAGCGGCAGCGGCGCCATGTAGTCGCGGGCGACCTTGTTGTAGCGGTCGGTCATCAGGTGGAACTCGCGTTTCTCCATCCGGTCGCCCGCGGCGATCACGATCGTCTCGGCGTCGCCGGCTTCGATCGCCCGTTGCGCGTGCTGCAGCATGTTCACCCCGCTGGCGCCGCCGTTGGTGTCCTCCATCAGCCATTTGACGGTCAGCCCGAGCTTCCAGGCGAGGTCGACCGCGTGGTCAGGGGCGAGCGAGAAGGAGGCAACGCCAAAGCCGTCGACCTCGCCGTGGTCCACCCCCGCGTCGGCGAGCGCCGCGACCACCGCTTCGGCGATGAAGGTATCGGTGCGCCGCTCGACGGCCGGATGCCGTTCGTAGGTGGCCTCGGCGGCGCCGACGATGCGTGCTTCGGACCCGCTGCTCATGCCGCCGACCCTAGCATCAGATCAAATATCCGAGAGGGCTTCGTGGGCGGCGCGGGCGCCGGTTTCGAGGGCACCGTCGATCCAGCCGATCCAGCGCACCGCGAGGTCGGCGCCGGCGAACCTGAGCCGGCCCTCGGGGCGGCCGAGGGCCGAGTGGTGGGTGCTGAGGACGCCGGGCGGCGGCACGTACCAGCCGCCGCGCGAGAACGGATCGGCGGCCCAGTCGTGGAAGTCGGTGGCGAGTACGATGCCCTCGGGCGCAAGCTGCTGGACGGCGGCGGTAGCGGCCTCGAGGTCGCCCGGGTCGAGCTCGCTCGGCGGCGCGCACATCCCGAGCGTCACCAACCCGTCGGGCTCGGCGGCCTCGGGAAACATCTGCACGAACTCGGTCCCCCAGGCACTGGCATAGAGGTTCTCGGGGATGCCGGCGACCACCATCCAAGTCTTCTTCATCCGGCCCGGGTGGTTGCGGCGGGCGGGCTCGAGCTTGTCGGCGGGGAGCGGCGGCGAGAACTCGATCTCGGGCCAGACCGCGAGCGGCGTCGCGACAACCGCGGCCGGCGCCGACCAGGAGCGGCCATCGCGGACCGTCACCGTCACCGAATCGCCGTCCTGCTCGATCCGCGTCACCTCGGCGCCGAGCTCGACCGCCGCCCCCGACTCGGCGACCAGCTTCTCGACCACGCCGCCGGCCCCGATCTCGAAGGCGTCGGTTACCGCTCCGTACCAGCCGTAGACGCTGTTGCCCATCGCCGCGATCAGCGACAGCGCGGTCAGCACCGACCACTCCGAGGCCAGCGCCCCCGACCCGAGCCCGGCCCACATGAGAAGGAATTCGCGCACCCGCGGCCGCGGCGCCAGACCGTCGAGGAACTCGGCAACCGAGACGTCGAGGTCGGCGAGGTCCTGCTCGTCGCGAGGGCGCTCGGGGTCGACCCGGTGCGAGGCGGCGACGATCTCGAACAGAACCCGCTCCAAGTCGTAGAGATCCTCGCCGGCCAGCGGGAAGCCGTCGGTCAGCTCGCCGCCCAGGCTCCAGCGCGTCTCGACCGCACCACCGTGGCTGACCTTCAGCTCCAGCCCGTAGCGCTCGACCTCCTCGGCGCAGAACGGATGGACGTCGGTCGAGATCCAGGTCCCACCAGCCTCGACCCGCGTCTCGCGCCCGGCGAAGGGCCGCGTCCAGCAGCGGCCGCCGAGCCGCTCGCGCGCCTCGAGCAGCAGCACCGACTTTCCGGCGTCGCCGAGATCCCGGGCCGCCCTCGCCCCGGCAAAGCCGCCGCCGACGACGATCGCCTCGAGCGTCCCCTCAGTAGGGGAGCTCACGGTCGGCCGCGACGTAGAGGAACTTGCGGTAGGTCTCCTCGACCACCCATTCGTCCCACAGCCCGGGCTCGAAGCGGCCGAGGTAGCCCGGCCCCATCGTGTACTCCGGCTGACCCTCGGGCCGCGCCGTCACCTTGCCCTCGACAAGGTAGACGAGCTCGCCGCCGTGGCGGCCGCGGAAGGTGCAGGGCTCGAGCTCCTCGATCAGCAGCACCGCCTTGCGGTCCTCCGAGCGCCACAGGACCTTGCCGCGGCGGCCCGGCTCGCCGTCGATCTCCATCCCCTCGGTCTCCATCGTCGGCAGCGGCCAGGGCTCGAGCTCGACCTCGGCTGGGTTGACGTTGACGATCACACGGACCTCCTTGGTCTAGCCCCAGAGCTCGGGGCGCTCGCCCGAGAGGTCGACGTTGACGACCTTCGGGGCGCTGTACTCGTGCAGCGTCTCGGCGCTCAGCTCGCGGCCGAAGCCGCTGTCCTTGACCCCGCCCATCGGCATCCCGACCGGCAGGTCGAACCACTTGTTGACCCAGACAATTCCGCTCTCGAGCTGGTGGGCGACCCGATGCGCGCGGCCGAGGTTCTGCGTCCAGACGCCGGCCGCGAGGCCGTAACGGGTGGCGTTGGCGCGGGCGATCGCCTCGGCCTCGTCCTCGAAGCGCTCGAGCACGGTGATCGGGCCGAAGAACTCCTCGCGCGACGCGCTGGTCTCGCCGCGCTCGTCGACCAGCAGGGTCGGGGCGACGAAGAAGCCGCCGTCGAGCGGCGCCGGCAGCTCGGGGACACCGCCGCCGACCCGTGCCACCGCGCCCTCCTCGAGCGCCCGCCCGAGCGCCGCGGTGACCCGCTCCCGATGCTCGCGGGTGACCATCGGCCCGAACTGGGTCGCCGGGTCGAGCGCGTCGCCGACGACGATCCGCTCGGTCACCTCGGCGAAGCGCTCGCGGAAGGCGTCGTGGATGCCGCTCTGGACGAGCAGCCGCGAGGCGGCGACGCAGACCTCACCGTTGGCCATGAAGATCCCCAGCAGCGCGTCCTGGACCGCCGCCTCGACATCGGCGTCGTCGAAGACCACCATCGCCCCCTTGCCGCCGAGCTCCATGATCGTCGGCGTCAGCGCCTCGCCGGCCGCGGCCATGATCTTGCGCGCGGTCGCGGTGCCGCCGGTGAAGGTGATCTTGGCGACGTCGGGGTGGGAGACGAGCGCGGCGCCGACCTCGGGCCCGAACCCGGTGACGACGTTCAGCACCCCCTCGGGCAGGATCTCGTTCGCCAGCCGGGCGAACTCGACGACGCTCGGCGAGGCGAACTCCGAGGGCTTCAGGACCACCGTGTTACCGGCGGCGAGCGCCGGGCCGACCTTGTTGGCGGTGGTGATGATCGGCGAGTTCCAGGGGATCAGGGCGCCGATCACCCCGAGCGGCTCGCGCAGCGAATAGATCAGCGTCTCGGCCCGCTCGACCGGCACCTGGTCGCCGCGCAGGTCGCGGGCGAGGCCGGAGAAGAAGCGGAGGATGCCGGCGCAGGTCGGAACGTCGGCGATCGTCGCCTCGCGGATCGGCCGGCCGTTCTCGGTCGCCAGCAGCCGCGCCCAGCGCTCGGGGTCGGCCTCGACCGCGTCGGCCAGCCGCCAGAGGACCTCCTGGCGCTGCGCCGGGGACGAGCGGCGCCAGCTCTTGAACGCCTTGGCGGCGGTCGCGACGGCGCGCTCTACGTCGGCGGCGGTCGCCTGCGCAACCTCGGCCCAGGGCTGCCCGGTGCTGGGGTCGATCGCCTCGAAGCGGCCGTTCGGGACCGGTTCCTCGCCGCCGATCTGCAGCCCGAAGGGGCCCTCTGGGACGAACGGCCGTCTGGTTGCGGCGCTCATCCGAACAGCTCCGGCCGGGTCTGGGAGATCCGCATCGCGACCGCCTTCGGGGTCGTGTACTCGAGCAGCGTCTCAGCGGTCATCTCGCGGCCGTAGCCGGAGTCCTTGATCCCGCCCAGCGGCTGCCCGGGGCTGACGTCGAACCAGGTGTTGACCCAGACGGTGCCGGCCTCGAGCGCGGCGGAGAAGCGATGCGCGCGGGCGAGGTCCGAGGTCCAAACGCCGGCCGCGAGCCCGTACTCGCTGCGGTTGGCGCGCTCGATCACTTCGTCTTCCTCGCGCCAGGTCTGGACGGTGACGACCGGGCCGAAGACCTCGTCGCGGGCGACCGCGGTGCGGCCTTCGGGGTCGTCGATCACGCCGGGGGTGACGTAGAACCCGTCGGCCAGCTCGCCCTCGCCGGGCAGCTGGTGTCCGCCCGCGAGCAGGACGCCGCCTTCGGAGAGGGCGCGCTCGACGTGGCCGAGGACGCGCTCGCGGTGGGCGGCGGAGACCAGTGGCCCGACCTGGGTCGCGGGGTCGATCGCGTCGCCGATCCGCACCTGCCCGAGCCGCTCGGTGAAGCGGGCGAGGAACTCGTCGCGGATCGACTCGTGGAGGAAGAGCCGCGAGGCGGCGAAGCAGACCTCGCCGTTCTGGAAGGCGATCCCCATGATCGCGTCGGAAACGGCCAGCTCGAGGTCGGCGTCGGGACAGATCACGAAAGCGCTCTTGCCGCCGAGCTCGAGGATCGCCGGGGTGACGTTGTCGGCGGCGGCGCGGAGGATCGCCCGCGCAGTGGGGACGCCACCGGTGAAGGAGATCTTGTCGACCCCGGCGTGGCCGACCAGCGCCGCGCCGGCCGCGGGACCGAAGCCGGTGACGATGTTGAGGACGCCGGGCGGCAAGAGATCGGTGGTCCGCAACCCGAACTCGACGACACTGGCGGCGGCGAACTCGGAGGGCTTGAGGACGACCGTGTTGCCGGCGGCGAGCGCCGGCGCGACCTTCAGCGCGGTCGAGATCAGCGGCGAGTTCCAGGGGATCAGCGCAGCGATGACGCCGATCGGCTCGCGCACCGTGGTGATCCGCAGCTCCGGGTCCTCGGCGGCGACGTTGGCACCGTCGAGCGAGCGGGCGAGGCCGGCGTAGTAGCGGAGGATCGCGACCGTGGTCGGGACGTCGGCCATCTCCGCCTCGCGGATCGGGCGGCCGTTCTCGGTCGCCAGCAAGAGCGGCCACTCGGGGTCGGCCCCGATCCGGTCGGCGAGCGCGTCGAGCACCCGCTGGCGCTCGGCGGGGCCGGTCGCGCGCCAGCCCGGCAGCGCCGCGCGGGCGGCGGCGACGGCGCGGTCGACGTCCTCGGGCCGCGCCTCGGCGAGCTCAGCCCAGGGCCGGCCGACGCTGGGGTCGATCGCCGCGAAGGTCTCGGCGGCGGCGGCCTTCTCGCCGCCGATCAAGAGGGGGTACGGCTGCGAGGCGGCGAACGGCGCCCGGGTGCCGGCGCTCGCCTCGACCTTGGTGGTGCTGCTCATAGCGATCCTTCCGTAGTGAGGGCAGCGCGACCGGGACGGTCGAGCCGCTGCGATGCCTGCGCCGCGGCGCGGGCGCCGCTCTCCAAAGCTCCGTCGAACCAGCCGATCCAGCGCACCGCGGTGTCGGCGCCGGCGAAGAAGATGCGGCCCTCGGGCTCCTGCAACGAGCCGTGGAAGCGGCTCAGCTGGCCCGGCCGGTGGGTGTTCCAGCCGCCGCGCGAGAAGCGGTCGGCCACCCAGTCGTGGCCATCCGTGGCGAGGACCGTGGCGTCGGGGAAGTGCTCAGCGACGGCGGCGGCGATCGCCTCGCCGTCGGTCGGGTCGAGCAGCCGCGGCGGAGCGCTGAAGCCGACCGCGAGGACGCCGTCGTCGAGCTCGTACTGGGGAGCGGCGAAGAGCAGCGGACTGTCGGCGCCGAAGGCCATCTCGTCGGCGGGCAGCTCGGCGGCGAGGAAGTAGACCTTGCTCATCCGGTTGCGGTGGGGCCGGGCTGCGTACTCGGCCTTGCCGCCGGCCAGCGGCGGCAAGAACTCGATCGCGCCCCAGGTTGCGACCGGGACGGCGAGGACGACAGCGGCGGCTTCGATCTGCTCGCCGGCGGCGGTGGTGACAACCGCGCCCTCATCATCTTGGGCGATCGCGCTGACCTCCGTTTCGAGCCGCAGCTCCGGGTCGGCGTCCTCGAGCAGCGCCTCGACCAGCGCTGCGGTGCCGCCCTCGACCTTGCCGCCGACCCCGGCGAACCAGGCGTAGGCGCTGTTGCCGAAGGCGGCGATCAGCGAGAGCGCGTAGAGCGCCGGCCACTCCTCCCCCTCGGCGCCGGCGCCGAGGGCGCCGAAGCGCTCGAGGAAGGAATAGGTACGAGGGCTCAAGTCCTCGGCGCGCAGGAACTCAGCGAGCGAGACGTCGAGGTCGGCGAGTTCCTGCTTGTCGCGCGGGACCGCCGGGTCGATCCGCCGGCTCGCCTCGATCACCCGAAACAGAGCGCGCTCGAGCTCGTAGAGCTCGGCACCGGCGAGCGGGAACTCGGTCGAGCTCTGGCCGTCGAACCGCCAGCGGAAGGTCTCCGGGATCTCTTCGGCGGCGAGGCGCAGGCCGTAGCGCTCCATCGCGGCGTCGGCGTGGGGATGACTGTCGCGGTTGATCCAGGCGCCGCCGAGCTCGATCGGCTTGCGGACACCGGCCATCGGCCGGTTCCAGGCGCGCCCGCCGGCGCGGTCGCGACCCTCCAGCAGCAGGACCTCGTGGCCTGCCTCGCGGAGGTCGCGCGCCGCGCAGAGACCGGCGAGACCGGCGCCGATCACAACCGCATCGCGAGAGCGAGTCACCAACGTGATTTTATATCAAGTCCACTGCGCTACGCAAATGCGCAGGACGCGCAAAGTCACCGCGCTAGATCGCGAGCGCCACGCGCTCGGCTTCCTCGATCGCCGCAGCCGTGCTGCGCGGCGCTAGCGCGTCGCCGATCGTGACGACCTCCGGGCCGCTCCCGGCCAGCTCGGCAGCCAGGGCGGCCCGCGGCCGGCGGCGCAGCGCCAGGACTAGGGTGTCGACCCCGTATATATGGAGGTCGCCGCCCCATAGGTCGGCGACCTCCAGCTCGCCGCCGTCGACCGCGCGGACCACCCGGTCGGTGGCGAGCTCGACGCCGAGCGCGCGCAGCCGCGGCATCAGGTGCGGCAGCTCGAGGTGGAAATCCGGTTCGCTGCCGATCGTCCCGCGGGCGGTGAGGAAGCGGACGGTCGCGCCGGCGGCGGCCAGCGCCTCGGCCAGCCCGAGCGGCGCGTAGCTGCCGGTGTCGTCGGCGATCACGACCGAGGTGCCGAGGCTGTCCGGACTCGAGCGGGCCAGTTCGAGTGCGGCGTCGAGGCCGAGCACCCGGGCATCGCCGCGAACCGCGATCCCGTTCGGGGTCGCGGCGGATTCCCCGCCCCCCTCCCACTCCGAACCGGCGGCGAGGAGGACGAGGTCGGGCGCCTCGCGCGCGACCAGCTCGCGGTCGACGGCGGTTCCGACCCGCAGCGCGGCGCCGGATCGCGCCAGCTCCGCCAGCAGGTCCTCGACCGCCCTCCCCCAGCCCTCGCGCGTGGGGAGCCAAGAGATGTCCGCGAGGTGGCCGCCGGCCCGCTCGCGGCGCTCGCAGACCGTCACCTCGTGGCCGCGGGCGGCGGCGATCGCGCCCGCCCGCAGGCCCGCCGGCCCCGCGCCGGCGACGAGCACCCGGCGCACCTCGCCGTTGGCGACCCGCGGCAGGTCGCCATGCGGCCAGCCCTCGAGCTCGCGGCCGGTCGCCGGGGTCAGCACGCAGGCGACGGGCTCGCCCTCCTTGGCACGGCCGACGCAGACGTTGGCGCCTATGCAGCGGCGGATCAGCTCCGGCCGCCCCTCGCGCGCCTTGCGCGTCAGGTGCGGGTCGGCGAGCTGGGCGCGCGACATCGCGACCATGTCGGCGGCGCCGTCGCGGACCGCGGCGGCGGCCATCCGCGGGTTGACGACCCGGCCGGCGACGAAGACCGCGGCGCGGCCGGCGCACAGCTCGCGAGCGCGGGCGGCGAACCCGAGCGCGAATCCCTCCTCGACCGCCATCGGCGCGATCGTGAAGTGGACCGAGTGCGGCGAGCCGATCGAGAAGTCGAAGAAGTCGAAGGTGCCGGCGGCGAGCAGGACCTCGAGCTGGGCCAGGGTGTCGTCGGGGGTGATCCCGTCATCGCCGATCATCTCGTCGTAGGTGAGGGCGATGCCGAGCGGGAACGCGGGCCCGACCTCGGCCCGCATCGCCGCGCCGACCTCAAGGGCGAAGCGGCAGCGGTTCTCGACCGAGCCGCCGTACTCGTCCTGGCGCCGGTTGTAGAAGGGACTGAGGAACTGCCCGACCAGCCAGCCGTGGGCGCCGTGGATCTCGACCCCGTCGAGGCCGCCGGCCTTGACGTGGGCGGCCGAGCGGGCGTAGTCGGCGGCGATCACCGCCAGCTCCTCGGCGCTCAGCGGCAGCGGCTCCTCGCCGCCCGGTTCGCCGATCCGCGAGGGGCCGCGCACGGGTCCCCAGCCGCTCAGCCCGGCGCTGCTCGAGCCGCTCACCCCGCCCGAGAAGAGCTGGGCGAAGAAACGCGAGTCGTAGGGCTCGAGCCGCTGTGCCAGAGCCGCGAAGCGCTCGACCTGGCGCTCGTCGTAGGCGCGTATCTCGCTCGCGAAGGGGCTGCGGCTGAGCGGCGAGGCGGTCAGCTGCTCGCTGAACATCAGCCCCACCCCACCCCGCGCCCGCTCCTCGTAGATCGCCAGGTGCCGGTCGCTGATCAAGCCGCCCTCGCCGTACTGCAGGGTCATCGCCGAGGTCATCACCCGGTTCGGCAGCTCGGTGCCGGCGAGGCGCAGGGGCTGGAACAGCGGGCTGAGGTCGGCGGAGGGCACGGTGGGGCGAGCCGGTCAGAGCCCGCGCTCGATCGCGCCCTTGATCAGCCGCATCTCGGTCCGCCAGAGATGGAGGTGGAACTCCCACTCCTCCGCGTCGGCCTCGGCCCAGCGCCAGATCGTCAGGGTGACGATGCTGACCGAGTCGTCGCGGCCGAGCCAGGAGCCGGGCCGAATCCGCGCCTCGACGTGCGGCACCAGCTCCTCCGGCGCGGGACCGGTCGAGTAGTCGACCAGCAGTAGCTCCGGGTAGCTCTCGAGCCTGACGTAGAGGTCGGCGCCGTCGAACGAGGACTTGCCGCGGAAGAGGCCGTCGCCGAGCGCTTCGCGGCCCATGCTGCCGAGCGCCCAGTGGTCCTGTTTGAGGCCGTCGGCCATGAAGGCGAAGGCGGTCTCGGCGGGGACCGCCACCTCGACGCTGGCGCAGATCGCGTTGGGATCGACCGAGCTCATCGCTTCAGCACCACGCCCGCGGCCTCGCGGTCCCAGGTCGTCGCGGTCACCGCCCGTTCGCGCAGCACCGCCTTGCGGACCTTGCCGTTCTCGGTGGTTGGCAGCTCGGCAACCAGGTCGAGGTAGCGGGGGATCGCGAAGTAGGCGAGCCGCCCCTCGCAGTGGCGGATCAGCTCCTCCGGCTCGATCTCCTCGCCCGGCTTCGGCACCACCGCCGCCATCACCTCGTCCTCGGCCATCTCCGAGGGGACGGCGAAGACGGCGACGCCGGCGACCTGCGGATGGCTGGCGATCGCCGCCTCGACCTCGTAGGAGGAGATGTTCTCGCCGCGGCGGCGGATCGCGTCCTTGGTGCGGTCGACGAAGCGGATCCAGCCCCCCTCGTCGCGCAGCACCCGGTCGCCGCTGTGGAACCAGAAGTTGCGCCAGGCTTCGATCGTCGCCGCCTCGTTGGCGAAGTAGCCGGTGGCGAAGCTGAACGGGTGGCGCGGGCGCAGGACCAGCTCGCCGGCTTCGCCGGGCGCCACCGTTTCGTCGTTCTCGTCGACCACGTCGACCTCGTAGTCGGCCAGCTCGACCCCCATCCAGCCTGGCCGTTGCCGGTCGGTGGCGGCGCCGATCGTGCAGTTGGTCTCGGTCGAGCCGTAGCCCTCGATCAGCAGCACTCCGAAGCGCTCGCGGAACGGCTCGTGCAGGGTCGCGGGGGTGGCCGGGGCGAGGGCGATGCGGACGCTGTGGGCAGAGTCCCCGGGGGCCGGTGGGCGGCCGTGGAGGATGTTGACCATCGCCCCCAGCAGGTAGGTGACGGTCGCCCCCTCGGCGGCCGCGCGCCCCCAGAAGCGCGAGGCCGAGAAGCGCTCGCCGATCACGAAGGTGGCGCCGGCGACCAGCGCCTGGACGAAGGCGTTGAGCGCGTTCGTGTGGAACATCGGCAGGCAGGTGTAGAGGACGTCGTCCTCGCCGATCTCGAGCAGCTCGCCGACCGTCACCCCCCACCAGTAGAACTGCGCCTGCGGGCAGCAGACCCCCTTCGAGGGGCCGGTGGTGCCGGAGGTGTAGAGGATTGCGACCAGGGTGCCGGGACCGATCTCGGTCGCGGTCGCGGCGGGCTCGCCGGCCAGCTCGGGGAAGGGCTCGCAGGCGACGCCGAGGGCGCGGTCCGGGACCTCGGCCTCAGCCTCGAACAGCCACACGCGCTCGAGCGAGGCCGGCGTCGTCGCCGCTTCCAGCGGCGCCAGCAGCTCCGGCTCGACCACGACCAACCGCGGCTGCGAGTTGTCGAGGACATGCTGCAGCTGGGCGCCGCGCAGGGCGGTGTTGACCGGGACGACGACGGCGCCGAGCCAGGCGCAGCCGAGCACGACCTCGAGCAGCTCGAGCCGGTTTTCGGAGAGCAGCAGGACGCGGTCGCCGGGCTCGATCCCGGCCGCCTGCAGGGTCGCCGCGGCGGCCTTGGCGCGGTCGCGGACTTCCGCGAAGCTCAGCTCCGGCCCGCCCGCCATCCGCAGCAGCGGCTTCTCGCCGTAGGCCGCGGCCTGGCGCTCGAGCAGCTTCGGCAGCGTCTGCTCGGCGACCGGGATCCCGCGCAGCGGCGAGTTCGGGGCTGGCAGCAGGTCGGGGTTCACGCGGCCTCGGCGGGGAAGATGTTGGGATTGAGCGAGAAGACGTTGGCCGGGTCGTAGCGGCGCTTCAGCTGCGCCAGCCGGTCGTAGCGCTCGCGGCCGAAGGCGGCGAGGACGCGGTCCTGGTCGCCCCCCTCGTGCGGGTTGAAGAAGTTGACGTAGACGCCGTCGCCGGCGTGGTCGTCGAGCCGCGCGAAGGCGCGTCGTACCCAGCCGACGTGCGGCTCGTCGTCCTCCTCCAGCGCCCAGCGGGCGTAGACGTTGAACGAGTAGGCCGACTGGCGGTCGGGGAAGGCGGTGTCGTCGTCGCCGAGGTCGAGCTGGGCACCGCCGTGCGGGATCACCTCGATGATCGATTCTTCGTTGACGATCTCCTCGGCCGAGGTCAGCAGGGCGGCGATCGCGCCGTCGCCGAGCTCGTCGTCGAGGTAGCCGCCCTTGGTGTAGTTGCACTTCCCGTGGCGGGCGATCTCGTCCTCGATCGTCTGCAGTTCGACGTAGGGCATCGGCGCCAGGCTCTCGACCGCCGGCTTCGCCGCCTTGCGCAGCGGCTCGAAGGCCGCTTCGGCGGCGGCCAGGTCGTCGCTGGCCCAGATCTGGACGACGTTGAGGCAGGGCTGGCCGACCAGCTCGGCGGGGACGCCGCGCGCGGCCGAGGGGCGCGAGACGAACATCGTCGCCTTCCACTCGCGCGGCCGCTCGGGCATCAGCTCGGCGTGGACGCGGAGGACCTTCTCGGCCTCGGCGAGCGGCCAGTAAGCGACGGCGACCGGGATCTCGGTCGGGAACGGGTGGGTGCGATAGCTGAACTCGGTGACGGCGCCGAAGTTGCCGCCGCCGCCGCGCAGGCCCCAGTAGAGGTCGGGGTTCTCGTCCTCGCTGGCCACGACGACCTCGCCGCTGGCGAGCACCACCCGCGCGGCGACGACGTTGTCGCAGGTGAGGCCGAAGCGGCGGGTCAGCCAGCCGACCCCGCCGCCGAGGGTGAGGCCGCCGGCGCCGGTGTGGGAAACGACCCCGGCCGGGACCGCCCGCCCCTGGGCCTGGCAGGCGCGGTCGACGTCGCCGAGCAGGCAGCCGCCGCCGGCCCGGGCGATCTCGGCATCGGTGTCGACCTGGACCTGGTCGATCGGGCCGAGGTCGAGGACCAAGCCGCCGTCGCAGGTGCTCTGGCCGGCGACCGAGTGGCCGCCGCCCCGCACCGCCAGGAGGACGTCGTTCTCGGCGGCGAAGCGAACCGCGGCGGCGGCGTCCTCCTCGTTGTGGGCGCGGACCACGGCGGAGGGGCGGCGGTCGACCATCCAGTTCCAGACCCGGCGCGCCTGCTCGTAATCGGGGTGGTCGGGGGTAACCAGATCGCTGACCTGGTTGCGTAGTTGTTCGATTGCGTCGGCGTTCATCGCTCGTTCAGTCAAAGTTTCGCCTCAATTCGCCCGCCACTTGCCACCTTTTGGCGCCCACGGGGTTGCAAATCTCCCAGATTCTTGATCAAGTGACAAGTATGGGATCAGCTGTCGAGGGCACCGAGGCCGGTTTCTCCGACCTTGTCACCGGCCTGCGGGCGTCTCTCAGCGGCGAGGTGATCGCCGCTGGCGACCCCGAATACGAGCGGGCGCGCCGGGTCTGGAACGGGATGTACGACGACCGCCGACCGGCCGCCGTCTTGCGCCCGGTCGACGAGGCCGACGTAGCGCGGGCCGTCGCCGCCCTCGCCGCCGTCGACGCCCCGCTGGCGATCCGCGGTGGCGGCCACCACATCGCCGGCTTCGGCGGTTGCGACGGCGGCTTCGTGATCGACATGTCGCGGCTGCGCGGGTCGAGCGTCGACCCCGAGGCGCGGCGGATTCGCGTCGAGGGCGGCGCCCTGCTGCACGACCTCGACACCGCTGGCGCCGAGCACGGCCTCTCGGTCCCGGTCGGCGTCGTCTCCCCCACCGGGGTCGCCGGGCTGACCCTGACCGGCGGCGTCGGCTGGCAGACCCGGCGCCGCGGCTACGCCTGCGACAACCTGCGCAGCTGCCGGATGGTGACGGCGAGCGGCGAGGTCGTCGTCGCCAACGAAGACGAGAACCCCGACCTGCTCTGGGGGCTGCGCGGCGGCGGCGGCAACTTCGGCGTCGTGACCGAGTTCGAGTTCGACGCCTACCCGCAGGACGAGGTCGTCGTCACCCTCGTCTACCACCGGGTGCGGGACGCCGAGGAGATCGCTGCGCTGCTGCGCCAGTACCGCGACTGGGCGCTCGAATCGGGCCGCGACCACACCGCCTGGACCTTCATCGGCACCGCCAGCACCACCTTCGAGGCGCTCGTTCCGGAGCTGGTCGGGCAGCTGTACCTCGGCTTCACCGGCGTCTCGCTCGACACCTCCGACACCGCCCGCGCCCACCTCGAACGGCTGGCCGGCTTCGGCTCGCCGGTCTACGCCGAGACGATGCCGATGCGGATGGTCGAGCTGCAGCACTTCGGCGACAGCGGCGACGCCGCCCTCGCCGGCATGCCGCGCTACATGAAAGGCGAGATGATGCGCGAGCTCTCCGACGAGATGATCGCCGGCATCGCCACCAACACCGCTGCGATGCCGACCACCCGGACGATCTACGAGATGGGGATGCAGGGCGGTGCTCTTGCGGACCTCGGCGAGCTGGAGATGGCGGTCGGGATGCGCGACGCCGAGTACCTCGGCGGCTTCTCGATCATGGGCGACGAGCCCGGCGAAGACATTGAGGACGCGATCCAGTGGGCGCGCGAAGCGTGGCAGGTGCTGAAGCCCGGCTCCTGCGGCGGCACCTACCTCAACTTCGACGGCGAGGCCGACCAGGCCCGCGTCCTCGGCTCGCTCAGCGCCGACCACGGCGACCGCAAGCGCGAGCGGCTGGCGCAGATCAAGCGGGCCTGGGACCCGGGCAACCGCTTCCACGTCAACCACAACATCAAGCCCCAGGCGTGAGCGCGGCAACCGACGGCGAGCTGGCGGCGCTGCTCGACGCCCACTGCGAGAAGCTCTCCGAGCAGGTCGTGGTCTGGCGCCGCTACATGCACGAACGCCCCGAGCTCTCCTACCAGGAGACCGAGACCTCGCGCTTCATCCGCGAGCAGCTCGAGGAGATCGGCGGCTTCGAGGTCTCGCAGCCGACGCCGACCAGCGTTCGCGCCGACCTCCGCGGCGGCAAGCCCGGCCCGACCGTGGCGCTGCGCTCCGACCACGACGCGCTGCCGATCGAAGAGGAGACCGGGCTGCCCTTCGCCTCCAAGAACCCCGGCGTGATGCACGCCTGCGGCCACGACG
>Ga0068862_100000709_pt1 | contig 34077 bp, 32 predicted proteins | sample KBSSwiS52_FD_66598 | JGI IMG/M metagenome (GOLD analysis project Ga0068862, IMG submission 66598) | Switchgrass rhizosphere microbial communities from Kellogg Biological Station, Michigan, USA - KBS Switchgrass S5-2 | ecosystem: Host-associated > Plants > Roots > Rhizosphere > Soil ... | reverse complement strand
GCCTGGCAATCTCACCGTAATCAGGCCGCCATTGGTGCCAACTGGAAGTTCACCACCGAGGATGCTCGGGTAAAGCTACGAAAACTCTACCCATCATTCCTATCGTGACTAGGTACTAGGAAGGCTTCTGGGCTCGATATGACGTGGATAGGCAGCCGCGCTTATCCTTCACAGCAGGGCCAATGGGCCAGCCTTGAACCTCCTCCCCTGCCCTCCCTCGCTGCGCGGGAGAGGGAGCCTCCTCCTAGCGACCTCGAGCGCCCAAGCTCTCACGCCAGCAGCACGGCGCCGAAGTCGAAGCACTAGAAGCAGGTGCACTCCGATTCGAGTAACAGAAGATGCGTCGCGAATGTCTCGAGAATGCCGACGGCGAGACGCCGGCGATACAGGGACAGCGCACCCACCTACTCCAGAACGGGATCGAACGCGATCAGGATCCCTTCGAGTCCGGCAAAGTCGCCGCGAGCGCACCCGAGGACGGTTCTTCCCCGTCCGAGAGGGCTTGCCGGGTGTCGCGGAAGGCTTCCGGCGGCCGAAAAGCCAACCCGGCACGCTAACGCGCCGGGCTACCGCGTCAACCGCGCAAGTCGAGTCTGCCCGGCGCCGGGCAAGTTTTCCCAAGGACTGGGAATCCTCGCCCGATCACCGTGGATCGCCCGCGCAAACCGAATTCATGCACAGAAAAAGAGTTTTTCTGCACAACGAACGGTTTTTCATGTGCAGGAGATCGGTTTTCCTGCACATCCAAAGACTTCGGCTGTGCAGGAAATCGCCTTTCATGCACATAAATTCTCTCCTCCAGCCCTGGGAAAGAGGTTTTGTGTGCATGAATCTGGTTTTCCTGCACAAGAAAGTTCTTGCCGAGCTCTGCAGAGGAGGATTCCCGGGCCTCTGCTTTTCTCGCAAGCGCAAGGGGCGCTACAGCGACGCCCGCGTCTGCTGGATCACTTCGTAGCTGCGCAGCTCGTGCTGGAGGAAGCTCCGGCGCACCCGGCCGCAGATCTCCTCCACCTCCCGCAGCACCCGCACGGACGGCGGGCTCTCCGCCACCGCCGGGAGGGGATCGCGGGCGATGCGGCGGAGGAAGTCCAGCGTCTCGGGCCGCGCGAGGTAGCCGCTCCGGCCGCCGCAGTCGAGGCAGAGGAGCGTCTCGCCGCTCGGCGGGAGCACCGCTCCCACCTCCCCATCGTCCGAGACGAACGGCCGGCCGCAGTTGGGACAGGCCTTGGGGGACGGGAAGACTCCGGCCAGGCGCAGGATCCAGAACTCGAAGTAGCGCGCGGCGAGGTCGCGGTCCACGCCGGCGAGGAGGGCTTCCAGGGTCGAATCCAGGAGGCGGTAGAAGTGGTCCGCGTCGTCGTCCTCCTGGGCGAATTCGAGGAGATGGTCGGCGAGGTAGCTGCCGAGGAGGATGCCTTCCAGGTCCTCCATCAGCTTCTGGGCCGGCCGCACCAGCTCGACCGTGGAGAGGCGGCCCAGTTCCCTCCCCTCCTTTTCGAACCAGGTGATCTGGACTTTCGCGAGCGGCTGGAGCTGCCCTCCAAAGCGGCTGTGCTTGGCGCGCGCTCCCTGCGCGACGCCCTTCTTCTTGCCGCGCTCCCGGGTCAGGAAGGTGACGATCCGGTCCTTGTCGTGGAGGTCCAGGACGTCGAGGATGATCGCCTCGGCGCTCGTCAGGCCCATGTCACTTCACCAGGAACTGGATCATCAGCGAAGCCAATCCGAAGTAGATCAGGATGCCGGTGATGTCGTTGCTCGTGGTGACCAGCGGGCCGGCGGCCACGGCCGGATCGACCCCCAGACGCTCGAAGAGCAGCGGGATCATGACGCCGTTGAGCGAGGCCACCAGGATCGCGAAGAACATGGCGCCGGCCACCACCAGCGAGTAGGCCGGATTGCGCTGGAGCGCCAGGGCCACGGTCCCGGCCACGACGCCGGTGGCGATCCCCAGCAGGGCTCCCACCTTCATCTGCTGCCAGAGGTAGTGGCGGATGCGCCCGCCGTCGAGCTCGATGCGGCCGGTGGCGAGGCCGCGCACCGTGATCGTGGAGGTCTGCGTGCCGCTGTTGCCCCCCATCCCCATCACCACGGGCACGAAGGCGAGCAGGAACAGCGCCTCCTGGAAGCTGACCTGGAAGTGTTGCAGAAGGAGCCCGGTGATCACGCCGCCCACGAGGTTCACCAGCAGCCAGGGGAGCCGGATGCTCGCCACCTTGATCGAGCGCTCCTGGTAGAGCAGCTCGTCCTCGGAGGTGCCGGCGATCCGGAGGATGTCCTCGTTGGCTTCCTCCTTGACCACGTCGATGATGTCGTCGAGGGTGACGATGCCCACCATGCGGTTTTCGCCGTCCACCACGGGCACGGCGAGGAGGTCGTGGCGGGCGGCGACCGCGGCTACCTCCTCCTGGTCGGTGCCCGTGTCCACGCGGATGATGTCGCGCTGCATGATCTCGCCGAGCCGCTGCTCCGGCCGCGAGAGCAGGAGCTGGCGCAGCGACGTGACTCCCAGCAGGCGCTTGTCGCTGTCGACGATGTACAGGTAATAGATCATCTCGACGTCGCGCTTTTCCTGGATGGCGGCGATCGCCTGGCGCACCCGCGTCGATTCGGGGAGGGCGAAGAACTCGGGGTCCATGATGCGGCCCGCGGTGTCGTCCTCGTAGGTGAGCTGCGGGCGCATCTCGGACATCTGCTGGGGATCGACGAGCCGGAGCACCTGCTCTTTCTTGTCCTCGGGCAGGGAGTCGATGACATAGACCGCGTCATCGACCGCGGCCGAGTCGAGGATCTCGGCGATGACCTCGGGCGGGAGCTTTTCCAGCAGCTCCAGGCGCTGCGGGGCTTCGAGGTCGGAGAGCACGTCGCCGGCGGTGTCCGGGTACTCCTCGGTGACGATCTGGAAGACGTGCAGGCGCTCGGCCGGGGTCAGGCTGCCGAGGAGGACCGGCATGTCGCCGGGCCGCACTTTGGAAAGTAGGCGCGTGATGTCCGCGCGCTTGCCGCGGCGGACCAGCCGGCGCAGCGCTTCGGCCAGCAGCTCGTCGGAGCGGGAGGCGGAGGGCACGGTCGACCCGGTAAGGGCTTCCATTTGGGGAGGATGCTAGCACCGGTCCCCTCCCGTTCGATGGGATAGGATGAAAAGCCTTTCGAAGGAGCCCGAATGCCGCTCGGAGCCGATCCGTTCCTCGTCACCCTCTCCCTGGTCGGAGCCGTGATCATCGTCTCCGCCCTGCTCTCGGGGCTGATCGAGCGCAGCGGCGTACCGCAGGTGGGAGTGCTCCTGGCGCTGGGCGCCATCCTCGGCCCATTCGGCCTGGGATGGATCGATCCCAAGCTCGATTCGCCCATGTTGCGGGTGGTCTCGACGCTCAGCCTGGCGCTGGTGCTGTTCACCGACGCCCTCTCGCTCAGCCTGCCGGAGATCCGCAAGCACGCGAAGCTCGCGCTCCTGGTAGTGGGACCCGGGACGCTGCTTTCGGCGGCGCTGGTCACCGTAGTGGGGAGGCTGCTCCTGGATCTCCCCTGGGCTCTGGCAGCGATCCTGGGGGCGGCGCTCGCCTCCACCGATCCGGTGCTGCTGCGCGGCCTGATGCGCCGGCCGGACCTGCCTTCGGCCACCCGGCTCGCCCTGCGCCTGGAGAGCGGCTTGAACGACGTGGTGCTCCTGCCGATCGTGCTGGTGGCCATGGCTCTCCTCGGCGGCCGTGCCCTGGAGGAGCCCGGGGCGGGAGCGCGAATGGGTCTGCAGCTCTTCCTGCTCGGACCGGGAGCCGGGATCGCCATCGGCCTGCTCGGCGTGGCGACGCTCGACCTCGTCCGCCGGCGCCTGGGCGTGCGCCGCGACTACGAGTCGCTCTACTCGCTCGGGATCTGCTTCGCGGCGTTCGCGGCGGCCGAGTCGGTGCACGGCAGCGGCTTCCTGGCCGCCTTTGCCGCGGGCATGACCATCTCGATCTTCGACGTGGAGCTCTGCGACTGCTTCCAGGAGTATGGCGAGACCACGGCCGAGCTGGCGCTCCTCTTCACGTTCGTGCTGCTCGGCAGCTCGCTGATCTGGACTGGGATTGCCTCGGCCGGCGGCGCCGAGTGGCTGTTCGCGTTCGTCTGCCTGCTGGTGCGTCCGTTGGTCCTCCTGATCTCGCTGGGGCCGGCGCACCTCGACCGCCGCAGCCTGTTCCTCATCACCTGGTACGGTCCCCGCGGCTTGAGCTCGCTGCTGCTGGTGCTCCTGCCAGTGTTCGTCCGCACCCCGGGCAGCGAGCGGCTCTTCGAGCTGTGCAGCCTGGTCGTGCTGCTGTCGGTGGTCCTGCACGGTGGATCGCTGATGTTTGCTGGCAAAAAGCAGGGGAAGGCGGCGGCTCCGGAGCCTCTGCCGGATAGCATCGAGGTCGCGGAGATGCAGCGCCTGCAGGCCATGGGAGAGCAGGTGGTCGTCCTGGACGTACGCACCCTCCGCTCGCTGGAGTCGAGCGATCTGAGGGCGGTAGGCGCCGTCCGTCTGGACCCGGAGCGGCCGGTGCAGGAGGCGGAGCGGCTGAAGCTGCCGCGGGAGGCCTGGCTGATCGCCTTCTGTGCCTGACAGAACGAAGCCACGAGCGCCCGTGTGGCGCTCGACCTCAGGAAGGCTGGCTGGCCGCGGGCGGTGGCGCTCAAGGGAGGCTGGGAGGCCTGGCAGGAGGCCGGCCTGCCCACGGAGCCCGCGCAGGCGGCCTGACCCGGTGCTAGCATCGCAGCGTGTCCACTCCTGAACCGCAGCGTCTGCCCGAAGATCCGAACCGCGACCTCGGCTTCGGCGCCGTGGTCACCCGCGAGAGCCGCGAGCGGCTGCTCAACCCGGACGGCAGCTTCAACGTGGTGCGCGAGGGGCTGAGCCCGCTCACCTCGCTCAGCCTCTACCACAACCTCCTGACCACCACCTGGCCGCGATACCTGGGGATGGTGGTGCTCTTCTATCTGGTCTGCAACGCCCTGTTCGCGGCGGCCTACGTGGCCAGCGGGCCGGCAGCCCTGTCCGGCACGACCGCCACGACGCCGACGGACCGCTACATGGAAGCCTTCTTCTTCAGCATCCAGACCTTCGCGACGATCGGCTATGGCGCGATGAGTCCGAAGAGCCTGGTGGCGCACGTGCTGGTGACGCTCGAGTCGCTCACGGGCCTCCTCGGCTTCGCCCTGGCGACCGGCCTGCTCTTCGCCCGCTTCTCCCGGCCGACGGCGAAGATCCTGTTCAGCGACGTGGCGGTCATCGCGCCCTACCGCGGCATCACGGCCTTCGAGTTCCGGCTGGCGAACGCGCGCCGGAACGAGCTGATCGAGGTCGAGGCGAAGGTGCTGCTGTCCCGTTTCAAGGAGGGGGGCGGGGGCAGGGAGTTCATCCCCCTGGCCCTGGAGAGGGACCGGGTCGTGTTCTTCCCCCTGTCGTGGACCGTGGTCCATCCGATCGACGAGACGAGCCCTCTCTACGGGCTGGGACCGGAGGACCTGGCTGATTCGCAGGCGGAGTTCCTGATCCTTCTGAGCGCCTTCGACGAGACGTTCTCCCAGACCGTCCAGACCCGCTCTTCCTACACCGCCGAGGACGTGGTCTGGGGAGCCACCTTCACGAGCGTCTTCAAGCCGTCGCGGGGCGATGGCAAGCTCGCGATCGACGTCGGGCACCTGAGCGACATCCAGCGGATGCCGCGCAGGTTGCCGTGAGGAGTGCGCCGAGGCCGAAGCGCCGAAGGCGCGCAGTAAGCCCCGAAGGGGCGCAGGCATAAAGCCTGGGGCTTCAGCCCCAGGTAACGAACCCTCACAACAACCCGAGTCCCGAAGGGACGCAGGCATCAGCCCCGGGCGCCAGCCCGGGAGCGCGCATCCCCCGCCGCGGGGCTCACGCCCCAGCCTACCTGGGGTTGAAACCGGTTGAAACCCCAGGCTTTATGCCTGCGCGCCTTCGGCGCTTTTCACCCGAGCAGGTATCGTTCGTCGTAGGGGATTCCATTGCGCTCAAGCAAGCTGATCAATTCGTCCCGGAAGGACACGGTCCGGTGGTGCTCCTCCTGGGAACGAATGTAGGCGCGCACTTTCTCCACCAGCGAAGCGCTGACGGAGAAGATCCCGTAGCCCACCTGCCATTCGAACCGCTCCAGGGCGCCGGTCGTTCGTTGAGCCACTTGGAGGATTTGGCCTTGATTTCCTTCACGACGACGGAGACGGCAACGTCCGTCTTCATCTTGGCCAGCAGATGAACATGATCGGGTACCCCTCCAATCTCCAGGAGGATCCCTCCTTCAGCTCGAAGGATGCCGCCCATGTATTCGTAAAGAGGTTCACGGATTTCGGCCCGGATCGACGGTTGACGGTTCTTGGTGGAGAAGACGAGGTGATAGAGCAGGTTCGAAAAGGTCGTGGCCATGGGCGTGGAGCGGGTCTCCTGGACAGGTGAATTTGCGGAGAAGAATAACCCAGACCAGCTCCGCTGTGCAGCGCCGAAGGCGCGCAGTAAGCCCCGAAGGGGCGCAGGCATAAAGCCTGGGGCTTCAGCCGGCTTCAGCCCAGGGAACGAGCCCCCATAACAACCCGAGTCCCGAAGGGACGCAGGCATCGGCCCCGGGCGCCAGCCCGGGAGCGCGCATCCCCCGCCGCGGGGCTTGCGCCCCTGGCCCATGCCTGCGCCCTTTCAGGGCTTGGAGAGGGGGGATGGATGCCTACCTGGGGTTGAAACCCCCAGGCTTTATGCCTGCGCGCCTTCGGCGCTCCGGAAGGAGCCTTCTCCCACGTCACTCAGCCAGGAGGCCCCACCACTTCAAGTCGGGTGGAAACGTCCTGACGTCGAGAGTCTGCTCGTTCAGACCGGCCGGCAACGAGTGATGTGCGCGGTGTCCACAGCGGCAGTCGTTGTCTGCGTCCCGGGGTATGGCCGCGAAGCGTTGGAGATCCAGGCGGGCGAGCAGGATGAGGGTCCGGAGCCGCGCCGCGGCCCTCAGCAGCACCACGCTTCGCTCGGGCGGCGCCACCGAACACTCCTCCAGCAGCATCTGGATCTCCTCGGGTCCTTCCCGGAGCATTCGGAGGGCTTCCGTCAGGCGCTGGCGCCGGAATTCGCGAAGGGCCAGCCGGCGCTCATCGTTCAGGTCGTAGAGCCGCGCTGTGTACGCCGCGTCAGGATCTCCCTCGACGGGCAGGAATCGCCCGTCGGAATCCACACGGAAGTGCTCGCTCCAGATGTGCTGGCAAGGGTCGAGCAGGCGTCTCTCCCGACCGTCCACGACCGGAGCGTTCGAACGGGACTGATTGCAGAGCCTGCAGGCGTAGTAGCAGTTCCGATATTCGGCAGCCTTCTCCCCGGCAGCGCTCACGGGCACGAAGTGCTCGATGGTCATCAGACCCAGACCCTCCGCCCCGAAGGGCGCGAGGTCGGCCTCATGGAGAAGGCAGAAGGCGCAGGTGAACCCAAACTCCCAGCGCAGGCAGGCCCGATAGGCACGGTAGCCGTACCGGCCCGTCACGCCATCCGGCTGATGCCGGCGCTCAATCCTTGCGTTCGGGGGAAAAGTCCGCGGAGGCAGGATCTTCATCACGGGAAAGGAGCTGTCGAGCCTCTCGCAGGGCCTGGTACCCTTCTCCAGGCTTCAGGTGAAGCCGGGACTCGGCGATCCTCAGCATCTCGGCCGCCTCTTCTTTTTGAAGGCTGCGCAGACGGCTCAGGTGGGGTTCGACGGCCTGGCGGTCCTCGGAACACGCCATGAGCTGATGCAGATTCCGGTAGAGGCCTGCGATCTCTTCCGCACGGCGCAGCGACCTGTCCGTGCCGCCCGTCTCCCCCTCGGCATCCGCCGCGAACAAGAGGTTCTCGACTTCGCCGGCAAGATGCCCATCGACCGTCAGGATCTTCTCGAGCTGGAGCTCGAGGGCATGGCTCGCACGCTGATCCTGCGGCACGCGGGCCGCATCCGCGAGCGCCTCGCGTGCCGAGGCCCGGCGCCTGATCCGGGGCCATAGCCGCGCCCAGAGCTCCTGAGCCAGATCCGACCGGGTCGCCGCCCGGCGCCTCGGTGACGGATCCTTCGCCCGGACGAGGAGCGGCAGGGCAGGAACCAGGACGCTCGTCACGGTGTGGGCCAGCCGCTCGATCTGCATGGACACGATTTTACTCCAAATCCAGATCCACGTCGCGGTCGAGCGTCGCCAGCACGGACCGGTCCTCGCGCCAGCCGGGCTCGACTCGCACGAAGAGCTCCAGGTAGATGTGGCGCTCGAGGAAGTCTTCGAGGTCGAGGCGGGCGGCGGTGCCGATGTTCTTGATCATCTGGCCCTGGCGGCCGACCACGATCTTCTTCTGGCCGTCGCGCTCCACCAGGATCGTGGCGTAGATGCGGATGAGGTTCTTGGTTTCGTCGTCTTCCCAGCGCTCGATGACCACGGCGGTCGAGAACGGCAGCTCCTCGCTGGTCAGCTCCAGGACCTTCTCGCGGATGCGCTCGGCCACCAGGAAACGCTCGGGGTGAATGGTCAGCAGCTCGGGGTCGTAGATCGGCTCCCCCTCGGGCAGCAGGTTCCAGAGAACGTCGAGCAGACGGTCGCAGTTGTCGCCGGTCTTGGCGCTGACCGGGACGATCTCTTCGAAGAGACGGGTCTCGGAGTAGTGGGCCATCCGCGGGAGAAGATCGGGCTTCTTCACCCGGTCCACCTTGTTGAGGATCAGGACGCGCTTGCCCTCGGCCTTGCCGACCAGGTCGAGCATGTAGGCGTCGCCCGAGCCGGTGCGCTCGGAAACGTCCACGAGCAGGCAGAGGACGTCCGCGTCGCTCATGGCGTCGAGGGCGTGCCTCACCATCTGGCGGTTCAGGCGGTGGAGCGGCTTGTGGATGCCGGGCGTGTCGTAGAAGACCATCTGGCCGCGCTCGTCGGACAGGATGCCCACCAGGCGGTGGCGCGTGGTCTGCGGCTTGTCCGAGACGATCGCCACCTTCTCGCCCAGGAGACGGTTCATCAGGGTCGACTTGCCCGCGTTCGGGCGTCCGACGAAAGTCACCGTTCCAGCCTTAGGCATTCGTCTCCTCTCCGGCTTGCTGGGGGGCGGGGATCCTCTCGACGCGCACGGTCTGGATGCGGCGGTCCGCGACCGCCTCGACCGTGAAGCGCAAGCTGAAGCAATCGACGCTCTCCCCCACCTGCGGCACGTGGCCGAGCGCGCTGAAGATCAACCCCGCGACCGTCTCGTACTCCGGGTCCTCGATGTCGACCTCGAACAGCTCGTCGAGCAGGTCGATATGGGCGCGGCCGTCCAGGCGGTAGCCGCCGTTTTCCAGCGGCTCCAGCTCGGCGGCGAGCGCCTCGTGCTCGTCCATGATCTCGCCCACGATCTCCTCGATCAGGTCCTCGACCGTCACGAGGCCGGCCGTGCCGCCGTACTCGTCCACCACGATCGCCACCTGCTGGAAGCGTGCCTGGAGCTCCTTGAGCAGCTCGCCGAGCGGCTTGGTCTCGGGGATGAAGAGCGGCGGCTTGATCAGCTCCTGCGCCGGCGGCGGCTCGGGGAGGCGCGAGGCGCGCAGCACGTCGCGGATGTGCAGGATGCCCACGATGTTGTCGATCGAGTCCTGGTAGAGCGGGATGCGCGAGTGGCCGGATTCGATGAAGCGCTCGGCGAGGACGTCGAGCGACGAGTCGACCGAGGCGCAGATCATGTCGATCCTGGGCGTCATGACGCTGCGCACCAGCGTGTCGCGGAAGTCCACGATGCTCCACAGCCACTCCCCCTGCTCGGGCTCCAGGATGCCTTCGCGCGTGCCGACGTCGATGAAGGCTTCGATCTCCTCGTCCGTGGCCGACTCCTCCTCGCTCCCGTCCTCGCGGCGGTCGCGCTCCAGGGAGACGTTGGGGACGAGCGGCGTCAGGAGCGTGAGCACCGGCGAGAGGATCAGCAGGACGGCGCGGTAGACGCGGGTGAGCGCCCGCAGGGCGCGCTCGGGGTCGTGCCCGACCAGCGCCCGGTTGGTCATCTCGATGGCCGCCACGACGATCAGGACGATCGCGAGCGCCCAGGCCGCCGGGTGCGCCCGGTGGAAATGGGCCAGGATCTCCGCCAGCGCCACGTAGAGGCCGATCGGCGCCAGCCGGGCGGTGAGCGACAGGATGAAGCGGAAGAGCACGAAGCGGTGCGGCGAGTCGTAGAGCCGGCGCAGGCGGCCCCCGGCCTCTTCCGCCCAGTGGCGCAGGCGGATCGGGCCGCTGCGCTCCAGCAGGGCGGAGAGCACCGACGACACCGCGGCCACGGGCAGCAGCAGGCCGAAGCTCCAGGCGAACAGCGCGACGGGGAACGCGTTTTCGAGGGTCTCAGGCATGGTCTTCGCCGATCCAGGTCCGCCGCAGACGGCGCTCGAGGCGCTCCATCTCCCCCTGGTCGGTCTCGTGATCGTAGCCCAGGCAGTGCAGGAGCCCGTGCAGCAGGAGCACCTTGAGCTCCTGCTCGGCCGGATGGCCGCGGTCTTCCGCCTGCCGGCGGGCGGTGGGAACGGAGATCAGGACGTCTCCCAGGTGACGGGCGCCGTCCAACGCGGAGCCGCCCGGGAACGAGAGCACGTCTGTCGGCTTGTCCTTGCCCCGGTAGTCGCGGTTCATCCGGTGCAGCTCGCGGTCGCTCGCGAAGCGCACCCCGAGGCTCGCCGGAGCCTCCACGAGGGAGGCGGTCAACCGCTCCAGCCAGGGGCGGAGACGGCGGGCGCCGGCTTCGGGGTAGCGGTTGGGGTTCTGCAGGACGATCTCGACGCCGGAGATCTCATCCACGGGCGCGGAGTCTATGCCAGGTTCCTTCATCCGTTCACGAGGCCCGGGCCGCGGCCCCTGCCTCTCCGAGGGCGGGAGCATGCTTGTCGGCGCGTCTCGATCCGGCGTTGAAGTCGAAGCCCGGATAGTCGATCCGCTGGTGGAAGATGTTGGCGAGCACGCGCAGGAAGGTGTCCGAGACGGTGCGCAGGTCCGAGAGCGTCAGGTCGGTGTTCTCCAGCTGCCCGTCCTTGAGGATGTCGTCCAGGATGGTCTGGATCAGCCCGCGGATCTTGGCCGGAGCCGGCTCGGCCAGGGTGCGGCTCGCGGCTTCCACGGCATCGGCGAGCATGAGCACTCCCATGACCTTGTTGTGCGGCTTGGGGCCGGGATAGCGGTACTTGTCCTCGTTGACCTCCACGGCTTCCGGATCAGCCTTCTGTTCCACGGCTTGGTTCTGAATGGCCCGATGGTAGAAGTACTTGATGAGCCGGGTGCCGTGGTGCTGCGAGATGGCGTCGTGGATCACCTGCGGCAGGCCGTGCTCGCGGGCGAGCTCCAGCCCGTCCTTGACGTGGTTGAGCAGGATCAGCGCGCTCATCGAGGGCAGCAGCTTGTCATGCCGGTTCTGCCCGCCGCGCTGGTTTTCCACGAAGTACTCGGGCCGCAGGATCTTGCCCACGTCGTGGTAGAGCCCCGCGGCATAGGCGAGCACCGGATCGGCGCCGATCGCCTCGCACCCTTCCTTGGCCAGGTTCGCCACCATCAGCGAGTGCTGGAAGGTGCCGGGCGCCTCGAACGCCAGGCGGCGCAGCAGCGGCAGGTTGGTGTTCGACAGCTCGACCAGCTTGATGTCCGTGGTGATGGCGAGGAGCGACTCCAGGATCGGCACCGCGAAGCTCGCCACCGCCGTGACCAGCAGGCCGCCGGTGAAGGCGCAGAGCAGGTCGAAGCCGAGCTGCATCCAGCCGCGCTCCGCGGCGCCCAGGGCGGTCAGGATGAGCACCATGAGGAGGTTGATCACTCCGACCACCAGCCCCACGCGCACCATGACCAGCCGCTGCCGGAACTGGTACAGGTCCAGGGCGTGGATGGCCGCGAGCGAGCCGGCGAAGCCGTAGAAGATGACCCACTGCGCGTCGCCGTCCACCGACAGGCGGCTCGCCAGGATCGAGAACAGGATCGAGAGAACGAGCGCGGCATGGCGTCCGAGAAGGAGAGCCGCGAGGAGCGCCAGCGAGGCGAAGGGGATGGCGTAGGCGTAGCTCCGCGCCGAGTTGAGCGGCTCGGCCTCGAACGCGCCCGAGAGCGCGCCGGCCATCAGGAAGCAGAACTTCGCCACCAGCAGCGAGGCCAGGAGGAGCAGCAGGCTCTCGCCGAACACCCGCCGGGGCGCGTGGTCCGCGACCTTCTCCCGCGACAGCGCCAGCCAGACCACGGCGCAGGCGAGCGCCAGGAGGAAGAAGGTCGCGGCGAGCGGCGGCACCTGCATGCGGAGCTGGCGCTCGCCGCGCATCTGGGCGATGACCCGGGCGTCGCCCGCGTCCACGACGTCGCCCTTGCGCACGATCACCTGCCCCTTGCGGATCTGGTTGAAGACCCGTCCGGCCCCGGCCGCGGCGGCCTCGCTCTTGTCGAGCGTCTCGCTGCGGTTGGGGAGCAGGTTGATGGGCAGATTGTCGAACAGCAGGTCGGCCAGCAGGGTGCGCTCGCGGGTCGTGTAGCCGCTCCAGTCGCCGATCTCGGAGTCGAGGAACTCGCGCGCCTCGCCGGGATAGCCGAGGTGGTCGAAGAGGTCGAAGTGGATCTCCTCCTTGCCCTCCGCGCCCGGCGCGAGCTTGCGCAGGGAGACGCCGCGCATCCGGTTTTCGAGGAGCAGGGCCTTGTTGCTGACCACGCCCCGGCGCAGGGCGCGGGTGGCCACGGAGCGCAGGCGCTCCTCCAACTGCGCCGAGAACCTCTTGCGCACCAGCAGCTCGGCCTGGTCGTCCGAGATCCGGAGCTGCTCGGGGCCGATCTCCTTGAGCAGGTCCCGGGCGGTCGGCGAGGCCGGCGAGGCCGGAGATACCGCGGGAGCCGGCGATTCGGCGGCGGCGGGCCGGGCGAGCAATCGCCGGCCGCTGACGAAGATCTTCTCCAGGCGGCCGTCGAGGTCGTCCATGGCTCCGAGGTCCAGGTCGTAGACCGGCAGGACGGCTTCGCGGGCCTGCTGCTGCTTGGTGCGGGTGGCGTCCTCGTCCCAGACCAGGAGATCGCGGGAGGCGACGTAGTCGCGGGCGGCGATGGCGCCCGGGGTCGCCCGCGGCGAGAACAGGAAGGCGCCCGGCATCAGGGTCCAGGTGCCGACGATCAGGAAGACCGTCACCCAGAGCGAGGGCGTCTCCAGGGCGCGCTGCCAGGGCCGCTTCTCCTGCAGCCGGCGGCGCAGGAGGAACGTGCCTGTGTGGAGGAGGTCGATCCGGGACGGACGCGATTTGGGGGCGGGGCTCGACATGGCCGGCTTGCGCCCTACGATGGAGAAGGTGCCTCCGCCTGGTGTGCCGGCACGGCCGTCCGTTCCCTCTCGCGCTCGGCCTTCACGCGGTCGAACGAGTCGTACGCGGTCACGATCTTCTGGACGAGGGCGTGGCGGACCACGTCCCGCTGGTCGAAGAAGAAGAACTTGATCCCCTGCACGCCGGAGAGCACCTCCTGCGCCTCGCGCAGGCCGGACATGCGGCCCTGCGGCAGGTCCACCTGGGTGATGTCGCCGTTGATCACCGCCTTGGAGTTGAAGCCGATGCGGGTGAGGAACATCTTCATCTGCTCGGTGGTGGTGTTCTGCGCCTCGTCCAGGATGATGAAGCTGTCGTTCAGGGTCCGCCCGCGCATGAAGGCGATGGGCGCGACCTCGATGATGCCGCGCTCCAGCATGCGCCCGACCTTCTCGTAGCCGATGATGTCGTGGAGGGCGTCGTGGAGCGGCCGCAGGTACGGGTTGACCTTCTCCGCCAGGTCGCCGGGCAGGAAGCCGAGCTTCTCGCCGGCTTCGACCGCGGGCCGGGCCAGGATGATGCGCCGCACCTTCTTCTCCAGCAGGTAGGCGGCGGCCATGGCCACGGCGAGGTAGGTTTTGCCCGTGCCAGCCGGGCCGATCGAGATGACGATGTCGTAGTCGATCATCGCCTGCATGTAGAGCTGCTGCTTGAACGTGCGCGGCGTGACCATGCGCCGCACCACGGCCAGCATGCCGTCGGGCAGGAAGAAGTCGACCAGCGAGGTCTCGGGGGACTCGGCGGCCACCCGGATGGCGGTCGGCACCTCTCCGGGCTTGAAGCGATAGCCCTTCGCGGTCACCGCGTTCAAGCCGGTGAAGAGGCGCTCGGCGGCCTCGACGCGCTCGGGCTCGCCCTGGATGTTCAGCTCGTTGCCGCGGGCGGTCACCGTCACGTCGAAGGTGCGCTCGACGCGCCTCAGGTTCTCGTCATGGGTGCCGAACAGGGTATCCAGCCCCTCTTCGGGGAGGGTCACTTGCGTCATGTTCCGGGTTCTTCAGGAGGCGCGTTCATAAATGAGGAGGCCGCCGCGAGCGGCGGCCTCGGGAGCCCAGAGTTTAGCAGACTCCCTCCGACCCCACGAATCGTGCAAGGAGCGGGCCGGAGAGGGGGGCTACTTCTTGCCGTACTCGTAGAAGCCCCGGCCGCTCTTCCTGCCCAGGCGGCCGGCCGACACCATCTGCTTGAGGAGCGGCGGCGGCGCGAAGCGCTTCTCCCGGTACTCCTCGAACATGATGTTGGCGATGTAGTACGTCGTATCCAGCCCCACGAAGTCGAGCAGGGTGAACGGTCCCATGGGATAGCCGCAGCCGAGCTGCATGCCCTTGTCGATGTCCTCGGCGCTCCCCACCCCCTCCTCCAGGGCGCGGATGGCGTCCAGGAGATAGGGGACCAGCAACCGGTTGACGATGAAGCCCGAGTTGTCGCGGCAGGCGATCGGCTCCTTGCCGAGCGAGCGCACGAACTCGAACGCCTCGCCGAAGGTCTCCTCCGAGGTGAGGAGCGTGCGCACCACCTCGCAGAGCTTCATCACCGGCACCGGGTTGAAGAAGTGGAGCCCCACGAAGCGGTCGGGCCGGCGGGTGAACATGGCCATCTGGGTGATCGTCAGCGACGAGGTGTTGCTGGCGAAGATCGCCCCCTCCTTGACCACCTCGTCGAGGTGGGTGAAGGTCTTGCGCTTCTCGTCCAGGTTCTCGACGATGGCCTCGACCACGAGGTCGCAGTCGGCCAGGTCGCCCAGATCGACGGCGCCGCGCAGGCGGCCGACCGTCTCGTCGCGGGCCGCGGCGTCGAGCTTGCCCTTCTCCACCGCCTTGCCCAGGGAGCCCTGGATCCGGCCCAGGCCCTTGTCCACCAGGTCCTGGCTCACCTCGCGCACCACAGTGTCATAGCCGGAGCGCGCGCACACCTCGGCGATGCCCGAGCCCATGAGGCCGCACCCGAGCACGCCCACCTTCTTTATCGCCATAAACCCTCCTGTCAGGTCTGTTGAGATTCCGTGATTTCCCGCCCGCCCCCGTCCAGCCGCCGCAGCCGGAGCCAGCGCGCTCCGGGAACCTCGAACGGCAGCCGCTCGGCCCATTCCACCACCTTGACACCCCGCCCCGCGAGCAGCTCTTCGAGCCCCAGGGCGGGCACGTCCGCGGGGTCGAGGCGGTAGAGGTCCACGTGCACGAGCCGTCCGCCGCGTCCCTGGTGCTCGCGGATCAGGGTGAACGTCGGCGACTGGACCTCCCGCGGCTCGATCCCCAACCCGCGGGCGATCCCCTGGGCCAGCACGGTCTTGCCGGTGCCGAGGTCGCCGGAGAGAAGGAGAATGCCGTCCGGCGCCAGCTCCGCGGCCAGGGATTGGCCCAGGTCGCGGGTCGCCTCCTCGGTCTCCGTGGTCCACATCTATTCCTGCCCGCCCTCCTCCACCTCCAGGAACGCCGCCGGCAGATACGTCAACAAATCGCCCGCGGCGAGCGCCGCCTCGCCCGTCCGGGCGGCGGCGAGGTCGCCGGCGAGGCCGTGAAGATAAACCCCCAGACGCGCCGCGTCCAGCGCGCCGAGCCCCTGGGCCAGCAACCCGGCGATCAGGCCGGTCAGGACGTCGCCGGTGCCGCCGGTCGCCATGCCCGGATTGCCCGTGGGGTTCACGTGCACCTCGCCCCCGGGCGTGGCAACCAGCGTCCGATATCCCTTGAGGACCACGACCGCCTCGGCCTCCGCGGCGGCCCGGCGCGCCGCCGCGATGCGGTCGGCCTGCACCTCGGAGGTCGGGATGCCCAGCAGGCGTCCCAGCTCTCCGGGATGGGGGGTGAGCACGGTCTCGGCGCTCCGGCCGGCCAGATCGGCCGCGCGACCGGAAAAGGCGTTGATGCCGTCGGCGTCCAGGACCAGGGGCAGCGGGACCTGCAGGGCGATGCTCCGCACGGCCTCGGCAGTCTCGTCCTCCTGCCCCAGGCCCGGCCCCATGGCGAGGACCGACTTGCCCTTCGCCGCCTCCAGGACCCCGTCCAGGGTGATGGCAGGCAGGGGGAGGGTCATGGATTCGAGCGAGCCCAGGTCCACCACGTCGAGAATCGACGCCGGCACCGCCGCGGTGACCAGCCCGGCGCCCGAGCGGACCGCGGCGCGGACCGCGAGGATGGCGGCGCCCGCCTTGCCGGGCGAGCCGGCCAGGATCAGGGCGTGCCCGTAGTCCCCCTTGTGCGTGCCCGGCTTCCGCTCGGGCAGCAGGCCGGACAGCTCCTCCCCCAGCAGCAGGTGGAGCGGACCGCCCTCCTCCTCCGCCTCGTCCACCAGCTCCGGCGGGATGCCCAGGTCGGTGACGACCAGCTCGCCGACCGACTCCGAGGCCGGGGGAAAGACGTGGGCGATCTTGGGCGCGGCGAAGGTCACGGTGAGATCGGCCTCGACATGGGGGCCGAGCGGCTCGGCTTTGCTGCCGTTCAGGCCGCTGGGCAGGTCCACCGCGACCCGCGGCACGGGCAGGTCGTTCAGCCCCTGGACGAGATCGGCGAGCATCCCTTCGAGCGGCTTGGAGAGCCCGGTGCCGAAGAGCGCGTCCACGATCAGGTCGGCCTCGCGGGCCTCTTCCAGCGCTTCGACCACGCCGTCCTCGTCCGCGACCTCCTGGATGGCGAGGCCCTGGCGGCGGCAGATCCCGAGCTGGACCTCGGCGTCCCCCCTCATCCCGCGCCGGCCCGCCACCAGGAAGACCTGGACGTCGTAGCCGCGCACGGCCAGGTGGCGCGCGAGGGCGAGGCCGTCGCCGCCGTTGTTGCCCGGCCCGCAGAAGATCGCGGCGGACTCGGCCTCCTCGTAGACCTCGCCGATCGCGTCCGCCACGCCGATGGCGGCGTTCTCCATGAGGACCAGGCTCGGGATGCCCAGCTCCTCGATGGCGCAGCGGTCGACCTCGCGCATGGCCTCGGCGCTCAGGATCCTCATGGCCTCCCCTCCTCCGGCAATCGTTGCCAGGCGCGCAGCAGCTCGCGGGTGCGCGGGCAGCCCAGGTCGCCCGAAGTGTCCGAAGCCAGGCTCGCCGCGAGCCGGCGCAGGTCTTCGGGTGTGTCCACGTCCGAGGCCGGGGGGAGCAGCTCCACCGCGAGCCCCAGGTCCCGGCAGCGCTCCAGGGTGGTGGGCAGGACCCGGTCCGTGCTCCAGGGGATGTCCCGGAAGAGGCCGGGATCGACCGCGTCCGCGCGCAGGGCGAGGAGATAGTAACCGCCATCCTCGGCCGGCCCGAGCACGACCTCCGCCCCCCGCTCCAGCCGCTCGAACGCTTCGTGGACGAGCGCGAGCGGCAGCGTGGGATGGTCGCTCCCCAGGGCCATGACGGCGGCGCCGTCCCGGGCGCCTTCGGAGAGCGCGCGGTACAGCCGCTCGCCGAGGCCCTCCCCCTGCTGGCGGATGCCTCCCGCGGGCAGCTCGTCTTCCGCGTCCAGGGCCCAGGCCAGTTGCAGCTCGAAGTCGCCTTCCCGCAGCCGGTCGAGCAGGTCTTCCAGAAACGCGGCATGGAGCGCCGCGGCCTCGGCGGCGGTGAGATCCCCGATCAGCCGGGTCTTCACCCGGCCTTCCCGGGCGGGCTTGGTGAACAGGAGCAGGCGGCGGCTCGGCACGAGGCGGGATTGTAGCCCGGATCGGCCGGCCGGCCGGGATCGAAAAAGCGGCGTGGGGTGTCTAAGTCGACAGGGAGGTGCCGCCATGAGAATGAGAAAGGACAAGATCCATCGCCTTCAGGTCGAATCCCCCTGCCCCAGCTCCTGGGACGCGATGCAAGGCGACGAACGCAGACGTCACTGCCTGCAGTGCGACAAGCCCGTGTACGACTTCGCGCAGCTCACGCCGCGCGAGATCGCCGGCGTCATCGAGGCCTGCCAGGGCAAGCTCTGCGCCCGGCTGACGCGCGACGACCGGGGACGGCTCCTCACCCTGGAGTCTCCGGTCACGGCGGAGCCGCTCGCCATCCGGCGGGCGTCGCCGCTGGCGACAGTTGTCGTCACGGCCTTTCTCGGGCTCGGCGCGGCCGCATCGACCGATTCGGCCACCACCGTCTCGCCGGCGGCGGAACAGGGAGCCGGGGAGCGGCCCGAAAGAGACCGGCCGCAGCGGACCGGCGATGCCGGCAGCTCCCTGAGCGGCAGGCTCGCCAGCGAAGCCGGAGAGCCTGTCCCCGATGCCGAGATCAAGCTCTACAACCAGCTCGACCGGCAGGAGCGCGTCCGGCGCACGGACGCCGACGGAAGGTTTTCCTTCGCTTCCATCACGGCCGGAATCTATGGGATCTACGCCTCGGCCGGCGGGCACGACGCGGCACGGCAGGGGAACATCCTGCTCTCGGCCGGAGAGGAGCGCGAGATCGGGCTGACCGTGCCGAACCAGGTGTGGGAAAGCATCGTCGCCGGCGAGCCCGCCGCCGAGCCTCTCGGCGGCGTGATCGCCATGCCCGTGGAGCCGATGTACCGGCTGTACGAAGAGACCGGCCTGGTCGTCGTCGGCGTCGCCGGAGAGTCGGTCGCCGTGGGGGAGCAGGACTACACCTCGGAGGTCCGGACCGAGATCGTCATCTCGTCGGTCCTCAAGGGCGACACCCGCGAACGGGTGATCTCCGTCTACCACGATCAGATGCCGGACGAGGACCCGGCGAGCCGCTTGCGGCCTGGCGACAACGTGCTGGCTTTCCTCAACCCCCGCGAGACGGAGGACGGCGGGGGCCCGGACGGCTACGTCGCGGCGGATGCGCTGTCCGGTCTCAGGGAGCTGCCCGATGCGGAGCTCAAGGCCTGGCAGGAGCGGATCGCGGCATTGGCGGAGATCCCGGAGAGCGGCCCGGCCCGCCCCGCGGAGATCCTGGAATGGCTGGTGGCGACCATCGAAGACCCGGCGACCCGCAACGAGGCGATCGGCGAGCTGAGCCAGGCGGTGTGGCAGTTGGAGGTTCAGGCCGAGCAGAGCGAGATCCCGGTGGGCCGTTATGCGCGGAGCCTGCGAGACGTGTTCGCCGATTTCCTCCGTGCCGATGGCACGCCCGAGCGCGAGGTGGACCCGGCGATCCTCGCCGCGTTCCTCACCGGCGCGCAACGGGAGCGCCTGACCGCGGCGCTGCTGCGCACGCCGCACGTCGGCCTGGAGGAGCACGAACGCCAGCTCGTCGAGGCGCTGGGACGGCTCGGGGACCCGTAGAATCAGATCCGGGAACGCAAGATGGCTCTCCTCACCCTCCTGACCGACTTCGGGACCTCCGACTACTACGTGGCCGCGGTCAAGGGCACGGTCCTGCGCCTGGCTCCGGGGACGCAGATCGTCGACATCTCCCACGAGGTGCCCTCGGGCGACATCGCCGCGGGCGCGTTCCTCCTCTCCGCGGCGGTGCCCTGGTTCCCGGAGGAGACCGTCCATCTCGCCGTGGTGGACCCCGGCGTGGGCAGCCGCCGGCGCATCCTGGTCGCCCGCACCGGCTCCGCCTGGCTGGTCCTGCCCGACAACGGGCTCCTCACGCTTCTCCGCGGGGCGGTGCAATCCATCCATTCTGTCGAGAGGAGCGACGTCTTCCTGCCCGGTCCGGGGCAGACGTTCCATGGCCGCGACCGCTTTGCGCCCGTGGCGGCATGGTTGTTGCGGGGAAATTCCATGGATGAGCTCGGGCCGGAGATCGAGGATCCGGTTCTGCTCCCGCTGGAGCCGCCGCGGCGCGAGCCCGGTGCTCTCTCCGGCCAGGTGGTGCACGTGGACCGGTATGGAAACCTGATCACCGACATCCCGGCCGGCTGGCTCCCCGAGGGGCCGTGCAGGGCCGAGGTCGCGGGCTGCTGCGTGACCCGGCGTGCCGGGCACTATGCGGAGATCCCCGAAGGGGAGGCGGCGATGATCCCCGGCTCCCTCGGCACGGTCGAGCTCTCGCTCAAGGGGGACGACTTGGCCCGGAGGTGGATCGTGGAACGAGGCGCTACGGTTCGGATCACGTGGGTGTGACGAAACGGTGACAGTCGTTCCGGCTCGGGCTACAATGTCTTCGTTTTGAGAGTGCGGTGCCCAGATGGATCTTTGGGAAGGAGCGAGTGGAGATGAGCAAGTGGGAGTACAAGATCATCAACATCCGGAGTGAGAACTACCGCCTCGACCCCAATTCCGTCACGCAGCTCAACCAGTTGGGAGAGGACGGGTGGGAGCTCGTTTCCATCACGTCGGTCAACTTCAAGACCGGCGCGACGGACAACATCGCCATGGTGTTCAAGCGCCCCGCCCAGGGATAACTATCTCTTCAGCTTCCGCCGCTTGGATTTCCGCCGGCGGAGCGCCAGCGCGAGACCGGCGGCACCGCCGGCCAACAGGAACAGGACGTGCTTTTTCTTGGGCAGGATGCCGACCTCGGTCTCGACCGCGGTCCGCACCTGGGTCAGGGCGCGCTCGGCGTCGCGCCGTGCCTCCTCGACGCGGAGCTGCGCTTCGCGCTGCGCCTCTCCGATCCGCAGCTCGGCCTGACGCCGGGCCTTTTCCAGATCGCCGCTCATGAGAGCTCCTCTCGTTCCAGGTCGACCGGCACGGCCGGCGGGATATCCAGCGTCCTGCCCTGGGCCAGCAGCCCGTTCTGCCACCAGTCCAGATGATCGTCCACATGGCGCTTCACGCTGTCGACCGGGTTTTCCACGAAACGGAAGCGGCGGACTCCGAGCCAGGCCAGAGCTCCCATGACCCCGGCGAACACCACGAGCACGATCAGCGCCGCGGCCCAGAGCTGCAGCCAGGTGGAGAGCAACGCGATGAGGAAAAAGATCAGCAGGCCGAGCACCCAGAAGAGCAGCAGCACGGCGGCGCCGAGGAGCCCGAGGGCGACCGCCATGTGCCTGCCCGAGGTCTTGAGGTCCGCCTGAAGGGCGGTAGTCTCCGCCCGCACCACCTCGACCAGCGATTCGCCGAGCGTCCGGAACAGTTCGATCCAGGCCTGCATCCCGCCTCCTCCTCTCGCGTCCCTCATTGTCCGGAGCTGCTCACCTGCGTTCCGACCCGGAGCGTGCGGGAGACGAAGGAGGACTCGCCCGCCACGTCGTCCCGGACCCCCACGGCGACCTTCTGGTCCCCCCGCCGCATGAGCAGGTTGACCGAATATGCATAGTGCTTGCCCACGGCGGCTGCCACGTCCGCGGCCGGGATGCTGATCGGGAGCTGCACCTGCTGGACGTCCGAGACGCCGCCCTTTTCATCCATGGCCGCGATGTAGAGCCGCACCCGTGCCTCCTGCGTCTGCTCCCGCGGCACGAGCACCAGCTTGCCGATGGGGATCTTGACCACCACCGGCACCAGGAAGTGGCCGCCCTCCCGCGGCGAAGGCTGGCCGAACTCCAGCTCGACGCCGAACTTGTTGTCCTCGAACGGGAAGTTGAGCGCCGCGAGAGTGCCGTCGGTCATCCGGGAGTCCGGGCTCTTGTCGCGGTAGCCCTCGCGGTGGCGGACCTGCAAGCCCTTCTGCTTCACCTTGACCTCGATCTTGTAATACCGGCCGTCCCCGTAGTGGGTCGGCGAGTACCCGAGCGAGTAGTAGGTGCCGAAGTCCTGGGCCAGCTTCTCGAGCTGCGGCGTTACCTGGTTGGCGTTGATGATCGCTACGCCACCGGTCTTCTCCGCGAGCATCTGCAGCGAGGACTGCAGGTTCGAGATCTGGATCGAATCGACGTAGACCCCCTGCCCGGCCGTGGCGTTCTCCGCCGAGATCGAGGAGTAGACCCGCAGGCCGGCAGCGTCGATGGTGTAGAAGGTGACGCGGTTGGCGTTGGCCGTGGCCGTGAGCTCGATGAGACGGCGCGAGACGTCGAACTCCATGGACTCGGTCAGGCCGGTCGCCTGCTCGCCGTACTTGCTCTGCACCGCGTAGTACACGTCCTGGCCGGCGATCATCTGCAGGCCGTCGCTCACGTAGAGGATCGCCTTGCGGCCGGGCATGCCCGCGAGCGAGCCGACCAGCTCCTTGAGCGCGTCGACGCTGAAGGAGAGGTCGTTGAAGGTCGACTGCGCGTAGCTCCGGGCGTGGCTCAGGGCCTCGGAGGCGCTGCGCGAGTCCTCGATGTTGCGCAGCGCGTCGCGGCGCTCCGAGTCCGCGTGGACGGCCTGGGCCGAGATCTTTTCCAGCTCGACCAGGGAGTCGTTGATCAGCCCCGGATCGCTGGTGAAGGTGCGCCGCACGTGCAGCTCGCGGTCATAGGTCACCAGCATCACCTGGTCGTCGCGGTTCAGCTTGTGGCCGAGGAAGGCGCGCAGCTCGCGCATGACGCGGTTGCGGTTGAACGGGTGGAGGTTGAAGTTGTCGATGTAGACCACGAGCCGGAGGCGCTGGTCCTCCGGCAGCGGCGCGGCCTGCGCCGGAGGACCCGGGGGGCCGGGCTTGGCCGCGTCGGGAGCCGGTACGGGCTCGTCGCCGATCATCTTGGCCTTGCCGCCCTCGACGGCGTAGAAGTTGGTGACCGCCACCTTCTTGCCGTTCTCGTAGATCTCGAAGTCGTTCTGGGTCAGCCCCTGGATGCGCTTGCCGCTCTTGTCGGTCACGTAGACGTCCACGTTGACCACGTTGACGTTGACCGACTCGACGTAAAAGCCCTGGTCCCCTGCCGCGCCGGGCGCAGCGGGTTTCGCATCCTTCTTCCCCTCCTTCTGGGCGAAGGCGGAGGCGCTCCACAGGAGCAGGAGACAGGCCGTGAAGGTTCTGGTGAGCTTCATCATGGCTGGATTCTACGCCTCACCGGCTCGGCGGGACCACGTCGGCCTCGGCCGTGGTGATCCTGCCGCTCACGGGGTCGAAAATGGCCAGGATCAGGTGCTGGCCGATCTTGCGCAGCTTGAGACGGGTGTCGTAGCGCACGGCGCCGCCCTTGGGCGGCTCCTGCTCGGCGGTCAGGCGGATCGGGATCACCGGCACGTCGGCGCGGTTCCCCTTCTCGTCCAGCGCCGAGACGCGCAGCTCGAGCTCCGCCACGAACTTGCCGTCGTAGGGCACCATGGTCATCGAGGAGACCGGGATGGCGAGCGCCACCTGGACCTCCATCTCCTTGCGCCCGCTCAGCACCGGCTTGCTCACCTGCATGGGCATGGCGGCCGCGCCCGGCGGATTGCCGAAGAGCAGCGCGCTCTCGACGACCATCGAGACCTCGGCCCTGCGCGACAGGTCGAAGTAGTTGTCGCGCGAGCGGATCGCGAGGCCCGGCCGGATCACCTCGACCTTGATGTCGTGGCGCTTGTCGTTCCTCTCGCGCTGCGGCGTGAAGCCGAGCCAGTAGTAGGAGCGCGTGTCGGTCTCCGCCGTCTCCAGGGCCTCGCCGCGCCCGCCGTTGATCAGCGCCTTGCCGCCGGTCTCCTTGGCCACGAAGTCGAGGGTGGCGTGGATCTCCTGCTCGCGCAGGTTGAGCCCGCCGGCCCGCGGACCCTCGTCGCCCGCGCTCGGGCCGAACGCATCGACGCCCGGCACGTCCACGGTGTAAAGCGTGTAGCCGAGCAGGTTGGCGGTGTCCACGATCGGCCGGTACAGCTCCTCGCCGCGCGGCACGTCGCGGTTCAGGATCGGCCGGTTCGGGTTGTCGATGACGTAGTCCGCGGGCGAGAACGGCCAGCCGCCGGAGAGCAGGATCATGACCTTGCGCCCCGGCGGAGCGGCGAAGCCGCGCAGCGTGCCCACGGTCGCGGTGACCGCGCGCCGGATCTGGTTGGCGAGCTGCTCCATGTAGCCGAGCTCCTCCAGGTCGATGCGGTTGGCGAAGGACGACCGCGCGTCCACGGTGTTGACGCCGAGGCGGCGGGAGCTCTCGAAGTTGCGGATCTCGGCGAGCCTCTGGGTGCCGAACGACGGCCGGCTCATGGCCTCCTGGAACGCGCGGTGCAGCTCGCGCTCGATCCCCGACCAGTTGCTCAGCATGTCGATCTTCCTGCCGTCGAAGGCGACGATGGCCATGCGGTCCTCGGGTCCGAGGCGGCCGAGGTCGTCCATCAGCTCGCGCAGGACCTCGTTGCGCCGCGCGCCGATGCCGAAGTAGTCGTCGATGAAGATCAGGTAGCTGGTGCCCACGGGGCTTCCGGGCGCCAGCGCGGGCAGCCCCTGGACCGCGGCGCTCTGGCCGGAGCCGGCGGTGTCCGCCGGGGTGGCCGCGATGGCCTGGCCGCCGCGCACCTCGGTGAAGTACTCGATCGGCACCTCCTTGCCGTCCACGCGCAGGCGGAAGTCGCCGGGGCCGAGGCCGGTCACCCGGTTGCCCTGGCGGTCGGTGACCACGGCCTCCACGTTGACGACGCGCACGTCGATCGTTTCGCCGAAGATGCTGGCAGGCTCTTCCGCGGCCGGCGGCTGCTGGCCGGCGGCAGGGAGGGCCAGGGCCGCGAGCAGGACCGGAAGAAGACGTAGGGATTTCATCGGAAAACCTCCCTGGAGCTGGGACGAAAGGGCGCCCGCGACAGGCAGGCGCCCTTTTGCTGCAACAGATCCTATCAGGCGTTCACTTCCCGGGCTGGAAGCTCAGCTCCTCCACCATCTGGCGGCCGGTGCGCGGATCGCGGACGTGGAACACGAGCTTCTGCTGGACGTTGCGCAGGCGCAGGGTGACCACGGAACGCGCCGGAGCGCCCTCGGAAGGGGAGACCTTGAACGGGATCCGCGGCAGCTCCGAGCTCGCCCCGAAGCGGTCCAGGGCGCCGACCGCCAGGACGAGCTCGGTTTCCTCGTCCGGAGCGGGGAGCACCAGCGTCACCGGCACCTCGACCGTGCGCCAGCCCGCCGGACGGGCCTCCCCCATCTCGACCCGGAGCCGGCCGGAAGACCCGGCGCCGCGCCCGAACCGGAGGAGGCCCTCGGTCTCCATCCCGGCCAGGGTGGCGGGCGAGAGATCGGAGAAGCCGCCGCGGGCGCGCACCTCCAGGCCCGGCCGCCGGACCTCGAGCTCGATCCTGTGGTGGCGGTCGTCCGCCTTCCAGGCCGGGGAGAAGCCGAGCCAGTAGTAGGAGCGCGTGTCCTCCTCGGCCCGCTCCAGCGCGGCGAGGCGGTTCGAGTTGATGGACTCCCGGCCACCGGTCGCCTCGGCCAGGACGTGGAGCGTGTAGTGGGCGTCCTCCTCCCAGGGATCGTGCAGGAGCGGGGCGGGGCCGGCCGTCGGCCGGTCGGCGGTCACGTCCCCGGGCGTCACGGCGATGTCGACGCCCGGCACGTCCACGGGATAGAGCGTGTAGCCGAGGCGGTTGGCATCCTGAATAAGCCGGGCCATGGGCCGCAGCGAAGGCCAGCCGCCGGAGAGCAGGAGCATGGCCTTGCGGCCGGAAGGCAGCGACACGCTGCGCAGCGCCGCGGCGGCAGCCTCGGCCGCCCGCAGGATGCGCGTGTACTGTTGCGGCTCCAGGCTCTCGTCCTCGAACTCGTCGAACGGAGACTCGTTGCTGTAGAGGTCGAACTGGTCGGCATCTTCGAGACCAAGGAACTGCCGGTCGGCCAGCGAGGACCGCCGCTCCGCCAGCGTCATCAGGCCCCAGGCCGGGCGCTGCCGGGCCTCGTAGAAGGCAGCGGCCAGGGCCCTGCGGTCGCCCGTCCAGCTCGCCAGCCGGTGCAGCCGGCCGCCGTCGAAGGCCACGACCGCCATGCGGTCCCCGGGACCGAGGCGGTCCAAGTCGCTCTCGAGCTTCTTGAGCACCATGTCGCGCTGGGCCGCGATCGAGAGGCTCTCGTCGATGAAGACCAGGAAGCTCCGCCCCACGGGGCCGGCGGGGACGGATGCGACGGGCGCTCCCTCCTCGGCGGAGTCGCTCACGGGCTGCGGCGCGGGCAGCGCCATGCCGTCCGCCACCTCGGTGAAGTAGTCGACCGGCACCTCGACGCCGTCGACCAGGAGACGGAAGTCGCCGGCCTCGAGGCCGGTCACGCGCTTGCCCTTGCGATCGGTGACCACGGCCTCGACGTTGACCACGCGCACGTCGATGACTTCGCCGAAGGTCTCTTCTGTCTGGGCGGGGAGGGCGAGAGGCGCGAGCAGAAAAAGAGCGAGCAGAAAGGTAATAGACCGTTGCATGGGAACCCCACCTCCTATTCACCAGTCTTCTGTTCCTGGGCTCCGGCCGTACCCGCGAGGACCGCGGGCTGGGAACCGGAGAGGCTGTGGCGGGCACGGACAGAGAGGCATGGCAGACGGACCTCCAATTCGATGCGGTGATTCTGATCGTCCGAAGAGAAGCCGAGCTGGTACCAGGAGCGCGTGTCCGCCTCGGCCTGCTCCAGCGCGGCGAGGCGCGCCGAGTCGAGGGCCGGCTCGCCGCCGGTCGCCTGCGCGAGGGCGACGAGCGTGTCGTGGGACGCCTGCTCGCCGTCCCGGACGATTTCCAGGCCGGGCACGTCCACGGGATAGAGCGTGTAGCCGAGACGGTTCGCCTCGCGGGCCAGCTCCAGCGTGCCCGCGGACCAGCCGCCGGAGAGCACGAGCATGGTGCGGCGCCCCTCGGGCAGCGGCAGCTCGCGCAGCGCCTCGGCCGCGGCATCGGCCGCTTGCTCCGCCAACGACGGCGTGCCGGCCGCTCGCCGGCGCACCTCGGCGAAGGCCGCGGCGAGCAGCGCGCGGTCACCCGTCCAGTCCGCCAGCCGGTGGAGCCGGGCGCCGTCGAAGGCCACGACCGCCATGCGATCGTCCGGGCCGAGGCGCTCCAGGTCGCCCTCGATCCCCCAGAGCACCAGGTCGCGCTGCACCGCGCTCGACAGGCTGTCGTCGATGAAGACCAGGTAGCTCCGCCCCACCGCCGCCTCGGACACCTCGGCAACGCGCTCGATCGGCACCTCGGCGCCGTCCACGAGGAGGCGGAAGTCGCCGGCCGAGAGGCCGCTCACGCGGTTCCCCTCCAGGTCGGTCACCACCGCCTCCAGGTCCATGGCGAGAGCGGGAAGCGATCCGATCAGCAGGACCGCGATCAGAGCAACAACACGACATTTCATCAAATGACCTCCTTACATCCGGGAACCACAGAGAGCAAGGCCGGTGCCGGGGCGAACTGGAAACAGAAAGGAGGGCGTAAATTATTGCAGGAGAGCCAGTTCCGTCAAGAGGCAGGGAAGGTGGCAGAAGCGGCGGATCGTCCTCCGGCGAGGACGGCCCGTCCTACTTCCTCCTGGCGCTCACTCGTAGCGGAGCGCTTCGATAGGGTCCTGGCGTGCGGCCTTGACCGCGGGCCAGAGGCCGGCCGTGAGGCCCACGGCCGTGGAGACGCCGAAGCCGAGGGCGACCGACCAGAGCGGGGCCGCGGCCTGGAAGTTGAACGCCACGCGGGCGAGGAGCGCCACCCCGAGACCGAGCGCGATGCCCAGCAGGCCGCCCACGCCGGTGAGGGTCACGGCCTCGGCCAGGAACTGGATGGCGATATCGCGCCGCGTGCCGCCCAGGGCCTTGCGCAGCCCGATCTCGCGCGTCCTCTGGGTGACGTTGACCAGCATGATGTTCATCACGCCGACGCCGCCCACCACCAGCGAGATCCCGGCGATCACGATCATCACCAGCGAGATGCCGCCCGTGATCTGGCGGAAGTTGTTGAGCATGCCCATGCTGGTGAAGGTCGCGAAGTCGTTCTCCTGGTTGAAGCGGAGCCCGCGGCGGGTACGCAGGATCGCGGTCTCCTGCTCGATCAGGGCGTCGACGTCCTCGGACCGGCGCGGCACCGTGGCGATGTGCAGGGTGTCGCCGCCGTCGTCGCGCACCTGCGGGTACTGCTCGTCGAACGTCGAGATCGGCAGGAGCAGGATGTTGTCGTTGCTGCCGCCGAGGAAGTTGCCCTTGCGCTCGAGCAGACCGATGACCTGAAAGCTCCTGCCGTCGATCGTGATCGAGCGGCCGATCGGGTCCTGCAGGGGGAAGAGCGCGTCGGCCACGTCGGCCGCGATCACCGCCACCCGGGCGGCGTGGCGCACGTCGGCGTCGATGAAGAACCGGCCGTCCTCGATCGCCGAGTTGTTGCATTCGGTGTAGGCCGGCGTCACCCCCGCGATCGTCGGGCTGTTGGCGATCCGCGCGCCGGCGCGGATCTCGCCCGACGTGAACAGATAGCGCTCGGGCGAGACCGCCGCGGCGAGCGTCGCCAGCCGCTCCAGCGCCGCCGCGTCGTCGAGCGTCAGGTCGCGGCGATTGCGCTCCTCCTCGGGCACGTCGTCCGGCCCGCCGAAGCGCGGCTCGAACTTCTGGAACTGCACGAGGTGGGTGCCGAACTGCGAGAACGCCGTGGTCACCGAGCGGTCGAAGCCCGCCACGAAGGAGACCATCATGATCACCGTGGCCACGCCCGCCACCACGCCGAGCAGGGTCAGGGAGGAGCGCAGCTTCTGTGCCCTCATCGCCACCAGCGCGAAACGGACGTTCTCGGTCCAGGACAGCCGCATCATTCAGCCCTCAGCGCGTCGACCGGCAGCAGGCGGGAGGCGTGGACCGCCGGCCAGTAGCCGGCCGTGAGCCCGACGAGGACGGAGAGAGCGAGCCCCAGCGTGGCGATGCCCGGGGTGAGGTTGGCCGGGAAGTTGGCGAGGCGGTCCACGGCCGTGGCGATCAGGCCGCCGCCGAGCACGCCGAAGACGCCGCCGACGAGCGAGAGCATCGCCGCTTCCAGGAGGAACTGGCGGCGCACGTCCCGCTGGCGCGCGCCGAGAGCCCGGCGCAGGCCGATCTCCTGCGTGCGCTCGGCGACCGAGACCAGCATGATGTTCATGATCACGATGCCGCCGATGCCGAGCGACACCGAGGCGATCAGGATGGTGAGGATGAACGCCGCCGCCGAGATCTGGCGCCAGATCTCCTGCAGGTTCTCGGCGGTGACGATGCCGAACGGATCGGGCGCGCGGAAATCGGCATGGCGCAGCGCGCGCAGCACGGCGCGCGCCTCGTCGGTCGAATCCTCGACCCCGTCCACCCCGCCGCGCGCCTGGATCAGGAGATCGATCGTGTCGCGCCGGCCGTTCGCCTTGCGCCAGGCGTCGATCGGCACCAGCACGATGTTGTCGCGGCTCTGGCCGAGCATGCGCCCCTGCTGGGTGAGCAGGCCGACCACCCGGTGGGGGACGTCGTTGATCAGGATCTCGCGGCCGATCGGGTCGAGCTGCGGGTAGAGCTCGTCCTTGACGTCCCAGCCGATCACCGCGACCGGCTGCGCGGTGCGCGCCTCGCTGTCGAGGAAGAACCGCCCCGCGGTCAGGTCCACGCTCATGAGCTCGCCGTAGTTCGACGTCGTCCCGTTCACCACCACGTTGGTCATCCGCCGGTCGCGGTACTTGACGGCGGTGCGGCCCTGGATGAGGGCCCCGACCGCCTCGGCCTTGCGCAGCTCCGTGCGCAGCCGCAGATAGTCCTCCCACTCGATGTCCGGGCGCTTGAGCGCGTCGATGAACTCCTCCCGGCTGCGGATGATGCCGAACTTGCTGACCACGAACACGTCCGGCGCCAGGCCGAACAGCTTGTCGCGCACGAACAGGTTGAGCCCCGAGATGACCGACACCACGCCGACCAGCGTCGTCACGCCGATGACGATGCCGAGCAGCGTCAGGAAGCTGCGCAGGGCATGCGTACGGATCGCCCGCAGGGACTCGCGGAACAGCTCGCCGAGATCCATCAGCCCCCGGAGCCTCCCGCGGAGCCTTCTTCGCGCCGACCCTCCCCCTTCTTGGGCTTCTCCAGGATCACCGCGTCGCCCGGCTTGATCGTGCGCAGCGCCTTGAACGGGCCGGTGACGATCGTCTCGCCCCCCTTGAGGCCCTTCGTCACCTCAATGGAGAGATCGCCGATCAGGCCGGTGTCCAGCGCCTGGAAGCGGGCTTTCCCAGCTTCGACCAGGTAGACCCCCTCCTGCTCGTTGCGGGAGCCGTCCGCCTTTTGCGCGGGCTTGCCCTCCGCCTCGCGCACCACGAGGGCCTGGAGGGGCACGACGATCGCGTTGCCGCGGAAGCCGGTCAGGATGTCGGCGCGGGCCGACAGGCCCGGCTTGATGTCCGCCGGCGGGTCTTCGAGCCGCACCTTGACCTTGAACTTGATGGCCTGGTTCGCGGCATTGACGAGGGGGCTGCTGCCGACCTCGGTGACCACGCCGCGGAAGGTCTTGTTGGGATAGGCGTCGAGGCGCACCCGCGCCTCCTGGCCGAGCTTGACGTTGGGGACCGACGTCTCGTCGACCTCCAGCTCGGCCTCGACCGCGGACATGTCCGAGATGGTCAGGAGCACGGTGCCCGGGCTGTTCTGGACGCCGATGACCGCCACCTCCCCCTCCTCCACCCGGCGGGCCGTGACGATGCCGTCCATGGGCGAGCGGATGGTGGTCTTGGCGAGCGTGTCGCGAGCCCCTTCGAGCGAGGCGCCGGCCTGGGACACGCGGCGCTCGGCCGCCTGGACCACGGCCTCGCTGGTGCGCACGCCGATCCGGGCGCGCTCGAGGTCGGCGGCGGGCAGGATGCCCGCCTTGTAGTTGCGCTCGGCGCGGCCGAGGTCGTCGCGCGCCTGGGCGAGCGCGGCGCGGGCCGACTCCACGTCGCCGCGCAGCGCCTGCATGGAGAACTCGTTGCTGCGCGCCGCGGCGCGCGGATTGACCGCGTCGATCTGGAGCAGGAACTGCCCCTTGCTCACCCGGTCCCCCTCCTCCACGGCGAGCCGCGTGATCTGCCCGGGGATCGTGGCGGAGATGTCGACCTTCTTCTGCGCCTGGATCTTGCCATTGGCGCTCACCTTCGCCTGGACGTCCTCGCGCCCCACCTTGGCCATCTGCACCTCGGTGGGCTTCGGTCCGCGGCGCGACGCGGCAAAGCCGCCCGCCACGGCGAGGAGCAGGACGACCAGTCCGATCCATAGCCACTTGCGCTTCACAGGAGATAGCCCTCGCTGGCCGCCGGAAGAGACGCCCCCCCGCGGCGGCCGGTCCGGGGGGGCGATGAATGATTTACGAGCTAGTTTAGCGGAGGTTGCAGCCGAAGGACCCCCGCTCGCCCAGGACATCAAGGACACCAGGGACACCAAGGACAAGCGGAACAGCGTCCCTGCCGTCCTTGCTGTCCCTGTTGTCCCTGGTGTCCTTGTCGTCCTTTCCGCCCCCCCTTGCAATTCTCCAGGTGTTATGGTTGACTATAACACCATAGCGCGATGGACTCCGAATGGAACGACACTCAGCCGATCTACCGGCAGCTTCGCGACCTGGTGGTCGCCATGATCCTCGACGGCGTGCTCGACGAGGGCGACCCGGTGCCGTCGGTGCGCCAGGTGGCGGCCGAGTATCGGATCAATCCGCTCACGGTCCTCAAGAGCTTCCAGCAACTGGTCGACGAGGATCTCGTGGAGAAGAAGCGGGGGCGCGGCATGTTCGTCAAGGCCGGCGCGCGCAAGCTGCTGCTCAAGGCCGAGCGCCAGAGGTTTCTCACCGAGCAGTGGCCCAAGGTCTACGCGACCATCCAGCGGCTCGGCCTGACGGCGCAGGAGCTGCTCGAGCCCGACAAGGAGAAGGAGCGTTGAACACCATGCCCTGCATCGAAGCCCATGGCCTGCGCAAGGCCTTCGGCACGACCGTCGCCCTCGACGGTGTCGAGCTTCGTGTCGAGGAGGGCCGCATCCTCGGGCTCATCGGCCCCAACGGCGCAGGCAAGACCACCGCGCTCAACGCGATCCTCGGCCTCATCCCGTACGAGGGCGAGCTCCGGGTGCTCGGACGCGATCCCTGGACGGAGCGCGACCGGCTCATGCGCGACGTCGCCTACATCTCCGACGTCGCGGTGCTGCCGCGCTGGATGCGGGTCTCGCAGGCGCTCGACTACGTCGCCGGCGTGCATCCGCGCTTCGACCGCGCGAAAGCGGAGGGCTTTCTGGCGAAGACCTCGATCCAGCGCGCCAGCAGGGTGAGGCAGCTTTCCAAGGGCATGGTGACCCAGCTTCACCTCGCCCTGATCCTGGCCATCGACGCGCGCTTGCTGGTGCTGGACGAGCCGACGCTCGGCCTGGACCTGCTGTTCCGCAAGCAGTTCTACGACTCGCTGCTCAACGACTACTTCGACCGCAGCCGGACCATCGTGGTGACGACGCACCAGGTGGAAGAGATCCAGGACGTCCTCACCGACGTGATGTTCATCCACCGCGGACGCATCGTGCTCGAGCACAGCACGGAGGAGATCGCGGCGCGCTATCTGGAGGTGATGGTGCACCCGGAGCGCGTTGCCGCGGCGCGGGCGCTCGGGCCGATCCACGAGCGCCAGGCGCTCGGCCGCAGCATCCTGCTCTTCGACAGCGTTGATCACCAGCAGCTCGCCGCGCTGGGAGACGTGCGCACGCCGAGCCTCGCCGACCTGTTCGTCGCCATCGTGGGAGCGGTCCCATGAATTCGCCGACGCGGCCGTTCTACTGGTCGGTGCGGCGCGAGCTGTGGGAGAACCGCTCGATCCACCTCGGGCCGCTCGCCGTGGCCGCCGTCCTCCTGCTCGGCTTCCTAATCAGCACGATCCGGCTGCCGGACAGGATGCGCGAGCTGCCGCAGCTCGCCCTGGCGAAGCAGTACGAGCAGGTCGCCATGCCGTTCAACGCCGCCGCGGGTCTCCCCGTCGTGGCCGCTTTCCTCATCGGAGCGTTCTATTGCCTCGACGCGCTCCACGGCGAGCGGCGCGATCGCAGCATCCTGTTCTGGAAGTCGCTGCCGGTTTCGGACCGCACGACGGTGCTGGCCAAGGCGAGTATTCCGCTCGTGGTCCTGCCGCTGCTGATCTATCCGATCATCGTCGTCACGCAATTGATCATGCTGCTGGTGAGCTCCGCGGTCCTGTCCGCAAGCGCCGGGAGCGCCGCGCAGCTCTGGGCACGGCTGCCGCTGTTCCAGAACTGGATCGCGGTCATCTACGCCCTCGCGGCGATCGCGCTGTGGCACGCGCCCGTCTACGGCTGGCTGCTGCTGATCTCGGCATGGGCGCGGCGCGCGCCGATCCTGTGGGCCGTGCTGCCGCCGCTCGCGATCACCGTGTTCGAGAGGATCGCGTTCGGCACCCTGCGCTTCGGATCGCTGATCCGGCACCGCCTGGTCGGCTGGTTCGCGCTGGGTTTCGACCTGCACGTCCCGGGTAGCTCGCCGGGCGAGCCGCTGGCCCACCTCACGCCGGGGCGGCTCCTCAGCACGCCAGGCTTGTGGCTCGGGCTGGTCTTCGCCGCGGCCTGCCTCGTCGCCGCCGTGCGGCTGCGCCGCTCTCGCGAGCCGACCTGATTCGCAGCACCCATTAAACAGACCGTAGGAAAAACAACTCTCCAAGAAGAGAGGAGGGGATTCGTGCGCATTACGTTACTGATCCACATCGTCGCAGGCGGGCTGGCGCTCGTCTCGGGATACATTGCTCTCTATTCGGCGAAGGGGGCGGCGCTGCACCGCAAGAGCGGGATGGTGTTCGTCTACGCGATGCTCATCATGTGCACGGGCGGGGTGGTGATCGCGGCGGCCCGGAGCGCGGCGCCCGCGATCAACATCCCCTCGGCATTGCTGACGGCCTACCTTGTGATCACCGCGCTGATCACGGTCCGCCCCCCCTTCCCCGGGAGGCGCTGGGTGGACGCCGGCGCCATGCTGTTCGCGCTGGCAGTGGGCCTGACCTGTCTGACGTTCGGATTCGAGGCGATCGCCAACGGCGGCAGGAGGAACGGGATGCCGGCATTCCCGTTCTTCCTGTTCGCCGCGATCGGACTGCTGGCGAGCGCCCTCGATCTGCGGATGATCCGGGCGGGAGGGCTTCAGGGCGCGGCACGGCTCGCCAGGCATCTATGGCGCATGTGTTACGCGCTGTTCGTCGCGGCCGGATCCTTCTTCCTGGGCCAGGCGG
>Ga0068862_100000707_pt1 | contig 34098 bp, 28 predicted proteins | sample KBSSwiS52_FD_66598 | JGI IMG/M metagenome (GOLD analysis project Ga0068862, IMG submission 66598) | Switchgrass rhizosphere microbial communities from Kellogg Biological Station, Michigan, USA - KBS Switchgrass S5-2 | ecosystem: Host-associated > Plants > Roots > Rhizosphere > Soil ... | reverse complement strand
GATCGGCAACGTCGCGTACGAAACCGGCACGACGCCGCCGACCTGTCCTCCGGCCGGTCCGCAATGCGTCGTCATTCCGACGGCGGGATCGGTGACGATCGCCAAATCGGTCGTCGACGCGAACGGCGACGGCGTAGCCCAGGCCGGCGAGCAGCTGACTTACGCGATCACGCTGACGAACGGCGGCGGTTCGAACGTCGCCAACTATGCGGTCACCGATCCGCTCGATCCGAACGTCGTGTTCGTCTCCGCGAGCAACGGCGGCGCGTTCGCAGGCGGTGTCGTCACGTGGACCGGCCTCACGGTACCGGCCAACGGCAATCTGGTGCTGACGGTCGTCGTGACGGTCGTCAATCCGATTCCGCCCGGCGTCACGGCGATCGGCAACGTCGCCTATCAGACCGGAGGCTCGCCGCCGGATTGCTCCGCGGTGCCGACTCCGGCGAACTGCTCGACGATTCCGACTGATGCGCAGATATCGATCGGCAAGACGGCGAGCGCGCCGGCGCCGACCGGCGTACCGAACCAATACCGGTTGACGTACACGGCGACGGTATCGAACACCGGCGGCAGCGCCGGCAACTACTCTCTCTCCGACACGCTGACATTCAACGGCGCGACCGTAACCGCGATCAGCGCGCCGACCTATGGTTCTTCGACCGGCGACACGCAAGACGGCACGCTCGGCACGTTCGCACCGCCCAGCGGCGGCGTGATCGTCACCGGCGAGGACCTCAGCATCGGCGGCATCGAGACTTGGACCTACACGGTGACCTACACGATCACCGACGCCGATCTTGCGTCGGATTGCTCGAGCGCGCTCGGTGGTTTGCGCAACAGAGCGGCCTTGGGCGGCAGCAACGTATTCGGCCCGCCTGCGCAGACGTGCACCGGCGCATCGAGCGTCGCGATCCAAAAGACCGCGGCGGCTCCTGTGCCGACCGGCAATCCGAACGAGTTCACGCTGACCTACACGGTCAACGTGAGCAACGCGGGCAGCCTGGTTGGCGTCTACGACTTGTCCGACGTGCTGACGTTCAACGGCGCGAACATCACCGCGATCAGCGCACCGGCTTATAGCTCGTCGACCGGCGACACGCAGGACGGCACGCTCGGTGCGTTCGGCCTACCGGACGGCGGCATCATCGTGAGCGGCGAGAACATCGCGGCCGGCGGCGCGGAGACGTGGACGTACACGGTGACGTACTCGATCACCGATGCGGCGACGGCCGACGACTGCGCCGATCCGAACGGCGGCCTGCGCAACTCGGCAGCGCTCGGCGGCGCGATGAGTGGTCAGTCGACGACGTGCACGGGCGCACCGGCCGTATCGATCGGCAAGAGCGCTTCCGGTCCGACCGCGACCGGCAACCCGAACGAATACACGCTGACCTACCTCGTCGCGGTGCAGAACAACGGCACGCTGACCGGCAACTACGATCTCAGCGACACGTTCACGTTGCCGGGTACGAGCAACGTCAGCGTCAGCGCGATCCAGCACAACGGACCCGATCCGCTGGCGACGACGCTCGGCACGTTGCTGCCGAGCGGCGGCACGATCGTGACCGGCGAGACGATCGCGGCGGGCTCGAGCGAGAGCTACACGTACACGGTGACGTTCACGATCGACGCGGCCGCGGTCGGCGACTGCGCGACCGGCGGCGGTCTCATTAACGACGCAGAGCTTGGCGGCAGTTCCGCGGGCCAGGTCGGTACGTGCAGCGATGTGCCGAATGTCGCGATCGCGAAGAGCGCGACGACGCCGACGCCGACCGGAACGCCGAACCAGTACGCGATGACGTACACGGTGACGGCCTCGAACACCGGCTTCGCGGTCGGGACCTACGATCTTGCCGACACGTTCACGTTCGCCGGCGCGACGATCGATGCGGTGAGCGCGGTCACGCACGGCGGCCCGGATCCGCTCGCGACGACGCTCGGCACGTTGACGGCGGCGGGCGGCACGATCGTGACCGGCGAGTCGGTCGCGGCCGGTTCGAGCGAGACGTACACGTACACGGTGACATTCACGGTGACCGATCCGGCAAGCGCGAACGACTGCACGGATCCGAACGGCGGCTTGCGCAACGCGGCGACGCTGGGCGGTAGCGCGACCGGCTCGTCGGCAACCTGCAACGGCGCGCCGTCGGTGACGATGTCGAAGGTGCTGAGCGGCGAGAGCGGCAGCGTGCCGGGCGTCGCGGAGCCGGGCGAGCAGCTGACATACACCATCACGCTCACGAACGCAGGCGCGGTCGATCAGACGAACTACGGCGTGACCGATCCGCTCGATCCGAACGTCACGTTCGTGTCGGCCAGCAACGGCGGCACGCTCACGGGCGGCTCGGTGATTTGGAGCGGTCTCACTGTTCCCGCGGGCGGCAATCTCGTCCTGACCGTCGTCGTGACGGTGAACGACCCGATCCCGGCGGGCGTGACGACGATCGGTAACGTCGCCTATCAGACCGGCGGCACGCCGCCCGATTGCACGGCAACGCCGACGCCGCCGAACTGCGTGATCACGCCGGCCGAAGGCGTCGTCGCCATCGTGAAGTCGGTCGCCGACGCGAACGGCAACAACATCGCCGAGCCCGGCGAAACGCTGACGTACACGATCACGCTGACGAACACGAACGGCGGTGACGTGACCGGTTATGGCGTGACCGATCCGCTCGATGCGAACGTGACGTTCGTCTCGGCCAGCAACGGCGGCACGTTCGCCGGCGGTACGGTGACGTGGACGGGCCTTGCGATTCCGGCGAACAGCAGCCTCGCGCTGACGGTCGTCGTAACGGTCGACAATCCGCTGCCGCCGGGCGTCACGCAGATCGGCAACGTTGCGTACGAGACCGGCGGCACGCCGCCGGATTGCACGGTGAATCCGCGGCCGGCCAACTGCACGGTCATCGTGACGCCGTCACCGGGCACGATCACGATCGTCAAGACGGTCGCCGATGCGAACGGAAATAGTCTTGCCGAGCCCGGCGAGACGCTGACCTACACGATCACGCTGACGAACACGAACGGCGGCGATGTGACCGGTTACGGCGTGACCGATCCGCTCGATGCGAACACGACGTTCGTGTCGGCCAGCAACGGCGGCGCGTTTGCGGGCGGCACGGTGACGTGGACCAATCTCACGATTCCGGCCAACAGCAGTGTGGCGCTGACGGTCGTCGCGACGGTCAACAATCCGCTGCCGCCGGGCGTCACGCAGATCGGCAACCTTGCGTACGAAACCGGTACGACGCCGCCGGATTGCACGACGAATCCGCGGCCGGCCAATTGCGCGGTTATCGTGACACCGCCGCCGGGTACGATCGCGATCGCGAAATCGGTCGTCGATGCGAACGGCAATCACGTCGCGGAGCCGGGCGAAACTTTGACTTACACGATCACGCTGACCAACAGCGGTGGCGATGTGACGAACTACGGCATCACCGATCCGCTGGATGCGAACGTCGTGTTCGTGTCGGCTGATAACGGCGGCACGTTCGCCGGCGGTGTCGTCAGCTGGACGAATCTGACGATTCCAGCTAACGGCAGTCTCGCGCTCACGGTCATGGTCACGGTGGCCAATCCGATTCCGGCTGGTGTGACGGAGATCGGCAACGTTGCGTATCAGACCGGCGGCACGCCGCCGGACTGCACGGCCGTGCCGCAGCCGCCGAGCTGCGCGGTGATCGTGACGCCGCCGCCGGCCGGAACGCCGGAGCTTCTGATCCAGAAAGCGGTCAACACGACGTCGACGACGCCGGGCGGGACGCTGATCTACACGGTGACGGTCAGCAATGTCGGCACGGCTGCCGCGACGAACGCGGTGATCACCGATCCGATTCCGATCGGTGTCGCGAGGTATGCGTGGACGTGCGCGGCGTCGGGCGGTGCGGTGTGCCCGAACGCGAGCGGCACGGGCGGCATCGCCGAGACGATCGCGACGTTCCCGCCGGGCGGCGTGATCGTCTACACCGTAACGGCGCAGCTCGAAGCGAATCCGCCGGCAACGATCGCGAACGTCGCCAGCGTGACGCCGCCGGGCCTCGGCACGTGCGCGCCTTCGGGCACGCCGCCGCCGTGTTCATCGACGGTGATCGTCGGCGTCAATCCGCCCGTCGGCGGAGAGCCGCAGCCGGTACCGGCCTTGAACGAGTGGGCGTTGCTGCTGCTGGGTCTTGCGACGCTCGGTGTCGCGTGGCGCGCGACGGCGTCGAATCGGCGCGGTTGAGCGCGAAGATGAAATCTTGAATCGGAATCGGTAGCCGGAGAGCGCAACGCTCTTCGGCTACCCGATTTCGCGCTGTTTTGTGTTGCGCAGCGCCGGAGGAAACGCGATCAGGCGCGCTTGCGAGCCGCGCGCTTGGCAGGTGCCGCATCCGAACGCGTCGCGGTGAGCTTGCGCACTTCGCGCGAGAGCTCTTCGACACGACCGGTCAGGGTCTTGATCTCGTCGCGTCCGGGAATGCCCAGACGGCCGAGTGCGCGCGAGACGCGATCTTCAAACACTTTCTCGAGCTTGTCCCAGGTTTCCTGGCTGCGCTCGCGCACCTGGCCGAGCGTCGATTCGACGTTGCCACGCGCTTCGGCGACTTTCGCGTCGGTGAACTTGCGCGTCTTGGCGTCGAGCGCGGCGCCTTCTTTGACCAGCGATTCGAACAGCTTGCCACCTTCGGCTTGCGCCTTGGCGAACGCGCCGAGACCGGCCAGCCAGATCTGCTGGGCGGAATCCATCACGCTCTTGCCGACGCTGCGCGCCTGCTGCGCGGTTTCTTCGGCGGGGCTCTTCTTCTTCAGCTTGGGCTTGCTCATGCTTCGCTCCGAATGAGAACGCGCGGCGAAGTGCCGCGAGTCCGTGCAATCTACGAAGCGTGTATAGAGCAGACACACTATACGGTGGGCCAAGGCCCGACCTATGCGATCTTTTGCTTTTTCAGCGTCTTCTTGAGATCGGCGAGCGCGTTATCGAGATTCGCCGTCGCCGACGTGCGGCCTTTGGGCTGGCGCAAACCCGAGGCGAGCGTGCGGCGCGTGTCGTCGAGCGCGTCGCCGCGCACAGCGAGGCCATGCCGTTCGAGAAGCGCGTCGATCTCGGCGCGATGCAGGCGCAAATCGGCGCGCGTCGCCTGGTAGGCGTGCTCGGCGAGACGCTTGCGGTGCGCGTAGCTGAAGACGTTGGTGAAGAACATCTCGACGTCGTCGGGATTGGGTTCGAGCAGCGCAAGGTCGGCGTGCCGGTAGCGCTCGGCGTAGCGCGAGACGCCGGTCTCGACGCGCGACTGCAGCAAAGTACGGAAGGTCTGTGACAAGACGGCGGGCAGGCCGCCTTCGAGCAGCGAATCGGAGGTGCGCTTGCCACTCGCGTGCGCGCGCGGCGCGTCGAACGGCACCAGCGGATTGATGCCGATGACGAGATCGGCGCCGGCGTCGAGCGCGACCGAAGCGTGCAGCGTGCGGCGCAATGCGCCGTCGACGTAATAGCGTCCGTCGATCTCGACCGGCGGATACAGGCCGGGCAGCGCGGCACTGGCTTCGACGGCGCGCGAGATCGGCACGTGATCGTAGCCTTCGCTGCCGAAGCGCACGGCTTCGCCGGAATCGAGCTCGACCGCGACGACGTAGAGCTTGCGTTCGAGCTCACGGAAATCGTCGCTGCGGCCGTGGCTAGTGAAAAGATCGAGCAGGAAGCGTTCGACCGCCGAGTTGTCGAAAAGCCCCGTCGGCAGCACGCTGCCGATACGCAGCAACGCGTCCGACGCGCGCAGATCGAACGGGTTGCGCGCGAAATCGCCGGCCCAGCGCCATAGCATGCGCGGAACGCCGGCGGCGCGGCGCAGGTATTCGTAGAACGCGGGGCGAAGGAACGTTTCCGGACGGAACGTCGCCTGGTCCGAATCGCCGGTGACGAAGATGCGGCACATCTCGGCGATGTCGAGACGATTGGCGAGGCCCGCCGCGATGAACGCGCCGGAGCTGACGCCGACATAGACGTCGAGCGCGCGAAGATCCAAACCTTCGATCGCCTCGTCGAGCGCGCGCAGCGCACCGAGCTCGTACATGCCGCCGATCGGACCGCCGCCCGCGACCGCCAGCCCGATGCGGGCGCGAGCCGTGCGCTTGCGTGGGCGTTGCGCGGTCTTCAGTTGCAGCATCGATCGGGCCCCGTGGACGGACGGGGGATTGTAGCGGCGGATTTTGCGAAGGCTACGCGCACGCCGGGGTTTCAAGCGTCGCCGAATTCCTCGTCGAGCTTGCGCACGATCTCGCGCTCGATGACCGGCTTGAACGCGCCCATCAGGAATCCGAGCTCGGCGTGGATGTGCACGTCCTGCTTGGCCACGGCGATCGCGCCGTTGACGCCGGTGCGGCCGAATTCGAGCGTATTGCCTTCCCAGCGGTGCGTGATGCCGTATTCTTTCGCGATCGCCTTGGCGACGCGTTCTACAGCGGCCTTGGCTTCCTTGACGCTGATGCAGTGCTTGCGGCGGATATCGATGACGGCCATGCCTGGCTCCGACGGAATCGTTGATCGCCATGATGCCTCAGCACGGCCTCGGGCGCCGAATGCGGCGTTCCGGGCCGCCGGCCGGGCTTCCGCGGGGGCGGGCGCCGACGCGGCTATACTGCGGCCCTCCGCATGGCCGACCTGATTTGATGCGCCTGAGCTTTCCCAACGGCGAGCACGCCGATTTCGTCGTCGAGGGCGGCGCCATCAGCCTGGGCAACGCCGACGGCAATACGCTGGTGCTCAACGGCCGGGACATCGCGCCGTGGCATGCGCGCATCAACGTCGATGCGCGCGGCATCGTGCTCGAAGTGCTCGATTTCGCGGCGCGCACGCACGTCAACGCGCGGCCGGTGCGCGAGAAAGCTTTGCTGCGCTTGGGCGACGTGCTGTGCTTGGGCGTCGTCGCGATGATGCTGAAACCCGATCGCGACGACGTGATCCAGACGGCGCTTCCGGGCGAAGAAGGCGAAGAGGAAGAATCGCCCGACGCGCTGCCGGCGCGCGTGGTCATGCGCGGTGTCGCGGGCAGTCACTTCGGACGCGCGATCGCTCTGCGCCAGCGGCTCGTGGTCGGACGGGCGGCGGATTGCGACATCGTCGTCGACGACGCGCAGATCGCGCCGCATCACGCGACGGTCGAGCTCGTGGGCGAGGCGATCTGCCTTCGCGACATGGGCTCGGGCGCCGGCGTTCTCGTCAATGGGCTGCGCCTCAAGACGGCCGTGCTGCATACCGGCGACCAGGTCGCGTTCGGTCGCGATCATTTCCTGATCGAAGCGCCGGGCTTGCCGTTGCGCGGTGAAATCGCGCTGGCGACGCCGACGCCGGAAAATGCCGGCGCACCGGATGCCGCCGAGGCGCCGGTCGCGAATGCGAATTCGCGCGGTTCTATCTGGTGGCTGATCGGAGCCGCCGCGCTGATCGCGCTAGGTCTGAGCTGGATGCTGCTGCGCGGCGCGTGATTCGAGCGGCGCCGACGCACCTCGAACGCGGGGACGCTGCGGATTCGGCGCAGCCTTCGTGCCGCGCACGAGCCTGATCCACATCGGCAACCGCGCCGCGAACAGCACGATCAGGATCGCAAGATAGATCAAGGGCTCGGTCACCGCGATCTTGTTGCCCGATTTTACCAGCCACATGAAATGCAGCACGCCACATACGCCGATCAGATAGACCAGGCGGTGCAGGCGCAGCCAGTTGCGGCCGAGGCGGCGGATCATGCCCTTGGTCGACGTGATCGCGAGCGGGATCATCATCAGCCACGCGGCGAACCCGACCGTGATGTACGGCTTCTTGACGATTTCGCCGAGGATCTGCGACCAGTAGCCGCCGAGATCGATCACGAGATAGATCGAGAGATGCACGCTCGCGTAGAAGAACGCGAAGAGGCCGAGCATGCGCCGGTAGCGCACCAGCCAGTTCTGTCGCGTGGCCAGACGCAGCGGCGTGATCGCGAGTGTCGCGAGCAGAATGCGCAGCGTCCAGTCGCCGCTGCGGTGCTCGAGCTGCGCGACGGGATCGGTGCCGAGCGTTCCGTGCAGCGCGTCCCACGCAAGCCAGGCGAGCGGCACCAGCGCGAGCAGGAATACGAACGGCTTGGAGATCGCGACGCGATCGAGGCGGCGCGCCATCAGAAATTCTTCTTGAGGTCCATGTTCGCGTAGAGCGAAGCGACCTGATCGCCGTAGCCGTTGAACGGCTGGGTCAGGATGCGGTTGCCGAGGAGGTTGAATCCTTCGCCCGCGATGCGGCGCTCGGTCGCCTGCGTCCAGCGCGGATGATCGACTTGCGGATTGACGTTGGCGAAGAATCCGTATTCGTTGCTCGCCGAAAGATTCCACGAGGTGCGCGGCTGCTTTTCCGTGAACTCGATCTTCGCGATCGACTTGATGCCTTTGAAGCCGTACTTCCACGGCACCACGAGACGCAGCGGCGCGCCGTTCTGGTTCGGCAATACGTGACCGTAGAGCCCGACGACCATCAAGGTCAAAGGATTCATCGCTTCGTCTATGCGCAGGCCCTCGCGATACGGCCAGTCGAGCACGGCGTCGGATTGTCCAGGCATCTCGCGCGGACGCTGGATGCCGGTGAACGCGACGTACTTCGCTTTCGACGTCGGCTTGTAGCGCGCGATCAGATCGGCCAGCGGAAACCCGACCCATGGAATCACCATCGACCAGCCTTCGACGCAGCGCATGCGATAGATGCGCTCTTCGAGCGGATGCGGTTTCAGGATGTCTTCGAGCGGGAAATGTCCGGTGACTTCGGCTTCGCCGGCGATCTCGACGGTCCACGGCTGCGGATGGAAACGTCCGGCATTACGCGCGGGATCGGCTTTGCTGGTGCCGAACTCGTAGAAGTTGTTGTAGTGCGTCGCGTCCTGGTAGCTCGTCTGCGCTTCGCTGGTACTGAATTCGCTTTTCTTGGCGACGTCGAGCGCGGGGAGCGAAATTTGCGGCGCCTCGGCCTCCGCATTCGAGTCGTGGCTGCAGCCGATCAGGAGACCGGGAACCGCGAGCCCAAGCATCTTCAGCACCTCGCGGCGGCGCTCGTAAATCGACTGCGACGTGATGTCGCAGGCGCGCGGCTCGGGAAATTTCTTGCGGATGAACATAAGAATTCTCGCTGCGTTGCTGCGCTTGAGGACCGGACCGCGTCGGCATTGCTTGCGCGCGCTCGCGGCTTCGTTCGGAAGGCTAGCAAGCGATCGCGCTATCGATGACGCTGCGGTTGCTCGATTTCACATGCCAAATGCGCATGTTGCGCGCCTGTTGCACTGCGGCATAATGACTCCTGAACGATCGGGAGAGTTGCGTGAGCCGTGGATACAACTTCAGCGCCGGTCCTGCCGCGCTGCCGGAAGAGGTCCTGCGCCAGGCGCAGGCCGAACTGCTCGAATGGGATGGCGTTGGCGCGTCGGTGATGGAAATCAGCCATCGCGGCAAGGATTTCATCGCGCTGGCCGAAGAATCCGAGCGCGACCTTCGCGATCTGATGGCGATTCCCGATAACTACAAGGTGCTGTTCCTGCAGGGCGGCGCGACGCAGCATTTCGCGCAGATCCCGATGAACATCGCGCGACGCGATCAAAGCGTCGATTACGTATTGACCGGCGACTGGGGCGAGAAGGCGATCAAGGAAGCCAAGCCGCTGGCCAACGCGCGCACGGTCGCGAGCTCCGCCGATACGAATTACGACCGCATCCCCGCGCGCGCCACGTGGGATCTCGATCCGAACGCCGCGTACGTGCACTACACGCCGAACGAGACGATTCGCGGCGTCGAGTTCGCGGAGATTCCCGACGTCGGCAGCGTGCCGCTCGTCGCCGATCTGTCTTCGACGATCCTGTCGCGACCGATCGACGTGTCGCGTTTCGGAATCATCTATGCCGGCGCGCAGAAGAACATCGGACCTTCCGGGCTCGTCGTCATGATCGTGCGCGACGATCTTCTCGCGCGCTCGCCGAAAGACATTCCGAAGATATTCAACTACGCCGAGCACGCCGCGCAGGGCTCGATGCTGAACACGCCGAACACGATCGGCTGGTATCTCGCCTCGCTGGTGTTCAAGTGGGTCAAGAAGCAGGGCGGCCTCGCGGCGATGGCCGAGCGCAATCGCGCCAAGGCCGAGCTCTTGTACGGATACATCGACGCTTCGGGTTATTACAAGAATCCGGTCGAGAAATCCGCACGCTCGTGGATGAACGTGCCTTTCACGCTGCCGCGCGAGGAGCTCGACGAGCCGTTCCTGAAGGCGGCGAAATCGGCCGGCTTGCTGGCGCTCAAGGGACATCGCGCGGTCGGCGGAATGCGCGCGTCGATCTACAACGCGATGCCGATCGAAGGAGTGCAGGCGCTGGTCGGGTTCATGAAGGATTTTGCGCAGCGCAACGGCTAGCCCAACTTTTCGTCATCCCGGCGAAAGCCGGGATCCATTTTGATTTCGGAACAGCAAATGGGTCCCGGCTTTCGCCGGGACGACGGCTCAGAGGAATTGGAATGTTCAAGGTACAAACCCTCAACAACATCTCGCGCAACGGCCTCGATCGTCTGCCGGCGAATCTCTACAGCGTCGCCAACGACGTCACCGAGCCCGACGCCGTGCTGGTGCGCTCGGCCGACATGCACAAGTCGCCGATTCCGGTCAGCGTGAAAGCGATCGCGCGCGCGGGCGCGGGCGTCAACAATATTCCGGTCGCCGATCTTTCGGCGCGCGGCGTGCCCGTGTTCAACGCGCCGGGCGCGAACGCGAACGCGGTCAAGGAGCTCGTCGTCGCCGGCATGCTGCTCGCGGCGCGCAATCTCGCCGACGCGATCGGCTTCGTGCGCGATCTCAAATCGGGCGACGATCTTCATCACCGTGTCGAAGCCGAGAAAAAGCGCTTCGTCGGCTCCGAACTCGCCGGCAAGACGCTCGGCGTGATCGGCCTCGGCGCGATCGGCGTCAAGGTCGCCAACGCGGCGCATGCGCTCGGCATGCGCGTGCTCGGCTTCGATCCGCACATGACGGTCGAGGGCGCGTGGCAGCTTTCGTCCGAAGTCGCCAAGGCCGGATCGCTCGGCGAATTGTTCGCGGCCTCGGACTACATCACGTTCCACGTTCCGCTCAACGACAAGACGCGCGGTATCTTCGGCGCGCAGGCGCTCGACGTCGCGCGCAATGGCGTCGTGCTGCTGAACTTCGCGCGCGAAGGCATCGTCGATGCGGCGACGCTGCGCAAAGGTCTGGAGAATGGTCGCATCGGCCGCTACGTCAGCGATTTCCCGGATGCCGATCTGCTCGGCAATCCGCGCGTGATCGCGCTGCCGCACTTGGGCGCCTCGACCGGCGAAGCCGAAGAGAACTGCGCGGTCATGGTCGTCGATCAGCTCCGCGATTTTCTGGAGCACGGCAACGTGCGTCACTCGGTGAATTTTCCGGAGACGCGCATGAGCCGTTCTGGCACCGCGCGCATCTGCGTTGCGAACCAGAACCGGCCGAACATGATCGGCCAGCTCTCGCACGTGCTGGGCGAGGCGGGCGTCAACATCGCGCAGATGCACAACGCGTCCCGCGCCGAGCTCGCCTACACCTTGATCGACGTCGATTCGCCGGTGCCGCCGACATTGGTTTCGGCAATCGCCGCGATTGATGGCATCCTGTCGGTCCGCGTGATTCCCGGTTGATCCGCCGATGGCCGCCAAGCCGAAGACACCGAAAGCCGAAGCGCCGCCCGTGCCGCAACTGAGCGAGGTGCGCGCGCGCATCGACGGCATCGACCGGCAGATCCAGGGGTTGATCGCCGAGCGCGCCGAGTTCGCGCTGCAGGTCGGCAAGGCGAAAGGCAAGCTCGCGGCCGCGGTCGATTACTACCGGCCCGAGCGCGAGGCGCAGGTGCTGCGCATGGTGGTCGATCGCAACGAAGGACCGCTCAGCGACGAAGTGCTCGTGCACGTGTTCCGCGAAATCATGTCGGCGTGCCTGGCGCAGCAGGAGCCGCTCAAGATCGGCTACCTCGGACCGGAAGGCACGTTCAGCCAGCAGGCCGTGCTCAAGCATTTCGGACGGTCGGCGCACGGCATGCCGATGGTCAGCATCGAGGAAGTGTTCCAGGAAGTCGAAAACGGCAACGCCGATTTCGGTGTCGTGCCGGTCGAGAATTCAGGGCAGGGCACGATCCAGATCACGCTCGACATGTTCCTGACCTCGAACCTCAAGATCTGCGGCGAAGTCGAGCTGCGCGTGCATCAGTTCCTCTTGTCGCGCTCGGGACGCATCGAGGATATCGAGCGCATCTACTCGCATCCGCAGTCGTTCGCGCAGACGCAAGCGTGGCTGCGCGGAAATCTGCCTAAGGTCGAAAAGATTCCGGTATCGAGCAACGCCGAAGCCGCGCGCCGTGCTCGCAATTCCGACGACTCGGCCGCGATCGCCGGCGAAAGCGCGGGCCTCATCTACGGCCTCAAGAAAGTCATCATGGGCTCGATCGAGGATCACGCCGACAACACGACGCGCTTCCTCGTGATCGGCCGGCAGATCTTTCCGCCGTCGGGACACGATCGCACGTCGGTGCTGGTTTTCATCAAGGACCAGCCGGGCGCGCTGTTCAACGTGTTGAGCCCGTTCGCGCGCCACGGCATCAGCATGAACCGCATCGAATCGCGGCCTTCGCATCAAGCCAAGTGGGAATACGGTTTCTTCATCGATCTCGCCGGTCATGTCGAGGACGAGCCGATGAAGAAAGCGCTGGCCGAGCTCGAAGCGCACGCGGCGCAAGTCAAGGTGCTGGGCTCGTATCCGGTCGCGGTGCCGTGAAGCTTTCGGCGGCGCCGCTGGAAGGCTCGTCGTCGTTTGACGCAGCGACGCTCGCGAATCCCGCAACGGCAGCACTGCGTGCGTACGATCCCGGGCACGATCTGCCGGCCTTGCGCAAGCGCTACGGCAGCGAGATCGCCGAGCTTGGCTCGAACGAAAATCCGCTCGGTCCGAGCCCGCTCGCGATCGAGGCGATGCGTGGTGCGCTTGCCGAAACGTTTCGCTATCCCGATCCGCGCGGCGCCTTGCTGAAGGCGGCGCTGGCTCGACATCTCGGCGTCGAAGCCGAGCGACTCGCGCTCGGCAATGGTTCGCACGAGCTTCTGATTCTGATCGCACAGTGCTTCGCCGACCCATCGCATTCGATTGCGTATTCGCAATTCGGATTCGCGGTTTTTCCGATCGCGACTGCGGTCGTGGGCGCGAAGGCGATCCGTGTTCCTGCGCTGCCTCGCGATCACGCGAGCGCGCCGTTCGGACACGATCTGGATGCGATCGCATCCGCGGTGCGCGAAGACACGCGCATCGTCTATCTCGCCAATCCGAACAATCCGACCGGTACCTGGTTCGACGATGCCGCGCTCGATCGCTTTGTCGCGCGCGTGCCGCGCGATGTGCTGATCGTCGTCGACGAAGCGTATTGCGAATATGTCGACGCGGCAGGCCTGACCACGGCGCTGCGGCTTGCGGCGAAGCATCCGAACGTGATTGTCACGCGTACGTTCTCCAAGGCGTACGCGCTCGCGGGTTTGCGCGTCGGTTATCTGATCGCGCACCCGAGCGTCGTCGCCGTCATCGAGCGGCTGCGCGAATCGTTCAACGTCAATAACATCGCGCTCGCCGCCGCTGAGGCTGCGCTGGACGATGCGCGACATCTCGATCGAGCGCGCGCATTCAACCGCGCCGAGCGCGAATGGCTTTCGGGCGAGCTCAAGTCGCGCGGCTATCGAGTGCTGCCGTCGCAGACGAACTTCGTGCTGGTCGATCTCGGACGCGACGCGGCGCCGCTCGAACGGCATCTTTTCGAGCGCGGCGTCATCGTGCGTCCGATGGGCGGCTACGGTCTCGCCGAAACGCTGCGCATCAGCATCGGCAGCCGCGCCGAGAATCAGCGGCTGCTGGACGCGCTGCCTTGAGCGAAACGCGGATCGACTGGACGAGCGGGCCCGGAGGTCCGATCCGCGGCGACATCGGCATTCCCGGCGACAAGTCGATCTCGCATCGCGCGATCATGCTGGCTGCGCTGGCCGAAGGCACGTCGCGGATCAGCGGTTTTCTCGAAGGCGAAGACACGCGCGCGACCGCGGCGATCTTCCGTTCGCTCGGCGTCTCGATCGAAGCGCCGTCGGAATCGCAGCGCGTCGTGCACGGCGTCGGATTGCACGGGCTCGAAAGCTCGAACGTCGCACTCGATTGCGGAAATTCCGGTACCGGCATGCGGCTTCTCACGGGGCTTCTCGCCGGACAGCGTTTCGATGCAACGCTGATCGGAGACGAATCGCTGTCGCGACGACCGATGCGCCGCGTGATCGATCCGCTGATCAAAATGGGCGCGCGCATCGAAGCGGAAGAGGGCGGCTTGCCGCCGCTTCGCATCCGCGGCGGCCAGCGCCTGCACGGGATCACGTACACGCCGCCGGTCGCCAGTGCGCAGATCAAATCCGCGGTGCTGCTCGCGGGCTTGTATGCGCTTGGCGACACGGAAGTTCGCGAGGTTCATCCGACGCGCGACTACACCGAACGCATGCTCGCCGCGTTCGGCTGGCCGGTCGATTTCTCGGAAGGCCAGGCACGGCTCGGCGGCGGATATCGCCTGCGCGCGACCGATGTCGACGTACCCGCCGATTTCTCGTCGGCGGCGTTTTTCATCGTCGCCGCGACGCTCGTTCCGGGTTCCGAGTTGATCCTGCGCAGTGTCGGTCTCAATCCGCGCCGAACCGGACTTCTCGAAGTATTGCGCGCGATGGGCGCTGACATCCGTGCGGAGCATCGCCGCGAGCAGGGCGGCGAGCTCGTCGCCGATCTCGTCGTCCGCCACGCGAAGTTGCGTGGCATCGAGGTGCCGCTCGAACACGTTCCCGACATGATCGATGAGTTTCCAATCCTCTTCATCGCGGCGGCTGCGGCGCAAGGCCGGACCGTGATTCGCGGCGCGGCGGAGTTGCGCGTCAAGGAATCGGACCGCATCGCAACGATGGCCGCCGGCTTGCGTGCGCTTGGCGTTCGCGTCGCCGAAACGCCGGACGGTGCCGTCATCGAAGGCGGATCGATCGGCGAAGGCGAGATCGACAGTGCCGGCGATCACCGCGTCGCGATGAGCTTCGTCGTCGCTGGTGCTGTCGCCGCGGGCGAAGTGCGGGTCGGCGACTGTGCGAATGTCGCCACGTCGTTTCCGGGATTCCTGGAGCTGGCCCATCGTGCGGGTCTTGGCGTGCGTTCGGCAGACTGATCGCTCGCCAATCATGCCGTCTTGAGGGTGGGCGATCGGTCCCCAAGTTACGGCGATCGCGATTCGCAGTCCCATCTCCGTCTCGTCAATGGATTCCGGCCTGCCTCGGAATGACGGAGAATCGCGCGCCTCTCCGCAGCGGAATCCAAGCATGCACAAGACCGCGCCGATCCCGGTCCTCGCCATCGATGGGCCGTCGGGTTCCGGCAAGGGCACGATCAGCCGTGCGGTGGCTGATGCGCTGGGCTGGCACATGCTCGATTCGGGCGCTCTGTACCGTGCGGTCGGCTACGCGGCCGGGCAGGCGGACGTGGATCTTTCCGACGCCGAAGCGGTGACGCGGATCGCGCAGACGGCCAAGATCTCGTTCAGGGACCCTGGCGACGGCGGCGAGACCCGGGTCATCGTGAACGGGCTCGACGCGACCGACGAGATCCGCACCGAAACCTGCGGCGCGGCAGCCTCCGCGATCGCGGCGATCCCGGACGTTCGCGCCGCGTTGATGGACAAACAGCGCTCGTTTCGCCGTGCGCCGGGCCTGGTGGCCGACGGCCGCGACATGGGAACGGTCGTTTTCGCCGACGCGCCTTACAAGGTGTTCCTTACCGCCAGCGCCGAAGAAAGAGCACGAAGGCGATATAAGCAGTTGAAAGAAAAGGGTTTGAATGTTACGCTCTCATCCCTTCTGCGCGAGATCGAGGCGCGCGACGAACGCGATGCGAACCGCAAGGTCGCACCGCTTCGGCCAGCGGCGGGGGCGCTGATCGTCGACACCACAGGCATTCCCGTCTCAGACGTGATTGCCCGCGTGCTCGCGGTCGTCCACGGAGCCGGCTGAGTCGCTCTGGCTCGCATCGTAATGAAGAAAACGCTTCGCAAGAAGCAAACGGCCCGGCGTTGCGCCGGAATACGAACGACGCGGTGTCATTCGCGTCCCCAAAAGGTGGGCTGGTCATTCCGTCGATAAGGAAGCCGGCCTGTTTTTTTCCTGAGAACCCAACATGACCGAAAGTTTTGCTGAACTGTTCGAACAGAGCCAATCGATCGCCAAGCTCCGCTCTGGCGCCATCGTCTCCGGTATCGTCGTCGAGATCCGTTCCGACGTCGTCGTCGTCAATGCCGGCCTGAAATCCGAAGGCATCATCCCGATCGAGCAGTTCAGAAACGAAAGGGGCGAGCTCGAGATCAACGTCGGCGACGAGGTAAAAGTCGCGCTCGACGCCATCGAAAATGGCTTTGGCGAGACGATGCTCTCGCGCGAAAAAGCCAAGCGTTCCCTCGTATGGGACGAACTCGAGGAAGCCCAGACCGCCAACGCCGCCGTCACCGGCCGCATTTCCGGCAAGGTCAAAGGTGGATTCACCGTCGACATCAAGGACGTCCGCGCATTCCTGCCGGGCTCTCTGGTCGACGTGCGCCCCGTGCGCGATCCGTCCTACCTTGAAGGCAAGGAACTCGAGTTCAAGATCATCAAGCTCGACCGCAAGCGCAACAACGTGGTGGTTTCGCGTCGCGCCGTGGTCGAGAGCGAATTCTCCGAGGAGCGCGAAAAGCTTCTGGAGCGTCTGCAGGAAGGCGCAGTCGTCAAGGGCGTCGTCAAGAACCTCACCGATTACGGTGCGTTCGTCGACCTCGGCGGCATCGACGGCCTGCTGCACATCACCGACATGGCGTGGAAGCGCGTTCGTCATCCGTCCGAAGTGGTCAATGTCGGCGACGAGCTCGATGTCCGCGTGCTGAAGTTCGATCGCGAGCGCAACCGCGTTTCGCTCGGACTCAAGCAGCTCGGCGAGGATCCGTGGGTCGCCATCGCGCGTCGCTATCCGACGGGCACGCGTCTCTTCGGCAAGGTCTCGAACGTCACCGACTACGGCTGCTTCGTGGAACTGGAGCCCGGCGTCGAAGGCCTGGTCCACGTTTCGGAAATGGACTGGACCAACAAGAACGTCAATCCGGCCAAGGTCGTGCAGGTCGGCGACGAAGTCGAAGTCATGGTGCTCGACGTCGACGAAGAGCGCCGCCGCATCTCGCTCGGCATGAAGCAGACCCGCGCCAATCCGTGGGAAGCGTTCGCCGCGATCCACAAGAAGAACGACAAAGTCGTGGGCACGATCAAGTCGATCACCGACTTCGGCGTGTTCGTCGGCCTCGACGGCGGCATCGACGGTCTGGTCCATCTGTCGGATATTTCCTGGCAGACGACCGGCGAAGACCTGGTGCGCAACTTCAAGAAGGGCGATGAGATCGAAGCCGTGGTTCTGGCGGTCGATCCGGAGCGCGAGCGCATTTCGCTCGGCATCAAGCAGCTGGAGCAGGATCCGTTCGGCCAGTTCATGGCCGCACATCCCAAGGGCAGCATCTTGAACGGCACCGTCCGCGAGGTCGATGCCAAGGGTGCGACGATCGATCTCGGCGAGGGCGTGGAAGGTTATCTGCGCGCCAACGACATCGCGAAGGAACGCGTCGAGGATGCGACGCAGCACCTGAAAGTGGGCGACAAGGTCGAAGCCAAGTTCATCGGCATGGATCGCAAGGGCCGCAGTCTGCAGCTCTCGATTCGCGCCAAGGACGAGGACGAGCTGCAGTCGGTGCTCGAGGAATACCAGAGCGCTTCCGGCGGCACGACCAAGCTCGGTGCGCTGCTCAAGGAACAGCTCAATCGTTGAGTCTGAAGACCGGCGCGCGGCGATTCTTCGCCGCGCGCCTTTTTGGCGGTTGTCCGCCTGCACATAACGCGCAATGTCCGACCACGACTCTCAAGCTGATACCTCAATGACCAAGTCGGAGCTGATCGAGGCCTTGGCCGAGCGTCAGAAGCACCTGGCCGCCAACGATGTGGAACTCGCGGTGAAGAGCCTGCTCGAGCAGATGAGCCAGGCGCTGTCCGGCGGCGAGCGCATCGAGATCCGCGGCTTCGGCAGCTTCTCGCTGCACTACCGTCCGCCGCGCATGGGACGCAATCCCAAGACCGGCGACGCGGTCGCGCTGCCGGGCAAGCACGTGCCTCATTTCAAACCCGGAAAGGAACTCCGCGAGCGCGTCAACGACGGCGCCGACTCCGGACACGACGGCGACTGAGAGGCCGCCTCGCGGCCGCGCGCCTTCCGCCGGCCATCCCGTGCAGTCATGATAGGGTGACGCCGCCGCGCCAGGCGCGGCCCGATCCTCACCGCGACAGGCCCGTTTCCGCTCGTATGCGTCTGGTCATCCTCTTCCTGATTCTCGCGTTCGTCGTCTTCGGCGCGCTGTTCGGCGCGCTCAATTCCGAGCGCATCACGATCGATCTCTATTTCGCGCAGCCGAGCGTGCCGAAGGGCGCGATTCTCCTGAGCGCGGTCGGCCTCGGCTGGCTGCTCGGGGGGCTCGTCGCTTGGCTCGCCCGCGTGCCGCGCTTGCGCCGCGATCTGCGCGCGACACAGCGCGAGCTGCAACGCGCGCGAACCGAGCCTAGGCCGCCGAGCGACGGTGAGATCGGCGACGCATGAGCGAGCTCGCGCTTCTTTTCCTTCTGTTGCCAGTCGCCGCGCTGTCAGGTTGGGTGCTCGGCCGGCGCGGCAGCGAGCGCACGTCCGGCGCGCGCGTGAGCGAGCTTTCGACGAGCTACTTCCGCGGCCTCAATTATCTTTTGAACGAGCAGCAGGACAAGGCGATCGAAGTGTTCCTGAAGCTCGCCGAGTTCAACCGCGACACCGTCGAGACGCATCTTGCGCTCGGCAACCTGTTCCGGCGCCGCGGCGAAGTCGATCGCGCGATTCGCGTGCATCAGCATTTGATCGCGCGACCGAACCTCTCAGAAGACGAGAAAACCGTCGCGCTGCTCGAGCTCGGCGAAGACTACATGCGCGCAGGTTTGCTCGATCGCGCGGAGACCTTGTTCACCGATCTCGTCGCGATGAACGCGCAGGCGCCTTCTGCGCTGAAGCATCTCATCGCGATCTATCAGCACGAGCGCGACTGGAACAAGGCCATCGATCACGCGCGCCGCCTGCAGCAGGCGACCGGTGAATCGCAAGGCGCGACGATCGCGCAGTTCTATTGCGAGCTGGCCGAGCAGGCGCGTTCGCGCGGCGAGCTCGACGAAGCGCGCGAGCATATCGACGAAGCGTATTCGGCCGAAGCGGCCTGCGTGCGCGCGAGCATGATCAAGGGCCACGTCGAAGCCGCCGACGGACATCTCGATCGCGCGATCGCCGCGTTCGAGCAGGTCGCCGAGCAAGACGTCGATTACGTGCCGGAAATCCTCTCGCCGCTGCTCGACTGCTACGCGCGCGCACAGCAGATGGCGCGCGCCGAGGAATTCCTCCTCGGCATCACCGAAACGTATCAAGGCGTTTCGCCCGTGCTCGCGCTCGCACGCCTCTACACGCGCACGCAAGGCGAAGCGGCCGCCGTCGACTTCCTCAACCGCGCGTTGCGACAGCGCCCGTCGGTGCGCGCGCTGATGGCGTTGATCGATGTGAACCTGCACACCGCGAGCGGCGAGGCGCGCGACAATTTCCTGATCCTGCGCGACCTCACGCGCAAGCTCGTCGAAGGGCAGGCGATGTACCGCTGCAACAAGTGCGGCTTCGGCGCGAAGGCGCACCACTGGCAGTGCCCGAGCTGCAAGAGCTGGGGCACGGTGCGGCCGATCCACGGCGTCGTCGGCGAGTAGCGGCACGGTGCCGAACGTGTCGGCGCCCTTGATCTGGACCGGCTCGGCGCTGGTGCTCTCGGCGTTGCTTACCGAAGCTTCGATCCTCTACGCGCGGCGACGCAATCTCATCGACGAGCCCGGGATGCGCCGCTCGCACAGCGTGCCGACGCCGCGTGGCGGCGGGATCGGAATCGTCGTCGCGATTGTCGCCTGCGGCCTTTTGCCGGCCGTGGGCTCGCAAGATTTTCCGGGCGCTATGTGGTGGCTGCTTCCGCCCGTCGTGGCAATTGCGCTGGTCGGTTGGATCGACGATCACCGCGCTTTGTCCGCACGCACGCGGTTTGCAATCCACTGTGCGGCCGCGATATGGACTTTTGCGCTTCCGGCAGCCGCCGTTGGTTTTGGCTCGCCGTTTCTGGAGCACGTGTCGCGGATTCAAGCGTGGCTGTTCGTACCCTTAGTGGCCGTGACCGTGCTTGCCGTTGTCTGGTCGATCAATCTGCACAATTTCATGGACGGCATCGACGGCATTCTGGCGCTGCAGGCCATCTTCGTCTTCGCCGTTCTCGCAGGCCTGGAGCATCGCGTCTCTCCGATGTGGATACCGTGGCAGCACATCGTCTGGATCGCCGCCATCGCGGGGTTCGTGCCTTTCAACTTCCCGCGTCCCCGCATCTTCATGGGCGACGTCGGGAGCGGGGTGATCGGCTTCCTCATCGCGGTCGCTGTCAGCTGGCAGATGTCATCGTCGGGAGTCGCGCCGCTGAGCGGCATCGTCGCCTGCTCGGCCTTCGTGACCGACGCCACCTGCACATTGATCTCGCGCATGTTTCGCGGCCGCCGTTGGTATAGTGCGCACCGCGAACACCTGTACCAGTGGCTGGTGCGCTGCGGGCATTCGCATGCGCGCGTCGTCGCGTTCTACATGGGATGGAACCTTCTGATCGTGCTGCCAGTCATCTTCTGGATGAATCGTTCGACCGCTCTCGATTCGACAGGGTCCGGCATCGCCGCCGCCGCTGCCGTCTATACGCTTGCCGTCATCGTCTGGTTCGTCGGCAAGCGGCGCTGCCTCGCCGTCGTGCGCGCGCGGAGTCGCCATGCAACCGCGTAATCTGATCGCCGCGATCCATCCGCGCTTCGCGGTCGTCGCGCACGACATGCTGATGGTGTGGCTCGCCTGGACCGCGGTCAGCGTCATGCGCTGGTCGCTGGCTCCGAATCCCTCGCCGGTCTCGCTGTTCGGACCCGAAGTCTGGTTCGTGCTGGCCGCGCAAGGTTTGATTTTCCGCTTCACCGGCCTCTACAGAGGCCTCTGGCGTTTCGCGAGCCTGCCGGATCTGTGGAACATCGCCAAAGCCGCGGTGCTCGGCGCGCTCGCGATCGCGGTGACGCTGTTCACCTACAACCGTCTAGAAACCGTGCCGCGCACGGTGCTGATCGTCTATCCGCTGGTGCTCGCCGTGCTGCTCGGCGGTCCGCGCCTTCTCTATCGCTACTGGAAAGACAGCCGCATCGATTTCATCACGCGCGCACCGAGCCAGCGTGTGCTCGTGCTCGGCGCCGGCAAGGCCGGCGAAGCGCTGGTGCGCGATCTTCGTCGCGAGAACCGCTACGCGCCGGTCGGTTTTCTCGACGACAACGCGCAACTGCGCGGTTCGCGCGTGCACGGCATTCCGGTGCTCGGCACACTCGATCAGCTGCCGCAGATTGCGCGCGAAACGGCCGCCGAAATGCTGGTCATCGCGATGCCGGCCGCGAGCAAGGCGCAGATGCGCCGCGCGGTCGATCTGTGCGAAAGCTGCAATCTTCCGTTCCGCACCGTGCCGCGGCTCGAAGACGTCGTCGCCGGCCGCTCGAGCTTCAACGAATTGAAGGAAGTCGCGATCGAAGATCTTCTCGGCCGCGATCCCGTGCAGCTCGACTGGACTGCGATCCGCACCCAGCTCGCCGGCAAGCGAGTCTTGGTCACCGGCGGCGGCGGGTCGATCGGCGCGGAGCTCTGCCGGCAGGTCGCGCGCCTCGGCGCCGAATCGCTGACCGTGCTCGATCTTTCCGAATATAACCTCTACGCGATCGAGCAGGAGCTGCGCGGCGGCTATCCCGATCTCATCTTCAACGCGCGCCTCGGCGATTGCGGCGACGCCGCCGCGTGCGAGCGCATCTTCGCCCAGGCGCGCCCGCAAGTCGTGTTCCACGCCGCCGCGTACAAGCACGTGCCGCTGCTCCAGAGCCAGGTCCGCGAAGCGTTCCGCAACAACGTGCTCGGCACGCAAGTCGTCGCGGAAGCCGCCAATCGTCATGGCGTCGGCAGCTTCGTGCTGATCTCGACCGACAAGGCCGTCAATCCGACCAGCGTCATGGGCGCGTGCAAGCGCGTCGCCGAAATCTTCTGCCAGAACTTCGCAAGCCAATCGCAGACGCGCTTCATCACGGTGCGGTTCGGCAACGTGCTCGATTCGGCAGGCTCGGTCGTACCGCGCTTTCGCGAGCAGATTCGCGCCGGCGGACCGGTCACGGTCACGCATCCGGAGATCACGCGCTATTTCATGACGATTCCGGAAGCCTGCCAATTGATTTTGCAGGCGTCCGTGCTGGGGCAGGGCGGCGAGATCTTCGCGCTCGACATGGGCGAGCCCGTGCGCATCCGCGATCTCGCCGAACAGATGATCCGGCTTGCCGGGAAATCCTCGGAAGGCGAAATCCCAATCGTCTACACAGGACTTCGACCCGGCGAGAAGCTTTTCGAAGAGCTCTTCCATCCGCAGGAAAACTACAGCGACACGCAGCACGCGAAGATCTTCCTCGCGCAACCGCGCAGCATGGCGTGGAGTCTCCTGATGGCGCAGCTGCGTCAGGCCGCCGTCGCCGTCGCCGACTACGACGAAGAAACGCTCAAGCGCGTGCTCGATCAATTGCTGCCCGAATTCACCACTCACGAAAACGGCGTCGCCGCCGAAGTCATCCCGATCGGTTCGCGCTCCGCCTGAGGAATCCGAATGCAGAAACGTCTACGCAAGGTGGTCTTTCCCGTCGCCGGTCTCGGCACCCGCTTCCTGCCGGCGACCAAGGTCGTCGCCAAGGAAATGCTGCCGGTGCTCGATCGTCCGCTGATCCAGTACGCGGTGGACGAAGCCGTCGACGCCGGCGCCGACACGCTGGTGTTCGTGACCAACCGCTACAAGCACGCGATCGCGGATTATTTCGACAAGGCCTATGAGCTCGAAAGCAAGCTCGCCGAAGCCGGCAAGGACGCGCTGCTGGCGCTCGTGCAGGGAACGCTGCCGCGCAACGTGCGCTGCGTCTTCGTCACGCAACCTGAGGCGCTGGGTCTTGGCCACGCGGTGCTGTGCGCGAAACCGGTCGTCGGCGACGAGCCCTTCGGCGTGATCCTGCCCGACGATCTGATCTGGAACGGCTCGGGCCCCGGGGCTTTGCGCCAGATGGCTGAACTCTCGGCGTCCGAGAACGCCGGCGTCATCGCCGTCGAGGAAGTGCCGCGCGAGCAGACCGACAAGTACGGCATCGTCGATGCGACGCCGGTTTCCGACCGGGCCGCGAAGATCAAGCTCGTCGTCGAGAAACCGAAACCCGCGGTGGCGCCGTCGAATCTCGCGATCGTCGGCCGCTATGTCCTGCCGGGGCGCATTTTCGACCTCCTCGAAAAGACGACGCCGGGCGCCGGTGGCGAGATCCAGCTGACGGACGCGATCGAGACGCTCCTGTCCGAGCAGCCGGTGCTCGCGTATCGCTTCGTCGGCACGCGATTCGATTGCGGCAACAAGCTCGGTCTCGTCAAGGCGACGCTGCACATGGCACTGAACGATGAGCAGATTGGCGACGCCACACGCGAATATCTGAAGAGTCGCGGCGACTAAGACTAGGGCGCATGGACCTTAGCTATATCCTCAACCACCTCGGCGAAGATCGTGAACGCTATTTCGGCGCGGTCGCGCCGCCGATCGTGCAGTCGTCGATCTTTGCGTTTCCGACCGTCGCTGCGATGCGCGAAGGTTTCCGCGACGAGTTCGGCAATCACGTCTACACGCGCGGCAATAATCCGACCGTCGAAATCCTGCGCAAGAAAGTCGCCGCGCTCGAAGGCGCCGAGGATTGCCTGATGTTCGGCAGCGGCGCCGCGGCGATATCGGCGGCGGTGATCGCGAGCCTCAAGGGCGGCGACCACGCGATCTGCGTCGCGCGTCCGTACAGCTGGACGCGCGCCGTGCTGCGCGATCTTCTGTCGCGCTTCGGTGTCACGACGAGCTTCATCGATGGCACCGACATCGCGAATTTCGAGGCGTCGCTGACCGACGCGACGCGATTGATCGTCCTCGAAAGCCCGAACTCGATGACGTTCGAGCAGCAGGATCTCGCCGCCGTCGCGGCGCTTGCGAGGGCGCGCGGCATTCGCACGCTGTGCGACAACAGCTATGCGAGCCCGCTGAACCAGTCGCCGATCGCGCTCGGCATCGATCTAGTCGCGCACTCGGCGACGAAGTATTTGAATGGCCACAGCGACGTCGTCGCCGGCGCGCTGTGCGGAAGCCGCGAGATCCTGCGCGATATTTTCCGCGGCCCATATATGACGCTCGGCGCGATCCTCGCACCGAACGATGCGTGGCTGATGATCCGCGGCCTTCGCACATTGCCGGTGCGCATGCAGCGCATCGCTGCGACGAGCGCGGAGGTGCTGAAATTCCTGACCGCGCATCCGAAAGTGCGCAAAGTGTATTCGCCGCGCGCGAGCGACAATCCGCAGCTCGGTCTCACTGAAAAGCAATTGCGCGGCGCGAGCGGTCTGATGACGATCGAGCTCGATGCGTCCGATGTCGCTGCCGTCGAGCGCTTCTGCGACGGTCTCGATCGATTCCTGATGACGGTCTCGTGGGGCGGCTACGAATCTCTGGCGTTCCCCGTCGCAGCCGTCTATCCGGCATCGGCGCCGCTGCAGGCGCCGGGCGGCGGCGCGGCGCTCAATTTCGTGCGTCTCTCGATCGGGCTCGAAGAACCCGAGGTGTTGATCCGCGATCTCGATCAGGCGCTGGCGCGCCTCTAGGGGCTGGGTCCGAAATAGTGCCAGCCGAGAATGCCGGCGGCGATGCCGAGCACGATCAGAAGAATCGACGCGAGATTGAGCATCCGCCCGAGCGCGAGGGCATCGTTGCCGGAACGCACCTGCGTGTCGCGCAGCACACGCGAGCGGGCGAGCGGCCAGCGGCGTTCGTCGGCGATGCGCCGGCCGAGACGCGCGGCGTAAGCCGCGAGAAGCAGCAGGCATAGCGCGACGCCGCTCATGGCCGCGCCGACGATGACGTTGAGCTCCGCAACGAGCTGCGCGGTCGGCATCATGCTGGTCGAGCGCAGCCATTGATGCACCCAGACCATTGCCAGCAGCGCCACGACGACGCCTGCGCTCATGACGATCAAGGTCAGCCGGCGCAGACGCGGATCGGCGCGATGAATTTCGACGTTCATGCGTTCCCCCGAGGCAATCGCGAGCATAGCGGCCGCGGTGTCCCGACGCGCTGCCGTCCGTCGCCGAATCGAGCCGCCGGTCGCGGCTGCTATGCTGTGCCGATGAAACGGATACTGATCGCGCTGCTCGTCGTTTGCGTCGGAGCCTGTCACGATTTGCGCCGCGCCGATCGGGCACCGCCTGCGCGCGCCGCCGTCGCAGCGCCTGCCGGCGCCGAGTTCGACAATCACGAACAAGTCTGGCAGGCACGCGACTCCGGAGCGATCGTGCCGCCGCATGTCATCGTCGCGATCGAGCCGACTCAAGACAAGGAATTTTCGCTCTGGCGCGTGCATCTCGATGCGAGCACGCCGCTCGATGCGGTCTGGGCGATTCGGCGTACGGAAGCCGGCGGATCGGTCGTGCTGACGCCGTTCCGCGCAATCGTCGCCACGTCAGCGGGCACATTCGATGCGAAGCAATGGACCCCGCTCGATGCCTGCGCGCTTCGCGGCAACACGAACGCAGCGGGTTTTCGCGCGAGCGCCGATCTCGCCGCGTGCACGGCGATCGCTCCGGGCATCGGCGCAGAAGCGGCTCTGCTGCCGCTCGATGTCGAGCGCGAAGGCGAATGGCTGCGCCTTCGTCTCTACGCCGACCAGGCGCGCGGCGCCGACGCACGCGAGAACGCACGCTGGGTGCGCCGATTCGCGGGCTGGGCGGCGATCAACGGCGGCGGTCCGAAAGCCGCGTCGGACAGCGGCGACTGGCACATGAATCGCGACGTGCGGCTCGGCAGCGAAGGCGGTCGCACGCCGCTCGTCTGGCGCGACGGCAGCGCGTCCGGATATTCGCTGGCGCTCGAACGTCTGACCTATCGCGACGGCAATATCCCGGTGCTGAAGCTTTCGATCGTCGAAGACGCCGGCGGGCGCACGCTCGCATACGCGTGGGCAAATCCCGAAGCGACTCGTATCGGCATCAATCTCGGCTGGGTACAGGTCGGGCTCGCGCGCGACGACGTCGCGCCGCCTACCGATAAGAAATAAGCGGCGCCTTCGGTTGCCTTAAGAGCGAAAGAAATTTTCTCGCAGAGGCGCAAAGACGCAGAGAAAGCCAAGAGCAAAATCTTTTTGCTCTCTCCGCGCCTTTGCGCCTCTGCGAGCGAACCGCTTTTCTTATAGCGCTTCGAAGATTCCCGCCGCGCCCATTCCGGTGCCGATGCACATCGTCACCATGCCGTATTTCTGCTTGCGGCGGCGAAGGCCGTGCACGATCGTCGCCGTGCGCACCGCGCCGGTCGCGCCGAGCGGATGACCGAGCGCGATCGCGCCGCCGAGCGGGTTGACCTTGGCGGGATCGAGATCGAGATCCTTCATAACCGCGAGCGATTGCGCGGCGAATGCTTCGTTGAGCTCGATCCAGTCGATCTGCTCCTTGCGCATGCCGGTCGCCTTGAGCACACGCGGAATCGCTTCCTTCGGCCCGATGCCCATGATTTCCGGCGGCACGCCCGCGACGGCGAAGCCGACGAAGCGCGCGAGCGGCGTCCAGCCGTATTCCTTGAGTGCCTTTTCGCTGGCGAGCAGCACGGCGCCTGCGCCGTCGGAGGTCTGCGAGGAATTGCCGGCCGTGACGCTGCCGCCCATGCGGAACACGGGTTTCAGTTTTGCGAGCGCTTCGAGGCTGGTGTCCTTGCGCGGGCCTTCGTCGGTGTCGACGCGGCGCGCGTCGGTCGTGATCGAGCGCGATTCGAGATCCGGATAGTGATCGTCGAGCGCGAACGGCGCGATCTCGTCCTTGAATTCGCCGGCGGCGATCGCGGCGAGCGCGCGTTGATGGCTTTGCAGCGCGAAAGAATCCTGTTCTTCGCGGCTCACTTTCCAGCGCTCGGCGACTTTCTCGGCGGTGATGCCCATGCCATAAGCGATGGCGACATTGTCGTCGGCGAAGACCGCGGGATTCATCGCGATCTTGTGGCCCATCATCGGCACCATGCTCATCGACTCGGTGCCGCCGGCGAGCATCAGGTCGGCTTCGCCGAGGCGGATGCGATCGGCGGCAAGCGCGACGGCTTGCAGGCCCGACGAGCAGAAGCGGTTGATCGTCATTCCGGGCACGGTGTCCGGAAGCCCGGCGAGGAGGACGCCGATGCGTGCGACATTCATGCCTTGCTCGGCTTCGGGCATCGCGCAGCCAATGATCGCATCGCCGATGCGATGGGTGTCGATGCCTGGCGCGAGCTTGATCGCTTCGCGCAACACATGCGCGAGAAGATCGTCGGGACGCGTGTTGCGGAAGACGCCGCGCGGGGCTTTGCCGACCGGAGTGCGGACGGTGGAGACGATGTAGGCGTCTTGGATTTGCTGGCTCATGGCGTTTCTCGTTTTTCCTGTTCGTCATCCCGGCGGAAGCCGGGATCCATTTGTTCTTGTCGCAGACCGAAAGTCAAAATGGGTCCCGGTTTTCGCCGGGACGACGTCGACTTAATTTCGCAGCGGCTTGCCGGTCGAAAGCGTATGCGCGATGCGCTCTTGCGTCTTCGCCGTCTGCGCGAGTTCGACGAAATGCTTGCGTTCGAGATCGAGGAGCCACGGCTCGTCGACGAGCGAACCACGTTCGATGACGCCGCCGCACAAGGTGTCGGCGATGCGCGAGGCGATGTCGTAATCGTGTGGCGAGATGAAGCGGCCTTCGAGCATGTTGACCAGCATCATCTTGAGCGATGCCGCGCCGACGTCGCCGCCGGCGATGATGTCGCGCGCCGGCAGGGGCGGGCGCCAGCCCGATTCCGCGAGCGAAGCGGCGACCTGCTTGGCCACGTAAAGCAGTTCGAAGCTGTTGAAGACGATGACGTCGCTCTCGCGCAGAAGTCCCATCTGCTGGGCCTCGATCGCGCTGCCGGAGACTTTCGCCGTCGCGACGGTCTCGAACATTTTCTTCAGCGCCGGAAACGGATCGCCGTCGATAGCGGAGCGCGAAGCGCGCAATGCGATCTCTTTAAGTCCACCGCCGGCGGGCAGCAAGCCGACGCCGGCTTCGACGAGGCCGATGTAGCTTTCGAGCGCCGCGACCGTGCGCGCCGAGTGCATCTGGAATTCGCAGCCGCCGCCGAAGGCCATGCCGCGGATCGCGGCGACGACGGGCACGAGCGAATACTTCACGCGCATGCTCGTCGCCTGGAAGTTGGCGACCATCGCTTCGAACTCGGCAACCTTTCCGGCTTGCAGAAGCCCGAGCGCACCTTTGAGATCCGCGCCGGCCGAGAACGGCTCGCCGGTCTGCCAGATGACGACGGCCTTGAAATTCTTTTCGGATTCCTCGACGGCGCGCTGCAGGCCGTCGAGCACGGCGTCGTTGACCGTATTCATCTTGGTCTTGAACGAGACGATGCCGACGTCGTCGCCGAGGTGCCACAGGCGCACGCCGTCATTTTCCCAAGCGGTCGTGCCGGTATCGAACTTCTCGCCGATCAGCGCGTCGGGGAAGAGCTGTCGTTTGTAGACCGGGTGCGTCGAGCGCGGTTCGTCCTTGCCGCTCTTCGGCGCGAACGATCCTTTGGGGCCGTGCACGCCGTTGCGGCCGTCGCTGACCCACGCGGGCAGCGGTGCGTCGCTCATGGCTTTGCCGGCCTTGATGTCCTCGGCGATCCAGCCGGCGACATCGCGCCAGCCGGCGGCCTGCCAGGTCTCGAACGGGCCGAGCTTCCAGCCGTAGCCCCAGCGGATCGCGAAATCGACGTCGCGCGCGGTCTCGGCGATATCGGCGAGATGGAACGCGGCATAGTGGAAAAGGTCGCGGAACATTGCCCACAGGAACTGCGCCTGCGGGTCGGACGAGGCGCGGAGCTTGGCGAACTTCTCGGCCGGGTTCTTGATGGCGAGGATCGCCGCCGTCTCGGTGTCGGCGCCCTGATTGGAAGGGCGGTAATCGCGCTGCGCCGGATCGAGAACGAGAATGTCCTTGCCGACCTTGCGATAGATGCCGGCGCCGGTCTTCTGGCCGAGCGCACCTTTCTCGATCAATGCCTTCAGCCACGCCGGCGCATCGAAATAGCGATGCCAGGGATCGTTCGGCAGCGTGTCGGCCATCGTCTTGATGACATGCGCCATCGTGTCGAGGCCCACGACGTCGGCCGTGCGGTAGGTCGCGCTCTTTGGCCTTCCGATCGCGGGACCGGTCAGCGCGTCGACGACGTCGAAGCCGAGTCCAAACTTCTCGGTGTGGTGCATCGTCGCCAGGATCGAGAAGACGCCGATGCGATTGCCGATGAAGTTGGGCGTGTCCTTGGCGTAGACGACGCCTTTGCCGAGCGTCGTGGTCAGGAACGCTTCGAGGCCGGCGAGCACGTCGCGATCGGTTTCGCGATCGGGGATGAGCTCGACCAGATGCATGTAGCGCGGCGGGTTGAAGAAGTGGATGCCGCTGAAGCGTGGTCTCAGCGCAGTCGGCAGCGCTTCGGCCAGCGCATTGATCGAAAGTCCCGAGGTATTGCTGGCTACTACAGCATTATCATAGACATACGGAACAATCTTGCGATAGAGGTCGAGCTTCCAATCGAGCCGTTCGGCAATCGCCTCGATGATGAGGTCGCAACCGCGGAGCAGCTCGAGGTCTTCGTCGTAGTTGGCGGCGACGATGGCCGACGCGCGCGATTTCTCGGCCAGCGGGCTCGGCGAGAGCTTGGCGAGATTCTGGATCGCCTTCTGCACGATGCCGTTCTTGTCGCCGTCCTTGGCCGCAAGATCGAACAGGATCGTTTCGACATCGGCATTGACCAGATGCGCGGCGATCTGCGCGCCCATCACGCCGGCGCCGAGGACGGCGACCTTGCGGATGCGAAGAGGGATAGGGGTCATAAAGGCTCTTGAGTTGGGGAATTGCGGAGAAAGGTACGAAGACAACGGATGTCGCGAGGCGTATCAGGGCGCCCTCAAGCCGGCGGCGGCGAAGCGGATCAGATGTGTCGCGGTGCGCTCGCGATGGACTTCCTCGGAGACGCTGCCGCGCCGCTTCATCGGTCCGAAATCGGCCATCGAATGGGTCAGCGCGCCGGTGATGATGTCGAGGCGCCAGTACAGCTCTTCCTTGTCCAGAAGCGGCAAAAGACGGGCAAAAACGACCGCGAACTCGCGCAGCACGTGTCCGTAGTTGTCCGACAGGAACTTGCGCAGGCGCTCGTCGTGCTCGGCGAACGCGCGCGCCAGCACGCGCATGAACGCATGGCCGCCGGGCTGATCGAGCGAGAGCTCGAGAGCAGGACGCACGAAGGCCGCGAGCACGTCTTCGAGATCGAGCTCTGCCTTGGCCGTCGCTGCCGCGAGCGCCGCGAGTCTTCGCGCGTTGAGCTCGTCGAGCCGGCGGCGGAAGACTTCCTCGATGAGATTGTCCTTCGAGCCGAAGTGATAGTTGACGGCCGCGAGGTTGACGTTCGCCGCCGCCGTCACCTGCCTCAGCGATGCGCCTGCGAAACCGTGGCGCGCGAACAAGGTTTCGGCGGCGCCGAGGATGCGTTCGCGAGTGGAAAAGTGCGCAGCTGTCACGAATCGGTAAGAGGCCGGGCCGGAAGATAGGCGGGAGAAAGAGTCAAACGGTTGTTTGAATCCTAGGGGCGCATCGGCGCAAGGTCAATCCGAGATCGTAAAAAGGGTGCAATGACCGGTCGTTTTTAGCTAGAATCCGAAGCTGAATTGTGAGCTAAGCCTGCGGATTGCCGTGACTTTGGCGTTATAACAGCAGCGGGCTCCGATCCTTCCCACCGATCAACCAGGAGATAAGCAGCGATGGCGCTGGAGCGCACGCTTTCCATTATCAAACCCGATGCCGTCGCGAAGAACGTGATCGGCGAGATTTACAGCCGATTCGAGAAAGCGGGACTCAAGATCGTCGCTGCCAAAATGAAACATCTTTCGCGGCGCGAAGCCGAAGGTTTCTATGCCGTGCATCGCGAGCGTCCGTTCTTCGGTCCGCTCGTCGACTTCATGATTTCGGGACCGGTGATGATCCAGGCGCTCGAAGGCGACAACGCGATCGCCAAGCACCGCGATCTGATGGGCGCGACCGATCCGAAGAAAGCCGCGCCCGGAACGATCCGCGCGGATTTCGCGCAATCGATCGACGCCAACGCCGTGCACGGGTCGGATGCGCCGGAAACCGCCAAAGTGGAAATTGCATACTTTTTCTCCGATACCGAAGTTTGTCCGCGTTGAGGGCATGAAACGGTGACGACGGAAAAAATCAATCTGCTCGACTACGACCGCGAAGGGCTGCGCGAGGTATTTGCGCAGCTCGGCGAAAAGCCGTATCGCGCCGAGCAGGTGATGAAGTGGATCTACCACCGTCACGTCACCGACTTCGCGGAGATGACCGACGTCGGCAAGGCCTTGCGCGAAAAGCTCGAAAACAAGGCCGAAATCGTTCCTCCGAAGACTTTGTTCGAGAAACAGGCTTCGGACGGAACGTACAAGTGGCTGCTCGGCATGGACGGCAGCAACGCGATCGAAGCCGTGTTCATTCCGGAAACCAGCCGCGGCACGCTGTGCGTTTCATCGCAAGTCGGCTGCGGATTGAACTGCCAGTTCTGCTCGACCGGAACGCAAGGTTTCAACCGCAATCTCTCGGCCGGCGAAATCATCGGCCAGGTGTTCGTCGCGGCCAAGCACTTGGGCAACGTTCCGCATCAGCAGCGCAAGCTCACCAACGTCGTGATGATGGGCATGGGCGAGCCGCTGCTGAATTTCGAAAACGTCGTGCGCGCGATGAGCGTGATGCGCGATGATCTCGGCTTCGGTCTTGCGAACAAGCGCGTCACGCTGTCGACCGCCGGTCTCGTGCCGATGATCGACAAGTTGTCCGAAGCGAGTGACGTTTCGCTCGCGGTATCGCTGCACGCGCCGAACGATGAGCTTCGCACCGAGCTGGTTCCGCTCAACAAGAAATATCCGATCGACGAATTGCTCGCCGCGTGCGCGCGTTACGCGCAGCGCCGTCCGCGCACGACGATCACGTTCGAGTACACGATGCTCGACGGCGTCAACGACAAACCCGAGCACGCGCGCCAGCTGATCAAGCTGATGCGCCGCCTGCCGGCCAAGGTCAACCTGATTCCGTTCAACCCGTTCCACGGCACGCGCTTCAAACGCTCCAGCGAAACGGTGATCCGCGCGTTCCAGAAGATTCTGCTCGACGCCGACGTGCTGACGATGGTGCGCCGCACGCGCGGCGAGGACATCGACGCCGCCTGCGGCCAGCTCAAGGGCCAGGTCGACGACCGCACGCGTCGCCAGGCCGAGTTCCGCCGCAAGATCGAAGAGGGCGTCGCCCATGCGGCATGACGCGCTCCTGCGCTTCGCCGCGGTGGCGCTGTCTCTGGCGCTCGCCGCCTGCGGCGCGGCTCCGGGCCCGAACATCAAGAAGGAAAGCAAGGAAAGCGAACGCGCCGAGGCCGCGCGCGTCCATACCGAGCTTGGTCAGAAGTACATGCAGCAGGGCAAGCTCGAGTTCGCGCTCGAGAAGCTCAACAAGGCACTGACGTTCGATCCGGACTACGTCAACGCGCATACGGTGATCGCGCTCCTCTACGAGCGCATCGGCGATCAGAAGCAGGCCGAAGAGCACTACCGGCGCGCCGCGCAGTTGAAGCCCAAGGGCGGCAACGAGTTGAACAACTACGGCACGTTCCTGTGCAAGACCGGCCGCTACGACGAGGCGGCGGGCTATTTCGAGCGCGCCATCACCGATCCGTTCTACGACACGCCCGAAGTCGCGATGACCAACGGCGGGACGTGCCTCCTCAAGGCCGGCAAGCGCGACGAAGCCGAGCGGCTCCTGCGCCGGGCGCTCGATCGCGCCCCCAACAACGGCGAGGCGCTGTTCCAGCTCGCCTCGGTTTTGTACGAGAAAGGCGACTATTTCAAGGCGCGCGCGTTCATGCAGCGCTTCGAGGCGGTCGGTCAGGCCAGGCCCGAGTCGCTGATGCTGGGCCGCAACATTGAGCTCCGGCTCGGCAACGGCGGGGCGGCCAGCGACTATACGCGCCGACTTCTCCAATCGTTTCCTGAGTCACAACAAGCACGTGCGTTGAACGCGCAGAATCAGTCATGAATAGCGGCGGCGAGAAAGAAAACCTAGAACAAGCCGTCCCAGGGGCGAGCCCGGCATCCCGTGAGCAGGAGGCCGGCTCTTCGATCGAACAAGACACCGCGCAGTTCTCGCTGCCGCTGTCAACCGGAAGCCACGCCATGATGAGAGCCGAAGAGCTTGATCACGAGGGGACGTCGTCCGACGAAGTCCTGGCCGAGACCCTCGAAGTGACCCGAGACGAAGCGACACAGACCGCTTCCGACGAGATCGCGCCCCGTCCCATCATGGGCGCGCGCCTGCGTGCCGCCCGGGAAGGCCTGGGCCTGAGTCGCGCTGAAGCTGCGACGAAGCTGAGGCTTCCGCTGCGTCTCATCGCGCGGCTCGAGGACGACGATTACGAAGGCATGGATCAGGGCGTTTATCTGCGCGGCTATCTTTCGAGCTATGCGCGCCTGGTCGGCGTCTCGATCGAGGAAGCCGAGCACGTCGCCGCCGTGCACACGCGCACGGCGCCGCTGGTCGCGACCGGCACGGTCTCGCGCTCGCGCTATCTCTTCGATCGCTACTCGGTCAGCGCGACCTACGTGATCCTGACCGGTCTCATCGTGCTGCCGGCCGTCTGGCTCGCAACGCACGGCGGTCTCGAACAGAACCTCGCGCGCACGACGCCGCTCGAC
>Ga0068862_100000706_pt1 | contig 34105 bp, 27 predicted proteins | sample KBSSwiS52_FD_66598 | JGI IMG/M metagenome (GOLD analysis project Ga0068862, IMG submission 66598) | Switchgrass rhizosphere microbial communities from Kellogg Biological Station, Michigan, USA - KBS Switchgrass S5-2 | ecosystem: Host-associated > Plants > Roots > Rhizosphere > Soil ... | reverse complement strand
AGGCTGAGAGCCATGAGGTAGTAGGCGGCCTCGTCGGCCTTGAGATGGGTCGGCAGCCCGGGTTTCCCGAGGGCGAGCGGGAAGAGCAGCAGGAACAGCGAGACCGAGACGAGGGCCAGCCGGACAGAGGAGGTCACGGAGCGGGAGTGTACCTCACCCCCTGTCCCCCTCTCCCATCTCCCTCCCAACCCCCGCCGGGAGAGGGGGGACGCGATTGAGGCTGTCTTGCCTTGCGGTTGGGCAGGATGATTTCAGCTACGTTCCCCCTCTCCCGGGGTGGTCAGGGTGGGAGATGGGAGAGGGAGACAGGGGGTGAGGTCCTGCCTGTGATAGATTTCCACCTCTCGAAACCACCCGAGGATTCCCGAGATGAACACCCTCTACTTCGATTCCCAGTACGACGACGACCGGCGCCGACAGGCCCTCTATCAGGGGCAGGTCTTCGTCTTCTCGCCCCGGCCCAGCACCCTGGCCCTGACCGAGTGGGCCCGCGAGCTGATCCAGGAGGCCTTCCATCCCATCGATCCGGTCCACGCCCAGGACAGCCTGCCGGTGGAGCGCTTCGTCGAGATCGTGGCTCCCCTGAAGCCGCGGTTCATCCATCACCCGAAGACCCTGGAGCTGCTCCTGAAGCTCCTGGCGGACTTCGGGGTGGACATGGACAAGCTCTACTTTGATGTTCCCCGCATGAGGGTCGCGACGAGCGGCGGCTACCTGAACGCCGGCGTGGCCTACGTCCTTCACCCGCACCGGGACATCTGGTACTCGTCCCCGATGTGCCAGCTCAACTGGTGGCTGCCGGTGTTCGAGTTCGAGTCCGAGAGCTCATTCGCGTTCCACCCGCGCTGGTGGAGCGAGCCGGTGCGGAACAGCTCCGGCGAGTACAACCACTACGAGTGGAACCGGGTGGGCCGCGCGCAGTCTGCGTCCCACGTGAAGGCGGACACGCGCAAGCAGCCCCGGCCGCTGGACGAGATCGACCTGGAGCCGCAGTTCCGGGTGGTCTGCCCGCCGGGAGGGCTGATCCTCTTTTCGGGCGCGCATCTGCATTCGACCGTGCCGAACACCTCGGGCCGCATGCGCTTCAGCATCGACTTCCGCACCGCGCACCTGGACGAGCTGGCGACCCGGGGCGGTGCGCCGAACCTCGACCGCGAGTGCACCGGTACGACCCTCTTCGAGCTGCGGCGCGCCTCGGACCTGACGCCCGTGCCCGAGGAGATCATCCGGCTCTACGATCCGAACCCGCCGGAGGACCGGGAAGGGCTGGTCTTCAAGCCGCCCGCGGACGTGCTTGCTTCCAAGTGAAACGGTTCTCCCTTACGAAAGCTCGCTGAGCGCGGGGGTCCTCCCCCGCGCCAGGGAGCTGGTCAAGGGGCTGCTCTCCGCGAGCGCGCTCCCCCTCGGCACCATCATCCGGGTCGCCACCCGCGAGCGGGCGCTCGCCCTCACCTTCGACGACGGTCCCCACCCCGAGGACACCCCGCCGCTCCTCGAGCTGCTGGAGCGCCACGGCGCGAAAGCGACCTTCTTCATGGTGGGGAAGAGCGCCCGCCGCTGGCCCGAGCTGGTGAAAAGGGTTGCGGACGGCGGCCACGCCATCGGCAACCACACCTGGGACCATCCATCCATGCCGCTCCTGACCGGCTCCTACCGCCGCAAGCAGATCGAGTGGTGCGCCGAGGCCCTCGCCCCCTACGGAACGCGCTTCTTCCGTCCTCCCTACGGCGAGCAGAGCCTCGGCTCGTGCCTGGACGCCGTCCGCGCGGGTCATGACGTGGTCTGCTGGGATGTGATCGCCGAGGACTGGCGGGACGACCCGCCCGAGGCATTGGTCCAGAGGGTCTATCGCCGGCTGCGGCGGGGGAGCATCGTCCTCTTCCACGACACGCTCTATACGACCGTGGAGGAGGATTGGAAGGACCGCGCTCCCATGCGGGCCGCGGTGGAGCAGCTCCTGGTGGACCTCAAGGATTATCGTTTTGTGACCGTGCCCGAGCTGCTCAAGCTGGGCCGCCCGTTCCGCTGGCACTGGTACCAGCCGGCGCGGCTGGAGTGGTTGAAGCAGGTAAAGTAGGTGTGTTTACTCCAGATAGAGCTGGATGGCTTCCCTGATATTCTGGAGAGCCTCCTCGCGCGTACGCCCCTGTGACCAGCAGCCATTGAGAAAGGGACAGTGGGCGACGATGAAGCCGTCTTCGCCCGGTTCGAGGACCACTTTCAGTTCCATGGCAGCACTATTCTAGCTCAGGTTTCGGAAACCGGCCGGGCCGCGAGCACCTCCTGCGGCCGGGGATCGGTCCTGAGCCCCTCCCGCAGCCCCTGGATCTTCGCGACCGCCGCGGCCTGGTTGCCCTTCCGCAGCTCGCGGAAGTACGCCACCGCGAAAGCGGCGAAGGAGAAGCCGAGAAAGCTGAGCCAGTTCCACGGCCGGCCGTAGCGCCGGACATACAAGGTGCTGCTCCGGCCGAACTGGAAGTTCCGCCCCGGACTGTAGCCGCCGGTGGTGTAGGCCACCATGTGGTAGAGCGCGGCCCGGTGCGCGTAGACGCAGCGGAAGCCCTTGCGCTTGGCCCGGGTGCAGAAGTCCGCATCGTCCACGCAGATGAAGAAGAGGGGGTCCCAGGCGCCGGCGGCCTCGGCGGCTTCGCGCTTGATCAGGATGGCGCAGCCGTTGATGTAGTCCACCTCGGCGTCCTGGTCGTACTGCCCCTTGTCGATCTCGCCGTAGCCGCGCTCGTGGGTGATCGACTCGCGGAAGCGGAGCTTGCCGCCCGCGGACCAGAGGCGCTGCCGGTCCCCGTGGAAGTAGCACTTCGGGCCCACCACGCCGATCCGGGGATCGCTCTCGGCCACCTCGACCAGCCGGTCGAGCAGGTCCGGCTCGACCTCGATGTCGTTGTTGAGGAGCAGCACGTAGTCGTACCCGTTCTCGAACGCCCAGCGGAACCCGGCGGCATAGCCGGACGAGCTGCCGCGGTTGACCTCCACCCGGAGCTGCTTCAGATCGGGATAGGCCTGAGCCAGGGCCTCGGGGGACCCGTCGGTGGACGCGTTGTCCAGCACGATCAGGTCGAAGGCAGGGTAGGTCATCTTCCGCAGGCTCTCGACCGCCTGGATCGTGACCTCCTTGCCGTTGTAGTTGACCACGATGGCCGCGACTCTCCGCATGGCCGGCATTCAACCACACGGGGTATGATCAAGCCAGCCATGAAACACGCGCTGCGGTTCGCTTGGCGGTGAGTAACGATTCCGTCCCCTCGACGCCTGGAAGATCAGGAGGTCTTGTCATGCGCACGCTCCTGGTTCTGTCCCTTGGCATTGCCCTGGCGACGGCCGCGGCGGCGGTCCCCCTGGACGTGGTTACCGTGGGGGCTCCGGCCATCAACTGCAAGTTCGACACGGACTGCACGATCACCGTCGACGACACGGCCGCCCATTTCACCCTGGCGGGCACGGCGGGCGATGCGTTCCTGCAATCGCGGACCTTCCCGCCCGGCGAGGCCGGGACGGCGGCGGCGGGGCTGCAGGCCTATGAGTATAGGGTCGACCTGACGCAGCTCGCGGGCCTGCTGGCGCTGCCCTGCGTCTCCCAGCTCAGCCTCGATTTCGGACCCGTGGCCGCGGCGGATTACGACGGCAACGGCAACACCGACCAGGTCTACGTGGTCACCTCCGGCGGCCTGGGCACCATCGGGCTGGCGTCGGCGGAGCAGACGGGCGACCGGATCACCTTCACCTTCTCTTCGCCGGTCTGCTCCGGCTCCGCGCCGGGCAACGGCGACACCTCGTTCTTCTTCGGCCTGGCTTCGACCCAGCCCCCGCGGCATGTGACCGCCGAGGCCGTTCCGACCCTCGGCAGCGGTCCGCTTTCCCTGGACGCCAGGGCTCCCCAGCTCGCGGGCGGCGGCTCCGGCCTCGGCCTGGTGCCCGCGGGCGTCTTCAAGCCGGGCACAGTCGCCATCCTGCACGTCACCGGCGCCCGCCCCGGCGCCCGGATCGAGCTCTACTCCGGCACCGGCGGCGGGAAGACCCCGGTCGCCTCCTGCCGGCGCCTCGCGCTGGACATCGGCAGGGCGGCTCTCGCGTTCCGCGCCACGGCCGATGCCCAGGGCAATGCCGTGGTCAAGGTCGCGGTTCCGGTCCGCCTGCGAGGCAGGAGCTTCCGGCTGCAGGCCGTGGACCTCACCGCGTGCCGCACCAGCAAGGCGATCACGGCGAAACCATAGACCTCACCCCCTTTCCTCCTCTCCCGGGGTCGGGTGGGTTGGGAGCAGGCCGGCCGAAGGCCGGTGAGGGGCAGGCGGTGAGGTCTCCGGCCGCCGCGCTCCGAGCGCGTGGATCTTCTGATGCAGGTAGGTCCTCTGGACATCCAGCAGCCGGGCCGCGGCGCTCACGTTCCAGCGGGTGTGCTGGAGCACGGACTCGATGTACTCCCGCTCGCAGCGCGCCTTGAACTCCCGCAGGGGGAGGATGGGGAAGGCCGCGGGCAGGAGCAGGAGGCCGGACTCGGGCGGACGGGTCGGCTCGAAGAAGCCCGAGGGGAGCTGGTCCGGCGTCACCGGATCCGCTCCGAAGACCACCAGGCGTTCGCAGAGGTTCCGCAGCTCGCGCACGTTGCCCGGCCAGGGGTAGCGCTCCAGGTAGGGATGGACCTCGGGATCCACGCGCCGCGGACGCGCCCGGTGCTGTCGGGAAAACCTTTCCAAAAAGTGATGGAAGAGCAGGCGCAGGTCGTCTTTCCGTTCCCGCAGCGGCGGCACGAAGAGCGGCAGGTGGGCGAGGCGGAAATAGAGGTCCTCGCGGAAGCGGCCGGCGCGCACCGACTCCTCCAGGTCGCGATGCGTGGCCGCGATCACCCGCACGTCCACCTGGCGGTCTCTGGTTTCGCCGATCCGCCGCACGCGGCCGTCCTCCAGCACCCGCAGCAGGCGCGACTGGAGCGCCGGCTCCATGTCGCCGATCTCGTCGAGGAAGAGCGTGCCGCCGTCCGCCTCCTCGAACAGGCCGGGCTTGGCGGTCTTGGCATCGGTGAAGGCGCCGCGCGCGTGGCCGAAGAGCTCGTCCTCGATCAGGTCGGGCGGGATCGCGGCGCAGTTGATCTTGATGAACGGTCGATGGCTGCGCCGGCTCTGCCGGTGGAGCGCGGCGGCCACGAGCTCCTTGCCCGTGCCGCTCTCGCCGAGGATCAGGATGCGGCCGTCCGTGGGCGCGGCCTGGGCGATGCGCTGGCGCAGCTCCTCGACCGCGGGCGAGCTGCCCAGGATCTCGGGCTCGCCACCGAGGTCGGCTTTGAGCGATGCGACCTCGCGCCGCAGCGCCTCGCGCTCCAGCGCGTTTCGGATCGATTGCAGCAGCCGCTCGCGGGTGAACGGCTTCTCGATGAAGTCGTGCACGCCGAGCCGCAGCGCTTCGACGGTCTCGCTGATCGAGGCCTCGCCCGAGATGATGATCGTGGGCGGGAGCCGGCCGATCCCGGCGAGCCGCCCCACCAGCTCGACGCCGCTCATCTTGCGGAGGCGCACGTCGAGGAGCAGCAGGTCGGGGAGAGGGGAGCGGGCCGGCTCCAGCATGGCGAGCGCCTCCTCGGCCGAGGTGACCGAAGTGGGGGCGAAGCCCTCCTCGCGGAGCTGGAGCAGCAGGCTGGCGCGGATCTTCTCGTCGTCCTCGACGATCAGGAGCTGGGTCATGATCCTCCCTTTTGCAAGGTTATCCGGAATGTGGCCCCCGGCTCCGACGTCTCCACCAGCTCCAGGTCGCCGCCATGATCGAGCAGGATCTTCTTCGAGATCGCGAGACCGAGGCCCATGCCCTCGCCGACCTTGCGCGTGGTGACGTAGGGCTCGAAGACCCGGCCGCGAACCTCTTCCGGAAATCCCGGTCCGTCGTCGGCCACGTCGAGGAAGATCCCGTTACCGTTTTCGGACAAGCGGAAGGTGACAGTTCGCGCCCGGGCGTGCGCGCTGTTGTCGCAGAGGTTCACGAGCGTCTGCCGGAGCAGCTCGCGGTCGACGGCCGCGGGGAAGCTCCCCGGCGCCGAGACGCGCAGCGCGAGCGACGGCCAGGCGAGGTCGAAAGCCGCGGCGAACTCGGAGACCACGGCGCCGAGGTCGTGGACCTCCAGCCGCGGCCGGGGCAGGCGCGCGAACGAGGTGAGCTCGCGCGTGAAGCGGCCCAGGCGGTCCAGCTCCTCGCCGAGGCTCTCGACCGCCTGCCTGCCTTCGCCGTCCACCATGCCGCGCAGGCGCGTCAGCTCCAGGCGCGCGGCGGTGAGCGGCGTCTTCATCTCGTGCGCATGGCGGCGCGAGGTCTCCTGCCACAAGGAAAGGTTTTGCAGCGCGGCCAGGCGCCGGCGGTCGCGCGCCATGACGCGGGAGGTCTCCTCGATCATCGCGGCGATCCGTCCGATCGTGTCCTTGCCGCGGTCGCCGATGTCCACGTTTTCGCGGCCGTCGGAGAGCTGCACCAGGGCCTCGCGCAGCCTTTCGATCCGCCGCTCGCGCCGGCCCTGGCGCACGAGATGGAGCCCGCCCGCCGCCGCCAGGACGCCGCCCACCACGGCGAGGAGGATCGTCTCGTAGCGCCGCAGGATCTCCTTGCGGTTGTGCTCCAGGATGCGCAGACGGTTGAGCAGCGCCTGGTCCTCCTCGAAGCGGCGGCGGTACTCGGTTTCCTTTTCTGGATCGAGGCGGGCGAGATGCCGGCGATCCTCCTGCGATCCCTCCAGGGCGGAGATCACCTCGGGCTGCAGCCCCATGCGGAACCACGCCGAGGAGAGCTGGCGCTCGAAGAGGAAGAGCACGGCAGCGGCGGCGAGCACCATCCCTCCGAGGACCGCGGCGGAGGAGCGCCAGGTCAACGCTTCCCTCCCGGTCTGGGAGGCACAGGCACCGAGAGCTTCCACTCGTACTCCCGCAGCGCCGGCCGGCCGATGGACGTGGCAAGCAGGAGATTGAACAGATCGCCCGAGGGCTCCTCCAGGACGCCGGACACGGCGCCGGCGCTGTCGGACGGCGGCTGTTCCGGCGGCAGGGCGAGGCTGCGGCTGAACCAGCGCTGGGCGTCGAGCTGCTCGGACTGGGAGAACGGGATCACCCGCAGCCGCACCTCGGCCGGACCGGCCGGCGTGCGGGCGGGGAGGACCTCCAGCCGCAGGTCGCGCCACCAGGTCTCGAGCTGCTCGAAGGACGGGAAGCGGGCGCGCTGGGTCCGCCCCAGGGTGTCGGCGCGGGTGACGAGCCAGATCTCGTCCCACAGCTCGTAGCGGATGTCGATCCGGGCTCCGCCCCGCGCCTTGCCTCCGCCCGTCAGGCGGATCTCGAAGGCGAGGGTGGTGGTGAGCCCGGTCTCCAGATGGCGGCGCACGTCGCCGCTGCGCAGCAGGGGAGGGAGCCGGGTGAGGGCCACGCCCTCCGTGCTCCGCTCCAGCGCCGGCCCGGCCGCGGCGAGCGGAGCGGCGAGGAGCAGGCCCGCGAGGAGGGAGAGGGCCGCGCGCCTCATCGCAGCACCTCTCCGAGGTCCAGGTAGGTGAAGGCCAGGCGCACGCGCCCCCACTGGCTGCGGTAGGTGAGGGTCGTGGTGAGCTCCAGCCGCTCGAGCGGGTTGTCCCGCAGCCCGAGGCTCGGCGAGGTGCTCTCGATGCCGTAGGTGACGGCGGTGTCGAGATAGAGATCGCCCAGGTTGCCGGGCTCGCGCAGCGACCAGAGGCGCAGCAGGTGTCCGGCCCGGATCGAGAGGCCATGGAGGTCCAGGTCGGTCTTCGGCAGGAGGCGGTCGTCGATCGTGAGGCCGGTCAATTGCGAGCGTCCGGCCGAGACCTGCCCGCCCGCGGACACGGACTGCCGCGGCGTCACGGACCAGTGGCGCGTGGCCGAGGCGGAGGCGACGAGCTGCTCGCCCTCGAATCGGGGGAGATCCACCTCGCGATCGAACACGAACCAGCCCTCCGGGCCGCGGACGTAGCGCCGGGCGCGCAGGTCGCCGGCCTGATAGGAGTCGTGCTCCAGGCCGGCCGAGACGACCGTGCCGCGGCTCGGGAGGATGGGATCGTCGGTGGTGTCCTGCACCCAGCGCGCCTCCAGGTGGCGCGAATCCTGGTCGCCGTCGAAGACCGCGTCCTCGACCTGGCCCCGGAAGGGCTCGAGCACCTGCCGGCGGTTGCGCGCCCGGCCGCTGCGCTCGGTCCAGCCGACCTGCAGGGAGCGGTGCGGGGCCAGGGGGACGGCGAGGCTGAGCGAGGCCTGCTCGTCGTCCAGCCAGTCCCACGAGGTGAGCTGGGGGTCGATGCCGAAGGGCAGCACCTGGGTGGAGCAGCAGTCGTTCCGCGCGAAGGAGAGGTCGGCGACGATCCCCCGGCCGAGGAGGTTGTACTGGGTGTAGCCGAGCCGGTAGCCGTTCGCCTCGCTGGCGAGGTCGTTCTGAAAGCCGAAGCTGCCGTAGAGGACGCCGGAGCGCCCCGGGAACACCCGGCCGCCGATCAGGCCGGAGTGGCTCCAGCTCGTCGTGTCGTCATCGCCGAAGCTGCCGAAGCTGCCGAGCGTGTAGAGCTGGTCGAACCGGGCGAAGTGGACGGTGCGGTCGAAGAAGAACCAGCGCGCCGTGTTCGCCTGGATGACCAGCTCGTAGGCGCCGCGCTCGCTCCCCTTGCGCAGGGAGAAGGTGGCGTCGAGCACGAACGGCAGGCGGTGGACGCGCGCGACCGCCCGGCGCAGGTCGTCCTCGGTGTAGGTGCCGCCCTCCTTGAGCAGCGTCTCGGACTCGATGATGCCCGCGGCCTTCGTGCGGGACGTCTCGACCGTGATGGTTTCGATCAGAAAGCTGGCAGGCTCCACGGCAGCCGGCTCCTGGGCCTGGACCGGGACGGCAAAGGCGAGCAGGAGCAGGAAGCGAAGGAATCGAATCACGTCGGTCTCCACGTCCGCCCCGGGCCGCATTGCCCGCGGCGGTCGCGCGCCTTCCAGGGCAATCCGGGTGCCGCGCCTCCGCCGGCCGCGGAAGATGGCGCAAGCTGCGGAAAACAGGAGCTTTCCGTCCGCGCAAAGCCACCTGCTCCGCCACGTTGAGCGTATGGAGAAGCATACACCCTGTCTGCCGGGAAGGACTCCTACCAGGAGAAGGTCAGGTGGCCGAGGGCCCGGCGGCCCAGGAAGTCGCCGCCGAAGATCTCGATGTGCTCCTCGTCCAGGAGGTTGGCGACGCTGAGCCCCACGCTCCAGCGGTCGCTCACCTGGAAGTTGGCGCTCCAGTCCACCACCTGGTACGAGGGCACCCGGCCCTGGAAGATGCCGCCCCGCCAGAAGAAGCCGTCGGCCCAGCGCAGGCCCAGGGCGCTGTCGAAGCGCTCCCCGACGTAGGAGAGGGAGAGGTGGACCCGGTCGTCCGCCGCGTTGGGGAGGATCGGGTTCTCCGCCGCCTCCTCCCGCACCTCGAAGTCCAGGTGCGACCAGGACAGGCCGGCCGACCAGCCGCGGGCCGGCGACCACTGGAGGGCCACGTCCATCCCCTGCGTGTCCACCCTCCCGACGTTGACGAAGGAGAGGGTGGCGAAGATGGGCGAGCCGTCGAGGTCGTTCGAGAGCAGCGCGAACAGCTCCGGCGGCAGCACGCTGGCGAGCGTCGAGATCACCAGGGCCGCCACCTGGGGCGGCAGGGTCCGGGGCGCCTGGTAGGGACCGAAGTCCGGGTTCAGGCGGCCCAGGCTCGTGCCGAGCTGCGGGAGCAGGGTGCTCACGAAGCCTTCGACCTCGCTGCGGTAGACGTCCACGGTGAGGAACAGGTTGCGCCCGGCGACCGCGCTGTAGCCCAGCTCGTAGCTGCGGACCTCCTCGACGTCGAGGTCGTCGTTTCCCAGGGCGAGGAAGGGGACGTTGCCGAGGCCGAGGGAGGTCCCGCCGAGGGCCGGGGCCAGGGCCTGCTCCAGCGCCGAGAGGTCCAGCGGCCGGGCCACCTGGATGCGGGTGAAGAGCTCGCCGAAGTTCGGGCTCTGGAAGGCCTCGTTGTAGGACAGGCGCAGCGTGTGGCCGGGGCGGACGGCCCAGACCAGGGCCGCCTTGGGCGAGAAGTGGCCCTCGCGCAGGCTGCTCTTGTCCCAGCGCAGGGCGGCCACCGCCTTGAGCCGGTCGCCGAGGTCGGAGTCGACCTGGCCGAAGAGGCCCTGGCGCCGCTCACGCTCCGGCCGGTGCATCAGGGTCTGTACCCCCCGCGGATCGGCCGAGTCGACGTCGATCTCGGTGAAGGAGGCGCCGCCCACCAGCCGTCCCTTTCCCTGCCAGAGCCCGGCGTTGCCCTGGAGCTCGGCATTGGCCCGGTAGGAGTCGAGGTACAGGTCGCCGCCGGTGCCCAGGCTCACCAGGCCGTCGGCGTCGCGGTCGCTCCGCGCGGCTAGAAGATTCCAGTGCCGGGTGTTCAGGTTCATCCGCACCCAGGGCCGGCGGACGTCGGTCGCCTGGACGCGGCCGATGTTGGTGAGGAAGGTGCTGCCCTGGGACGAGGCCGTCCCGCCCTCCAGGGTGAGCAGGGCCGAGTCCTGGCCGAGCTCCTTGTCGAGGCGCAGGCCGCCGAAGCTCACGTCGATCGTATCCCGCGGCAGGGGGATGGCTTCGAGCGGCAGCCCCTCGTACTCGGCCCCGCCCACCCGCGAGCGGGCGAAGTCCTCGCTCTCCTGGATCCCGCCCACGAGCTTGGCGTACCAGCCGCCGCCCAGGGGGCGGCTGTAGCGCGCGTCGAGCCTGCGGGTGGACAGCTCGCCGAACGTGAGCTGCGCGGTCCCCCCTTCGCCTTCCCGGGACGAGCGGGTGACCAGGTTGAGGACCCCGTTGAACGCGTCGCTGCCGTAGAGCGCCGAGGCCGGTCCCCGCACGAGCTCGACGCTCTCCACGTCGTAGAGCGGGAAGGAGAAGGCGGACCACTCCTGGCTGCCGAGGAACGGGAGCGACGGGTCGCGGCCGTCGATCAGGACGAGGACCCGGCGGTTGAGCGAGGTGTTGAAGCCCCGCAGGTTGAAGTTGAAGTCGTAGAGCCCGCTCTGGGTGAGCTCCACGCCCGGGGCGAGCTCGAGGAGCTTGGGCACCTGGCCGTGGGAGGACTGCCGCGCGGCCTCTTCGCCGGTGACCACGGTCACGGCCGCGGGCGCCTCCACGATCCGCTCCCGGCGCCGCGACGCCGAGGTCACGGTGATCGATTCGGCCACGTTGAGCAGCCATTCGACCGGTCTGTCCACGCGCGCCGTCTCTCCCTCGCGGACCTCGACGCCCGCCTGTGCAACCGTCTCCGCCCCCAGGGAGAAGGTCAGCTCATACGTCCCTGCCGGGATTTCCAGGGAGAAGCTCCCCTCCTCGTCGGTCAGCGCCTCCGCCGCTCCGGCCGAGACCCGCACGCCGGGCAGCCCCTCGCCTCCGGGGCCCGTCACCTGCCCCTGGATGCGGCCCGAGGCCTCGGCGGCCGCGCACAGCGAGGAGACGACGAGCAGCAGGGACAGGGCTCGCGGAACCATGGCAGCCTCCTTGAAACGATTTCTGACGGAAAGGATCGATTCGATGATAAGCCTTTTCCTTGACGAAGCCCGGTGCCGCCGGTAGAGTCGGTCAAATTGAACAAACCGATCCACATCCTCGGAGCGGGCCTCTCGGGGCTGTCCGCGGCGATCGTGCTGGCCCGGTCCGGCTGCGAGGTGCACGTCCACGAGATCCGTGCGGACAGCGGAGCGCGCTTCGACGGCGACTTCCAGGGCATCGAGAACTGGACCCGTCCCGTGGATTTCCTCACTGAAATGAAACAGTGGGGGATCGATCCCGGAAATTTCATGGCCACGCCGTTCCGGGAGATCGATCTCGTCGCTCCCGACGGCCGGATCTCCGTCGCGCGCACGCCGGCAACGGCCTTCTGGCTCGTGGAGCGGGGGACCGGGGAGCGGACCATCGATCAGGGGCTGAAGCGCCAGGCCCTGGCCGCGGGCGTCCGGCTCCACTACCGTTCGACCCGGCCGCGGGAGCAGTGCGACGTGGTCGCGACCGGCCCGCGCGGCGTGACCGGCATCGTCCGCGGCGAGCTGTTCCGGACGTCTCATCCCGACCGCGTGGTCGTGCAGCTCGACGACCGGCTGGCCCCGGGGGCCTACACCTACATGATCGTGACCGGCGGCGTGGGCCTCATCGCCACGGTGCTCCTGCGCCGGCAGCGCGACGCCGACCGCTTCCTCGACGAGAGCCTGGCCTGGTACCACGCGCACTACCCGCGGCTCGACCGCGACCCCATCCGCCGCCTGGGCGGCGTGGGCTGCTTTGCCCTGGGCTCGCGCTACCGGGTGGGGGAGCGGCTGTACGTGGGCGAGGCCGCGGGCCTCCAGGACTGCCTGTGGGGGTTCGGCATCCGCTACGCCGTCACCTCCGGCGTGCTCGCCGCCCGGGCGCTCCTCGGCGGCGAGGACTACGAGGGCGAGCTGCGGCGCCGGCTCCGCCCTTTCCAGGCGGCGTCGCTGGCCAACCGGTGGCTGCTGGGCCGGCTGGGAGCCCGCGGCCTGTCCGGGCTCGCCCGGGTCTGGATGTGGGACCAGGAGCGGCGGGGGGACGGGCTGCCGTTCCTCTCCCGGCTCTACCGCCCGTCCTGGCTGCACTGGCTCCTGTTCAAGACCGTGGCCGGGCGGGGGCTCGACCGGATCCCCGGACCCGACGACGGCACCGGCGCCCGCTACCTGCCCATGCTCCCGCCCGAGCGCCGCGACGATTGGCCGCTCTCCGAGGCCGGCAGGGCCGTGAGCGCCGCCCGCAGACAACCCGCCGGGAAAACCGGCCATCCCCAGGAGGAGACATGGCAGACCTCGACCTGACCCAGACCGCCGACTCGCTCGCCGGCATCCAGATCGCCGTCGATGCCGGGCAGCGCTTCCACGTCACGCCCGCGGGCCTCCCGGTCTGTACGGTGGAGCTGGACCCGAGCCTGCGCATGGCCAACGCGGCCGGCTGCGAACAGCCTTTTTCCGCGAAGGTCGCCGTGCCCTGTCTCCTGTCCGCCGCCGACCTCGCGCCGAACATCAACCCCGTGCTCTGGGGGAGCTTCTGCTCGATCCAGACCCTCGACCAGCAGCAGACCGGCCCCTGCAGCACCGGGCAGGCCGGCTGGTCCGGCACGATCCAGGAGATCCTCAATTACAAGATCCTGGGCCAGACGGTGAAATACGTCAACGTGCTGAACATGGACTTCTGCTACGGCACGGGCGGAGGCCAGGTCGTGTTCTGCCTGAACAAGGCCCTCGAAGGCGGCCTCACCCTGGACTCGGGGTTCCTCAGCGCGACGCCCGGCAGCCTGTTCGGCTCCTGGCTCACCTGCGAGAAGCAGATCAACTACGCGCCGACCTCCCCCTGGTGCAACTGGCCGCACCCGGTGCTCTCCTCGCTGCTCTATGTCTTCCTCGTCAAGGTCCTGACCGAGTACTCGCTGCGCGTGTCGGCCAAGGCGAGCCCGTCGCCGGCGGCCTCGGACTGGTACGCCGCGCAGCTCCGGCAGCTGGGCTACGATCCCGGGACCCGGACGTTCGCGGACCCGTTCCCGATTCCCCAGGCGGCGGCGGTCTAGGGCTTCTGGAACAGCCCCCAGCCCACGATGTCGGACAGGGCGGGGAAGCCGGAGATCGCGTTCGACGTGGCCATGCCGGCCATCACCGTGGCCTCGGCGCAGCCGACGTTGAACGTGTTCTGGATCCAGTCGCCGGTGACGAAAAGGTTTTCGAAGCCGGTGCCGCCGGCGTACAGCCGGTAGCGCGAGCTGTCCACGACGCTCAGCACGTAGCGGTCCGACGGGTTGTGGAGGCTGGCGAAGTACTGGGCGTCGAGCCGCTCCTCCCCCTTGCCCGGGTCCGGCCGGTCGTCCACCAGCAGGCTCCAGTCGAACGGGGGCGGCGCCGTGGCCTTGGGCCAGAGCAGGCCGACGTCCTGGGTGAGGAGCCGGGCCGCCTCCTCCTTCACCTCCGGCAGCCGGGGAGAGGGATCGCAGGGAGGCTCGGCGGTCTCGCGCATGATGCCGCAGAAGTAGGCGATGTCCCGCGGGCTCGCCGGCCCCTCGGGCGGCCAGCTCTCCCGCTCCAGGAGCTGGGCCATGTCGACCCAGCAGTTGAGGGGGCTGACCTCGTAGCCGGCGAGGATCGGCGGCGGCAACGGCCAGCCCAGCTTGTGGAGAGGCTCCTTGAGCCAGAGCTGGAAGGCCTGCGTCCTCACCGTCTGGACCGCGCCGGTCATGGCCTGCCAGGCGGGGCTCGCCGCGATGACCTCGGACGCGACGCAGGGGAGCGCCGCCCGCGAGATGCCCAGGACCACCGCGTCGAAGTCCCGGCCCGCCAGGAGGTCGAAGGTCTCCACGCCCGGCCAGGCATCCGAGTACGACTCCAGGTCGATCCCGAGGCGCTCGATCTCCTCGCCCTGCACGAGCTGGTGGTAAAAGGGCTCGGAGGGCCAGCAGGGGAGGCCCTTGACGTCGAACAGGGGCTGGTATTCGGCGCCGCCGACCACGTCCGCCTGGCGGTTGACCGCGATCCTCTCGATCCTGCTGCCGTCCGCGGACACGGCCAGGTTCAGGACGCGGTGGAAGAACTCGAAGTGGACTCCTCTCTTCGCGAGCACCTCGTAGAGCGGCGCGAAGATCACGTCCCCCATGCCGGCCTGCATCTTCCAGGTGAGCGCCCCCTTGTAGGTCAGGGTGACGCGCGTCATGGCGAGCAGCGCCGTGCCCGCCTCCAGGTTCGGCCGCGTCAGATCGCCCTGCTCGAAGGCGAAGACCGCGGCATAGAGCCAGCGCACCAGGGCCGAGCCCGCGGTGATGCCGCCGTCGGGGACCGCGTGCTTGCCCACCCACCCCGCATAATCCTGATCGTTGATCGCCTGAATGCCCACCTGGTAAAGCTTGTCGGCCAGGATGCCCTTGAGGTTGGCGTAGACGAAGTTCAGGCAGATCCAGGTCAGGAGCACGTCGCGGTAGCGCTCGACGAGGGCCCGGTACACGGGCGGGCAGAGCCATTTGCAGAACCCGAAGATCCTCGCCATCAGGGTCGCGAAGCCGAGGATCGGCTCCGCCCAGTCGAGGACCGCCTTGAGGAAGAGGACGATCAGCGACAGGACGATCCCGATGATGTCGCCCGCGGGGAGGTCGACGGTCTCGCCGACCTCGCGGGCGAGATCGGGCGGCAGCTCGTGGAGGTTGCGTTTTACCGCGGCGCGGGCAGCCTCGGGATCGTGCTTGCGCAGCCGCCGGGCGATGTGGACCGCGGCCCGGAACAGCCGGGCCCGGGCGTTGAGCGGCTCGAACTTCGACCACTCCACCTGCCGGTCTTCGATGGGCAGGTCGTGGATCAGGTCGCCGAAGAGGCCCTCGAGCTCGTCGTGCGGAGGGTCGGGGAACCTCGCCTGCTCGGTCGGACGGAGCGGGCGCAGCGCGAGGCGGGACGGGCCGAAGACCTCCCAGACGAGCTCCAGGGCCTCCCAGGCGTAGTCGGCGAGATGCTCGGGCACCCCACCCTGCCCCGGGATCTCGCCGTTGGTGGGCGCGTTCCAGGCCCAGGGGTACCACTCGCCCAGCACCTGCTGCGGCACCACGATGAAGCTGTGGGGCTTGAATGCCTGCTGCCAGGTGGCCAGGGGAGCCTGCGGGGGCCTGTTCAGCTCCCCGTAGCAGCTTTGCATGAGGCGGAAGGCGTTGTCGTAGAAGCCGAAGAAGACATGGATCCCGTGCTCCTGGATGCGGTCGTGGTACGCGGGAGCCCGGTTGCGCCCGCTCGCGCCCTTGCCCCCGAGCCGCCAGCCGAGCTGGTAGACGGTGACCTCGTACTCCTTCTCCCAATCCGGCTGCGAGGTCAGCTCGTAGGCGGTGGTCAGGGCGCCCAGCCCTCCGCCCAGGATGACGATCTTCTTGCGGCGGGCTCCGAGCTCCGGGCCCTGCGGCTCCTCGGACATGGGCTCCCTCCTTGTCTTTCGTGATCCCGAAGACTCTAGCGCAGCTCCCGGGAGGGGGGCAATGGCCGGATGGCGGGGTATGATGGCGCCATCCACGATGAGCTGCCCAGCCTGCGGCTTCGACAACCCGCCCGGATTCCGGTTCTGCGGCTCCTGCGGAGGCCGGCTGGAGGAGACGTCGACGTCCGGCCCGCCGCCGGCCGCCGGCCTCGAGGACTCCGCCGAGCGGCGGCAGCTCACCGTGCTGTTCTGCGACCTCGTGGGCTCGACCGATCTCTCCGAGCGGCTCGACCCGGAGGACCTGCGCGAGCTGGTCCAGGAGTACCAGTCGGCCTGCGCCGCGGCGATCCAGTCCTACGACGGGCATATCGCGCAGTACCTCGGCGACGGGCTCCTGGTCTACTTCGGCTACCCGCAGGCGCACGAGGACGACGTGCAGCGCGGCATCCACGCGGGGCTCGGCATCCTCGACGCCATGGCGGACCTCTCCCGGCGGCTCGAAGCCCGGCGCGGGCCGAGCCTCGCCGTGCGCCTGGGGCTCCACACCGGCATGGTCGTGGCCGGGGAGATCGGCGCGGGAGCCCGGCGCGAGCAGCTCGCCCTGGGCAAGACCCCGAACGTCGCCGCCCGCCTGCAGGGACTGGCGGAGCCCGGCACGCTGGTGGTCTCGGACGCCGCCTGCCGCCTGGCCGCGGGCGACTTCGATTTCACCTCCCTGGGCCTGCACACCCTCAAGGGGATCTCCCATCCCGTCGAGGTGTTCCAGGTGACGGGAGTGAGCGGTGCCGAAGGCCGCTTCGCCGCCGCGGCCAGGCGCGGACTGGTCCCCCGGGTGGGCCGTGACGGGGAGCTCGCCGTCCTGATGAAAAGGTTTTCCGAGGTCCGGCGCGGAGCGGGGCGGGCGGTCCTCCTCACCGGCGAGGCGGGCATCGGCAAATCGCGGCTCCTCCACGACCTGCGGGAGCGGCTCGCGGCCGAGGACCTCGCCTGGTGGACGCTGCACTGCTCGCCGTTCCATGAGAACAGCGCGCTCTACCCGGTCGCGGCCTTCCTGCGCAAGGCGCTCCGGTTCGGCCGCGACGAATCTCCGGCCGGGCGGCTGCGCAAGCTGGAGCGCGCCGTCGGCCGCAGCGGCCTGCAGCGCTCGGAGGCGGTCCCCCTGCTGGCGGCGCTGCTGTCGATCCCGGCCACCGGCCATCCCGCCATCGCGCTGACCCCGCAGAAGCAGAAGGAGCGCACGCTCGCGGTGCTGGTCGCGTTCGTGGCGCGGCTCGCCGCCGAGCGGCCGGTGGTGTTCGTCCTCGAAGACCTGCACTGGGTCGATCCCTCGACGATGGAGCTGCTCGGGCTGCTGCTCGACCGCGCGCCGGCCGCGCGCCTGCTGGTCCTGATGACCGGCCGTCCCTCCTTCGAGCCCCCCTGGCCGGACGCGCTCGTGCCGCGCCTGGGGCTCGACCGCCTGGACGACGGCGAGATCGAGGCCCTGGTCCTCGGCCTGACGGGCGGCCGTCCTCTGCCCGCGGCCGTGCTCTCCGAGATCGTGCGCAAGACCGACGGCGTGCCCCTCTTCGTCGAAGAGCTCACCCGCATGGTCCTCGAGTCCGGCCTCCTGAGCGAGAGGGGAGGCCGCTACGAGTTCGAAGGCACCCTGCCGGCGCTCGCCATCCCCTCCACCCTCCAGGACTCGCTGATGGCCCGCCTGGACCGCCTCTCCGCGGTCAAGGAGATCGCGCAGCTCGGCGCCGTGCTCGGGCGGGAGTTCGGCTTCGACATGCTCCACGCCGTCTCCTCCTTCCCCGAGGATCACCTGGCGCGCGGGCTCGCCCGCATGGTCGAGGCGCAGATCCTCCAGCAGCAGGGAGAGCTGCCGGAGGCGACCTTCCTCTTCCGCCACGCGCTGCTCCAGGACGCGGCCTACAGCTCGCTCCTGAAGAGCACGCGGCAGCGGCTGCACCAGCGGATCGCGCTCGCCCTCGAAGGGCAGTTCCGCGGCCGGGTCGAAGACCGGCCGGAGCTCCTCGCCCACCACTACACCGAGGCGGGGCTCGCCGAGCCGGCCGCCGGCTCCTGGCTGGCGGCGGGGCAGCGGGCGGTCTCGCGCTCGGCGAACCTGGAAGCCGTTGGGCACCTGGGCCGCGGGCTGGAGCTGATCCCCCTGCTGCCCGAGGGTTCCGCGCGCGACGGCCTGGAGCTGGCGCTGGAGATCACCCTGGCGCCCACGCTCTGCGCCACCCGCGGCTACGCCGCGCCCGAGGTCGAGCGCGCCTTCGCGCGCGCCCACGTGCTGTGCCAGCGGCTCGGCCCCGCGCCCCAGCTCCTGTCGATCCTCTACGGCCTCGTGGGCTTCTACTTCGTCCGCGCCGAGCTGCCGCGGGCCCTGGCGCTCGCCCGCGAGCTCGAGGAGAGCGTGAAAGCCGAGGAGCCGCCGGGCCGGATCGACGCGCTCCTCCCGCACATCACCCTCGGCTTCGTCCAGCTCTACCGCGGCGATCTGGAGGACTCCCGCCGCCATCTCGAGCGCCTGCTCGCGCTGATGCCCGCCGGGCCGGGGATCACCTTCCCCACCGGGGAGGAGCTGCACGTCACCCGGCTCTGGCTCGGGCTGGTCCTCTGGCACCTGGGATACCCGGACCAGGCCCTGGCTCTCTCCGAAAGCTCCCTCCAGGCGGCGCGGGAGAGCCGCCACAGGGTCAGCCTCGGGTTCGCCCTCTGCTTCACGGCCTGGCTCCGCCAGCTCCGTGGCGAGCCGGAGGCGGTGCGCGAGCTGGCGCGCGAGCTGATCGACCTTTCCCGGGAGCAGGGGCTGTTCTGGGGAGGGCTCGGCACCTTCCATCTCGGCTGGACCTGCGCGGAGCTTGGCGAGGAGGGTCACGACGAGGGGATCCAGAGCATGCGCCAGGGGCTCGACTCCTACCTGGCCCTGGGCAGCCGCGTCACCCAGACCTACTACCTGATGATGCTGGCGCGGACCATGCGGCGCGGCGAGGCCGGGCGGTGGAGCCTGCTCGACCAGGCCCTCGAAGCCTCCGCGGCCACCGGAGAGCACCTCTGGGAGAGCGAGATCCACCGGCTCTACGGCGAGACCGCGGATGACCAGGCCGAGGCCGAGGGCCATCTCCTCCGCGCCCTGGAGGTGGCCCGTGCCCGCGGCGCCAGGTCCCTGGAGCTGCGTGCCGCGACCAGCCTCGCCCGCCTGCGGCTGCGGCAGGGCCGGTGCGAGGAGGGGCACGACCTCCTGGCCGGGGTCTACGGCTGGTTCACCGAAGGCTTCGGCACCGCCGACCTGCGCGAGGCGCGGACGCTGCTGGAGGAGCTGAGGCCGGCATGAGATTTGGCTGCGGGCTGCAGGCGGTGGACCCGCGGCGTAGAGACGGCCCAGTCCGCTGGCAAGATCCTGCCGGGTGTACAGGGTCGGGCCGTCTCATGGCCCCAGTCACCACAGCCGCTGGCAGCGCGCCGTGAAACTACCGCTTCCCATGGGGACGGGTCTTGCCGTGGGGAGACGCCCCGGCCGTGTTCACCCGGCAGGATCGTGCCATCCGGAGGGCCTCAGTCGTTCGGCTCGGCCAGCCGCTCGGCGAGCAGCCGGGCGACCAGCGCCTCTTCCCCGCGCAGCTCCTGGCGGAGGGACGCCTGGGTCTCCTCGGTGAATTCCGGTACGGCGCGGGGCGGCGTATCCTCCAGGGAGCGCAGAGCGCAATACTCGGCATAGCGCCAGAAGACATCCATCGAATCGACACCCATGCACACGGCGGCGTCGATCGCCCGGGGCAGCAGACGCTCGAGCAGATGGGGGCGATGGCGGCCGATGGCGCACGCGGCGCCGAGATACGCCTGGAAGGCATAGTCTGCGTTGTAGCTGCCGCGGTAGGAGAAGAACGCCGCGACGACGGCTTCGTCGTCATCCCCGGAGCCGGGGTCGGCCATCCTCGCGAGCCGTGTGATCGACATCATCCGCCTTCAGAATACCATCGGCCCGCGGAGCCGCGGGGTCGTAGAATGGCGCCCCGAGAGGAGACCCGACAATGGCGATCGAGAACGTTTCCGACACCGCGCGCTGGGTGGCCGTCTACCGCGCCATGGAGACCGCGCGGCCCGACGCGATCTTCCGCGATCCGTTCGCCGACCGCCTGGCGGGCCCGCGCGGGCACGAGATCCTGGACGGGCTGCCGAAGGAGCGCGCCCTGGCATGGCCGATGATCGTGCGCACGGCGGTGTTCGACGAGATCATCCTCGACGCCGTCCGGAACAAGAAGACCGATCTCGTGGTCAATCTCGCGGCCGGTCTCGACGCGCGCCCCTGGCGGCTGCCGCTGCCGCCGTCCCTCCACTGGGTGGACGTCGACCTGCCCGGGATTCTCAACTACAAGACCGGGATGTTGCAGGACGAGAAGCCCGTCTGCCGCTACGAAGCGGTGACGGCCGACCTGACGGACGCGGCCGTGCGCCGGGAGCTCTTCTCCCGGCTCGGCGCCGGCTCGTCGCGCGCCCTCGTGATCAGCGAAGGCCTGCTCGTCTATCTCACGCCCGAGCAGGTGGCGGAACTCGCCGCCGATCTGCACGCGCAGCCGGGCTTCCAGGAATGGCTGATCGATCTGGCGAGCCCGCAACTGCTCAAGCGGATGACCAGGACCTGGGGCAAGAGCCTGCCGGAGAGCGCGCCCTTCCGCTTCGCGCCGGCCGAAAGCACGGAGTTCTTCCTGCCCTACGGCTGGCGCGAGGCGCTGTTCCTCTCGCTTTGGGAAGAGTCGCTGCGGCTCAACCGGACGATGAAGGGAGCGCGGTTCTGGAACCTGATCGGGAAGCTCTATCCCAAGCGAATGCGGGAGCGCTTCCGCCGGTTTTCCGGGCTAATCCTGCTCGAGAGGACGTGAGGGATCGATCACGAGCATGGCCGCGAGGATGGCGACCACGGATGCGAGGTGAATCCCCGCGCTCGCTTTCGCGCCGATGGGGATGGTCGCGAGAACGGCGGCGGCCGCCACGATCCGGCTCCTGGGTGAGCCGATCCCCATGGCGCGCTGGAAGTCCGCGTATCCGAGGAGGAACAGGGCGACGCCGCCGCCCAGGGCGGATGCCGATCTCCACTCGACCGGCTCGCCGGGATGGGCGATGGCGGAGTGAATCCCGGCCGCCGTGACGACGATTCCGAGAAGCAGGGGGATGTGCGCGAAGAAGTAGGCCCGGGTGGAGAGCAGGCTCCGGGCTCCAATCTCGGTGCCGGCCAGCGCATGCTCGGCCGCCCTGGCGTCGGAGAAGTAGGTCCAGAACAGCTCGCCCGGCAGCACCAGCGCCAGGATGATCGCACCGATCGTAGCGGCGGTGAGATGCTCGGCGTCGACTCCCATCCCGATGGCGACCACGGACTCGCCGAGCGCCACGAGCACCAGCAGCCCATGCCGCTCGACGAAATGCTCCGCGGCGACGTGAAACGCCGCCGCGCCCCCCACCCATGAATAGCGCGGGATCAGGTAGGGAATCACGGCCATGAGCACGAACGCCGCGATCCAGAGCGCGTACACGGCGGGTCCTTCGACGAAGCCCGCGGCCAGGATGAGCAGCGCCGCCCCGACGTTGAACGGCGCCAGCCGCAGAACGCCCGCGACAGCGTCGGACTGCGTGAACAGAAGAAGGTGGACGCAGATCACCACGAGATAGCCCAGGCCGAAGACGACGCCCGTCCCGTCAAATGCGCGCGGCATGCCCACGGCGGCGACGAGGAACCCCGCCATGCCCGCGAAGAGCAGCAGCTTCTGCGACACCCGCCGGGGAGGCACATGGTTGGTCAGCCAGGCATAGCCGCCGTACATCCACCAGAGCACGCCGAACAGCAGGAGGATGCGGCCGACTCCCGCCAGCGAGAGGTCCTTCTCCAGCAGGCTCGTGAGCTGAGTGAGGGTGAAGACGAAGACCATGTCGAAGAACAGCTCGACCGGGGTCACGGGTCCGGCCGGGGCGGGCGCGGCCTGCCAGCGCATAGGTGTCATTCCCACTCGCTCGACTTCGTATAGAGCGACTCGTGTTTCGAGCGGCCTTTGCGGACGACGTCGAGCCGGCCGTCCCGGGCCCAGCGGCGGAGCGTGGTCTGGGCGCTCCGCGGATCGATGCCCTGGCGCAGCTTCGAGCCCCAGCGCTCGAGGATCTCGTCGACGAGAGAGGTGGCGCCGAACACCTCGTCCTGGGCCTTGGTCTCGATCACTCGCTCCAGCAGGTCGGCGAGCCAGTGCCAGCCGCCGCTCTTGATCTCCCTGGGCGCCAGCGCCGGGCGCGGCAGCGGTGCGACGTCCTGCAGGAGCTCGCCCGCCGCGTCCGCGGCCGTCTGGAGCGCCTCGAACCGCTCCACGGCCTTCCGGTGCTCGGCTTCGTGCAGCGCGCGCTTCTCGGTGTGCAGCGCCGCCTGCTTCGCATGCTCCTCCTGCTGCTCCTTGTGGAACGCGATCTTCTTCTGCAGGTGCGCGAGCATCTCGTTGACCGGCAGATTCGAGCTGGTCATCCCAAGCCTCCTCCACGTCGCGGATCGCGGGTTCTACGTCGCAAGTCAGGAATCTGGGCGACAGAATAACAGGAGGAACGGATCCCTGTCCATTTGGGCGACACAGAGCTTCTTATGTCCGACGTAAAGAGCCTCTGTGTCGCCGGAAACTTCCTTGGGCGACGCAGAGAATCTCTGTGTCGCCCATGAGATCTGTCTTGCGGCGTCAAGGACCTCTGCGTTGCCCAAGAGCTCGATGGGCGGCGCAGAAACTTTCTGTGCCGCCCATGATGGCTTGCTGCTCTTCCGGAGGAGCTCTGTGCCGCCCAGAGGTTCTCTCATGTCGCCCAAAAGGATCTTGGGCGACACAGAGACGGGTCGGGAGAACCCAGCGCAGGTGTGAATCGCAGCGATGCCCTGGGGAAGGTCTAACCTTGGGGCGGCCGCCAGCCGATCAGCTCGTAGGCACGCTGGAACCGTCGCGGTACGGGATCGTGGAGCGGGGTGGATGTCTCCACGCCGAGACGTGCAGCCAGCCGTGCAAGATGCCTGCGCCGGCCCCAGGCCAGGACCTGGGCCTGCCGGCGCGCGAGCAGGTACAGGCTGGCCGGGTCCCCGTCACTGCCGTCGGGCAATGCGCCGAGCATCGAAAGAGCCATGGGGACCACCCGCCGCAAGTGCTCCAGATCGCCGTCAGCGATGGCAGCCCTGTGGACAGCGAGCATGACGGCATGGAAGAAGACCGGTCCGAACGCGAGCTGCTGTGCCCAATACGCCTCCGTTCGCGAAGATCCCGAGCGCAGCTCCTCGAACATCCGATCGAGCACCGCCTGCCAGCCACCGAGCCCCGCCGTCTCTTCCTTCACAGGTAGTCCTCCTTGATGAACCGGAGGTTGTCCTGGACCACGGGATCGGCCTTGAACCGAGCCGGCAGCCGCTCGAAGGAGTCCTCGATATCGGCTTTGGTCAACCGGAAGCGGTCGATGAGAAAGACGATGTCGGAGAGATCGTCGGGGTCGAGCCGCTTCAGCTTGCCGATGACGAGGTCGGCAGCCGGGGGCGTCTTCACGGTGAGCCGGTGACCTCGGAAGATCGTGTTGTAGCCCCGCTCGGGATCCGGGCGGGGGAGGATCAGAGTCTCCTCGGGCACCACCTCGATGTAGTCTTGTTCTGCGGAATCCTTGTTCGTCGGGTTGAAGCCGAGCTCTGCCACGGCACACGCCCGGCGCAGATCCGCCTCGACAAATTGGGAGGCGGGGAGGACATCGATATCGAGAGTCACGCGCTGCTCCAAGCCGTGAGCAAGCACGGCGGCCCCCCCTCGAATGAGTAGCTCCGTTGGATGCTCGAGAGCCTGATCGAGCCGTTCAAAAATCTGCCTCAGCGTGGTTGAATCCATAGGTCCCTTCCCGGCGCTCTATCTTAGTGTCGGCGGGCACGGTCGGCAAGCGCTGACGCTACCTGCCGATCGGACACATCGAAGAGGCGGGCTGCGAGCCAGCCCTTTGTGGGGAGCAGCTATAGTCAGTTCTTCTTGTCCGCTTTTTCTCTTCAGCGCGGGGCCACGGTGCGCCGCGAAGTCGAAGTTCGCAGCACAAAAAGCGTGGCGCTCTTCTGGGTCGGCTCCCCTGCCCAAGCCGCATCATTTCTCCCTCCGCAGTCGTGCAGTGCACCCTAGCGCGGCTTTGCTCGATGGCGCCCACTTATCCTATAATTGGCCCATGGGATTTAGGCCTGTATCGAACTGCAAGCCATGACCAGGCTCGTGGGCCCTATTCAGGGCACTTGGTGGCTGCCGGGAACGCGCAAGAGGTTCCGCCATGGTGTCCTGCAACAGCTACCAACAGGCGATTTGGAACTGACCCTTCGAACGGCTTGGCATCGCGATGTGATGGACGCCGTCGATCGGGCGGAACGCCTCACTCTCTTGGGTAAGGACGATGCCGGCCGCCCCATTTCGCTCTCAGCTGGATTTTTGAAAGAGCACAACCTGTTCACGCCTGAGAGTTCACCTGCAACCTTTCACTTCGGCCGTGTATTTCTCGGCGCTCATTTTTCGGACGAGGATGGCGCAGCTCTAACCGAACTGAGTGCTCGAATACCCGCGCTTGATCATTGGTTGGGAATCAGTGGCTTAACGATCGACGTCGCGGAATCCAGGCGCGATCTTTCAATCCACTTCTCGCAGCCCGATGATCTCGAGTTCGAACTCGGGCCCGGCCTGAAGTTGGTCTTCGGCTTCGACTGGCAAGGCCCTTCTCTCCGGCGGCCTCAGCTTGAGGCGTACCTTATGCAGGAGGTTCGGATCATTGTGCGAGCCATACCTGCACGGAATTTTCGCGATCTTGAGACTATATTCAATCGCCTTCTGGACCTCCTCTCCTTGCTCGTGGGGGAACCGCTGGGGTACGAATCATTTTGGGGTGAGGCAACGTGCGCAGGCAGGAGATCTCCCGCGGAAGACGGGCCAGCGAGAGTCGAAATTATTTTTGCCCCTATCGCCCCCGAGCTGGTAGGCAAGATTGTCGAAGGCCACCGCATGCTTCTCCGCTTCAGGGATGTCGAAAAGAATCGTCAAAATCTATTCCAGCTCTGGTTGGAAAAATACAAGTTGTACCATTCAGCATTCGAGTCATACTTTGCTGTGCAGCGTAGAGACCCTGCGTATCAGGAACAGCGCTTTCTAAGTATAGTTCAATCGCTTGAGACTCTCCATCGCCTAAGAAATCAGACTCAGCCGTCGGAAAATCACCAAAGAATGATTGAGCGGATCAAAGAAAATCTCAATCCAAAAGACAGGAAGTGGCTAGATGGCAAACTGCGCCACAGCCATGAGCCTAACCTTTCCACGAGGCTGGAAAGCCTGCTCAAGCCTTTCGGGGATTTATTTGGCGACTCAGAGGCAAGACGTCAGTTTGCTGAAAACACAGCAAATACAAGGAATTACCTCACACACTACGACCCGGCACAAAGAAAGAAAGCAGTTGAGTCCTCCGGCCTTACTCCATACATCTTCCGATTGAAAGTACTTTTCATCCTTCACTGCCTACTCGAGATCGATCTTACACCCAGCGAGGCTCGGCAGCACATTGAGAAGAACCACCGGCTGCGTCAGATGGTCATATTTGGGAAGATCTGACATCAAGCTGTTGGCTTCTAAGCCCGATTTACTTGGCGTTCTATAACCCCGCCTGCCGGATCGCGCACACCGACGAAGCCCGCGCCACCACCCGCCCCTCGCCGTCCTCGAGCTCGCATTCGAGATGGGCGGTGGTTCGGCCGCGGCGGACCACGCGGGCATGGGCTCCGAGGCGGCCTTCCACGACCGGTTCGAAGTAGCTCATGTGGAGCTGGAGCGTGGAGAAGGACTCGCCTTCGGCGGTGACGGTGGCGAGGGCGGCTCCCATGGCCACGTCGGCGAGGTCGCAGAAGATGCCGCCGTGGACGGTGCCCATGGCGTTGTGAAGGTTTTTTCCGGCGGTCAGCTCGATCCGCGCTTCGCCTTCTCCGAGGGAAATCGGTCGAACACCCAGGAACTCGGTGATCGGCGCCAGCTCGAGGTCTCCCGCGAGCCACTTGTGGACATAGTCCGAGAGCTTCATGCCTTGCGCCCGACCACCCTGCGCCCGAAGCGGCGCAGCCATTCGTGATCGTTGCGCTGCGGCTGCGCGCCGCTCCAGCGGGCGATGATCCATTCGAGACCGCGGAAGAGACCGAGGCGGCCCAGCGTCCGATCGGCCCAGCCGTTGATGATGCAGTAGTTGATGTCGTGGTTCCCTTGGTGATGCTGGCTGTGATGCCGGGTCGAAAGGACGAGGCCGGTCCTCTGCAACAGGCGGATCCAGAGCGGCTGGCGGGCGCGGTGGCCGACCTTGTGGAACACCAGCATGGTGACCAGGAGGACGTCGAAAACCGCCGCCGCCAGCACCGCGCAGGCCGCCACCGGCCCGCCGGAAAGAATGGCCCCGAGGACGATCGGTGCGATCAGGATCATCGCGATCCAGGAGAGCGTGCCCGCGTCGTGGAAGAAGCTGATGTGAAAGATCCGGTTCGGGTAGACGTGGTGCTCGCGGACCTGCAGCACCATGCGGCGGAGAAACGTGATCTCTTCGTCGAACCAGGTGTCGAACGCCCAGTGCAGCAGGCCGGAGACGAGGTCCGCGGTGTAGATGCCGGCGAAAACGGCGAGGAGAATCCACGGCCAGCCCGGCGGGTCGTTTGCAAACAGCCAGACGAGACCGGTCAGCACGACAGCGCCGTTCGCCGCGGCGCCGGCGAGATGGAAACGCATCTCGCTCGGCGTGTAGGGCGCCACCTCGAAAGCGTCTTCGGTCATGCCCAGGACTCCATGCCCGCCTTGGGCGCGCTGCCCGTCGATGGCAACTGGAGGATCATGTGATGCGCGGAGAGCGAGCCGTTCTCGAACGAGTTGGCCGCGGACCAGAGATAGAGCACGAAACGGCGGTAGAGGTGCTTGCCCCAGCGCGCGATCACCTCGTCGCGCTTCAGTTCCAGATTTTCCGCCCACTTCTTGCAGCTCAGGAAGTAGTTGTGCCGGTCGTTCTTGATCACCACCACCTCGAACGGCGTGCGCGCCACCTCGGTGAGGTAATCCTCCAGGCAGAGCGGCGAGGTGTTGCCCTGGAACACCCACTTCGAGATGAACGAGGGCATGCCGTGCTTGCGGCCCGAGTAGGCGTCGAGGTAGACCCGGCGGCCGGGCTTCAAGATGCGCTCGTATTGCGCCAGGGTGCGGCGATAGTCCGGCAGGTGCTCGGTGACGCCGAGGTTGACGATGGCGTCGAACGGCTGGGCGGGCCGATATTCGAGGAAGTGCTCCTTGACCACCTCGCAGTGCTCGAAGCCGCGGCTCCGGATCAGCTCCTTCATGGTCTTCTCGGACTCGTCGGAGATCGTGATCGAGGTCACGTGCACGCCCTGCTCGCCGGCGAATTGCAGGAACGATCCCCAGCCGCCGCCGATGTCGAGCACCCGCTGGCCGGGCTGGATGCCGCAGGCGTCGAAGGCGTAGCGGAACTTGCGCACCATCCCGTCTTCCAGCGACTCGTCGTCGGCCTCGAAGAAGCCGTGCGAGTAGGCGCGGAGCTCGCTGTCCAGCCAGAGCAGGAAGAACTCGCGGTCGACGTCGTAGTGGCTCTTGATCCACTTCTTGTCGCTCTTGGCCTGACCGAAGAGGAGCGGAGCGACATAGGTCGCGTACAGGTACTTGAACGGGTGCGGATCGCCGAGCACGGGGCGGAGCTTGAGGGCGGTCAGCAGGTCGCCTTCGATGTCGAGGTCGCCGTCCATGTAGGCCTCGGCCACGGCCAGCTCGTCGAAGGCCGACATGGCGGCGAGGCCCTTGTCGGTGACGATCTGGACGGTGAAGGCGGGCTCGCCGGCGCCGCCGATCGCGTAGGCCGAGCGGTCCGGCAGGCGCAGCTCGAAAGGCCTCGCCCGGTCGTCCCGGGCGCGGAGCGCCGCGTGGCGTTCCCGCAGGCCCCGCACCAGAGGGGGGAGTTGATCGTCGGTCGGTACGGTTGCGGCTTGGGAGAGATCGCTCATGGGTCCGCCCCCTTTCAGGTCGAGAGGCCTCATTTTAGCCTGATTGCGACCGGCCGTGTGGCATCATTGGCGCCCAGGAGGTCTGGAATGGTCCGATTCCTGCGGTACGCCGCGTTCCGCTCGCTCTACGTGCTCCTGGCGCTCGCCGCGATCTGGGGCTCGCTCCTCTGGGGTCCCTGGCTGTCGCTGCCGCTCGCGATCGCCATGCTGCACCTGGTGACCTGGGTCGAGCGCTGGACCGGGCCGAGCCCTCCCGACCTGGTGACCGCTCCCGCCTGGTTCGGACGCTGGCTCGCCCATCCCGAGGACGCGCACGGCCTGCTGTTCTGCCTCCTGCACTTCGCGGCCATCGGCTCCGCGTTCTGGCTCTGGCTCCATCCGGAGGTCACCGGCTTCGATACGCCCGGAGAGAAGCTCGGCTTCGCGCTCGGGGCCGGGATGTGGCTCGGCTGGTCGGGCGGCATCAACATGGGGATCAACTTCCACAGCCATGCCCACAAGCCGATCTTCCGCAACGACACGCTGAACCGCTGGTTCGGCCGGCTCTGGACGGTCCCGGGCGGGATCCCTTCCTACTGGTGGCGCTATAAACACCTGGCCGTGCACCACTCGCACCTGGGGGAGGACCGCGACTGGGTGCAGCCGCAGCGGCGGGCCGACGGCCGCTACGAGAGCATGTGGACCTACGTGCTGCTGTACTGGCCGTGGCGCTGGGGCTATCACTTCGCGCGCGAGGTCCGCGACGCCTCGGTCTCGGTGCGGCGGCGCTTTCTGGTGGAGCTGGCGATCTTCGCGGTGCCGTTCTCGATCCCGTTCTTCGTCGATCCGTGGATGGCGCTCGGGCTGTGGCTGTTCCCGGCCTGGGTGGGCGGATCGGTCATCATGGGGATGGGGATGTACGCGCAGCACGCCGGCGGCACGGACGAGCACCGGTACAGCCACACTACGACCTTCCTCTCGCACTTCTTCAACCTGACGATGTTCAACGCGGGTTTTCACATCGAGCATCACGAGCAGCCGGCGGTGCACTGGAGCGAGCTGCCGCGGCTGCACGAATCCATGAAACCCGACCTGATCGCGGGCGGCGCCCATGTGGTGCCGTACGGGATCTACCGCGCCTCGTCGCTGCTCAACTCGTTCTTCCGGCCGCGCCAGGGTTGGCAGCGGTTCCTGGAACAGCACCCGGAGTATCGGATGGAGGATCCTTCATGAAGCGAGCCCTGCTGTGGATCGTCGTCGTCGGAGCCCTGACCGCCGCCGCCCCTCTGCAGACGTCGGGCCGCGGCTGGCTCCAATGGGGCCGGGACGCCCGGCATCACGGAATGGCTCCGGTGGCCGGCCAGCGCCTCGACCGGGTGCTCGCCGAGCTCGTCTACGATCCTTTCGTGGAGCAGGAGCGGGCTGAGCAGTTCGGCGTGCTCACGCCGCACTACCAGGTGCCGCTCGCCGACGGCGACGACGTGTTCATGGAGTGGAAGACCGGCACCTACGTCTCCTGCGATCCGCCCGGATGGATGACCGACGAGCCGTGCGGCGTGAACACCTGGAATACCCAGGTCTGGAACGAGCGGCGGCTCCACTGGCAGGGCGGGAAGCTCGTCCAGAAGTGGAATTTCGCGAGCGACTGGAAGCCCGCGCCGGTGCCGGCGCTCAACTTCCTCGGCCCGTCGGAGCCGGTCTTCCATGCCATCGTGAGCAAGGGCCACGTCTACGTGCCGGGCGCCGGCGGCACGCTCTTCAAGCTCGACCGCGGCAGCGGCAAGGTCATCGCCCGCATCAATCCTTTCGAGACCCTGGACCGGTACACCTACACGGCCGGCGCGCCGGTGGCCGGTCCGGATGGCAACCTTTATTACCAGGCCTTCCGCCTGGCGCGGACGAACCCCTGGGAGAACGACGTCCGGGGCGCCTGGCTGATCCAGGTGAGGCCCGACGGCTCGACCGCCAAGGTGAGCTTCGCGGACCTGGCGATCGGCGCGCCGGCACCGACTGCCCGCTGCAAGCTTCAGTTTTCGGACGCCGAGCTCCCCTGGCCTCCCAGCCCCACGGCGGCTCCGCCGACCGTTCCGTGCGGGTCGCAACGCCCCGGGGTCAACGGAACTCCGGGCATCGGTCTCGATGGCACCATCTATGTGCCGAGCCGTGCCCACCGGGCGGACCGCTACTCGTGCCTGCTGGCGGTGAACTCGGACCTGACGCCCAAATGGGCGGTGTCGCTGCGCGGCCTTTTGGAAGACGGCTGCGGCACCGCGACCCTGCCGCCCACCGGCTCGCCGGGCGGCTGCAAGACGGGCGCGCCGGTCGGCGTGGACCCTGCCACGAACGAGCTGCCCGCGGGCCGGGTGGTCGATCCCGGGACGAACGCGCCGGTCGTGGCGCCGGACGGCAGCATCCTCTTCGCCACCTACACCGAGTACGACTCGTTCCGCGGCGAGATGTTCAAGTTCAGCCCGCGCGGGCGGTTCCTCGGCAGCTACGATTTCGGGCTGGACGTCACGCCGAACATCTACACCCACGACGGCACGTATTCGATCGTCCTCAAGGAGAACCATTACGGGTTCGGGACCTACTGCACCGATCCCACGTTCTGCCCGGCGACCGGCAACGGCCCGTTCTACGTCACCCAGCTCTCCGCAGATCTCGTGCCCGAGTGGAAGTTCGCCAATGCCTCGACCGAGAGCTGCCTGCGCAATCCCGATGGAACGCTCACCTGCGTCGAGGATCATCCCGATGGCTTCGAGTGGTGCATCAATGCGGCCGCGGTGGATCGAAACGGCGTGGTCTACGCCAACAGCGAGGATGGCAACCTTTATGCGATCGCGCAGGGCGGGGTGGAGAAGCAGCGCATCTTCCTGGAGCTGTCGCTCGGCGCCGCCTACACGCCGCTCTCGATCGGTCCGGACGGGAAGATCTACACGCAGAACGCCGGCCGGCTTTTCGTGATCGGGAACTGATCCGCGGGGGATCTACTCCCCCGCGAACCGCCGCACGAAGATCGCCCGGGGTCTCGGGAGGTTGGCTTCGTTATCGGCCACCCAGGTGACGATCCAGGAGCTTCCTCCCCAGGCCGCGCTGCCCTGGACGGGCCGGGTGAACGCGCCGCTCGCCTCGCTCGCCAACCTCGTCTGCGGCCCCAGGGGCGCGCCGTCGGGACCGAGCACCTGGACCTCGAGGTCGGCAGGGCCCCGGGTCGAGTCGTCGGCCCAGAGCACCAGGAGGTTGCCGGCGTCGTCGAACGCCAGGGCCTCGACGTATTGCGTGACCGCGCCCGCGATCTCGGGACCCCGCGGCCTGCCGGCCGCGTCGAAGAGGCGCACGTAGGGAGTGGAGACGTTGTCGGTGCCGGAGAAGGCGTCGAAGAACCGCCAGGCCACGGCGAAGCCCCCGGCGGGCGAGGCCGCCACCTTGGGATAGTGGAGCGCGTCCTGCGCGCCCTCGGGAACCGAGTCGACGTCGAAGTCCGGACCCACGGGCTTGCCGGCGGCCGAGAAGCGGCGGGCCCGCAGCACCATGCCATAGTCGTTCCCGACCCTCGCGACGCCGGTCCAGACGGCCAGGAAGCCGCCGTCGGCGAGGGCGGTGAGGAGCGGCCGTTCAACGGAAAAGATCGGCCGGGTGTTCAGGCGCACCACCGAGCCCGTCACCTGGCCGGTGGTGGGGGAGAGGCGCTGGATCGAAAGGCCGGAGGCCAAGCCGTTCGTCTGCGTCGGCCAGCCGCCCAGGAACCCATGGCCCCGGACCTGCCAGACCCACCAGACCCCCTTGCCCAGCCGCACCGGCTTGCCCGGGGCCGGCTTGCCATCCAGGTCCAGATGCCGGCGATAGCTGGGTACCCGGTACGTGCCCTCCAACTGCCAGAGCACCTCGAATCCGCCCTGCGTCGCGGTCACGCTCTTGACCCGCGGATAGGGACCCCACGCTCCGAGCGACACCTGCGTGGCGTCCGTGGGCGCGCCGTCCGCGGCGAAGTGGCGGGCCGCGACGAACGGCGGGCTCACGTCCAGGTAGCCCCAGGCGATCTCGAAGTCGCCGCCGGGCTGGACGGCGAGTGCGGGCTCGTTCGGCTGCTTGCCCTCGGCGGTGTCGACCCGCGTCTCCGCGCCGAGAGGGACAGGCTGGGCCGCGGCCCAGCCGGAATGGAAAAGGAAGAGGCACGCCGAGGCAGAGAGAAGTCCGAGGGAGAGGCAATTCCTGTTCATGGCGGCGATCCTCCTGGTGCGTCGATCCGTCCGGACAAGAAGATCTTACACCCCGGACATCGGCCGGCTTTCGTGATTGGGAACGGATCAGGTTTCTTCGCCGCCCTGGAGCGAGAGCCGCCCGGAGGGGTCTTCGGCGAGTGACAGCTCGCCGCCTTTGCCTTCGGCCAGCGAGAGCTGGCCCGCTCCCGCTCCGGCCAGCGACAGCTGGCCGGGCGAGGCGCCTTCGAGGCGGGCCTGGATCTCGGCGATCGCCTGGCGCGCGGCGCGGCGCAGCTCGCCGGGGAAGAGGCCGCCGGCCGCCTCCTCGAGCGGCAGCACGGCCGCGACCGTGCCCACGCGGCCCAGCGCCTCGGCCGCGGCCACCTGGAGGGCCTTCTGCTCGCGCTGGAGGGCCTGGATCAGCGGCGGCTCGGCAGCCGGGCTGCCGGTGTCGCCAAGAGCCTGGGCCGCGGTGAGGGCGAGCTGGCTGTCGTCGTCCTCCAACATCTTCGCCAGGATCTCGACGGCGACGGCGCCGTGGAGGGCGAGCGCCTTCAGGCAGGCGTGGGCCGTCTGCCAGCGGTACCGGCTCAAGGCCCGGTCGAGGAGGTCCTTCGTGCGCTCGAACGGCAGCTCGCGGCCCAGGGCCGCCACGGCCTGCGCGCTCGAGGCGTCGTCCTGCAGGTCCTCGGCGACCCCCAGGAGGACGCCGTGGCCCTCGGCGCCCAGCTCCCGGGCCGCCTGCAGCCGGATCGCGGGGCTCAGGTCCGAACAGGCGGTGCGCAGCGCCTCGGCGGTCGCCGGGGCCTCGGGCAGCTCGCGGATCAGCACGAGCAGGTTCTGCAGCCGCACGCCGGGCTCGCGGTCGTGGCCGGCGTTCTCGGCGAGGCGCTGCGCGAGGTTCAGGGGGCGGGCGAACCGCCGGTTGAGCTCGAGGAGGAGGGGGAGGACCTCTACGACCTTCCTGTCGGCCATCTGCGCCCGGAGCTGGCCGGAGGAGAGCTCCACCCGGCTCTCGGCCTGCACGCGCTGCAGAAGCCCGCGCGTCTCGGCATCGAACGCGGCGAGCACCGGCCACAGCGGCCCGTCGATGACGAAGGTGCTGTCGAAGGACGGGTCCCCGATCTCGATCTGCCGCGGCCACGTGACGATCACTTCCGGACGGAGGCTCACATTGTTGAACCCCCGCCACGGCTCTGGTGCCTTGATCGTGATCCGGGTGAGACGGCCCTTGTTGCCGCAGGTCTCGATCCGCACCCCGACCTCTCCCGCGGATGCCTCGAGAGTCGGGCGCAGGAACGTCGATTGGCGCGCGATCTTCAGTCCGCAGGAGACCGCGGCAGCCTGCCAGCGCCGCACGCGGCCGCGGGAGTGCAACAGGCCGAACCCGATGCCCGCGCCGCCCATCAGCAGGAAGATCAGGGGTTCCATCACCGCGGACGCTCCTCCGGCGGAAGCGAGAGCTGCCCGGCCGGGTCCTCGGCGAGCGAGAGCTGCCCCGCCTCGGCCTCGGCCAGCGAGAGCTGGCCCTCTTCCGCTCCCGTCAGCGACAGTTGGCCGGGCGAGGCGCCCTGGGCTCGGGACTGGATCTCGGCGATCGCCTGTCGCGTGGCGCGGCGGAGCTCGCGGTCGAGCCGGGAGCGCTCGGCCGCTTCCTTGAGCGCCGGCACGGCCGCCGCCGAGCCAACGCGGCCCAGCGCGATCGCCGCCGCCATCCGGACGTTTTCATCGTCGCGCTGGAGCGCCTCGAGTAGCGGGGGTTCGGCGTCCGGGCTGCCGATCGCTCCCAGGGCCGCGGCCGCGGCAGGCGCCAGCTCGCCGTGCTCCCGTTCCAGTACCTTCGCCAGCAGGGCCACGCCGGCGGCGGCTCCGCGGCGGCCGATCGCCTCCATGCAGACGCGGGCCAACCGGAGACGGCGCCACCTCAGGGCGAGGCCGAGGATGGCGTTCAG
>Ga0068862_100000691_pt1 | contig 34469 bp, 25 predicted proteins | sample KBSSwiS52_FD_66598 | JGI IMG/M metagenome (GOLD analysis project Ga0068862, IMG submission 66598) | Switchgrass rhizosphere microbial communities from Kellogg Biological Station, Michigan, USA - KBS Switchgrass S5-2 | ecosystem: Host-associated > Plants > Roots > Rhizosphere > Soil ... | reverse complement strand
GCGGCCTTGTCGCGATGGATCTTCTGGATCCACTCGAGATTGATGACCGGGACGACGCCGATCTTCAGGTCGGCGTGGCGGGCGATGTTGACGCCGTCGGTCACGACCGCCCCGTGCAGCCCTTCGTAGAAGAGCAGGTCGGTGCCGGTCGGGAACTCCTCCCAGGACGAAAACGCGCCCGGCGCAGCGCCGTCGATTTCGGCTTCCTCAGCGTTGTGAACATAGTGGCGCGTGTGGCCGGTGCCGGACTCTGCATACTCGCGGAACACCTGCTCGAGTTCATCGAGCAAGTTCGCCTCGGGGCCGAAATGGCTGAAGTTGTTGTCGCCCCTTATCGCTGCTTCGGCGATTGCCTCCTTCATCGCGGCGCGGTCATAACGGTGGAAGGCGTCGCCCTCTACAAAAGCGGCCTTGATCCTCTCGCGCCGGAAGATCTGCTCAAAGGTGTGTCTGACCGTGGTGGTTCCGGCCCCAGAGGAGCCGGTCACCGAAATGATGGGATGCTTGACGGACACGGGAGGACCTCGAGCTCAGGCACGAAACAAGCCGCGGTAGCCGAACAGGGGCGCCCGCTCGCTGAGCTCATGCCGAGCCGCCACGTAGCGGCCGATGAGCTCGACCTCCGAGCGCGATCCAAAGATCAGCGGCGTCCGCTGGTGGAGGGCCATGCCGGGGATCTGGAGAATCGGGCCTTGGCTGTCGATCGCCTTGCCGCCCGCCTGCTCGATGAGCAGCGCGACGGGATTGGCCTCGTAGAGGAGCCGCAGCCGCCCCTGCTGGTAGCCCTTGCGAGCGTCGGCGGGATATAGAAAGACGCCACCCCGCGCGAGGATCCGGTGGCATTCGGCTACGAGAGATGCGATCCAGCGCATGTTGAAGTCCTTCCCGCGAGGGCCGTCCTCGCCCTCGATACAGTCTGCGAAATAAGCCCGGATCGCCCCGCTCCAATGGCGCTGATTGGAGGCGTTGATCGCGTACTCGCGGGCGGAAGCCGGGATCTGGATGGCGGACCTCGTCAGACGGAACTCGCCGCTTGCGCGGTCCAACGTGAAGATGTGCGTCCCCGTCCCGACCGTGAGCACGAGGGCGCACTGCGGCCCATAGATGACGTAGCCCGCCGCTTTCTGCCGAGAGCCCGGCTGAAAAAACGCGTGCATCCCGCCCCCGGCGTCGGCTAGCGCCGGCAGGATCGAGAAGATCGTCCCGATCGAGACGTCGGTGTCGATGTTGGAGGAACCATCGAGCGGATCGAGCGCCACGATCAGCGGTGCGCTGTCGTCGCAGACGAGAGGCTCATCCAACTCCTCGGAGGCGATCGCAGCGACAGGTGTGGTCTGGAGAGCGGCAATGAGGAGCGCGTTGGCGCGAACGTCGAGCTCCTTCTGGACGTCTCCGTGGACGTTGGTCCCGATCTCCGCTTCAAGGGGGCCGTCGAGCGGACCCCTTGCGATCAGGTCGGCAATCTGCCGTGCCGCATGCGCGAGGGCCAGCACGACTGCCGCGACCGCCCGGCGATCCGAGTAGCTCGCGCTCCACCCACTAAGATGGGCCTCAAGCGAGATCTGCTGACACACGGCGAACTCCACTCCGCCCCGTGTCCCCTTCTCCGCTGGTGAACATGGCGCATCTGGAATGTTCAGGAAATTTCAATTATCTTTCTCTGGGCGAAAGAAAAACTTTACGTGTCGCAGTGCGCAACCTGACCTTGAAGCAGCTTCGGATTGTTGCGGCCGTGGCGCGCACGGGTAAAATCACCGGTGCAGCCAAGGAATTGAACGTGACGCCACCGGCGGTGGCGCTGCAGCTCAAGCTGGTCGAGGACGGTGCGGGCCTCGCTCTCTTCGAGCGCACCAGAGGCGGGATGCGACCGACCGACGCCGGTCGCCAAGTCCTCCAGACCGCAGCGCGCGTCGAGACCGCCCTCGCCGAGTGCGCCGAGGCGCTCAAAGCCATGCACGGACTCGGACGCGGGCGCGTCCTGGTGGGTCTCGTCAGCACGGCCAAATACGTCGTGCCGCGGGCACTGGCCGCTTTCGCCAAGACGCATCCGGGCATCGAGCTGCGGCTTCTGGTCGGCAACCGCGCGCAAACGCTAGCGGCGCTGGAACGCCTGGAGCTCGATATCGCCATCACCGGATATCCGCCCGACGACATGGCCGTCGAGCGACAGGTGATCGGCAATCACCCACACGTCATCATCGCGGCAGCCGACCACCGCTTCGTGTCGCGCCGCCGCCTGCAGCTCGCCGATCTCGCGGATGAGACCTTCGTCGTGCGCGAACGCGGCTCCGGCACGCGGCTGCTCATGGAGCGGCTGTTCGCGAAAGCCGCCCTCAGTCCCCGCATAGCCATGGAGGTCGATTCCAACGAGACCATCAAACAGGCGGTGATCGCCGGCCTCGGCGTCGCCTTCCTGTCCGCCCACACGATCGCTGCCGAGGTCGAGACCGGCCGCCTCGCCGTTCTCCCGGTGGCCGGTCTGCCGGTAATCCGCCAGTGGTATGCGGTGAAGCACAAGGAGAAGCGGCTGCTGCCGGCCGCGGAGGCCATGTGGCAGTTCCTCGTATCGGAAAGCGTTCGGTTCCTGCCGGGAGTGGAGTCCTGGCAGCGTTAGCGGTGCGGCCCTGGATCTCGAACCCGCCGAGCATGGCGGCCCATCTTGTTTACAAAGAGATCCTGGGGGATAGTGAAATGCGTCAGGCTCAAGTGCTTGGTCAATGGCCAGCCCCGCGCGGGGGCGGCGACGGGGAGGACTGGACAATGCTGATCTCACGGCACGCTCGGCGAACGGCTGCCATTCTTTTCGGCTTGGGGGTCGCCCTGACTTCCACCGCCGCAATCGGCCAGAAGCGCGAGTTCTCTTTTGCCTACGACCAGCCCAAGAACAGCGGCTACGGTGTCGGCGCGGATATCTTCAGCAAGAAGCTGGTGGAGTTGAGCAAAGGCACGCTCTCCATCAATCAGTATCCAAGCGCGCAGCTCGGCACCGAAGCGCAGACCATGCAGAAGGTGCAGACCGGCGACATCGATTTCGTCATGCTGTCGACCGCCAACGCCTCGACCGCGCAGCCCGAGTCCGGGGTTTTTTCGCTCCACTTCATCTTCCGCGATGAAGCGCACGCCATCAAGGTGCTGGGCGACCCCAGCGTCATCGCTGCGATGAAGGACCTGTACGCAGCCAAGATCAAGGGCGCGCACATGCTGGCCCTCGGCTCGCAGGGCTTGCGGCACATGTACGGCAAGAAGGCCGTCCAGAAGCTCGCCGACATCAAAGGCGCCAAGATGCGCGTGCAGGCGACCGTGACCGAGGACACGCTGTTCCCGGCTTACGGCGCGCAGGTCGTGCATATGCCGTTCGGCGAGGTGTACACCTCGCTGCAGACAGGCGTCGTCGACATGGCCGAGAACGGCATCAACAACTATCTGATCAACAAGCACTATGAGCCGGCGCCGGTGCTGTCGCTCACCGAGCACGAGGCCAACAACGCCGCGCTGTTCGTCAGCGACAAGGTCTGGCAGAGCCTGTCGGCGGAACAGAAAGGCTGGGTGCAGGCGGCCGCCGACGAAATCAGCAGGAACGAGCCGGCGGCTGCCTTCATGCTGGAGCATGAGGCGCTGGCGAAGCTCCAGAAGATCGGCGTCAAGATCGTCAGGGACGTCGACAAAAGCGGCTTCCAGAGCGTTAGCAAGCCGATCCAGGACAAGCTGGCAAAGGATCTGGGCCCCAATGCCGTGAAGGTGCTCGGGCTCGTCCGCAACGTGAAATAGCCTGCTGCAGATGCGGGGGGCCACCGGTTCCGCGCCTTACCGCCCGATCTGGAAATAACCGATGGCCGGCTTCGATAGTCTGGTTCTGCAAGAGCAGCGCCACCTGAAATGGCGCGCGCTCGATCCGCTCGAGAACGTGCTGATGATCCTGTGCGGGGTCTGTATCACCGCCTTCAGCGTGCTGGTGCTGGGGGATGTCATCACCCGCGCTATCGGCCGGCCGTGGCTGTGGGTGCAGGAAGCCACCATGACGTTCTTCATGTACGGCATCTTCATCGGCGTCGGCGCGGCCACGCGGCGCAACGACCACCTCTACCTTGCCGTGCTCGCGGAATCCATGTCGGGCAACAAGCGGCTGTTCTTCGAATTTTTCAATCGGCTCGTCGTTCTCGCGGTGGCGGGGTGCATGATCTATTACGGCTATCTGAACTTCCTGGACGGCTTCAAAAGCCTACGCATGCCGTCCATGACGCCGATCGCGACCCTTTATGCGGCCATCCCGATCAGTGGCGTCCTGGTTGCCTTGTTCACGATCGAGCAGATGGTGAACGGCTGGCACCATGGCTTCGCCGACCCGGCCGGCATCCCGGAAGAGAAGAGGCAGGGGCTGTGACCAGCAACGGCATGCTCATAGTGCTGATGGGCTTCATGTTCCTGTTTCTCGGCTACATGGGCGTGCCGGTGGCCTTCGCGCTGATCGGCTCGGTGCTGCTGGTGACCGCGTTCACGCCGATCAGCCAGGCCTCGATGATCGCGCAGATCTTCAACGGCATGGACGTCGAGGCGCTGATGGCGGTGCCGTTCTTCCTGCTGGTCGGCGACCTGATGACGTCGGCGAACGTCACCGCGCGCATGATCCGGCTGTCGCAAACGCTGGTCGGGCATCTGCGCGGCGGCCTGGCGCAGGTGGTGACGATCTTCAGCATGTTCTTCGCGGGAATCTCGGGTTCATCGGCCGCGGACGTCGCCGTGCTCTCCCGTTCGATCGCACCGGAAATGAGCCGCGAGGGCTACGACCGCGCCTTCAGCGCCGCACTGATCGCCTCGGCGGCCACCATGGCAAACCTCATCCCACCCAGCATCATGGCCGTGGTGTATGGGGCAACCGGCAATGTCTCGATCGGTGGACTGTTCCTGGCGGGCGTGGTGCCCGGTGTCGTCGTCGGCATCGGGCTGATGATCTACAGCCATTTCTTCGGGCCCATTGGGCTCAAGCGCCAGCGCGCCACGTTCGGCCAGTTCTCCACTGCCGCCAAGGAGTCCGCCATACCGCTGATGATCCCGATCATCATCATGGGGGGCATCCTCACGGGGCAGTTCACGCCGACCGAGGCCGGCATCATAGCCGTGGCCTACATCGTGTTCATCGCGATCCCGATCCTCAATATCCGGCATCTGCCCCACTTGCCGCGCGACATGGCGATGACCGGCCTGCTCTACTCGATACCGCTCATCACCATCGGCGCCGCATCGGCATTCGGGTGGATGCTGGCCTATCTGCGCGGGCCCGCGGTTGTGTCGGACTGGATCGCGCACGCCGCCGGCGGGGACCCCACCAAGATCATGCTGCTGCTGACGCTGCTGTTCGTCGTCATCGGCGACTTCATCGACGCCATCCCGGCCATCATCATCTTCATGCCGTTGATCATCGACCTGACCAAGAACGCCGACATCAATCAGGTGCATATGGGCGCCGTCATCATCACGACGCTGGCCTTCGGTCTGATCACCCCGCCCTATGGACTCTGCCTGCTGATGGCGTCGAAGTTCGTGGGCGTGAAATTCTCCAGGGCGATGCTCGCGTCGCTGCCGATCTACGTGGTGTTCTTCGTGGCCATCGCCTTCACGATCTTCTTCCCGGAGGTCGTGCTGTGGCTGCCCAAGCAACTGCTGCCGCAATCGGTCGGTTGTTTCCGCGCCCCAGACGGGCCGGGCTGGATTTGCCCCTGAGTGGGTTTGCTCGGAACTTCCGTTGACTTTCGCATCCGTCACTACGCGAATTGACCAAATTGCTGCTGACGACCCATGAGGCTGCGGCCCAAAGATTCGCCTCCACACTCGTCAGGAGGGATGCCCTGCGGCCAAGCCGGTGACGTTGCGCACGTTGCGGCACTCGTTCGCGACGGCCTTGCTCGCGAGCGGCACCGATAGGCCCGTCGAGCCCGCTCAGGGGTCAGAGAGCCAGCCAAGCGACAGAACGGATGCATACGCCGTGACCGCTTCCTTGACGCTCCAACCGACTGCATTGGTAGCTGAGCGCACGACATCGAGCCGTTGAAGGAATGTCCTCCGCCTCTTACCTCGTTCTTGCCGACGCTTGTGCAGGCGGGATCCGAGTGACATCGGGTGTTTGAAAGTGCGCCAGCAATCGCAACCTCTCGATGTCGTGGAACCTAACATGATGATCGATTACGCTGATCAACCCGTCAGCGCGCAAGCGCGCGAGCATGCGATTGACGTGAGGTACGCTCAGGCCGAGGGCATCGGCCATCAGCTCCTGAGAAAACGGGAGCTCAAAGGTGAGGCCGCGAGCGCGACCGACAAGACTCAAGCGGGTGTGCAGCTCCATCAAGAAATGCGCGACTCGCTCGATAGGCGTGCGACGGCCAATGTCGACGATGTGCTCGCCGTAGCTCACGGCCTCTTGAACTGCGAGCCAGCTGAGGGCTAGGGCAAACTGAGGCCGGCGGTAGCAGAGATCGACAAAATCCGTGATCGAGCAGGCTTGCAGTCTCAGCTCGGTGATGGCGACAACCGAATAGTGAGCCTTCTGGAAAAAGCTGCCGGGGAGTCCCACCACGTCTCCAGGCAGCACCGTAGTGATCACCTGCCGCTTGCCGTTGCGCAACAGCTTGTATCGCGCCGCGTATCCGTCTTCAACGAAGCACAGCTTACGATACTCGTATCCATCGACCACAAGATCGCATCGACGTTTGACGGTGGTTTCGAGCTCAATGAGATCGTCGAGGCTCTGCAAATCGGCGTCTGAAAATTCACTCAGCTGGTTGAGACGGAGGACAAATGGATGCCGCCGGCCCATGCGCCTGTCCACACAATCTCGTGCATACGCAAACATGGTCCTGGCCGCAGATCTCATGAGTTCTGGTCGAAGGCGCAGGGGCGCCTCGTCGCGCATTGCTGCCTTGGCGGGTGCAACGCAACATATTGATCCTAGGCAATGTCCGTGGTTAAAGCGATCCCTACGAAAGGAGGGCACACTCCCGAGCATCAGGCCGAAATCCCTAGACAACACCAGAGGAGGATTACGTGGCCCATCGAGATGTGTCCTTGCGCAAGTCTTTGTCGAGGCGGCAGCTCCTCAAGGACTCGGCGGCCGTGGCCGGGGGCATGGGCGCGTTGTCACTGGGACAGTTCATCCCATGGGTCGGCGCATCGGCCGAGGACAAGCCGGCAATCGGCACTTGGCCCGCTGGCTCGCAGGGCGACACGGTGAATGTCGCAGCGGCGGTGCCGCGTACAGGTACGTATGCCGTCCAGGGTGAGGACGAGCTCAAGGGCTGGCAACTCGCGGTCGAGCACATCAATAACGGCGATCCGCTGCTCCAGAAGATCGCGCCGAAGGTGACCAAAGGCCTGCTCGGCAAGAAGGTCAACTTGCTCGCGGCCGACTCAGCGGCGAAGCCCAACCAGGCCGTTCAAGAGATCCAGACCTTCATCAACCAGAACAAGATCGTCTTGATGACGGGCTCCACGTCAAGCGCGGTCGCCGTCGCGCTCAACAAGTTCGCTCAGCGTGAGAAGGTGCTTTATGTGACCGGCATCTCGGGCTCAAACGACACGACCGGAAAGGACTGCGTGCGCTACGGCTTCCGCCAGAATTTTTACGGTGAGACGGCGGCCAACGCGATCGGACCGGTGCTGGTGAAGCAATTCGGCAAGAACCGCAAAGCCGCATTCATGACGCCGGACTACACCTACGGTCACACCGTCACGAAATCCGTGAACGACTACCTCAACCAGAACGCCGGCTGGCAAATGGTGACCAATCAGGTCTCGCCGCTTGGCACTCAGGATTTCAGCCAGTATCTCACGAACATCGCCAATTCCGGCGCCGAGTTCCTGATCAACGTGAACTGGGGTCGTGACGCGGTGCTCTCCATCCAGCAGGCCAAGCAATTCGGCCTCCTGCCGAAGATGACTCTGGTCGTCCCCTATCAGATCCCGTTCCTGGCGAAGGAAACAGGCCCCGAGCTCACTGCTGGCGTGTACGCGGCGACGGACTTCTGGTGGACGCTCGAAGACAAGTATCCTCTGGCGAAGATGTTCGTCGATGCGTTCACCAAGAAGTACAACTACCGTCCGGACTGGGGCGCCAACAACGCTTACATGTCATTCGCCATCTGGGCGCGCATGGTGTCGCAGGCGGGCAGCTTCTATCCCCCCGACGTGATCAAGCAATACGAGAAGGGCGAGACCTTCCCATCGACTGTGGGTGACGTGCACTTCCGCAAGGAGGACCACCAGCTGGTCCGGCCAGTGGTGATCGTGCGCGGGAAGGCGCCGAAGGACATGAAGAACAGTGAGGACTACTGGGAGGTTCTGGATGTCCTCCCCGGCGAGCCGCTCATGCAGAAGCCCGATGCGTTCGGCTGCAACCTCGGCGACTACACCTGACCTCACGCGCGAGAAAAGACAACAATCGCTGTGCGCGAGGTCCTTGAGTGGTCAACTGGGCGAATTTTGTATCGCAGCTGTTCAACGGCCTCGTGCTCGGCGCCCTTCTGGCGCTGATGGCTTCTGGCCTGACGATCATCTACGGCACGCTCGGGGTGCTCAATCTCGCGCACGGCGCCATGTTCATGCTCGGCGGGTATGCCGGGTGGCTCGCCTTTACCTACACCAACTCGTTTGTCGTGGCGGTGATCGCGGGCTCCCTTTTCGTCATGCTGGTCGGCGTGGTCATGGAACGTGTGATCATCCGTTATTTCTACGCTCGGCCGCACGAGGACCAGCTGCTCGTCACGTTCGGCCTGGGCATTGTTTTTGTCGAGACCGTCCGGTTCTTCTTTGGCAGCCTATCCAGGACCGTGCCGGCGCCGCCTGGACTCGTCGGGATCACGCCGCTCGGGTTCATGCTCTATCCGACGTATCGGCTCGCGCTGCTCGGCATTGTCCTCGTGGCGCTGCTCGCCCTGTACCTGGTCCTCTACCGCACCCGCATCGGCATGGTGGTGCGCGCAGGCATTGAGGATTCCGCGATGGTCGATGCGCTCGGCATCGATGTCCACAAAGTGTTCATGTTGGTTTTCGGCATTGGCGCTCTGGCAGCGGGCTTTGCCGGCATCGTCAACGCTCCGGTTGTATCAATTGCGCCCGATGTCGGCGAGGCAATCCTGGTGCAGACCTTCACCGTCATCGTCATCGGTGGTGTCGGCTCATTCCCGGGTGCTGTGCTCGGCGGCCTGATCGCAGGCGAGATCATCAGTCTCACCTCCATGTTCAACCCTGGCTACTCGCAGGTCATGCTCTTCGTAGCGATGACGCTGGTGCTGGTGCTGCGGCCTTACGGCCTGCTCGGCACGGCGGGGCGCGAATGAGCGCAGATCCCCGATGCTGAAAAGGCGACGCTACCTCATCGAGGTGTTGACCGCGATCGGGTTGATCGCAGCGCCATTCGTGCTGCCGCAACTGGGCTTCACACCTACAACGATCAACCGCATACTGGTCTGGGGCCTCTTCGGCCTCGGCTTCGACATCCTGTTCGGCTTCACAGGCCTGTTGTCGTTCGGGCAGTCCGCGTTCTTCGGCACAGGCGGCATGGTGGCTGCCTATCTGCTCACGCGTTTGGATTTTCCGAGTGTGGTACTGGCCCTGGTGATCGGTACACTCGCAGCAACGGTGGTCGGGTTCATTGTGGGCCTGATTGCGCTCAAGCGGACGGGCATCTACTTCGCGATGATCACGGTGGCCATCGCCGAGGTGTTCTACTTCGTTGAGTTCAATCCGCTTTCGGAATATACGGGCGGCGAGAATGGGCTGCCTGGCGTGCCTGCGCCCTCGGTGCATCTGGGCTTCACCACGATCCAGTTCAACACGGACTGGTCGATGTATATTTTCTTGGCCTTCTGGTACTTCGTCGGCGTGGTGGTTGCATTGCGCATCGTCCGCTCACCTGTTGGCGCGATCTTGCGGGCGATCCGCGACAATCCGCTGCGCGCCGCTGCGGTGGGCCACAATGTCCATGGTTACAAGCTGATGGCGTTCGTAGTCGCGGTGGCCTATGCCGGTTTTGCCGGCGGACTGCTCGGTCTGATGCAGGGCTTTATGCCGCCCGATGCCTTTACGTTCGATACCTCGGGCCAGCTCGTGATGCAGACCGCCATCGGGGGCGCAGGCACGCTGTTCGGCCCCCTCATTGGCGCGGCAGTGTGGCTCTATCTCAGCGATTTCTTCCAGACCACGCTGCATCTGGGCGCAACGTGGAAGCTCGTGCTCGGCGTCGTGTTCGTACTGTTGGTGTGCTTCTTGCGCCGAGGCCTTATCGGCGGACTACTCGATTTCGGCGCGCTCTTCACGCGGCGCCGCCGGCGCACGCCGCCGGAAAGGGCGCCCATTCCGGTCGATGTCGCCTCGCTCGCGAGCCTTGGTCCGCCACGCCGCCGGGACGAGGCGCCATTTTCTGGTCCGGTGATCGAGGTGCGCGGACTGACCAAGTCGTTCGGTGGCCTGGTTGCCAATAAGGACATCAACTTCTCGGTCCAGCAAGGAGAGCTGCGCGCAATTATTGGACCGAACGGTGCGGGCAAGAGTACATTCTTCAAGATGCTGACGTGCGAGATGTCGCCGACGTCGGGGCATATCTTCTTTCACGGGCGCGACATCACCGGCAAGAGCGTGGCCTCGGTGTGTGTGCTGGGTTTGACGAAGAGCTATCAGGTCAATCAACTCTTCAACCAGCTGACGGTGCGAGACAATGTGATCATCGCCGCGCTGGCGGATCGGCGCGGCACTTTCGCGCCCGATCTGTTCAGGCGCCTCCAGTCGGTGCCTGGGCTGGATGCCCAGGTGGACGCAACCCTGGCCATGGTCGGCCTCAGCGATCGCGCCGACCTTTCCGTGGCTGAGCTCGCCTACGGCGAGAAACGACGTCTGGAGATCGGTCTTGCACTCGCCACATCACCCTCGCTGCTGCTGCTCGACGAACCGCTCGCCGGCATGAGTCCCCGGGAGCGCGGCGAGACCGTCCAGCTCCTGAAGAATATTCGGCGCGGGCGCACGCTTGTCGTGGTGGAGCACGATATGGATGCAGTGCTCGAGTTGGCAGAGCGCATCACCGTGCTGCACGAAGGGGCGGTGCTGGCCGAGGGCGCGCCATCGGAGATCCAGCGCAACAATCTTGTGCAGGAAGCCTATCTGGGCGGCGTTGCAGCGGCATGAGCTCCCTTCTCGAAGTCGACCGCATAAACAGCTACTACGGCGACAGCCACATCCTGTTCGACGTGTCGCTGGACGTGAACAAGAACGAGGTGGTGGCGCTGCTCGGTCGCAACGGAGCGGGGAAGACCACAACGCTCAACACACTGATCGGCTTCGTACGGCCTCGATCGGGCAGGGTCATGCTCGATGGCACGCCGACGCATAACCTGCGGCCACATGCTATCGCTCAGCTCGGGTTACAACTCGTTCCCGAAGGACGGCGCATCTTCAGCAATCTTAGTGTGGAAGAGAACTTGGTATTGGCCGGGCTCACCGCGACGAGCCGGTGGCCGATCGAGCGCGTATGGGAGATCTTTCCGCGACTGCGTGAGCGCCGCCGCAGCCGTGGCACCGACCTTTCCGGCGGCGAGCAGCAGATGTTGGCGATCGCACGCGCGCTGGTTCGGCAGCCGAAGGTGCTGCTTCTCGATGAACCGTTCGAAGGCCTTGCACCGATCATCGTGCGCGACCTGCTCGCCACCTGCCGCGCCCTCGCGGAGGCCGGGCAAACGATCCTCATCGTGGAGCAGAACATTACTGCAGCCATGACGCTCGCGGATCGGGCCTACATTCTAAACAACGGTCACATCGTCGACGCGCTCTCGGCGCAGTCGCTGCGCGAGCATCCGGAACTGCTGCATGCTCATCTCGGAGTGTAGGCCGGTGGGCACACAACAATGGGTGCCATTGCGTAGTGGTTCCCTTCGGTCGCTTCGTTCCGGACCGGGTCACGAGCGGACCGGCTGGCTGCCTTCACCGGTATGGCGCAAGTGCCTCTGAAGCCGGGCGGAATCGCTGCAGTGCTGCGAACGGGCAGTCAGCAAGGTTTCGCGTTGCCGGACTGGCTTTGTCCACCCTCCCGTGACTGCGGCGGGGAGCTTGCCGTCTGAAGAAGCAAAAGTAGTTTCGATCACCGCGTGGTGCTTGCCTGTTGGCGACTTTGCTTTCGATGCGAATGGCATCACCTGACTTGACCGGGCGCACAAAGCGGGTGTGGAAATCCAGCGTCGACCAGGTCTCGAAAGAAACCTGCGTGGGCATGAGGGGCATACGGGCGGGCGAGGCGCCTCAGGCAGCTCTCACCCAGCGGCAGCGATGCCTTCCTCGCTTGCGCGCTTGCCGCCGAGCGCGAGGTAGATGAAGCTCCAGCCTGAGAACAGCAGGTTGATGCCGGCGAGCAACCCAAGCGCCCACACCGCGGACGCTGGCAGGCTGAGCGCGATGAGCAAGCCGGCGGCGACGGCCACGAGCCCGCTGAAGACCACCCAGCCCCAGCCGTCGTGAGGGCGCATTCGCAAGCCCATGATGAACTCCATGATGCCCTCTGCTATGAAAAGCGCCGCGATGACGATCGTGAGCGTCAGGACGCCGGTCAAAGGGAAGAACGCGAGCCAGGCGCCCGCCACGATATAGAGGAGGCCGATCAGCAGGTTCCAGAAGAACCCTGCCCAACGCTTGACGTAGAAGGCGTGTATGACCTCGACGACGCCAGCCACGAGGAAGATCCAGCCGATGGCGATCTTGGCCGCGATCGTGGACAGAAATGGGAACGCGATGGCCGCCATGCCGGCGAGGACCAGCAGGATGCCAAGAGCCAGAAACCAGCCCCAGTGCCTCGCGATCTCGTGGCGGGTCTCCTCGAGCGAGGGCTCGGAAAAAGCCGGAGTGGACTGCTGGGTCACGGCGCACCTCATGCGTTGCCAGGCCCCGCACCGCAAAAGCGATCCTTTCTTTCTAGCATATCCACCCTTTGGACTGAGCCGGGGATCGGAGCAGCATTAACAACTGCTGCCGGACGGCCGGACGGCACGCCTGCTCGGTTCGCGTCTCGAAAACGGTCAGCGCCTATCCACGTCGAGAACAGCGACGAGACCACGGTACGCGAGTGCGCGCCCCACGCAGTGGCGCGAGATCAACAGCGTTGTGATCTGGCAAGAAGGGGAGTCTGGGTCGCGAGCCCTGCCGGCTGACTTACTAAGACGGCGCAAGTGCCTCCGTTCCCCGATGGAATCGCTGCATCGCCGAGAACTTCGGGGTCGTGCCACGTTCTACCGAGAGCACCCGCAACGATATGCGTCGGCGGACGACTTCTCGATGGGTCTTCTCCCACCTGCTCTGCGGCCCTGACCCGCAGATGCGCAGGTCCAAGGTTATTTGGCCCTGGCGCAGGCTTCGAGGTAGCCGCGCGACGGCAGGGATGCAGGGCTGTTCAAAGCCTGGTGCGAACGGCGCTGCCTCGATTTCTGGACCAAGTCGATCGAGGGCATGGGCGAATGCCACGCCATCACCGCCGATACCGGGTGCCCCGGCTGGCCGTCCTACGACGTCGAAGACTGCGAGATCGACTTCGCTGCCGAGCTCGCCGAACATCTCGATCCTCGCGATGTCGCCATCCTCTTCGAGGTCGGCGCGAACCGCCACCGCTATATCATCGGCCAAGCCACGGCGATCCACGCTGACGGCCGCAGCGTCTCGATCAACATCAGGGACATCTACGGCGCTGCAGCGGGACTCATCGAACCAGGCATGCAGGTGAAGGTAGTCTTCCGGAACGCCGCCCCATTTTCGGACCGAGGAGAGGGCGTGATGATAAAGGATGCGCCATGTCAGTACCTCGCTTCGGTGATGTTGAGGTCCGGACCAAATTCATCCCAAGCAGATCATCGCCGACTATCGCCATCGGGCCCTGCGCCACCATGCCGAAGGGATCTTCATGTTGGAAAAGATTTTCGACACGACCGTCATGCTCTCGACGGGTGGCGTCATCCCAACAACGTGGGTCGGCGAACAGCGAGCGCACGAGGATCTCGAGCGCATCCCTCCTTCGCCGACTGGGTGCGCGTCATCCGGCCGGAGCCTTGGATGGGCCGGGCGACGCCACTGGACGTCGACGAGGCCGCTTCCCTCGAAACGCGCCGCCCTGGCAAGGCCGCTGAGACCAGACTGCGAACGAAAGTCTAAATGGCGGGCCCGATGCGGTCTAAACGGGCCAGGCCGGAACGCTCTAAGCCATTGAATCATTTGGCTGGGGGACGGGGTAAAGCGATCGCCGGGAAAGTTTACACTTTCTGACGCATCGCCTACCCCAAGATTGAACGATGCAAGGCTGCAACGACGGGTTGTCCTGCCCCCCTGGGGCCAGCAATCCTGGAAATACAGCAGATCGCCGCCCCCCAACAGATCAACCGCCGGAGCCCTATCTCAGCGCCAGCCTGACCTTCCGGCTCACCGGCCGCTTGCCCGCAAGCATCGCGTAGAGGTTCCTGCGATGTATGCCGAGGTCCGCGGCAAGTTGACTTTCTCCCCGATCGGTCGCCCGCTGCTGGAGCCGGGCCAGCGTATCGATAGCCTGAGAGTGTACCCTGGCTTCGACCTCGGCCAAGTTGGCGAAGGCCTCTTCGAGCTTGGCCCGCATTTTCTTTGTCGGGGGCGCCTTCGTCTTGACGAGCTTCGTGAGCGCCGGACGCGACAACCGGCGGCAAGTAGGTGCGGTCGTAGTAGCGAGAATGTACATTGCGTGAAGTGGGTTCACCGGAGCATGCAGGGCTCACTTGATTGAGTGCGCAGCTCGCAGGCGCCGTGAGAGACCTTCCAAATCTCCATATATACTGAAATCATCAACCCCTAATAAAAACAATTCCCTCACTATGCGTTCCTTCTTTTCTGAGACGATCCTTAATTTGCGCAGCGTGCTGTTCTCGTTCTCAGTAAGGGTCGGCCGCTTTGGCACGTGAAAAGTGAAGCATCCGCCTTGGGAATGAATTCGGGTATCGATGTAGTCGGGACGTATGGGAACTATGAAGTCTGGAAATTTATCTGGCTTGCCCCAATCGAATATAACCTCTAACGCCCGCTTAAAAAATTTGTTCCGCTGAGAGCCGACACCCAAAAAATCCTTATTTACGCCCTGATCCGGCCCCAGTTTATACGCATCCATAAGAAATAGCTCACCATCCTCTTCTAGACGCGAACCATCTGAAACAGCGAAATATAAGGCAGCTAGAGGGTTGGTAGTCCAGTCCAAGAGGCGGGTTGGCATTCTGTAATGCTGCTGCAGGAAGTATATTTCAGCTAACGTATCTCTGCCCGCCCGCAACCCGGACGACTGCGCCCGGAACTCATTCGCCAAATGATGCTCAAGTTGCAAGCGGTCGCTCTCGTTTGTCGCGGGAAAATTCGTCCTGTACACGCCCGGGACAAGTGGTAGTCCCTTTCTCGCCTGCCCGCGAAACCAAGTTCTGACATGCGCGTGCGCCCGCGTTACGACTGGGAGCTTTCCAAGCTCGACTAGGAAATCTTGGACACTCGTTATGTCAGCTATGGGCGTTGACGACATAGCCATCGCTGTTAAAGAGGGGAACGTTTTCCAGTCAATCGGTGCGTCTGTTCGCTGATCTGAGTCGGTCGAGAGTTCAATGCTGTGAAGTGTCTATCCACAGGCAATTACGACAGCCGTTGCCTGAAGGTATCGATGAGCCCCCCGCGTAGATGAATTTCGGCACACCCGCGTTCGGGGGGCACGCTCGCAAAATCGTTCGTTCTCGTGCCGGTGTTGCTGCAGTTCGTTATGGATGCGGCGACGGTAGTCAAGCGCCGGGTTCACGACCTAGCTTGGCCGTGGCGTGGGCGGTCGACGACACCTGGAACGCGACCAGGAAGTTGAACGGCTTCACCTGATCCTCCCACGCCTTGCCTGTGTTGAAGTCCTTGACCAAGCCAGCGGGGCAGGGGGAAGTATGCACTTGACATAGATGGGCGGAAACGCTATGACTCTCCCCATAAGGAGAGCTTACCATGTCTAGCGTCGATCCCCGCGATCCCATGTTTCACGATGAAGATAAGGCCCGCGAATATTTCGAGGCGCAGCGTTGGCCCGACGGCAACGCCCATTGCGTGCACTGTGGTTCATTCAACGTGCATCGCCTAGAGGGCGCGTCGCACCGGCCGGGACTTTTCCAGTGCAACGATTGCCTCGGTGCGTTCACCGTTACCACCAAGTCGGTAATGGAGAGCAGCCACTTGCCGCTGACCAAGTGGGCGCTGGCTTTCCACAAGATGGCCGCCTCTAAGAAGGGCATCAGCGCCAAGCAGATGCAGCGCGAGTTGAACCTCGGCAGCTACCGCACCGCATGGTTCATGGTCATGCGCATCCGTGCGGCCATGCGGATCGACGCCAAGGGCAACCCCATCGGCGGCGCGGGCGGCGATCTGGAGAGCGACGAAACCTACGTTGGCGGCAAGGCCAAGAACGCCCACAAAGGCAAGCCGGAGCCGAAGAAGCATGCCGTCCATGCGCTGGTGGAGCGCGGTGGCCGTGTGCGCGCTACCCACGTCGCCGACGAGACGGCCAAGACGTTGCGCACGGTCATGGAAAGCACGCCGACAAGCGGTCTACGCTCCACACGGACGACGGCCTCGCTGCTCTGTCCATCGGCAAGGACTTCGCCTCCAGCACGACCGTTGTGCACACCGCTGGCGAGTACTACAGGTACAAGGACGGCGCTGGTATCCAGTCTGCCGAGAGCTTCTTCGCGATCCTGAAGCGCGGCGTCATGGGCTCGTTCCACAGCGTCTCTGAGCAGCACTTGCAGCGCTACGTGGACGAGTTCTCTTTCCGTTGGGACAACCGCTCTGCGATGGGCGTGGAGGATGCTGAGCGCGCACGCCGTATGGTCCGTGGCGCCATCGGCAAGCGGTTGACGTATCGAAATCCTCACTCAGAAGAAGCCGCCTCTTAGCGCTTCTTCCCCGCGGAAGCGCCGGAAGCGGAAGCCTTAGCCTTCTTCGCCCCGACCTTGGATTCCTTGTAAGGTCGGGGTGGTGTATTGAGCGCACGTCGTACCGCTTCGTCACGGCGATGGATGGTCTCTTGTTCTGAGTAGGTATTCTGTGATGGCGAAGAAGCCCGATCCTTCTGACGCATTGCGTCGCCTCCTTGCAGAGCCGGGGTCACTTGATGATGTGTGGGACGATTTGCTTGGCAGCGCAATCGACAATCCAAGGGAGCGCCTAGTACGCGCACTTGCCGGCCTGAAGAAGTACGATGACAGGTCGGCAGTGCTTGTGTTCGGAGCCATGCTAGACCAGCACTTGGAGCAAGCCATAAGTGCGGTTCTGCACTCCACACCAAAGAGAACCCGGAAATTGTTTGCCTACAATGACAAGGAGGGCGGCGGCATATTGTCTACATTTGCCGCTAAAATTAAAATGGGAAACTCTTTGGGGTTATACGGTGAGGAGATGTTGGAGGATCTAGAATTAATCAAGCTCATCCGCAATGTTTTTGCTCATGCGAGCGTTCAAGTTGATTTCGACCACTCCGCCGTGCAGGAAGGATGCGAGGCTATTGTCCTCTCTAGCAACCTCAACAAGAACGGCCTCCAAGTCGGTCACCGCGGCAAGGCGTATGACGTGAAGATGTCAACCGCTCGTCAAAAATTCTCTGGTGCTATTTCGATGATGGCTCATTATCTTGGCCTTTTTCCGCACTTGGAGTTGTCTGATCCGGTAATTCCGGCGAACTACTACCGAATGTACGGGAAGCCTGTACCATTGCTTCAAAAATCATCGCAACACGGTAACGGTCAGTAGTAACCCGCGGATCAATGCCATAGTAGGCATCTAGCCCAGCCTCGATCATCTCATCTGAGATTTCGATCTTGTCAGCGTCACCCATGGCGCACCTCGCCATAATGCGAGGGCGCCTGAATCGCCGGCCTGTCCGACGCTAAATCGGATAATCCGTCATCTATGTCAAGTGCATACTTCCCGGGGCAGGCGTCGTCGCTGAATATCGGCTCAGAGTGGATTCTCAATGAATCGGTAGCTATTGAATTGTTTCATTTATTGGGCAAATTATCTCGCAACAAATATTTCACTATGGCGACCCACATGCAGCAAGAGCGACATCGCATCCGGCTTTCAGAAGTCAACCGCAGCACAGTCCAGACAATTATGCAGCTTCGAGAGCAAGGCATTTCTCACCGCAAGATAGCAACTGCCGTCGGCCTATCCCATGGTAGCGTGATGCGCATCGTCAAGTGGCAGGAGACGGGTGAGAAGCCCAAGTCTGCAAAGCCCGCGATCCCAAAGCGTCCGAAAAATGGGCAAAGCGCTTTGCCGGACTTCGAGCGCGTTTCGGAATTGCAGGCAAGGGGATTGACGATCAGGGGTGCATGGGAGGACTACGTCCGCAGGTGCTCTCAACCCTACACATATGCTTACTTTAGCACCCTGTATGGGGTCTGGCTTGAGGAGCGGGCGACGATGAGAGACCGCGATCAAGCCGTCGCGGACCCTACTCAAGCTTCTGCACTTGCGGACATAGCGGATTTCTCCGCCGAAGAAGATCACCTCGCAGAGCTTTACTGGAAGCGGAGGAGCAACCCGCGCAGTCCCGTTCATGTGTTATCCGGATTCAACTGCTCGTTGAAGATCAGAAATGACGAGCTTGTGATCTTCGATACCGGTCAGGAGCGCTGGTACTCGAAGGTGACTCATGGGTTGCATTCGATCGTATTCCTGGGGGAAGGCGGTCACATCACCATCGACGCCATCAAGTGGTGCGAGGCGCAGGGTGTGGCGATATGCGTTTTGGGGTGGCACGGCGACTTAATTTCCGTCACGACGCCTAACTCGATTTCGGACGTTGCCATCCGGCGTGCGCAATTTTCCGCGAACCGCCTGGCGGTCGCGCAAGCAATCCTCAAGCGCAAGCTGCAAACTCAGGTAGTGATCGGAAAATTCCCAGCCGCTACGTTTCGTGCGACGGCGCCCAAGATCAAGGCCGCTGGCTCAGTCGACGAGCTTATCATGATCGAGGCGCGGGCTGCGCTGGAGTACTGGGACAACTGGTCCTTCAGCCTGAAGCGCAGAAAGCGAAATTGGCCGTCACAGTGGACGCTCTTCGCCTATCGCACAAGCCTGCTATCAGGTGGCCCGCGACATGCAACGCATCCTGTGAATGCGATCCTGAATTACGCCTACTCCGTTGCAGCTGCGCAAGTTACTCGCTCGTTGATCGCTGCTGGCTTCGATAGCACCGCAGGATTCCTGCACGCGGACGCAGATAGCCGTCATTCTCTCACCTACGATGTGCTTGAGCTGCTTCGCGCCGACGTTGACGTTCGCGTCCTGCCATGGGTGGCGACGCAGACCTGGAAGCGTTCGGATTTCCCTGTAACGCCGACAGGGGTCGTGCGATTGCAGCCGACGTTGGCAGCACTGGTCGTTCAGTACACCTTTATACCTCATGAGAAGATCAATCAAGTCATCGAATGGTTGGCAGCCGCGGTGCGAGCTGCGGTGCCGCAAGTTCGGCAGCTGTCGGAGGTACGCTCCTGACGCACTCAGCCAATGCCGAGTCCGAGAAAAACTTGATCAAACTCGAACATGGCTAGCAGCGGACGTGAGTTTCACCTACGACGACGCGAAGCAGAGAAAGCGGCCATCGGTAGACATCGATTTCTGGTCGCCAGGGTACCATGGCGCCGTGACCGCAATTTCTGCATCAGCGGACAACCCTGTCGTCAGACCTGAATTCTGGCTCGGTCGCCAGTGGCAGTTGGAATGAAGCGATACAAGCCCTGATGCAGTTACGGCCTTGCGGCCGCCGATGCAGGATCGCTACTCGCCACTTTCGGTTGCGCCAGAGGAGCCACGCCGCATGGCAACCCGCCAAGCTCCGCCTCTGACCAGCACGCGCCTTGCAGGGCACAAGCCCGGCAGCACAGGAACCCTTCAAAAGCCATCACGAGACAGCGCTCTTCCCGTCGATCGTGCATAAGCCTGTGCGCGCAGTGATGGTCTTCACCTGACATAAAGAAGGACTTCGGCTCTACGCTTCGCGCCAAGATGGGGCCTGGACCCTTGCTCTGCCCCAGCGCTTTGCACGTTACCCAATCGTGACCGGCGCAAGGCGCGACGGTTGGTTCCTGCAAAAGAAAATGTGCAGCTTCGCCCGTCACCAGCAAAAACTCATCGGCGCGGGCACGGTATGATCTGAGCAACGCCTTCTTGGGGCCTGGCCGCGGAGGAACGACGCTCACAATCGCGCCGATTGTCGGTGCCGACACGAAGCCAGTAAACGCCTCAACTCCCGACGCCTCGGGCAACTCGCCCAGCTCACTTTTGATTGCATCCATGAGCGCATCGGACGCTGTTTGGACAGCCGCGAGATGATCGACGAACGCATTCATGTCGTGAGGGACAGGGTTCTCCGATTGCTCGTCGAGCACCGTCACGATAACTTCATCGACGCGCCGAAGAACCGCGGCGGCGTACAGGTAAAGCTGCGGATGAATCCTGAAATGCGCGCCGCCCTCCTGCCGTCTTAGCCAAAGAGCGCGGTGAACTGATTTGACAGAGCCCGCCGCAAGAAAGGCATGCACCCTCGAAGCCGCGATGTAATCCGGTGGGCGATCAACTAGGTTGTGGTAGGCGAGCAGCTCGAAAATCGTGGCCGACTGCTCGACGTAATTCTCCAGCAAGAAGATCTTTATTCCAGCGGTGTTGACATCGCCGGCATTGATGAATGCATTGCCGGGATCGGTGAAGATCACCATCCATTGTCCGGAGGTCAGTACGGCGCGCGACACGGTATGACCGCTCTTGGCGTGCGTGCCCGCCACGTAGTCGCGGAGCTTGGCGATCCACCGCGCCCACTCCGCTGTGACCGGTGATGCCTCGATCGCACCACCCGACTTGCAATGTTCGATCGCAGCCGCAATCAGCGTGACGGGCGTGTAGCTTGTCGACTGATCCTCTCTGGCCGCCGCCACATCGGACCCTGCCACCATCGGCTTTGACCAGGCTTTGGCTTCAACGATCAGCTGGGGCGCCCGCGTGTCAGGGTTTACTCCCAAATAATCGAGGAAAAGCGTCGTCTCATCTTTGATCCGCGCCTCCTCGACAATCTCGCCGCCGGGCTTCTTCAGCTTCCAGCCCAGTGCGATGAGAATATTGTCGATAAACTCCGCGCGGGTAGTGTGCTCAAGCGGATCGACATTGCTTGCGCCCAGATAGGGCACAGCCGCGGTCGGCTTCAGCGCTTCGACGAAGCCTTTGATCAGCTTCTCGAGCGCTCGCTTGAAGTTCGCCTGTTCCAGACCCTCGTTCACTGGAGCAATTCCGGAAGGCGGTAAAGAAGCCGGCGTGCGGACGGCCAACCTGCTTCCATGAAGACATCCAGGCACGCAATAAGCTTCCGCCGGCGCTCCTCGTCGGCAAACAAATCACGATGATCGGCAAGAAACCGCCCCACCAGAGCAACGACACGATCGACGCCCAGCGACTCAAATTGGTAGCCGTGCGCCCGTCCGGTCCCGAGCAGCGTGTGCGCCGTGAGATCGAAGACAAGTGCCGGATCCGCCGGCATGAGGAAGTCCAGCAGCTCAACAAGGTGATGCACCGTGCCGGGCGTGCCCACATCGCCAATGCGTTTTAGCGTCCCCGCTACATCGGTCAGGAAGGCCTGCTTCTGCTTGAGCGTGTCGAGCCCGCCTTTCTTGTCCGGTGGGTGCCGAAACGCGCCCGAAGCGAAGTAGAACTGATCCGACATATCGTTGAGCAACTTGGCCGCAAGCGTCCCCCGCTTTTTCTCTCCCTCATCGATCGGGACACCCGGCTTGTACCTGGCGAGGTATTCCTCAAGCTTGCTCGCCGTAGCTTCGACAGCCCATCCCGCGAGTTCTTGCGCCCGCTTGCGAATGGCCACATCGCGGGGATCCGCAGTGTCATAACCAAGGACTAAGGCCTCGCGAATTCCAAAGAACACATGCCCTAGTTCAGCTTCGCGAGGTGCCGGGTCGCTAAGCCAGGATTGCAAGGTCTCGCGCGCTGCAGACCGGCCATGTGATACCCACAGCAGGGCTAAAATCCCGCCGATTTGCTCGCGTATGTTTTCAGCTGGGTTGTCGTTCCGCTCGCCAAAGCGCTCTGCTAGCCTCAGCGTGAGCCGTTCAACTTCCTCAGGAGCATGATGCACGATGCGGCCGAGGAAATAATTGGCGAAGAAGGATATAACGCCACGATTGTTCTCGCGCTCGGCGACCCGCGAAGCGAGATCCCACATGGCAGAGCGCGCGGTCTCCCAAAGCGCAGTCAATCTCTGCGCGATCGATAGCCGAACCGCTGGATGCGGATCACTTGTGAGCAGGCGCTCAATCAAGGGCCGCAATCGATCGAAGGTTGCGGTGTCCAAGCGCGACAGAAGCATCGCCGCTTCAGCGGCCTCGATCCGCGTCGCCGGCGACGCCCAGGATGCCGAGTTCTCAAAATTCTTCTCCGTGTCTTCGCCGACTTCAGGATTGGCGTGAGTTGCCAATTTTTCGATCAGCTCGATCAACATCGAAACGACAGCCGGCTGTCCACGAAGCTGCGCCACATCCAGCCCGGCGACCTTCTCGGCCCCTTCTGCGAGAACGCCGCTCGCGTAGTCGATGACCGAACTATCCGCGCCGTCCCGGGTTGCGGATTCGATACCCTGCTTCAAGATTTCGAGATGCGATGCGCCGGTTTGCGCGTCATAGCTTCGCTGCCCTGCGCCTTGCTCAAGTTGAAGATCGGATTTTGCTGTCTTGATCGCCGCAAGCAAATTGGTATTGGCAGGTGTCTTTAGTTCAACGCCATCCTTACGCAGCCACCACCAATCGTCTGGGGACCCAGATGTGACCGTGAAATTGGCGGGCCTTTCATTGACAACCCCGCCCTTGCTACGTGCCGCTTCCGCAAATCTGCGAGCCTCCTCGGTCGCAAGTTGGTCATGTCCGATCGTACCGAAGAGCACCTCCAGCGTATCCTTGCGCGTGGCTTCAGGTTCCGAGGAGCGCGGGAAACTGATTCCAAGCACCTCCTCTTCAAAAGCCTGGCGCGATGCGGCGGTCTCAAGCGGATACCTTGCGCTGATGAAGTCGATCGCATCCTTTCGCGTATCGCGAGAGGCGATGAACGGACGTTTAGTCGCGTAAGGCCAAAGCACCGCTCCAAGGACATCTGGCCGAGACGCTCCAGCCAGAAACAGCCGCGACCACATCACTCCAGACTTGCTCCGTTCGGCGACGGCTTTCGCAAGATGGGTCGCATCATCCGGAGCCGCAGTTTGCAGCCTTTTGACAAAGGCTTTCAGGATCAAAAGCTCATTGTCGCCATGCTCATCGCCGGGGTTCCACGCCCAAATGCGACTCCAATCCTCGACGAGCACGTCCTCTTTGCCGTTGACGTTGAAGGTCCAGGTCTGCATCCCTTCGCTCGGCGGATGTTCGCGCGCAACGTATCCTGCCATGACATCCATCAATGCGGTCACGGCATCGCCAGGATGCTCGGCGAGGAACGTCGCGAAGTACTCCTTCAGTTGCCACTGCGCTTGCTGATAGTCCTGCCGGCGATTGCTCGACAGCGGCAGGATTTGGCTGGCGCCCAGCGATGTGGTCGACGTATCTGTTATTTCGGCTGCGAACGACTTTCCGTAAATTTCGGCAACGAACGCCGGATCAACGGCGGCGATCGGCTCGAGCTTGCGCGCGAGCCAAGGCACTTCTGCATGCGCGTATCGCTCGAAATGCTCCGGGATGAAGATCATTCTTAGCAGTTCGCGCGATGCAGTCGCATCACTCGCATAGGTATCGGCGACGAACCCCACAGCCGATGACATCAAGTGCGCCAGTGAGGGATTGTCGATCGCATGCTTGAACAGGCTGCGCGACGCAACACCAAGTTCGGCCCGTTGCTCGGACGTTTGCGCGCGCTCGACAGTGAGGAAGAGAAGCGCGCGAAGCGACCACACCACTTGGCCCACGTGCCGGCTAAGCCCTGCAGCCAATTCGCACCACGGATCAAGCGACAGCGATTGCTTGTCTTCGGCGCGCACCGATAATGCGCCGACGATGCTTGAAATTGCCGCGCTGACATTCTGATTTGCGCTCGCTCTCCCGGGGGCCGCGACAAGCCCTGCGAAATCGCCTCGTTGAGCTGGCAACTCCGCCGCAGTTCTTGCCGCAACACTACGAGCAACAGGATCGCAATCGGCATTACCAGTAAATGCGATGACCGCGTCCCAGAACGCGGAGTGACCAGCTGTGCGCGCTGACCAAAGCTCCTGCAGCGCGAACACGAGAGCTGGCCCCAGCAGCAAGCCGAGGCCTTTGTCGCGCTTCAGGATGTCCGTCATGGCCTCGAGATTTGAAGGATCGAGGTAGACCCTGCTTGCTGCATAGTCGAATAGGATGTGATGTCTGAAGGAGACGAAGCGGTCTCCCGACACAGGAACCAAAACGTTCTCCCGCATCAATTCATCGAACGCCCTTGGATCTGGCTTGGCGCTAACAAGACGTTCCGCGCGTAAGGCGCGCGCGGCGATCATCTGCCCGACGGCTGCCGCCAAGCACAGTTCTGCTCCAGCTCCATGCTTCGAGACGCGGTGACGCCAGTAGAGCGCTAGCAGCTGGACTTGAGAGCCAACGCCCCCAAAATCCTCCGGCTTTATGCCGGTGCTGATCAGGTCGGCCAACAGACGCGTGTTGAACGGCACCAGCGCCAATTGGCGCAAACGCCCTCCGCCGCTGGTGATGGCGGTTTCAAGTGCAGGTGCGCGCTGCAGCAAATCCGCGAGTTCGTGCTCCGTCCACGGCGGTATCAGAAGGTGCCTGACATCCGGGAAGCTCGTGTCAACATAGTCGCTGGATGGCGGGGCGCCCTGAAACAATCGGCGGAATTCTTCACCGAGGCGAAGATCGAAACTTCTGATCGAAGCAACGACGCGCCATCGGCGGTCAGGAAGAGCCACCACATCGGCGATGAGGGTCCGAAACACCTTCTCGCTGGCGCCGCCACGGGTCGCATCAAGAGCGTCGATGAACAAATAGGCAGGGCCATGACCCGGCCAGTTGCGAAGCACTTCGTAGACTGAGTGGGTCAAGTCCAGTTCGGCGCGCAATCCGTCCAACGTCTCAACGGGCAGGCGATCAACGGCCAGTTCCAAGACCTCATTGCCTTGGATCTTCAGCCTTGCGGCCGCCGAACTGACAACTGCGCTTTTTCCCGCGCCTGGCTCGCCCACCAGGAGCAACGACGCTTCCGCTGCGGAAGCCATAACAGCGACGGTGCATTGCCGGTCGATGCGGATTTCTGTGCCGCCGACCCTTGTCTCTTCGTACTCCTCCAGATGCCTGCGGGTGCGATCGCTATAGGCACGCAGTGCTTCCACGTCAGCGCGGTAGCTCGGTGCTGCGCGAAGCCGAATGCCATTCGATGCCAGCGTGGTTCGAAACCCAAGCGCGTCGCTGCCAAGCCGCGCTGCCATCAACCGTTGGCAGTCCTGAACCAGAACGGCGAACGCTGCGCCCGTGGCATTCGCGTCTTCAAGGATATCGCGGAGGGAAGCGTCAACGACCGCTCGATCAGGCCCGCCAAAATCCAGCTGGACCACGGTCGTCAATTCCACAAGCGAGTTCAGCTCCGTGGCGTCAGGTTCGCGCCCGTCAATGGATTTCCAGGCAGCCGCAAGCAGGTCTTTGAACCTCGCAAGTGCCCGCTCCTGATCTTGCGGCAGCGGAGCCGAGGCGGCAGCGTGCACGGATGCCAGAGCAGCCGCGAGATCGCGGGTAACGGCATCGGATGATCCGGCGCCCGTCGCCAATACAAATCTGTCCTTCGACCGATCGAGCGGACGATCCCAGCCGCGCTTTCCATCGCCGCTTTGGCTCGACAACCATTGTCGAACGAACTGACCTGCGACCTTGCCCAGCGGGCTCTCAGCATCGCTCGAGAGATTGACGGACGTCTTGGCCTGGATGAAGACAAATCCGCCAGCATCGGTCCGCACCAGAATGTCATCAATCGGCGCCTCTGTTTCGAGGCGCAAGAGCGCCGCGCGCGCCGATCCCAAACGCAGGCGCGCATCAAGCTGGCGTTCAGAGATAAGATCAGACGCCAATAGTGCTGCGACCTGGGTCTGGAACTCTACGCCAGCTGCCGTCGCTTGCCCGCCGCCTCTTGCGGTCGATGCGCTCTGGTTCTTCGTTGGTCTCGCAGTCGGCAAGGGATCAATATCCTAGCATCTGGCGTGTCGACTCAAGTCCACCCCAAAGGAAAGCGCGCGGATCAGTGGTGTCAACGGCATGACGAACTCGGCGCCGAGAACTGAGGCGCGTCGTCGTGCCTTGCGGGGGGTCACCTGAAGCTGCAAGGCAGTCTAGCGACGATAGCTCATCTGATCTGCCGACGCGATACCTCCAACACCGGACACGTCCTCGCCGTCATGCGCGGCGCAGACTGCACGTCTCCGTATGTCGGCTTCTATATATCCGCCGACATCCCGATAGTCTCTCAATACTTCGATGTCGAAATAATTCCCACCGGTTTCTTGGCTCTGGGAGTCTTTTTTCCGGAACGATTGTTGGCGGCCGGTTTGGGCGTTGGCCCTATCCGACCAGATGCCAGGCCTTCGATGTGACTCAACATCTCCGCCTTTGAGCGCACCAGAATATCTTTGTCGTGAGGGTCGGCCTTCTTCAAGAGCGTGATGCGATCGGTGTCAGGAGAATCGGTAAGTAACTCGGCGAAAGCGGAGTAGGCACCGGCCTTATGGACGGCACGGAGCTGCTGGAGCTTGGCGCTTTTGATGAACTGGGCGGTGAACCAGCTGGATAGCGCCTTGCTAAGTGCCGCTTGTGACTTTTCGCTTACGACCGCTAGCCGCGCCGCTGCCGATGCCGCTTGTGCCAGTTTCATTTGCCGCTCCCTCGCCCTCTATCCATCCGAGAAACTTCCATAGCTCACGCGTGGCGGCGAGCACGTCAGAATCGACGCTCGACCAAACCTCTTCAAAGCGCTTCGTACGCGAAATGTCCATCGCCTCCTTGAAGGCGACCTTTGCCTTGTACTGGTTTTCAAACACCCTGTAGGGGAAAATCGGTAGCTTCGACTCGCGCCGGATCGCCTCCGCGTAGGTCTCAGCGACATCGGTACGGACGTCGAACATGTTGATAAAGACGACCGTGCGGTGCGCAACGTCTGAGAGCTCAAGGTCTTCCTGGAAATATTTCGCGTAGCGTTGTAAGCCCTGCGTCGAGAGACGGTCAGGGATTTGCGGGACGACGATGAGGTCGGCTGACTTGATTGCCGACTCCGCTAACAGGGAAAGCCCAGGTGGCGTGTCGCATACGATGAGGTCGTAGTGCTGGCGGGCGGTGCGGAGTACGTCAAGCATCCAGAAATTTACGCAGTTGCGCGCCTCGAACACCGTGTCGCGCCAGACCAGTACCCGGCGTTCAAAGAACGTGATGCTGGGGCTGCCAGACAGCAGGTGAACGCGCTGGGAGCGGTCGATGTAGTTGAGCGGGGTTGGGACGCGCCCATGCCAGCGTTCCTCAAGGTAGTCCTCGATGGTCTGGCCGCGTCGCCATGGCAGCATGTCGTCGATGCAATCGCCAGCCAGGGTTATGCTGGCGTTTATCTGGAGATCGAGATCAATCAACAGGGTGGTCTTGCCGAGGTAAGCCGAGGCCTCCGCCATCGACAGGGCTAGAGTGGTCTTTCCGACGCCGCCCTTGGCGTTAGCAAACGCGACAATTTTACTCATCGGTGCACCCACTTGCGAAGGGCGAGGCGATTGGCCTCGTCAAAGCGCTCTTCAATGAACCCATCGATCTTGGCAGGAGAAGGCGACTGGCGTTGAGCCGCCAATAGTAGTGTGTAACTGGCCTCGTCGCGCGGGTCGCCGATACGGATGACGCCGACGCCATGATGCTGGGCCTGCTCCAGCATGCTCGGGAGGTTCATCTCCTCCCGACTGCCTTTTGGCAGGTAGAGGCCAAGATAGGCGAAGTGCGCGGCGGCGGTATGCGACAGCGCCTCGTGAACGGCCAACATGTTGCAGCCGGCGGCCATCTTCAGCTCGAAAGAAAACAAATCGAAGCTAGGAACCGGCGCGTAGTGGTAGCGGGAGATGCAGGCCATGGAAAGGTCGGGGCGGGTCCATCGGCCAGATGACGAGCCAACCCGTGCGGTGTTCTGCACAACGATGCTTAGGCTCAGTGGCGGCGGCTCGTAGAACATTCGGGCGGCCCTCTTCCACACAAAGCGCTCAAACCACCCCTCGATGTCGCGTTCGGTTTCAATGGTGGAAGGCAGCTGCGGAACGCCGGTCCCCAGCTGGCGACACACCAAGCGGTCATGCGGGTTCCAGGCCACCCGCTCGCCGAGCAACCAGATCAGACGATCGAAATCCTCAGCGGAAATCTCTCGACCCAGCCGTTCGCTCAGCGCCGTCCAGCCAGCGTCGCGGCTTATCCAATCGCCCTCGGCCGGAAGTAATTCATACAATACGTCTTGCTCGGGCACGCTTCCCCCTCGGCCCCTGCTTGCGGTTTCGTTTTTGGGTATCAGTCGCGCGACGGCCGCACAAGGACAAACGGGTCAGAGGTCCTTTAAGACCGGAACGTGAACGCTATGGCGGCCAGCGTGTTGTCCCACCCTGTCCGACGTCCGCAAATGCATAGGAGCGTTGACTGGGCGGGGAAGCCGCAAAGCGTAGTGCACGTCTGTTGGCATGACCCTGAAGTGCTTCGGCGCTGCAGTGATTCCGTCAGGTTTCTCAGGCACTTGACACGTGCGTGGCCAAGCCGCAGCGCTGGCGAAGATGATCCGACTTGGCGCGCAGCGCCATGCTGACCGCGAAATGGGTACCAGAATGCCCCTGAGTGCGCGCTTTACACAGCGAACGCGGCAATCGTGCCGCTGTGCCGTCCCACCTGCCAACGTGCCGAGATAGGGAGGAGGTCAACCGCGCGAGATCTCACTGGAGGGAGACGCCTGGCGTGGACGATCAGGAGCGGGCCGACCGCTCTTGCCGGGATCAAGGGCAAGCGCCTCACCTATCGAACGACTCATGGGGGAAGAACCCGAGGCAGGAAGCAAGGATGAGACCCCGTTCTGAGGCTGGTGCTCAGCTTGCGTGGTTCCCCGAATCGGCTTCTAGAAAAAGCCCGATGAAAAGCAACCGGGAACCAAGCAGCGATGTCCGAAGCCTGGGAAGAGATAGGGGCCGGTAAGAAATATTGGCGCCATGACGGTTGGCAGGTGGTGGCCTCAGTTGACGGTGCAATCCACGTCGTTCCGCCCGATAAGTCAGATGCCCGCGACGAAGAAGGGCAAGTTCGGCGAACGTTCGACAGCATCGCAGCGGCGATGGACTTCGCCGACCAGCATCACCCTTCTTAGCCTGACAGCACACGTCAAACAGGCGCAGGTAGGTCTGTGCCCAAGCGCAAGACACCTAGCTGCCGCCAGAAGAACAATTCAAGCGGTTCAAAGAAGCTGGAAAGAAGGCTGGCGTGCAACCTCTCGTCCCTGCCAATGGACCAGCAGGACAGCGCCCAGCCGGTCACCCTTCCGATCTTCCACGTCTGTTCGCGTCCGAGTTCAAACGCCGGGCGCATCCCTCTGGCCGGATATGAGCAGGCGGGATTTCCGATGTCTAGAACGCCTTTTCGGAACAAATACGTCCCTCTGAACAAAGCGTACTGGAGCTTTGCGCCACGTCGCTTGAGGGACGAACTTCGGTACTTGGAGCAGCTACCTCCTCCTAAGGTTCCCGACGCGAGTTCCATGAACTTAGCTGAAGGGCTCCAAGCGCTCAGCGCTGGGATCCAGCACGCATTCTTGCGCACCGGGCCGGCGATCGGGGACATGCGAGAGCACCTCGTCGAAATGCTTCGTCAAGGGGATTTAGAGGCGAGAGGACTTAGGACTTTGCCCAACGTGGGCGAGATGCTGGAGGCTATCCCACTCCACTACTTCGACCACCCGAAAATTGTCTGGGAGAAGAACACCGTTGAAAAATTTGGTCGCCGGTATGAGGCCGTGGAGGTCCGTCGTGCGAAGGTCATAGAAGTCAACGGGGATAACCGACAGTCCCCTCACGCTCATTCTAGCGAGTCGCGAATTGGGAAGAAAAAGGGCAGACCCTCAACACGGGAGGCGATCGCGGCTGCAATTGCAGAGCTGGAGCGGGCCGGCATTGACCTCGGAGCCCGCGATAGGAAAGATGCATATCACTTGATCAAAGAGTGTGCGCGGAAAGCCGGGCAAGACACCAGAAGGGGATTTTCCGATCCTGTCATCAATACCCATTTGGGTCGGCATCTGCGCCAAAATTCAGTGCCTTAATCTCCGAAATTCTAAAATCATTTTGGAATTTAGATATTTTGACAAGCGCCCTCTGACGCACCCATAGGGTTTGGCACGCGCTTCAGCGCGCGTAACAGCCAACCCATGGGTTACTGTCATGGCCCGCAAGCCACGCAACTACGCAGCCGAATATGCCCGCCGCATTGAGAAGGCCCTGGCCAAGGGCTTCACACGATCACAGGCCCGAGGCCACGCGAGGGCCAACGAAGCGCCTGTATCGGCGCGAAGGGGTCCCAAGCCGCTTGAAGACAAGCGGCTACAACGCGCCCTGAAAGCGCTTCGCGAGAAGAAGGGCCTGACCGCAGCGGCGAAGGCTGCACGAGTGTCGCCGGAGCGGTTGAGGGCTGCCGCCATTACCAAGGGCGCGATCGAGAAGCAGGGGCGACGCTGGACGGTCAAAGCCGACTTGCCCCGGCAAGTGCTGATCTACAGCGCGGACCGCGAGCACGTCATCACGGTCGACAAACTCGGCGAGGCTCGCATTGCGGGCCAGTACATCGACGCCGTCGGCCGGTTCCTGACAACCGCTAATCGCGATCTCCTCACGCCGTTTGAGGGCGCGTCCGTCACGGACCGTGCTGGCCGCGTCTACCCCCTTGAGGCCAATCCCAACGCCCTCTTGCGTCTTCGCAAGCGCGCGCGAACGACCTTCGAAGAGGTCTACCGCATCGTTGTTTGAACCCAAGATAGGAGACCACGGTGAAACGCACGGAGACCAATACCAAACGGAAGCAAACGTATCCCGACGCCGAAGCTCGGCGTCGCAAAGCCGAGGAGCGGCTTGGCGACGGCAATCCGAAATGCATCATTTGTCCCGAGAGCGACCCCATAGCGCTTGAGCTGCATCACGATTGGCAAAAGCAGTACGGGAAGGACACGATTCGTGTGTGCAAGAACTGCCACGCGAAGCTGTCCGATGCGCAGAAGGATCATCCGCCGCGGATCGATGACAAGCCCCCGACGACCCTCGAGCGGATCGGCCATTATTTGCTTAATTTGGCCGACCTATTGCGCCTCGCGGCCACGAAGCTCGAAGAGATTGGGCGGTCGCTCATTCAATACGCGGCGGACATCGCCGCCAAATGCGCTCCTGTGAATGGAGTGGCGTCATGCTGAGCAACGGTGCGGTCAAACCGAGAGACCTGACCATTGCAGTCCGCGCCTATGCTACGCCGCGTGGGAAGCCAAAGCAGCACGAAGCATCGGAGGCAAAGAAGCCTGCGTATACAGACGGCCTAAACAAGCCCTCGAAATGGACCGTCGTCTTCGACACCGAGACGACGGTCGACGAAGCCCAGACTCTGCGCATTGGAGTCTATCACGTCTACGACGGCCATACCCTGCATGAAAAAGGCGTACTCTTCGAGCCGAAGCCCGAGTCATCGAAGATTCTGACGGCGGCGGAAATCATCCTGATCGAGGCTTACGCCAGGGAGAAGAAGCTCACCATCCGTACAACCGCCGAGTTCATCGATCAGGTCTTCTATCGCTACAGCTATCACTACGGCGGCTCGGTCGTCGGCTTCAATCTGCCGTTCGATCTCGGCCGGCTCGCCGCCCATTGTGCGAGCGCACGCGGGAAGATGCGCGGCGGCTTCTCGTTGAAGCTGCATCCCGACAAAAGGAACCCGCCCGTCAGGATCAAGCACCTCAGCAGTCGCGCCGCGCTGATATCCTTCGCGGCGCCACCCAAGGCTCGCGATGGCCGTGGCCACCGCAAGCGTAATCTCAGGCTGCCGACACAACGCGGGTTCTTCGTCGACGTGAAGACGCTGGCCGCGACATTGACGGGTGCCTCGCACACGTTGGCGTCGCTGGCTCAACATTTGGGGATCGCGGCGAAGCTCAATGCCGAGCAACATGGCGGCAAGATCACCCGCCGCTATCTCGACTATGCCGCTCGGGATGCTGAGGTGACAGCTGAGGCCTATTTCAAGCTCGTGGATGAGTTCAAGGCCTACGGACTTACCAACACGCAGGCGCATCAGCTCTACAGCGAGGCGAGCCTCGGCAAGGCGCATTTGCGTGAGATGGGCATCAAGCCTCTGTTGGAGGTGCAGCCGGATATTCCCCCGGAAATCTTCGGCAAGATCATGTCGAGCTATTACGGGGGGCGCTCGGAGGTCGCGATTAGACGTGAGATGGCCCGCGTGCTCTACTGCGACTTCCGGTCCATGTATCCGACGGTCTGCACGTTGATGGGCCTCTGGCGGTTCGTCATCGCGAAGGGGTTTGGTTGGAAGGACGCCACAGAGGAGACGATCGCCTTATTGGAGCGAACCGATCTCGATGCGCTTTTGGCCCGCGACTTCTGGAAGAAGCTGACAATCCTCGTCAAGGTTCAACCTGATGGCTACCCGCTCCCGGTGCGTGCCGCCTACAACGAGCTGACCCGGAGCATCGGCCTCAACCCTCTCGTCTGCGAGCAACCCTTGTGGTTCACGCTCGCCGATGTCATCGCAGCGTGGTTCCTTTCGAGCAATGACCCCGACAAACGTCGGGTGCCGCGCATCATCGAAGCGATTCGGTTCGAGGCAAAGGAGCCGCAGGACGGTCTGCAGCCCCTCAAGCTGCAAGGCCTCGCAGATCATATTGTTGACCCACGACAGGCTGATCTGTTCCGCGAAGTCATCCTGCGTCGCGGCAAGGTGCAGCGCGAGGCAAAGTGCGCGACCGAGCCGCTTCGCAAGCAGCAGCTTCAAGGAAGAGAGAAGAACCTGAAGCTGGTCGCAAACTCGACAAGCTACGGCATTTTCGCCGAGGTGAACGTCAACAAAGGGGATCGGCTGCAGGACGTGACCTGCTTTGGCCCCGCCTCCGAACCCCTCCACGCACAGTCCAAGGCGATTGAGGAGCCCGGCTCCTTCTTTCATCCGCTGCTGGCAACCCTGATCACCGGGGCCGCCCGTCTCATGCTGGCGATCGCCGAGCGGCTGGTTATCGACGAAGGCCTTGATTGGGCATTCTGCGATACGGATAGCCTTGCGATCGCCAGACCTGAAGGCATGACGGAGGTCGTCTTCAACGAGAAGGTCGCTCGCGCCCGAGCCCGACTTGCGGCGCTGGACCCCTATGGGGACGGCAAGGACCTTCTGAAGCTGGAGGATGCTAATTTCGATCCGGCGGACGGAAGGACCATTGTCGAACTTTACTGCTTCGCAATCTCGGCCAAGCGCTATGCGCTGTTCACGATCGACGCTGACGGCGAGCCTATTCTGCGGAAGGCTTCCGCTCACGGGCTCGGTCATTTGCGACCGCCCTACGACGACAAGGAGGCGCCCGACCATCTGCCAAGGCCGCAGCGCCCCCTGCGCGAGATCGGCGTCGAACGCTGGCAGCATGATTTGTGGCTGAAGATCATCGAAGCGGCTCTTGCCGGCCATCCAGATCAGGTGGACCTCTCTGACCTGCCCGACATCGATGAGCCCACTCTCAGCCGGTATTCGGCGACGACGCCTGACCTGTTGGCTTGGTTCAAGAGCTTCAACGCCGGCAAGCCGTGGGAGGCTCAGGTGAAGCCGTTCAACTTTCTGGTCGCGTTCCAGGTATCGCCGACTGCCCGCGGCAAGGCGATCGCAGACGGCACGTTCGACTCGGACTGGATCAAGAGCGGCGGACCATCACCGGTTGCCCCCTTCGACAAGACCCCTACGAAGGCCGCGAAGCGCTGCTTTGATCGCGTCACGGGCCAACCCGTGCCAGCGAGCCTGCTTGCTAGCTACGGTGAGGCGCTCTGCGACTACCATCTGCACCCCGAAGCCAAGTTCCTGAATGCCGAGCCCTTCGACCACGGGCACACGGTGCGTCAGCCGGTAAGAGCGACAGGTGTCGAGCTGATCGGGAAGGAGGCGAACCGCTGGGAGGAGCAATTCTTCCTCGGCGAGGACGAAGACGCCCAAGTCCCCTATGGCCTGCTACCGGCTTCGGATGATTTTCACGGGCAGCTCGGCCGATTTGTAGAAAGCTTCGGGCTATCCCGCGTCGCGGGCGCTGCTGGCGTGTCGCGTCCGGCGCTCACGAAGCTCGTCAAGACGAAGGCGCCCCCGACAAAGAAAATGCGGGCCAAGCTCGAAGAGGCC
>Ga0068862_100000689_pt1 | contig 34498 bp, 36 predicted proteins | sample KBSSwiS52_FD_66598 | JGI IMG/M metagenome (GOLD analysis project Ga0068862, IMG submission 66598) | Switchgrass rhizosphere microbial communities from Kellogg Biological Station, Michigan, USA - KBS Switchgrass S5-2 | ecosystem: Host-associated > Plants > Roots > Rhizosphere > Soil ... | reverse complement strand
ACCTTCGCCCTCGGCGTCGCCTTCGCGCTCGCCGCGCTGCGCGCCCTGCAGCTCGGCTGGAGCGTGGTCGGGGTGGCCGCCGCCGCGGCCTGCGCCCTCGCCAGCCCAGTCGCCGGTGCCTTCCTCGGCGGCATCCTCCTCGCCGGCTCGCTCGAACGCGGCCGCCGCCCCAACCCGGTCGCGCTGGTCGCCGGAGCGCTGGCGCTGGTCCTCACCCTCGCCCCCAATCTCGCCTTCCCTGAACCGGGGCAGTTCCCCTTCGTCCTCTCCTCCTTCATCGCGATCCCGATCTGGTGCGCGGGCGCCCTCTTCCTCACCGACGGCCTGCGCAGCGAGGAGCGGCAGCTGCGCCGGGTCGTCGTCGGCTACCTCCTCGCCTCGACCGTGGTCTTCCTGCTGCCGAACGCGCTCGGGGGCAACGCGGTCCGGCTCGGCGCTCTCTTCGGCGGCCCGGTGCTGGCGGCGGCGCTGCTCTCACGGCGCCCGCGGCCGACCGTGCCGGTCTGGTTCTACGGGGCGGTCCTGGTGGTGACGATGGTGGGGAGCCTCTACTGGCAGGTGACCGCCAGCGTCTCCCAGATTGCCCGCTCGGTCGGCGACCCCTCGACCAGCGCCGCCTACTTCGAGCCGGCGGCCGCCTGGCTGCGGGCGCACGGCGCCGAGGGCAAGCGGATCGAGGTTCCCTCGACCGCCAACCACTGGGAGGCCGCCTACCTGGCGCCCGACTTCGACCTCGCCCGCGGTTGGCTGCGCCAGGCCGACACCGCCCGAGACGACATCTTCTACGACGAAGGAGAGCTCACCGATCCCACCTACAGCAGCTGGCTGCGCGACAACGCGATCGCCTACGTCGCCCTCCCCGACGCGCCGCTCGACTACTCCTCGGTCGCCGAGCGTCGCCTGATCCTCTCCGACCCGCCCTACCTGCACCTGCGCCACGTCTCCCAGCACTGGCGCATCTACCAGGTGGTCCACCCGAAACCGATGATCAGCCCCCTCGACGGCGCCGCCGCGACCACCCGCTGGGTCGGCCGCCAGGGCTTCGCCCTCGACGTCACCAAACCGGGCCTCTTCCTCGTCCGCGTCAACTTCACCCCCTACTGGTCGATCGAACGCGGCAGCGGCTGCCTACTGCGCGCCGGCGGCAGCGGCTGGACCCTCGCGCGGACCCTCCACCCGGGGGTGCTCCGGGTCGACGCCGACCTCTCGCTCGGCGCGACGTGGAACGCCGTGACGGGCGCGCGCAAGACCTGCTGACGCGCGCCTAACGCGCGCCCTCGAGCGTCGCCAGCACCGCGCTCACCACGTGCTCCGAATGCGGGATCGCCGCCTGCTCGAGGCGCTTCGAGTACGGCATGTGGACGTCGGCGCCGGTGACGCGCTGGACCGGGGCGTCGAGGTGGTCGAAGGCCTGCTCGGTGATCAGGGTCGAGAGGTTGGCGCCGACGCCGCCGTGTGGCCAACCCTCCTCGACGATCACCGCGCGGTTGGTCTTGGCAACCGACTCGAGGATCGTGTCGAGGTCGAGTGGACGCAGGGTGCGGGGGTCGATTACCTCGGCCTCGATTCCGTGCTCCTCGCTCAGGGTTGCTGCTGCCTCCTCGGCCACCTGGGCCATCTTCAGGAGGCCGATGATCGTCACGTCGCCGCCCTTGCGCCGTACCGCCGCCTGTCCGAACGGGACCGGGTCGACCTCACCGTCGGGCACCTCGCCCCGCACTCCATACAGGGACTCGTGCTCGATGAAGACCACCGGGTTGTCGTCGCGGATCGCGGCCTTGAGCAGGCCCTTGCCGTCGGCGGGGGTCGAGGGGCAGGCGACGAGAAGACCGGGCACCTGGAGGTAGAGGGCCTCGAAGCTGTGCGAGTGGGTGGGACCGAGCTGGTGGCCGCCGCCGCCCGGCATCCGGATCACCATCGGCACTGTCACCGCGCCGTTGAACATGTACGGGATCGCGGCGGCGTGGTTGACGATCTGGTCAAGCGCCAGGAGGCTGAAGTTGACCGTCATCAGCTCGACGATCGGCCGCAGCCCGCCCATCGCCGCCCCGATCCCGGCGCCGACGATCGTGTTCTCGGAGATCGGCGTGTCGCGGACGCGGCGCTCGCCGAACTCGTTCAGCAGCCCTTCGGTCACCTTGAACGCACCTTCGAAGACCGCCACGTCCTCGCCCATCACGAAGACCGATTCGTCGCGGCGCATCTCCTCCGCCATCGCGTCGCGCAGCGCTTCCCGCATCCGCTGCTCGGCCATCAGGTGTCCCCCTCGAGTACGCCGGGCTCGCCGGCGTTGAGTGCCTCGGCGTCGTCGGCGCCGACGTCGTGCGTCTGGCCGTCGATCGCGTCGCCCTGGATCGCCGGGTTCGGCCGCGGCGAGTCGTCCTCCTCGTCGGCGTAGGCGGCGCCGGCCTCGGCCAGCTCGCGCGCCCGCTCCGGCATCTCCGCCTCGTGCTCGCCGCGGTGCGGCTCCGGGCTGCGCTCGTCGACCGCGTACCAGCCGCCCGGATAGTCGGTGAACGCGTAGAGGCTTTCGTACATCGTGTCGAGCGGCGGTTCCGGCGAGGCCTCGGCGAACTCGACGGCTCGCGCCACCTCGTCCTCGGCCAGTTCGCGCGCCTGCCCGACCTCGCGCTCGCCGAGCACGCCCTCCTCGACGCAGCGCCGGGCGAAGTTCTCGATCGGGTCTTTCTCGCGCCACTCCTCGACCTCCTCGCGCTCCCGGTAGACCTCGGGGTCGGCGGCTGAATGGCCGCGGAAGCGGTAGGTGAAGGCCTCGAGCAGGGTCGGCCGTTCCTCTTCGCGCGCCGCCTGCAGGCCGGCGGCGACGCCCTCGCGCACCGCGACCACGTCCATCCCGTCGACCCGTCGGCCGGGGATCCCGTAGCCCTCGGCCTTCTGCGAGAGGTCGGTCTGGGCCGAGTGGCGCTCGACCGCCGTCCCCATCCCGTAGAGGTTGTTCTCGACCAGGAAGAGGACCGGCAGCTTCCAGAGCGCCGCCAGGTTCATCGTCTCGCCGAAGTTTCCGGTGTTTGACGCGCCGTCGCCGAACATGCAGACGGTGACGTCGTCCTCGCCGCGGTACTGCGAGGAGAGGGCGAGGCCGGCGGCGAGCGGCAGGTTGCCGCCGACGATTCCGTAGCCGCCCATGAAGCGGCGCTCGGCATCGAAGATGTGCATCGAGCCGCCGCGGCCGCCGCTGGTGCCGTCGACGCGCCCGAACAGCTCGGCCATCACCCGGCCGGGCTCGGTGCCGCGGGCGATCGCGTGGCCGTGGGTGCGGTAGGTGCCGATCAGGTAGTCGCCGGGGCGCATCACCGAGGTGGTGCCGACGATCGTCGCCTCCTCGCCGATCGCCAGGTGCAGGAAGCCGCCGGCTTTGGCGCGCTGGTACTGGCGCCCGGCCTCCTCCTCGAAGCGCCGGATCAGCGCCATCCGCGCCAGCAGCTCGAAGCAGGTCGGTGCGTCGGGGAGGGCGGGCGGCATCGCCCCAGGTTACCCGCCCGCCGATGGGCCGATTTCGCGGCCTAGGTTCCCGAAATCGGCCCACCGGCGGCTGAGGCTGCCGCCTCGACCGCTTCCTCGAGCCGGTCGTCGCCCCAGAAGACCTCGTCGCCGACGACGACGGTCGGGACACCACGCACGCCAGCCGCCGCCGCCTCCTCGGTTGCCCGCCGCAGCTCCTCCTTGACCCCATTGGTGGCGACCGCTTTCAGCAGCGCCCGCGGGTGCAGCTCGCAGGCGGCGCCGGCGATCGCGACGTTGTCGGGGTCGCTGAGGTCGCGGCCGGCGGCGAAGGCCTGACGGAAGGCGGCGAGGGCGAAGGAGACGGTGCGGCCGGTCTGCTTGGCGAAGGTCGCGGCGCGCATCGCGGTCAGCGAGTTGGCCGGCATCGGGTCGGGCCAGACGAGCGGCGGCAGCCCGTAGGCGGCGGCGCGCCGCTCGATTTCAGCCATGTTCGCCTCGCGCTCGTCGCTGTAGCCCCACGGCGTGCGGCCGTACTCCTTCATCAGTGCCCCGACCAGGATCGGTCGCCACTCCGGCTGCTCGAGCTCCGCCTCGGTGAACAGCCCGCTGACCCGCTCCGCCGCGAGGTACGAGTAAGGCGAGGCGAGGTCGAAGTAGAAGGCGGCGCGCTCGGGCACGCGGGGAACGCTAGCCGTAGTGGTGCTAAGCGTGAATCGCCCAACCGTCCACAGCACGCGCCGCATCGAGCACGGCCTCGGAGACGGTCGGGTGCGGGTGCACGATCCGGGCCAGCTCCTGGTAGCCGCCCTCGAGCGCCATCGTCGCGACCAGCTCGGCGATCATGTCGCAGGCGCGGTTGCCGACGATGTGGGCGCCGAGCAGCTCGCCGTACTTGGCGTCGACGACGAGCTTGACGAGGCCGACTTTGTCGTCGTAGACGGTGCCCGCGCCCTCGCCCGAGATTTTCTGTTTACCGACCTTGATCTCGTGGCCGGCTTCGGTTGCCTGCACCTCGGTCATCCCCACCGAGGCGACCTGCGGGTGGGTGAAGGTGGCGCCGACCAGAAGACCCTGGTCGACCGGCTCGGTCTCGGCCCCGGCCGCCGTCTCGACCGCAACCACGCCCTCCTCCTCGGCCTTGTGGGCCAGCGCCTTGGCGTTGACCAGGTCGCCGATCGCGAAGACCTTCGGGTTGGTGGTGCGCTGGAACTCGTCGACCTTGATCTTGCGGCCGCCCTCGGCGAGCTCGACCCCGGCCGCCTCGAGCCCGAGGCCCTCGGTGTCGGGACCGCGGCCGCCGGCGACGCAGAGGTAGTCGACCTCGGCCGACTTGTCGCCGTAGGTGAACTTGACCGAGGACCCGCCGACCTCGACGTTCTCGACCGGAGCGCCGGTCGAGATCTCGATCCCGTCTTTCTTGAAGGAGCGTTCGACGATCTTGGCGATGTCTCGGTCCTCGGCGGGGAGGATCTGGTCGAGCATCTCGATCAGGATCACCTCGGTGCCGAGGCGGGCGTAGGCGGAGGCGATCTCAGAGCCAGAGGCGCCAGCGCCGACGACGGCGATCTTCTTTGGCTGGGCGGGCAGCGACCAGGCGCCCCAGGTGTCGACCACGCGCTCACCGAACTCGACGCCGGGGATCGGCAGCGCCACCGAGCCGGTCGCCAGCACGACCGCTTTTGCCTCGTAGACGTCGTCGCCGACCTTGACGTTGCCCTCGGGGGTGAGCGAGCCATCGCCCTCGATCAGCGTGATCTTGCCTTTGTCCCAGAGGAACTTGACCCCGTTGGAGAGCGATTCGGAGACCGCGGCGCGGCGCGCCATCAACGCCTCCCAGTCGATCTGGATGTCGTTGGCGACGATTCCGAGGTTGGCGCCGTCCTTGGCCTCGGAGTAGATCTCGGCTGAGCGCAGGATCGTCTTCGCCGGGATGCAGGCGTAATTCAGGCAGCGGCCGCCCGGTTTATCACGCTCGACGACGGCGGTCTTCTGGCCGAGCTGGGCGGCGCGGATCGCGGCCACGTAGCCGCCGGGACCGCCGCCGATGATGATCGTGTCGAAGCTCTCTGGCATGGGTGGTTGAGCCTATAGAAGCGTGCACAGCGGCCCGGGACGGTACCCGGACCACCCCCCGTTCGGACTACTCGTCGCCCTCTGGTGGCAATCGGTGCGGCATCTGTATGCGTGCCATCGCCTTCACCATCAGCACGAAGAAGACGCTGGAGACGACCAGCAGGCCGCCGCTGCCGAGGAAGCCGCCGATTGAGTCGGCCTCGAGCGCCAGCCCGTAGAAGGAGGCGAAGATCAGGAAGACCAGCACCAACTGGAAGCCGACCACCGCCCGGTAGCGGGCTCGCCACATGCCCCAGGCGAGCACCCCCGTGATCAGCGCCGGCGCCGCGACCTGGGCGAAGCGCGGCGACTCGCCGTCCGGCTTCACCCCGGCCGCGTAGAGGGCGACGATCGAGACCGCGACCAGCCCGCAGACGATCGCCGCGACGGTGACCACCGGCGGGCGCTCTCCCGCGGCCAGCGGCGCCAGCCGCTCCCGCGCTTCCTGGTTGCGCTGCGCGGCCTTCGCGTAGCCGCGCTCCATCGAGTTGCGCGGACGCCCGTCAGCCACCTGGCGCCACACCCCGCCAGGGCGCCGGCGTATCGAACAGCGCGTCCTGGATGTTGGGACTGCCGCCATCGGCGGCGGCGAAGCTGCGCCGCAGCGCTTCGGCGGCGACCTCGGGGTGGGGGGCGTCGCGGATCGCCCGCACCACGACCAGCCGCCGCGCCCCCGCCCGGACCACTTCCTCGGCGTTCAGCGGGCTGATCCCGCCGATCGCGAAGAACGGGTGGTGGGCGTGCTCGGCGGCGTGGCTGATCAGCTCGAGCCCGACCGCTGGGCGTCCCGGTTTCGTCGGCGTCTCCCAGATCGGCCCGACCGCGATGTAGTCGACGGCAGCCGCGTCGGCCGCGGCGATCTGCTCGGGCGAGTGGGTCGAGACGCCGATGATTGCGTCGGGGCCAAGCAGCTCGCGCGCCGGCGCGACTTCCTCGACCTCGCCGACGTGGACCCCGTCGGCGCCGCAGGACCGCGCCAGGTCGGGGTCGTCGTTGAGGATGAAGAGGGCGCTGAAGGTGTCGGCGACGCGGCGGTAGGTGTCGGCGGCGCGCTCGATCGCGTCCCGGCCCAGCTCCTTCTCGCGCAGCTGGACGATGTCGACGCCGCCGCCGAGTGCCAGCCGCAGGAACGCTTCCAGGTCGCCGCCTGGCGGCCGTGCATCGCAGACGAAGTAGAGGCGAGCGGTGCGCAGCCGCTCCCGCAGCAGCGCGCCGCGGCCCTCTGGCATCGCGGAGCTCATCCTCCGATTATGAACCCGGACGGGATTCGAGCCCGTCTCTGATCTTGGGCCGAGACAGCTCGGCGGGTAGCATCAAGGATGTAAACGGGAGCCCTGGCGGGCTGAGAGGGTGGCATCGAGGTCACCGACCGTCTGAACCTGATCCGGGTAATGCCGGCGGAGGTATCGGAGTGAGCGACAAAGGAAGTCTCGACGCGGTTTTCGTCGGTGGCGGCGTTATCGGCCTCGCCTGCGCCTGGCGCGCTGCCCAGCGCGGGGCGGAGGTGGCGGTGGTTGAGCGCTCCGAGCGCCCCCACGCCGGCGCCACCGGGGTCGCGGCGGGGATGCTGGCACCGGTCGGCGAGCTGACCTTCGGCGAGCGCGAGCTGCTCGAGCTGGCGCTGCGCTCGGCGCGGCTCTGGCCCGATTTTGCGGCCGAGCTGGAGGAAGCCTCGGGGGTGGAGACGGGATACGAGCGCTGTGGCGCCCTGCACCTCGCGCTCGACCGCGACGAGGCGGCACAGCTGCGCCGCCGCCATGACCTGCAGCGCGAGCTTGGGCTCGAGGCCGAGTGGCTGGCGCCGCGCGCCTGCCGCGAGCTGGAGCCGGGGCTGACGCCTAGCTTCAACGGCGGCGTCCGCGCGGCCGGCGAGGCGGCCGTCGACCCGCGGGCGCTATCGGTGGCGCTGCTGGCGGCCCTGAGCGCGAGCGGGGTGGAGGTGCGGAGCGGCCGCGAGGTAACCAGCGGGATCTGGGACGGCGAGCGGCTGGTCGGGGTGCGGACCGCGGGCGCGGCGGAGGGCGAGGCCGAGCTTCGCGCCGACGCGGTGGTCCTCTGCAACGGCGCCTGGTCCGGGGTGGCCGAGTGGCTGCCGGAGGAGGCCCGGCCGCCGGTGCGCCCAGTCAAGGGCGAGGTGCTCGAGCTGCGCACGCGGGTGGGTCACGAGCCGCCGGCCCGGGGAATCATCGCCTCCGAGCGCGTCTACCTGGTGCCGCGCCGAGACGGCCGCCTGATCGTCGGCGCCACCCAGGAAGAACAGGGCTTCGACACGACGGTCACCGCCGGCGGTGCCCTCGAGCTCCTGCGCGAGGCCTACCGGGTGCTGCCCGAGGTGGCCGAGATGGAGCTGGCCGGCGCGATCGCCGGCCTCCGTCCCGGCACGCCCGACAACCTGCCGCGGATCGGCCCCGGCGCCGTCGACGGCCTCATCCTGGCGACCGGCCACTTCCGCAACGGCATCCTCCTGGCGCCGCTCACCGCCGAGCTGGTCGCCGCCCAGCTCGCCGGCAAGCCGCTGGAGGTGGCGTCGTGAGGATCGAGCTGAACGGCGAGGCGCACGAGCTGCCGCTGGGCGCGACCCTGGCCGACGCGGCGCGCGAGGCGGGTGCCGGCGAGGGTGGCCGGGGCGTCGCCGTAGCGCTCGACGGCGAGGTAGTGCCCCACGGCGAGTGGGCGTCGACCCTGCTCACCGACGGCCAGGCGGTGGAGGTTCTCGCCGCGATCCAGGGAGGGGCGGAAAGCTGGGAGCTCGGCGGCCGCCAGTGGAGCTCGCGATTGATCGCCGGCACCGGCAGCTTCCGATCGCTCGAGCAGATGGAGGCGGCACTCACCGCTGCCGGCACCGAGATCGTCACCATCGCCTTGCGCCGCATCGACCCCGCAGCCGAGGGCTCGGTCCTCGACGTGGTCGACCGCCTCGGCCTCTTCGTCCTTCCCAACACCGCCGGCTGCTACACCGCCCGCGACGCCGTCCGCACCGCCAAGCTCGCCCGCGAGGCCTTCCAGACCGAGTGGATCAAGCTCGAGGTGATCGGCGACGACCGCACGCTCTTCCCCGACGCGGTCGAGCTCCTCGACGCCGCCGAGCAACTGGTGGCCGACGGTTTCACCGTCCTCCCCTACACCAACGACGACCCGATCCTCGCCCGTCGCCTCGAGGAGGTAGGCTGCGCCGCCGTCATGCCCCTCGGCTCGCCGATCGGCTCCGGCGCCGGCATCCGCAATCCGTACAACATCGCGATCATCGCCGAGCGCGCCGAGGTCCCGATCGTCCTCGACGCCGGGATCGGCACCGCCTCCGACGTCGCCCTGGCAATGGAGCTCGGCTGCGACGCCGTTCTCGCCGCCTCCGCCATCTTCGGCGCCGAGGACCCCACCACCATGGCCCGCGCCCTCCGCCTCGCCGCCGAAGCCGGCACCGCCGCCGCCCGCGCCGGCCGCATCCCCCGCCGCCTCCATGCCGAGGCCTCCACGGCCTACGAGGGCATCCCCGAACTCTCCTGACCGATCCTCGCCCGGCCCTCTACGATGGTCGCTCGCCCCTGTAGCTCAGTTGGTTAGAGCGGCGGCCTTTTAAGCCGCGCGGCGCGGGTTCGAGTCCCGCCGGGGGCATTGCGTTTGCCTTTCTAGAGCGGAATATGGCGGGCGTCGGACTTCTTAGACGCCGGGGCGTGTTTTCCTACAGAGCGATGGCCTGTCGCAGCTTTCTCGCACGGCAGCGGCACTCGGCCCAAGCCTCAGCTCCCCCGTAGCTCATCTGTTACATCCGCCTGCGCCACGGCTCGGAGCCTTGCCTCGGGGATCGTCGCACAGTTGCGACGGATCAAGAAGCACTGGGACGACCTCGGCCCCGCCCGAGTTAGCCGCAGGCCAGGCAGACCGCGGTCGCGTCGTCGGCTAGCCCATTCTTCGGTGCGGCAGCCAGGACCGCCCGGTGCACTTCGCGCACAGTGTCCGAGGCCGAGCGTTGTTGCGAGCTTTGCGCGGCGGCGATGAGAGCGGCGCGCGACAGGCCTGCGCCCCCTTCTGCGCTCGATACCACCCCGTCGGACACCAGCAGAAGTCGGTCGCCGGAAACGAGACGGATATGGCATTCGGATGGCTTCGGGGTCGAGCGTCCGCCGAGGCCCCGACTGGGACCGAGGTCGACTGCCTCGACCTCGCCGCCGTCTCGCAGGACGAGCGGCGAGACGTGGCCGCAGTTGGCCAGGCGCAGCTCATGGCTGATCGGATCCCATTGGGCGAGCATCGCGGTCATCTCGGCTCCGCGGCCGGGCATCTCGGCGAGCGTCTGGTGCATGACGAGAAGCGTTTCGGCGATCGAAGCACCGCTTCGACGGCTCGCTCGCAGGGCGCCGAGCGCGACGGCGCTCGCCGCGGCAGCGCGGGTGCTGGGTCCGAGGCCGTCGGCCAGAGCCACCCAGACCCCGTGCTCGTTCTCGACCACGTCGAACCAGTCGCCGGCCACCTCATAGCTCGGCAGGACGTTGCCGGCGACTTCGCCGCCGCTGACCCTGCTGATTCGCGGCGGCAGGAGGCTCTGCTGGATCTCGGCCGCCGCGCGCGGCTGCTTGCGACGCTGGGCGCGGGCGAACACGTCGGTGTAGCGGTCGGCGAGAGTGATCGCCGCGGTCGCCTGTCGGGCCAGCCCGGTCAGTGGTTCGCGGGGACGACCGAAGGCGACGAGACCGCCGATCGCCCGCCCGCGTAGCCAGAGGGCGAACAGCTCGATTCCGGGGAAGGGGGAGAGGCTCCGCCGCAGCTCGGCCACACCCGCGGCGTCGAGCTCGGGGCCAATCGCGAGGGGTGTCGACAACCGCGTGCCGAGTCGCCGCGGGCCGGCCATGTGGAGCAGCTGGCTGCCGTCGATGTCGACGACATAGAGCGCCACCGGCACGCCGGCGATCCGCTCGGCCTCGGCGACCAACTGGGATGGGAGGAGGGCCGGTGGCACCGCGTCGAGCACCTGGATCGCATCGAGGGCGACCCCGGCGCGACGGCCGAGGCGCCCCGGCGGCATCGCCTCCTCGGGTCTCGGCGGCTCCCCGTCCTCGGGCCGCTCGGCAAGGGCCGCGAGGAGCGCTGCCCGGTCGCCGAAGTGCCGGTAGAAGGTCGACCGCGAAACCCCGGCAGCGGCGGCGATCTCGGCGATCGCCGCGTTCGGGGCCAACTCGAGCAGGCGGCCCGCTGCTTCGAGGATGCGCAGCTCGTTGCGCTTGGCATCGGCTCGGCGCTCCGTTCCGGCCATTTCACCGTTCTGGGACGGACTGTCCCCCCTCGGTGCCCCATTTCGGTTGCTCTGTCCCATTACCCGGATTGATCCCCGCGATCGCGGGGATCAAACAGGAGGCAAAGACCAGAAAGGCTAGGAGATGGCACTGCCCAACGAGACCGAAAGCGGGACTACCCGTCCCGAGGACGCATCGCTAGCCGAGCTGGGGCAGCGGTTGAGCGAGCAGACGACGCGGCTGGTGCAGCAGGAGGTGGGGCGCGCGAAGGCCGAGCTCTCCGAAAAGGGCAAGAAGATCGGCGCCGGCGCCGGCGCTTTCAGCGCCGCCGGCCTGCTTGGGCTCTTCGGCCTCGGCGTCCTCACCGCCGCGGTGATCCTGGCCCTGGCCACGGCGGTGACCGCCTGGGTGGCGGCACTGATCGTCGCTGCCGTCTACCTGGCGGTTGCCGGTGTCCTGGCGCTGGTCGGCAAGGGCAAGGTCGAAAGTGCGACACCGCCGCTGCCCGAGCAGGCAATCGCCAGCTCCAAGCAGGACGTGGAAGAGGTCAAAGCGCGAGCGAAGGAAGGACGAGCATGAGCAGCGAGGCAAAAGGCAACACGGAAGCGAAGAGTCCCGAGGAGATTCGGGCGGAAATCGATCAGACCCGCGAGGAGCTCGGCGAGACGGTCGCCGCGGCGGCCGAAAAGACCGACGTCAAGGCGCAAGCCCAGGCCAAGATCGACGAGGCAAAGGCGAAAGCGAAAGAGCTCGGCGACAAAGCCAAGGCCGCCGCGCCCGAATCGCCGGCGGAAGCCCAGGAGCTGGCAAAGCAGAACCCGAAACCGCTGGCGATCGCCGGCGCCATCGTCGGCCTGCTAATCCTCTGGAGGCTCCTGCGCCGATGAGCGAGAAACGGGCCGAGTCGAACGCCGAGTTCCGCGACCGGCCCGCGGGACCGCGCGCTGACTACGCCCCCGAGGGTGCCGGCGGGAGTGGCTGGTGGGCGACGCTCAAGCGGACGGCCACGGAGTTCCAAGAGGACAACCTGACCGACTGGGCGGCGGCGCTCACCTACTACGGGCTGCTCTCGCTGTTCCCGGCGCTGATCGCGATGGTCTCGCTAATCGGGATCTTCGGCGATCCCAAATCGACGACCCAGAGCCTGACCGAGATCATCACCGAAATCGGCCCCGAATCGGCGGCGGAAACCTTCAAAGGGCCGATCGAATCGATCACCGAATCGAGCGGCACCGCGGGGATCGCTTTCGTCATCGGCCTGGCCGTCGCGCTGTGGTCGGCCTCTGGCTACACCGGCGCTTTCATGCGTGCCTCCAACGTGATCTACGAGACCCCGGAGGGCCGCCCATTCTGGATGCTGCGCCCGCTGCAGCTGCTCGTCACGTTTGTGATGATCGTCCTGCTGACCCTGCTCGCCGCCTCCCTGGTCCTCACTGGTCCGGTGGTCGAAGCGGTTGCCGGGCCATTGGGGATCGGCTCGACTGCGGTCGACGTCTGGAACATCGCCAAGTGGCCGGTGATGCTCTTCGTCTTCATGGGGATGATCGCCGTCCTCTACTACGCCTCCCCAAACGTCAAGCTGCGCGGCTTCAGGTGGGTGACGCCGGGCAGCCTGATGGCGGTGGTCGTCTGGGTGATCGCCTCGGCCCTTTTCGCCTTCTATGTCTCGAACTTCGGCTCCTACGACAAGACCTACGGCACCCTCGGCGGCGTGATCGCGCTGCTGGTCTGGTTTTGGATATCGAACCTGGCGATCCTCTTCGGCCACCAACTGAACGCCGAGCGCGAGCGCAGCCTCGAGATTGAAGAGGGCCGGCCGCGGGCAGAGCGGGAGATCCAGCTCGAGCCGCGCGACGAGCCCAAGCCGCAGAAGACCACCTGAACCGGAGGAACCACCATGGCAGTTATCGACGCACCGTCCCGACTCATGCCGCTGGCAGAAGAGCTGCTGGACAACGCCTACGCCCGCAAAAACCTGCGCGAAGGCACCGAAAAGCTGCGCGACGTCTACGGGCGGGCGCAGAAGCGGCGCGTGAGGCCGTCGCGCGACCGTAAGCTGCGGCACCAATTCGAGGCAGCGATCGCCGCCCTCGACGAGGGCACGGCGGCGCTCGCAAGCGGCCGCAAGAAGCCGAAGCGAACCGGGCGAAAGGTCGTCTTGACGGTGATGGCCCTGGCAGGCGCGGGCGCCGCGGCGGCACTGGCGCTGAACGAGGACCTTCGCGAGTCGGTGTTCAGCTCCGCCAAGACGCTGGGTGAGGAGATCTCCTCCGGACCGGCCAGCGACGGCGGTGACACCGGCGGGAGCGGCTCTTGAAGCTCGTCTTCACCCCGGTCAGCATCGTGCTCGGCTTGCTTGCCGGCATTGTCGGCCAGAAGATCTTCGAGAAGATCTGGGGGCTGGTCGACGACCAGGAGCCGCCGAGCCCCGAGCACCGCGAGTTCTCCTGGCCGAAGCTGATCGCGGCGCTGCTGGTCGAGGGCGCGATCTTCCGCCTCCTCAAAGGGGTGACCGACCACAGCGCTCGCCGTGCCTTTGCAAAGGCGACCGGCAGCTGGCCAGGGGAGGAAGCGCCCGAGAAGGAATGAGCTCCAGGACACGGCCGAGCGGCGAGTACCCGGCAGCTCCAGGCCGGCGTATCGGCGAAAGCCGATCAGCTCGTCCTGGTGTCGAGGACCATCAGGGTCTTGGTCCCGATCACCTTGCCGCTGCGCCGCAGCAGGTCGATGACGCGGGTCAGGTCGGCGACGTCGCGGACACTGAGATGGACCAGCGCATCGGGGTCGCCGGCGATCGTGTGGACGGCGTCGACCTCGGGCAGCCCACGGGCCACTCCGGCGATGTCGGCGACCTTGGTGCTGCCTGCGAAGCGGAGCTCGGTGAAGGCCTCGATCGGGCGGCCGAGCTTGGACTGATCGATCCGAGCCGTGTAGCCGGTGATCACGCCGAGCTGCTCGAGCCGGTCGATCCGCCGCTTGACGGCGGGCGAGGAGAGGCTCACGACCTTCCCGATCTCCGCCAGCGTGCGCCGTCCGTTGCTGACGAGCAGGTCGATGATTTCGAGATCGGTGCCGTCGACGTCTATTTCTTGACTCATGTCTAACAAATCCTAGCCTAGGGTGCAGAAAACTTAAGAATCTTTCGGCTTTCGGCCGCTCTTGGCACTTTTGGTGGCATGCAGGGACCCGTATGCGTAGCTTCGCTGCATGGAGAACGCCGCCACGGTCCCAGCCGCGGCTCCGGCCCGCTCGGCGGAGGAGCTCGAGGTCCTTGCTGCGGTTCAGCGCCGCGTTCTCTGGCTGGCGACCAGCATCGTCCACCACGCGAACAAGGTCCGGGAGACGGTGTCGGGAGTGAAGGTCGGCGGCCACCAGGCCTCCTCGGCCTCGATGGTCGGGATCATGTCCGCGCTCTACTTCGAGCATCTCAGTGCGGCCGACCGAGTCTCGGTGAAGCCGCACGCCGCTCCCGTCCTGCACGCGATCAACTACCTGCTCGGGCGCCTCGATCCGCAGTACCTGACCGAGCTGCGCGCTTTCGGCGGCCTGCAGAGCTATCCCAGCCGCACGAAGGACCCCGACCCGGTCGATTTCTCCACCGGGTCGGTTGGGATCGGGGCGACGGCGACGATCTGGAGCGAGATCGCCAACCGCTACGTCGCCGACCATTTCGGCGCTCCGCGAGCAGGCCGCCATGTCGCTCTGATCGGCGACGCGGAGCTCGACGAGGGAGCGATCTGGGAGGCACTGGTGGACCCGATCGTGCCCTCGCTCGGCGATCTGATGTGGGTCGTCGACCTCAATCGCCAATCGCTCGACCGGATTGTGCCCGACATCGCCGCCGGCCGGATCCGGTCGATGTTCGAGGCCGCCGGATGGCAGACCGTGGTCGTCAAGTACGGACGCTTCCTGCGGGAGCTCTTCGAGCGCAAGGGCGGCGCGGGCCTGCGTCTACGGATCGACGAGATGTCGAACGAGGAGTACCAGCGCCTCCTGCGCGGCAGCACCGAGGAGCTGCGAGAGCGTCTTCCGGGCTCGGGCCGCGGCCGGCGCGAGGTGGAGAAGCTGATCGCCGAGCTGGAGGACGCCGAGCTTGCCCGCGCGCTTCGGGACCTGGGCGGTCACGACCTCGGCGACCTCCTTGAGGCGTTTCGCATGGCCGACGCGACTCCCGATCGCCCGTCGGTGATCTTCGCGTACACGATCAAGGCTTGGGAACTGCCGACCGAAGGGCATCCCGCCAATCACTCGGCACTGCTCTCGGTCGCCGAGTGGGAGCAGCTCGCGGCGGATCTCGGGACGGATCCGTCCGACCCCTGGGCCAGCTTCGCGCCCGATTCAGCGGAGGGAGAGCTGTGCGCCGCCGCGGCCGACCGGCTGCGCTCCGAGCCTGCGGCGGTTCACGAGCCGCCCTCGGTGCCGGTCGACGTCGGGCGCAGCCATCGCGGCGCGGCCTCCACCCAGCAGGCGTTTGGCCGCTTCTTCGTCGACCTCGGCCACAGGGCGCCCGAGGTGGCGCAGCATGTGGTGACCGTCAGCCCCGACGTCGGCACCTCGACCAACCTCGGCGGCTGGATCAACCACAGCGGCATCTGGAATCCCGGCGAGCGGGTCGACTGGTTTGCGGACGACACCAACACTCTCGTCCGCTGGCACGAGCACCAGCAGGGCCAGCACGTCGAGCTGGGGATCGCCGAGGTCAATCTGGTCGGCCTGCTCGGCGAGCTCGGAGCCACCTGGAAGCGGGACGGACGACCGCTGTTTCCGATCGGCACGATCTACGATCCGTTCGTAAACCGCGCCCTCGAGCCCTGGTCATTCGGGATCTACGCGGGCGGCCAGTCGATCCTGGTCGGGACGCCGTCCGGCGTCGCGCTCGCTCCCGAGGGCGGTGCGCATCAATCGATCACCACGCCCGCGATCGGAATCGGGCAACCCGGGTGCGTTGCCTGGGAGCCGGCCTTCGGCCAGGATCTCGAGTGGGCCCTGCTCGAGGCGATCGGCCAGCTCGGCCGGCCCGGCGGAGAATCCTCCTATTTCCGGCTCAGCACGAGGCCGGTCGACCAGTCGCTGGCGGCGGTTCCCGACGATCCGCAGGCCCGCGAGGTACGGCGCCGGGAATCACTGGCGGGCGGGTTCGCGCTGCGGCGGTCGACCCGCGCGCCCGCGGTGACGATCGTCGCGGTGGGACCCACCGTCGTCGAGGCCTGCGCGGCCGCCGAGGAGCTGGAGGCGGATGGGGTCCCGAGCGACGTTCTTTGCCTGACCTCCGCCGATCTCCTCTACCGCGCCCTCCGCGCGCGCCACGGGCTGGCCGCCGGCGACGATGCGATCCTCGCGACGCTCTTCCCCGCCGACCGCGTAGCGCCCCTCGTCACCGTCCTCGACGGTCACCCGCACGCGCTGGCGTTCCTCGCGGGCGTTCACGGCTCGGCGCTCGCCGGCCTCGGCGTCGACGATTTCGGCCAGTCGGGAGACGTCGGCGACCTCTACGCCCATTTCGGAATCGACACCGAGACGATCGTCGGCGCAGCGATCGACCTCATCTCATAGAGCGAGAGAGCAGACCGTGAACGTCGCAATGCAGACCGAGATGCTGATGCCGCAGCTATCCGACTCGATGGAGGAAGGCACGATTCTCACCTGGCTAGTGGCCGCCGGTGCCGAAGTCGCCGCTGGGGACGATCTGCTGGAGATCGAGACCGACAAGGCGAACATGACGGTTCAGGCCGAGGGCTCAGGAATCCTCGAGATCCTCGCCGAGGAGGGAAGCACCCTCGCCGTGGGAACGCCGATCGCGCGGTTCGGCGACGGGAGCCCAGCGCCGCCGCCCGTCGTGGCAAGCCCCCCGGCCGAGCCCGATGCGGCGGAGGATCGTGGCGAGCCAGCGCATCCCGAGCGGACGAGTACCGCGGTCGATCGCGACGGTGCCGGGCGAGCGACGCCGCTGGCGCGGAGGATCGCCCGCATCCACTCGGTCGACCTCAGCAGCCTCACCGGCAGCGGCATCGGGGGGCGCATCACCAAAGCCGACGTTGGCGCTGCCGCCGGCATCGCCGAACCGCCTGCGGAAGCGCGAGCGCCGAGGGACCCGCTGCCGGACCCCGTCGCCGAGCCGCCGGCCGCCAAGGTCGACGGCGCCAAGGGACAGACCGAGATCGCCGAACCGACACGGCTGCAGGCGATCGTCGCCCGGCGCATGGCCGAGGCGAAGGCGACTGTCCCACATTTCCAGGTCGAGACCGAGGTGCGGATGGACAGCGCGATCGCGCTGCGCTCACGGCTGAAGGAGGTGGCTGGCGAGGCACCGGTCCCTTCCTTCAACGACTTCATCGTCAGGGCGGCGGCGCTGGCCCTGCGCGAGCACCCCAAGGCCAACGGCTCTTATCGCGACGGTGTCTTCGAGTTGCACCAGCGGGTCAATGTCGGCATTGCCGTCGCCGCCGACGAGGCGCTGGTAGTGCCGACCATCGTCGACGCCGACCGCAAGTCGTTGGGCGAGATCGGTCGCGAGTCGCGGCGGCTGGCCGAGCGGGTGCGGTCGGGCGAGGTGACGCCACCGGAGCTCGCCGGGGGAACGTTCACCGTCTCGAATCTGGGCATGCTCGGGATGACCGCGATCTACCCCGTCGTCAACGTCCCGCAGGCGGCGATTCTCGGAGTAGGGATGACTCGCCAGGTATTGCTGCGGGGCGAGGACGGCGAGATCGAGGACGCCTCGTTGATGACCCTGACGCTCAGCTGCGACCACCGGATCCTCTACGGGGCCGACGCGGCTCGCTTCCTGGCGGAGATCCGGCACCTGCTCGAGTCGCCGTTGCTGGTGGCCTTCTGATGGCGGTGCTGGGGCCGCCGGCCTACGCGCCGACAAGCTCGATCGAGGATGCCCTACGGGCGAAGTGGCGGATGATCGAGCAGGTCGCGCTCCGGCCCTGCCCCGACGGCCGCGGGTTCGAAGCGGTGATCCGCCTCAACCAGACGCTCGTCCGAGCGGCAGCTGAGCAGCAAGGCATGCCGCTCTATCCGGATTCGCGCGGGGTGGCCGAGGCGCGTCGGCGGCGAGCACTCGCCGAGTGCGTGGAGGGCGTGAACCAGACCCTGCCGGCCGCGCAGGCGATCCGGGACTTCAGCGTGATCGGTTGGACGAGTACCTGATGCGTTTGGCGATAGCGTCCAGCGCCGCGTGGCGCCAGCGTCGACAACGACCCCGTCCGTCCTGATCCTCACCGGCCCGCCCGGCGCTGGTAAGACGAGCGCCGCCCGCCTTCTCTCGCAGCGCTTCGGGCCCGGCGTCCACCTCGAATCCGACCTCTTCTTCGGCTTCGTCACCTCCGAGTTCGTCGAGCCGTGGCGGCCCGAGTCGCAGCGCCAGAACGAAGTGGTGATGCGGACGGTGGGGGAAGCGGCGGCCTCTTACGCGCGCGGCGGCTACTTCACCGTGGTCGACGGCATCGTGATCGCGCACCGGTTCCTCGCCACCGTCCGCGACGCGATCGCCGCCGACGGCCACGAGGTCGCCTATGCGGTCCTCACCGCCCCGCTGCCGATCTGCATCGAGCGGGTCGCCAGCCGCGAAGGTACCGAGCTCTCCGATCCCGCGGTGGTGGAGCAACTCTGGGATGAGTTCGCCGACCTCGGCGAGTACGGCTCGCACGCCATCCCTGTTGCTGCCTCGAGCCCCGCCGAGATCGCCGACACGCTTGCGCGCCGGCTTGCCGCGGGGGAGCTGACGATATGAGGGGGGGAGCGAAACGCGACGAGCACCTGCTGCGAGTCCCCTCCGACGTCGAGGCTGAAGACGACCGCCGGGTTGAGCGAATCCGGGCCGAGATCGACTCCGCCTTCGACGCCCTGCGCGACGTCGAGGACGGCGTCTCGGTCTTCGGTTCGGCCCGGATCAGCGAGGGCCACCGCTGGTACGAGCTCAGCCGCGCGACCGGCGCCTGCCTGGCCAAGCACGGCTTCAGCGTGATCACCGGCGGCGGTCCCGGCCTGATGGAGGCGGCGAACCGGGGGGCGATGGAGGCGGGTGGCGAATCGATCGGGCTCAACATCGACCTGCCCGAGGAGCAGCACGCCAACCCCTACCTCACCCGCTCGCTCCACTTCCACTACTTCTTCGCCCGCAAGCTCAGCTTCGTGCGCTACGCCCGTGCCTTCGTGATCATGCCCGGCGGCTTCGGCACCCTCGACGAGATGTTCGAGGGCCTGACCCTGATCCAGACCCACCGCATCCGCAGCTTCCCGACCATCCTCGTCGACTCAACGCACTGGCGGCCGCTGCTCGACTGGATCGACGACACGCTCGAGGACGATGGGCTGATCGGCGCCGGCGACAAAGAGCTGTTGCTGACCGCCGAGACGCCCGAGGAAGTGTGCGAGCTCGTGGTGCGGGCTGGCAATGAGCAGCGCGCCCTCGCCCCCTGAAACCCGAATGGCCCGCCGAAGCGGGCCATTCGATAAGCGAGGTTGCCGCCGAATACAACGGCCCCGCCCCGACGTATCTTCATCGTAGCGCCCCGAGCGGGAGTCGAACCCGCCAACCTCGCTTCGTCGGGGCGGGGCCCGCATCCGGCGGCCGGGGCTACCGCCGCGGCCGCGACGCGCCGACGCTAGTCGGGAAATTCCTACGTGTGTGTCACGGAGTTCGCGACTCTGTGACGCGCAGCTCGGCGAGGGTGCCGAGGGTCTCGCGCAGCTGGGCGACGGCTTTGGGGCCGACCGCCTGCTCGAGTTCGCGGTCGACCCGGTCGGTAGCCACTCCGCTCGCCTTCGCCGCCGCTTCGCCGCGCTCGGTAAGTGCCAGCTTCATCCGCCGGCGGTCGTCGGGGTCGATGCTGCGGTTGAGGTAGCCGCGGACGACCAGGGCGTCGACCAGTTTGCTCGCCGCCTGCTTGGAGATCCCGAAGTCCTTGGCGATGTCGTCGGGCTGGCCGCCGAAGCGGAGCATGCCGCCAAGCAGCCGCGGGCCGAGTTTGGGGATGTCGTCGAAGCCCTCGGCGGCGAAGGACTTGCGGATCGCGCGGCCGTAGGTTTTACGCGCCTCGGCGAGGAGGACAGGGAGAATCAGGTCCTCGTGCCACTGCTTCTCGTCGTTCATGGCGGCGACGATATCGTCAACCAACGAGACTGTCAACTAAGTTGACTAATGTCGGAAGTGGCGGTGCTTGGTGAAGACCATCGCCACGCCGGCCGCGTCGCAGGCGGCGATCACGTCGCCGTCGTTTTTCGAGCCGCCGGGCTCGATCACCGCGGTCGAGCCGGCCTCGATCGCCAGCTCCGGCCCGTCGGCGAAGGGGAAGAAGGCGTCGGAGGCGACGGCCGAGCCGGCCAGCAGGGCCTCCGCGTCGGCGCCGCGCGCCGCGCGGCACTTCTCGACCGCCAGCCGCACCGAGTCGACCCGGCTCATCTGGCCGGCGCCGATTCCCAGGGTTGCCCCATCCTTGGCGATCACGATCGCGTTCGAGCGCACCCGCCGGGAGACGGTCCAGGCGAAGAGCATGTCGTTCCACTCCCCCTCGCTCGGCTCCCGGGCCGTTACGGCCTCCATGATCTCCCGCGGCTCGGGATCGCCGTCGCGGTCCTGGATCAAGAGCCCGCCCTGGACGCGCTTGACGTCGCGCTCCGCCGGGTCGATCTCGCGCTCCTCCTCGCTGCACAGCACCCGCAACGACTCGCGCCGCTGGACGATCTCCAGCGCCCCCTCGTCGAAACCGGGCGCGAACAGCACCTCGAGGAAGATCTCGGCGAGCTTCTCGGCCAACGCCGTGTCGACCGGGCCGTTGAAGGCGACGATGCCGCCGTAGGCCGACATCGGGTCGCAGGCCACCGCCTTCTCCCAGGCCTCGAGCAGATCCGTGCCGACCGCCACCCCACAGGGGTTGTTGTGCTTGACGATCACGCAGGCCGGCTGCTCGAAGTCCTCGACCAGCGAGCGAGCCGAGTCGAGGTCGAGGACGTTGTTGAAGGAAAGCGCTTTGCCGCCCAGCTTCGAGACCCGCGAGAGGACGTGGCGGCGGCCGCCGACCTCGGCGTAGAGGGCAGCGCGCTGGTGCGGGTTCTCACCGTAGGAGAGGTCCATCACCTTCTCGAAGGCGCCGACCACGTGTTCGGGGAAGTCCTCGTACTCGCTCGAGAACCAACGGCTGATCGCCGCGTCGTAGCGGGCGGTCTGGGCGAAGGCCTCGTTGGCGAGCCAGTGCCGGGTCGAGGCCGAGACCTCGCCGCCCGACTCCTCGAGCTCGGCGCAGACCGCGTCGTAGGACTCGGGTTTGACGATCACCGCGACCGCGGCGTGGTTCTTCGCCGCGGCCCGAATCATCGTCGGACCGCCGATGTCGATGTTCTCGATCGCCACCTCGGCCGAGACGTCGCGGTCGGCGACGGTCTGCTCGAAGGGGTAAAGGTTGACGCAGACCAGGTCGATCGGCTCGATTCCCTCGCTCGCCAGCACCGCCATGTGGTCGGGGTCGTCGCGCCGCGCCAGCAGCGCCGCGTGCAGCCGCGGGTGCAGGGTCTTGACCCGCCCGTCGAGGATCTCCTCCTGGCCGGTGAACTCGGCGACGTCGGTCACCTCGAGCCCGGCCTCGCGCAGCGCCACCGCGGTGCCGCCGGTCGAGAGGATCTCGACGCCGAGCGCCGACAGCGCCCGCCCGAAGTCGGCGATCCCGGTCTTGTCGGAGACCGAAAGCAGCGCCCGCCGCACCCGCACCGCGCCGTCGCCGCGGACCTCGGTCTGGGTATCAGGGGAAGAGTCAGTCATCGATGTGGACGACCGCCGGGTCGCCAGCGTCGATCCTAACCCTGCCCTGCGCGAGCATGCGGATCGCCTCCGGGTAGAGCTCGTGCTCGACCGCGTGAATTGCGGCCTCGAGGCGGGGGCGGTCGCGCCCCGGCGGCACCGGCACCGACCGCTGCAGGATCGCCGGCCCGGTGTCGACTCCCTCGTCGACGAAGTGGACCGTGACGCCGGTCTCCTCGACCCCGGCCGCCAGCGCCTGGCCGATCGCGTCGAGCCCCGGGAAGGCCGGCAGCAGCGCCGGGTGGATGTTGACGACGCGGCCGCGGAACCGTTCGACGAACGGTTCGCTCAGCAGCTGCATGTAGCCGGCGAGCGCGATGAGCTGCGGCCGCCGCGCTTCGATCCAGTCGCCCATCGCCGCGTCGCGCCCAATCCGGTCCTCGTAGGCGTCGGCAGGGAAGACCGCGGTCTCGACCCCCGCCCGTGCGGCCCGCGCCAGCGCCCCGGCGCCAGGCTTGTCGGAGCCGACCCCGACCACCTCGGCCCCGTCGCTGCCGTGCACCGTGTCGAGGATCGCCTGCAGGTTGGTCCCGGTGCCGGAGGCGAGGACGACGATGCGGAACTCGGACACGCGGCCATTCTGGCGCAAAGCTCCCGACTCCCGTGACAGCATCGCCGGGCCGAGGCGACCGCAGTCCGAACCAGGGAGGCAGCGATGGAGGTAACCAACGTGTCCGAGCTCGAGACGACCGAGCTCCGCTCCGGTGCCAGCGACGAAGTCGTCTGGGTCGGCGGCTTCTTCGCCTACGGGGGCGATGGCGCCGAGCAGTCGGCGACGATCTACTTCGCCGTCCCGCCCGGCGACCGGCTCGGCAAGCACGTCGACACCGCCGAGGAGACCCAGTTCATCCTCTCCGGGGAGGGCGAGCTGCTGCTCGAGGACGGCGCCAAGCCGATCAAGCCAGGAGACGTCTTCGTCCTCCCCGAGGGCACCTCGCACGACCTCCGCAACACCGGCTCCGAGGATCTGCGGGTGATCGCCTTCTTCTCCAAGCCGCAGGTCGAGCAGCACTGGGAGGTCGACACCTGGCCGCCCGATGACACCAAGGTCACCGGTTCTCCGAACCGCGGCTAGGGCTCAGGTCGCTGCGATCGTCTCGAGGGCGAATTTCCCGTTGGCGTCCTCGGGGTCGCCGAGCGGGTAGTTGCCGCTGAAGCAGGCGTCGCAGTGCTCGGCGGGTGTGCCACCGATCGCCTCGTAGACGCCGTCGAGCGAGAGGTAGGCGAGCGAGTCGGCGTCGAGCTCGTCGGCGATCTCCTCGACCGTGCGGCCGTGGGCGATCATCTCCTCGCGGGTCGACATGTCGACGCCGTAGTGGCAGGGGTTGCGGATCGGCGGCGCCGAGATCCGCAGGTGGACCTCGCGAGCGCCGGCGTCGCGCAGCATGCCGACGATCTGCCGGGTGGTGTTGCCGCGCACGATCGAGTCGTCGACGACGACGATCCGCTGGCCGGCGACGATCTCGGGAAGCGGGTTGAACTTGAGGCGCAGCCCGTGCTTGCGCAGCTCCTGGCCGGGCTGGATGAAGGTGCGGGCGACGTAGCGGTTCTTGATCAGGCCGTCGTCGCGCGGGAGGCCTGAGGCGCGGGCGAAGCCGGCGGCGGCCGGGTTGCCCGAGTCGGGAACCGCGATCACCAGGTCGGCGTCGACCGGCGCCTCGCGCCAGAGGATCTCACCCATCCGGCCGCGCGCCTGCTGCAGCACCTTGCCCTCGAGGCGGCTGTCGGGGCGGGAGAAGTAGATGTGCTCGAAGACGCAGCTGGCACGGCGGTCGGTGCGCAGCACCTGCCGGGTCTCCAGGCCGCGCTCGGTCAGCGAGACCATCTCGCCGGGATGGACTTCGCGCATCAGCTCGGCGCCGATGATGTCGAAGGCGCAGCTCTCGGAGGCGACGACGAAGCGATCGCCGAGCCGGCCGAGGCTGAGCGGCCGGATCCCGTGCGGGTCGCGGAAGGCGACGATCGCGTGCTTGGTCATCACCACGGTCGAGTAGGCGCCCTGTAGCTGTGGCATCACCTCGGCCACCGAGTCCTCGACGGTGCGGCCGCCGTGCGAGGAGACCAGCGCGGCGATGATCTCCGAGTCGGAGGTGCCGCGGAAGTCGATCCCGCGCTCCTTCAGCTCGCCCCACAGCTCGACCGCGTTGGTCAGGTTGCCGTTGTGGGCGAGCGCCACCTCGCGGCCGTCGTCGCGCCAGACCGGTTGCGCGTTCTCCCAGGAGCCGCCGCCGGTGGTCGAGTAGCGGACGTGGCCGATCGCCATGTCGCCCTCGAGCGCCCGCAGCTTCTCCTCGTCGAAGACCTGGGAGACGAGGCCGGCGTCGCGCAGGGTGGTGATGTGGCCGCCCTCGCAGGTGGCGATCCCGGCCGACTCCTGGCCGCGGTGCTGCAGCGCGTAGAGGCTGAAGTAGGCGAGGCGGCTGACGTCGTGGCCCGGCGCGTAGACGCCGAACACCCCGCATTCGTCGCGTGGCCCCTCGCGGTCTGCCGTGAACCGCAAATCGGGATTCAAGAGCGCGCTTTTCCTCACAGCCTGGAGAGAACAGAAGCGCAGGCGGCTGCCTACCCGCGGAGGGTAGCAATGCGGGCCGATCCCGCCCGCGCGAGGTGTTCCTTCTATCCCCTCACGATCAGGCCGCGGCCGAGGCGGAACGGCTGAACCAGCCACCGGGAAGCGGCTCGCCGATCGCCAGCCCGAAGCGCTCGAGCAGCTCCGGCACCGTCTCCGCTTTCATCTCCAGGCCGTAGCGCTCGTTCAGCGCCGCCAGGTCGTCGGGGTCGGCTTTGATCGCGCCGCCCAGCGCGTCGAGCTCGCGGAAGAAGTCCTCGAACCCGGCCGGAGCGATGATCTCGAGGATCCGCGCCGGCCCGTCGCCGGCGTTCCAGAAGGTGTGCCACTCGCCCCGCGGCTTGAAGGCGAGGTCGCCGGGCTCGGCGACCAGGACGTCGTCGCCGAGCAGCGCGCCGACCCGCCCTTCGAGGACGAAGGTGTACTCGTCCTCGCGGTTGTGACGGTGCAGCGGCGCCGCCAGCGAGTGCGGGGACATCGGGTGTTCGACCAGCGAGAAGCCGCGGTCGGTGTCCTTGCCGTCGACCATCCAGCGGACCCCGATGCTGCCGAGGAATCCGACCTTGCCGTCCTGCGGACCAACGACTCGTGCGCTCATCTCTCCGTTCCCTTCGCTCTCGATTCAAAAGACACTGATGTCGCGCGAAAAGTGTAGAACACATCCTGCCGATCTGTCAAGATTCAGAAGACAGCTATGTCCACTGAAACTCGTCCAGCCGAGAGACGTCCCTACCGCAAGAAGCAGCGCGCCGAGCAGGAAGCCGAGACCCGCCTGCGGATCACCGAGAGCGCGATGACGCTGCACGGCACGATCGGCCCGGCCGACACCTCGATCAGCGCCGTCGCCGAGCACGCCGGCGTCCGCCGCTCGACCGTCTACCGGCACTTCCCCGACGAGGAGGCGCTGTTCGGCGCCTGCTCGAGCCACTGGGCGGCGCTCAACCCGCCGCCCGACATCGGCGCCTGGGGGCAAATTTCCGACCCCGACGAGCGGCTGCGGACCGCGCTCGGCGAGCTCTACGGCTACTACAGCCGCACCGGCGAGATGCTCGACCGACTGCTGCGCGACGCCCCGCGGCTGCCGGTCGTCCGCAAGTTGATGGCCCCGTTCGGCGAAATGCTCGCCGCGGCTGCCGAGATCCTGATGCGGGGGAGGGGGCTGCGAGGCCGAGCCCGTGAGCGGGTGCGGGCGGCGATCGGCCACGCCCTCGCCTTCCCGACCTGGCAGCAGTTGACCGGCGAGCAGGGGCTCGACGCCGCCGCCGCAGTGGAGCTGATGGCGCGGTTCGTCGACGCCGCGGCGTAGATCGGCCTAGCCGACCCGCTCGCCGCCGAAGGCCGGCAGGCCGTCGATGCTGACGCTGTTCTTCTCGGCGACGTTCGTCTCCAGCTCACCCTTGCGGCGGTGCTTCTCCGCTGAGAGGCGGTAGTGGTCGCGCTCCCCCTCGTAGCTCATCAGCGGCACCGAGTAGCCGCAGGAGTCGGCGATCCGCTCGACCTCGACGACGACGATCGACCGCTGCGCCTCCGGCACCGGCGGCGTCGTAAAAGCCGCTCCCCGGAACAGCGGCTCGAAGCGCTCCGAGTCGGTCGGTACGACCTCGCCGCGCCCGTGCAGACGGAGGATCCGCGGCGGCCCTTCGAAGGCGCAAAACATGACGACGATGCGGCCGTTCTCACGCAGGTGCGCGGCCGTCTCGGCGCCGCTTCCCATCATGTCGAGGTAGGCGACGGTGTGGTCGTCGAGCACCCGCAGGGTGTCGATCGGCCCCTTCGGCGAGACGTTGACGTGGCCGTCGCCGGCGAGCGGCGCGGTGCCGACGAAGAACATCGCCTGGCGCGCGATCCAGGCCCGCTGGTGCTCGTCGATGCGCTCGAAGACCTTGGCCACAGGGCCAATTTAGCTCAGCCGGTCGCCGCTCTCCGGATCGAACAGGTGCAGCTTCGCGGTGTCGGCCCAGAGCTGTGCCCGCTCGCGCCGCCGCACTTTGCTCGTCGGGTCGAGGCGGGCGACGACCCGCTCCTCGCCCTCGCGCAGGCCGCCGGCGCCGGTTTCGCTCAGGCTCTCGCCCATCAGGTCCTCGAGCTGGTCGGACTGGACACCTTCGGACTCGATGTGGAAGTAGGCGTAGAGATCGGAGCCAAGCGACTCAACCAGGTCGATCTCGGCCTCGAAGGTGATGCCGCGCTGCCCTTTGACGTCGTCACCGACGATCGTCGCGTCCTCGATGTTCTCCGGCCGCAACCCGACGATCACCTGGCCCTCGTCACCACCCCCTGGCAGCTGCGACGCGTCGACCTCGCCGAGCGGCAGTTTCAGCTTGCCGCCGGTGATCTCGCCTGGCATGAAGTTCATCGCCGGCGAGCCGATGAAGCCGGCGACGAAGAGGTTGCGCGGCTCGTCATAGAGGTCGGCGGGGGTGGCGACCTGCAGCAGGACACCGGCCCGCATCACCGCGACCCGGTCGCCGAGGGTCATCGCCTCGGTCTGGTCGTGGGTGACGTAGATCGTCGTCGTCTCGAGATCCGATTGGATCCGCGCGACCTCGGTGCGCATCTGCACCCGCAGCTTCGCGTCGAGGTTGGAGAGCGGCTCGTCCATCAGGAACGCTTTCGGGCTGCGGACGATCGCCCGACCCATCGCCACCCGCTGGCGCTGACCGCCGGAGAGGTTGGCGGGCCGCCGGTCGAGGTGCGCCTCGAGATCAAGCGTCTTCGCCGCCTGCTCGACTTTCTGGTCGATCTCAGCCTTGTCGATCCCTGCCAGCTTCAGCGCGAAGCCCATGTTCTCGCGCACCGTCATGTGCGGGTAGAGGGCGTAGTTCTGGAACACCATCGCGATGTCGCGGTCCTTCGGCGAGCGGTCGTTGACCTCTTCGCCGTCGATCTTCAGCTCGCCGGAGGAGATGTCCTCGAGCCCGGCGATCATCCGCAGCGCGGTCGACTTGCCGCAGCCCGAGGGGCCGACGAGGATCATGAACTCGCCGTCGCCGATGTCGAGGTTCATGTCCTTGACGGCTTCGTAGCCGTCATCGAAGACCTTGGTTACACCTTCGAGGACTATCTCTGACATTGCGTGGGCTCCTTATCCCTTGACGGCACCGGCGGTGAGGCCGGAGACGATCCGGCGTTGGAAGATGAGGACTAGGACGATGATCGGGATCGTCACCAGGATCGCCGCCGCCGCGATCGACCCGGTCGGTTCGGTGAAGGTCGATTCGCCGGTGAAGAAGGCGAGCGCGGCGGGGACGGTCCGTGAGTTGTTCGACGAGGTCAGCGAGATCGCGAATACGAAATCGTTCCAGCAGAAGATGAAGACGAGGATCGCGGCAGTGAAGATGCCAGGGGCGGCGAGCGGCATGATCACCTTGGTGAAGGCCTGGTACGGGGTGGCGCCGTCGACCTGTGCCGCCTGCTCGAGGTCCCAGGGGATCTCCCTGAAGAAGGCCGTGAGGACGTAGATCGCCAGCGGCAGCGAGAAGGTTAAGTACGGGATGATCAGCCCCGGATAGGTGTCGTAGATGCCGAACGAGCGCCACATGTCGAAGAGCGGGCCGACGATCGAGACCGGCGGGAACATCGCGATCGCCAGCGCTCCGGCGAGGATCAGCCGCTTGCCGGGGAATTCGAGCCGGGCGATCGCGTAGGCGGTGAACGCGGCGAGCGTGATCGCGATGACGGTGGTGATCAGCGCGATCACGATCGAGTTGACCAGCGGGTGCAGGAAGGGGCTCTCGTCGAAGCCACCTTCGAACAGCGACTTGTAGCTGTCGAGCGAGAAGGTTTCGGGGATGATGCGGCCGTCGGCGACCTGCTCGGGTGGCTTCAGCGAGAGCGAGAGCAGCCACAGCACGGGGACCAGGGCGAAGATCAGCACCAGCGTGATCGCGATGCTCCAGAGCGTGATGTCCTTACCGTCGCGCTTCATCTCAGCCTCCCGGACGGCCTTCCTCGACCTTGACACCGAAGCCCTTGATGAAGATCGCCGAGACGATGACGACGATCACGAACAGCAGCACCGACACGGTCGAGCCGAGCCCGAGGTTCAAGCGGCTGATCAGCTGGTTGAAGCCGAGGATCGAGATCGATTCGGTTTCCAGTGCGCCGCGGGTCATGATGAAGATCGAGTCGAAGACGCGGAAGCCCTCGAGCGTGCGGAACAGGAGGGCGACGAGGATCGCCGGTTTCATCAGCGGCAGGGTGATTTTGGTGAACCGTTGCCAGGCACTGGCGCCGTCGACTTTCGCCGCCTCGTAGAGCTGGTTGTCGATCGTCACCAGCCCGGCCAGCAAGAGCAAAGCCATGAACGGCGTCGTTTTCCAAACCTCGGCGGCGATGATGATCGCGAAGGAGCTGAAGCGGCCGCCGAACCAGTTGAATTCTTCGCTGACGAAGGGCAGGTGGTTGACGAAGCCTGATTCGGACGCGAAGGCGAACTGCCAGGCGAAGGCGGCGACCACGGTGATGATTCCGTAGGGGATCAGGACCGAGGTGCGGACGACGCCGCGGCCGAAGATCGCCCGGTTCATCACCATCGCGATCGCCATCCCCAGCACCAGCTCGATTGCGACCGAAATGAGGACGATGAACACGGTGTTGAAGACGTCGGTCCACCACAGTTCGGAGCTGAGGACGGTGCCGTAATTCGAGACGCCGACGAATTCGGTTTGGTCGGGGAAGCGGAGGTCGAGCTTCTGCAGCGAGAGGACGATCGAGTAGCCGATCGGATAGGCGGTGACGAGGAGCATCACGATCACCGCCGGTGCGCACAGCATCCAGGCGAGTTTGCGCTCCGAGCGGGTACGGGAGCTGACCTTGGCCGGTGCCTTCTCTGCGCTCGCCTCCATCAGAGCAGCCCTTCTCGGTTGACCGCGGCTTCGAGGTTTGATTTCAGTTCGTCGTAGATGCCTTCGTTGTCTTCGGCGCTCATCGTTTCCGGCGGGTGCAGGGTCCGTTGGACCGCGGAGGAGACGTCTTCGTAGGCGGGCGTCGCCGGCCGCGGCCCCGCCGATTCGATCATTTCTTTCACCAGCCCGGCGAACCCCGGGTACGCTTTTTTCACCACTTTGCCCTCGTAGAGATCCGAGCGCGAGGGAGGCAGGCCGTCGAGTTCGACCGCGGTCAGCTGTGATTTTTCGTCGGCCAGGCAGGCGGCGGCTTCAAACGCCATGTCCTTGTGCTTCGAGTAGGAGCTGACCGCAAGGTTGAAGCCGCCGAGCGGCGGTTTGGCCGGGTTGTCGTTGACCTGGGGGAACGGTGCCGCGCCCATGTTTTTCCAGATGTCCGGCGCGTTTTCCTTGGCGCTGGCGAAGGCGAAGGTGTAGTTGGTCATGAACGCCGCTTCGCCGGCCTCGAAGGCGAGCCGGGCGGTGTCCTCGTTCGAGGTCGGCAGGTTCGGCGAGGCGGCCGAGGAGTGAGCCAGCTTGCCGATCACGTCCAGCGCTTCTTCGGTCGGTTTCTGTTCGAGGTCGACGGCTTCGGGGCCGGAGAGGATTTCGGTGCCGGCGCTGTCGATCAGCGCGTTGATCCAGACGAAGTAGCCCTCGTAACGTTCGGCCTGGACCTGGACCTTGCCCGCTTCTTTCAGGTTTTCCGCCATTTCGATCACTTCGTCCCAGGTTTTCGGCGGGTCAGGCACCAGGTCTTTGCGGTACCAGAGCACCTGCGTGTTGGTGTTGAACGGCGCCGCGTAGACCTGTTTCTCGAAGGTCGCGGTTTTGATCACGCTGGGGAACACTTCTTCGGTCGCTTCTTCTTTCAATTTGCCCGTCCACGGCTCGATCCAGCCGGGGTTGGCGAATTCAGCGGTGCGGATCACGTCGAGGCCGATCACGTCGATCGTCGAGTCCTTCGCGCCCAGTCGCCGGACCAGCTGTTCGCGCGCCTGCGATGCGTCGTTCGGCAGCAGTTCGGGCTTGATCGTGTATTTCCCGTTCGCTTCCTTGGTGCAGCGTTCGGCGTTCGCTTCGATCGTGCCGCCGGGCTGGATTGCGACGAAGAACTTGATCTCCGGCGGCCCGCTCGAGCCGCCGCAGGCGCTGAGCACCAGCGTCGCGGCTGCCGCCAGGGCGGCTGCAGCGAGGCCGAGCGCCCCGCTCCTGGTCCTCCTGCTTTTCAATCTCGCTCTCCCATGAGCGGACCGCGAGCCTGACTCCGCGGCTCCAACAGAGACGTTTCCCGCCGAAGCGGTTCCCTAAACGCCAGCTAAGCGGTTCGTCCGCCGCGGCCGTCGGCGGGGCTATGGTTGCGTCGATCTTGTGCCAGAAGGTCGGCTCCGCGACCGTGACGGCGCTCGACACCGAGCTGACCGCGATCCAGGTGGGATCGCTAACCGTCCAGCCGTGAGCCCAGCGAGTGCCAGGCGTCGGCCAGGGTCCCGAGGCCGGCGACGATGCTGCGGTCGCCGGCTGCGATCTCGACCGTCGTGCCGCCGACCTCGCCGAGGTGGACGGCGCCGAGCGCGTCGAGCTCGGCCCGCGGGCCGCTGAGCAGGAAGCCGCCGGGCCCCTCGCCGAACAGCGCCTCCTCGGGGGTGCAGCCACGTTCGCGCAGCGGCTGCAGGTCGATCCTGCAGCCGAGGCCGGCGGCGATCGCCGACTCGGCGAGGGCGACCGCGAGGCCGCCGTCGGAGATGTCGTGGGCGGAGGCGAGGCGGCCGGTGCGGACCGCGTCGCGGACCGCCGTGCAGGCGGCGGCGACCGCAGCGACCTCGGACTGGGGGAGACCGTGGTCGAGCTCGCCGCGCTGCTTTGCCAGCTCGGAGCCGGCGAGGTTCGGTTCGAACGGGCCAACCAACCCAATTGCGTCACCCTCGCTGGCGAAGCCCAAACCGGCGACGAGCGAGGGGTCGGGCAGCTCGCCGACCATCGACACCACCGGGGTCGGGTAGATCGGGCCGTCGGGGCCCTCGTTGTAGAGCGAGACGTTGCCGCCAACGACCGTGACGCCGAGCGCGTTGCAGGCGTCGGCGAGGCCGGTTACGGCGCGGTCGAGCTGCCAGGCCGGCGTCGGCTTCTCGGGGTTGCCGAAATTGAGGCAGTTGGTCAGGCCGAGCGGCTCGGCGCCGACGCAGGCGAGGTTCTGGGCACACTCGAGCACGGCCTCGACCGTCCCCGCGTAGGGGTCGCAGGCGACGCGGCGGCCGTTGCCGTCGATCGAGACGGCGATCGCGTTGGCCGCCTCGGGCAGCTGCAGGACCGCGGCGTCGGCCGACTCCGGACGGCGCACCGTCCGCGAGCCAACCAGCGAGTCGTACTGCTCGAAGACCCAGCGCTTGGAGGCGATGCTCGGGGCCGAGAGCAGGGCGAGCAACGTCGCCTCCGGATCGGCGCTCGGCGCCAGCGTCTCGCGGTTGCCGTAGATCCACCCCTCCGGCTCGGCCGGCTCGATGTCGTAGAGCGGGCAGCCGTCGACCAGCGCTTCGACCGGCATCTCGCCGACCGTCTCGGCGCCGCGGAAGATCTTGATCAGGCCGGTGTCGGTGACGACGCCGATCTCGGCCGATCCCGTCTCCCATTTGTCACAGACCGCGCGCACTTCGTCGACCCGCTCTGGTTCGACCACCGCCAGCATCCGCTCCTGCGACTCGGAGACCATGATCTCGAAGGGCTCCATATCGGGCTCGCGCAGCGGCACCGTGGCGACGTCGATGTCGATCCCGACGCCGCCGGCCGAGGCCATCTCGGCTGCCGACGAGGTCAGCCCGGCGGCGCCGAGGTCCTGCAGCGAGACAAGCAGCCCTTTCTCCAGCAGCTCGAGGCAGCACTCGAGCACCTTCGACTCCTCGAAGGGGTCGCCGACCTGGACCGTCGGCCGCTTCGCCTCGTCGCCATCGCCGAGCTCGGCCGAGGCCAGCACCGAGGCGCCGCCGATCCCGTCGCGACCGGTCGTCGCCCCCATCAGCACCACCGAGTTGCCGACCCCGGCGGCGGCGGCGCGGACCATGTCCTCGGTCCTCGCCAGCCCGACGCACATCGCGTTGACCAGGCAGTTGTGCTCGTAGGGCTCCTCGAAGTAGACCTCGCCGCCGACCGTCGCCACCCCGATCGAGTTGCCGTAGTGGCCGATCCCGCGCACCGCGCCGTCGAGCAGGTGGCGCGAGCGGACCGAGTCGAGCTCGCCGAAGCGGAGGCTGTCGAGGATCGCGATCGGGCGGGCGCCGATCGCGAACACGTCGCGGAGGATGCCGCCGACCCCGGTCGCCGCCCCCTGGAACGGTTCGACCGCGCTGGGATGGTTGTGCGACTCGACCTTGAAGGCGACCGCGTAGCCGTTGCCGACGTCGACCGCGCCGGCGTTCTCGCCCGGCCCCATCACCACCCGCTCGCCCTCGGTCGGCAGCCGCCGCAGCAGTTTGCGCGAGTGCTTGTAGGCGCAGTGCTCGGACCAGAGCAGGCTGAACATCGCCAGCTCGACGTCGCCCGGTGTGCGGCCGAGCTTCTCGACGATCAACCCGTACTCGTAGTCGGTGAGGCCGAGTTCGCGGTGCTTGGCTTGCTCCTCCACGTAGGCGTCCGTCCCCTCGCTCATGCAGCGAAGCGCTCCAGCGCGCGGAAGACCTGGAGGCCGTCGGTCGAGCCGGTCAGCGGGTCGACGGCGTGCTCGGGATGGGGCATCAGGCCGACCACGTTGCCGGCTTCGTTGCGGACGCCGGCGATGTCACGGACCGAGCCGTTGGAGTTGTGGCCGTCGGCGTAGCGGTAGGCGACCTGGCCGCGCGCCTCGAGCTCGTCGAGCTGCTCGGGCGGCGCGTAGTAGCGGCCTTCGCCGTGCTTCATCGGGATCGAGAGCCGCTCGCCGTCGCCCTCACCGCCGACCGCCTTGAGCTCGACCTGCTTGCAGATGAAGCGCAGCTCGACGTTGCGCAGCAGCGCCCCGGGCAGCAGCCCCGCCTCGCAGAGGACCTGGAAGCCGTTGCAGATCCCCAGCACCGGACCGCCTTCGGCGGCGAACTTCGCCACCGTGGTCATCGCCGGCGAGAAACGGGCCAGCGCCCCGGCCCGCAGGTAGTCGCCGTAGGAGAAGCCGCCTGGGACGACGATGCCGTCGACATGAGAGAGGTCGCGCTCCTGGTGCCAGATCAGGTGCGACTCGCCGGACGCCGCGGCGCAGGCGTGCAGCGCGTCCCGCTCATCGCAACTTCCAGGAAATTGAAGAACACCCCAGATCAAAGGACGGCACCTCCTCCGCTTCGCGTCCGGGGGTGCCTTGGGTATTCACGCCTCGCCACCGTCAAAGGGTCTGGATCTCGTAGTCCTCGATCAGGGGGTTGGCGAGCAGCTTCTCGCAGAGCTCGCCGAGCGCCTCGGTGTCCTCGGCCTCGAGCTCGACCATGCGGCCGACGCGGACGTGCTCGATCCCCTCGAAGCCGAGCGCCGGCAGCGCCCGCTCGACCGCCTTGCCCTGCGGGTCGAGGATCCCCTCCTTGGGGCGGATCAGGACTCGTGCCTTCGCCATTCAGCCGTCTCCCTAGAAGCTCTGTCCGGTGATCCGCTCGTAGGCCTCGACGTATTTGGCCCGCGTCTGCTCGACCACGTCCGGCGGGATCTCCGGCGCCGGCGGCTTTTTGTCCCAGCCCTGGGCGCTGGCCCAGTCGCGGACGAACTGCTTGTCGAAGGAGGGTGGCGTCACCCCGGGCTCATAAGAATCTGCCGGCCAGAAGCGCGAGGAGTCGGGGGTCAGGACCTCGTCGCCGAGGACGATCTCGGCGCCCGCCGATTTCCCGAACTCGAACTTGGTGTCGGCGAGGATGATCCCGTGCTCGGCGGCGTGCTCGGCGCCGCGCTGGTAGACCGCGATCGAGAGCCGCGAGAGCTCCTCGAGCAGCGCCCGGTCGCCGACGATCTCGGCCGCGCGGTCGAAGCTGACGTTCTCGTCGTGGTCGCCGATCTCGGCCTTGGTCGAGGGGGTGAAGATCGGCTCGGGCAGCTTGTCGGACTCGAGTAGACCGGGAGGCAGCTCGATCCCGCAGACCGCGCCGGACTCCCTGTATTCCTTCCAGCCCGACCCCGAGAGGTAGCCGCGGACGACGCACTCGACCGGGTACATCTCGAGCTTTTTGACGCGCATCGCCCGGTCGGCGACCTCCTCGGGCACGTCCTCGGAGATGAAGTGGTTGGGGACGATGTCCTCGGTCAGCCCGAACCAGAAGACCGACATCCGGTTCAGCACCTTGCCCTTGTCGGAGATTGGGGTCGGCATCACGACGTCGTAGGTCGAGATCCGGTCGGAGGCGACCATCAGCAGGTCGCCGTCCCACTCGTAGATCTCGCGGACCTTGCCCGAGGAGAGGAGCTCGAGATCGGCGATGGCGGTCATGAGGCC
>Ga0068862_100000687_pt1 | contig 34543 bp, 29 predicted proteins | sample KBSSwiS52_FD_66598 | JGI IMG/M metagenome (GOLD analysis project Ga0068862, IMG submission 66598) | Switchgrass rhizosphere microbial communities from Kellogg Biological Station, Michigan, USA - KBS Switchgrass S5-2 | ecosystem: Host-associated > Plants > Roots > Rhizosphere > Soil ... | reverse complement strand
CCACTCCTGCCTTTCCTTCCCATCGGGAACGCGGAGTCCGCGCAGGGTCCGATCCTCGAACTTGATGTTGTAGCTCATGGGCGTAAGTATACCATAAGTCGGGTCACACCAGGGTCACTTAGACCTGCGCAAACTGGCCGTAAGTGGCCACAGATGGCGACGGCTTAGTCGCTTTTCCCTCTAGGACTTCCCTGGTGATCACACCTGAACACCGTTGGCAACCCTATCAGGGTCCTTCCCCCTCTCCCGGTCGGGTGGGAGTGCGATGGGAGAGGGGGTTAGGGGGTGAGGGGTCTCAAGCTCACGTCCCCCCTCTCGGAGATCCCCGGCGTGGGCCCCGCCCGCGCCCGGGCCCTTGCCGAGGCGGGCTATGGAACGGTCGGAGACCTGCTCTACCACCTCCCCTTCCGCTATGAGGACCGGCGGGACGTGCGCCCTGTCTCCGAAGCCGCTCCCGGCGCCTCCTGCACCCTGCGCGGCCGGCTGACCTCCGTGCGCCGCATCCGCACGCACCGCCGCGGCTTCAGCCTCGTCCGCGGGCTGCTGAGCGACGGCACCGGCTCGATCCCCGTGTTCTGGTTCAACCGTCCGTACCTCGCGAGCCAGTCGCTCGAAGGGGAGGAGTGGCTCCTCCACGGCGAGGTGCGGGAGAGCAAGAGCGGGCCGGAGCTGCTGAATCCCTCCTGCGAACGGCCGGAGCAGGCGATCCATGGCGCCCGCATCGCCCCGGTGTACCCGGCGGCCGGGGGGATCGGTCCGGCGCTCCTGCGGCGCATCTTCGATACGATCCTGGAGGAGGTCGACTTTCAGGTCTCCGAGACCCTGCCCGCCGACCTTCTTGCCCGCCGCGGCCTGCCGCCGCTCGCGGAGGCCCTGCGAGCGCTGCACGCTCCCGAGGGAGATGTCGAGGAGCTGAACCAGAGGCGCAGCCCCGCGCACCTTCGGCTGATCTACCAGGAGCTCCTCGAGCTGCAGCTCGGGCTCGCTCTCCTCCGCGAGCGCGAGAGGGACGAGAAGCGGACCCGGATCTACTCCGTGGATGATCGCTTGCGCGGAGTGGCCCGGAGCATCCTGCCGTTCCCTCTCACCAAGGCGCAGAAGCGGGCGTTGCGCGAGATCGTGGCCGATTTGCAGGGTCCCCGGCCGATGCTCCGGCTGCTCCAGGGGGACGTGGGGAGCGGCAAGACGATCGTGGCCGCCCTGGCCCTGGTGGTGGCGCTGGAGAATGGCTACCAGGGGGCGTTCATGGCGCCCACGCAGCTCGTGGCCGAGCAGCACTTCGCGAGCCTGGAGCGGTTGCTCGGAAAGCGCTACCGCCTGGGGCTCTTCACCGGCTCCCGGCGCCCGCCGGCCGGGGAGATTCAGCTCGCCGTGGGCACGCATGCGCTCCTCCAGGAGGGGGTCGAGCTGCGGAACCTGGGCCTCGCCGTGGTGGACGAGCAGCACCGCTTCGGCGTGCTCCAGCGCGGGCTGCTGCGCGCCAAGGGGGAGACGACTCCCGACATGCTCGTCATGACCGCCACTCCCATCCCGCGCTCGCTCGCCCTCGCCGCTTGGGGGGACCTGGACGTTTCCACGATCGACGAGCTCCCTCCCGGACGCACGCCCATCGCCACGGAAGTCCTCTCCGTGAAGAAGCGCCGGGAGGTCTACAAGAGGCTGCGCGAGGAGCTGAAGGCGGGAGGAAGGGCCTACGTCGTCTTCCCGGTGATCGAAGAGGGAGTCGAGGAGATGGGGGAGAGGGTGCGCGAGTACCTCTCGGACTTCCCGAGCGCCGTGCTCCACGGCCGGATGCCGGCGGCCGAGCGCGAGCGCACCATGGCCGCGTTCGCCGCGGGCGAGGTGCGCGTCCTGGTCTCCACGACGGTCATCGAGGTCGGGGTGGACGTGCCGGAGGCCACCTGGATGGTGATCGAGAGCGCCGAGCGCTTCGGACTGGCCCAGCTCCACCAGCTCCGCGGCCGGGTCGGCCGGGGACCGCGGCCCTCGCGCTGCATCGCTCTCCATGGCAAGCTCACCGAATCGGGAGAGCGGCGCCTGGAAGCTTTCGAGAAGACCACGGACGGCTTCCGCATCGCCGAGGAGGACCTGGCGATCCGCGGTCCGGGCGAGCTGCTGGGGCTGCGGCAGGCGGGGCTCCCCGGGTTTCGCATCGCCCGCCTGCCCGAGGACCTCGAATGGCTGGAGAAGGCCCGCGACGACGCCCGCGAGCTGCTCCCCCGGCTGGGGGAGCTGGAGCTGCTGCCCAGGTGGCATGGTGCCTGAGATGACACGGACGAACACGGACGAACACGGACCGGCACGGACATCCGGAACTGTCCGTGTGAGTCCGTGGTTGTCCCCGTCGTCAGCCGTGCCCGTCCGTGTTCTTCTCGTAGCCAACACCCTGCCCCCCCGGGACGTTTCCGGCGTTGGCGAACAGGTGCTACAGTTGGCGGCCGGTTTGCGCCAGGCCGGTTGCGAGGTCGAGGTGCTGGGCCGCGGCCCGGGACAGGTCGGAGGCCCCAAGGTCCTCTTTCCCCTGTTCGCGGTGCCGGCGGTGCGGCGGGCGCTACGGCGCTTCCGGCCGCACGTCGTCCAGGTGCACGAGTCGGACGGCGGTCTGGCCGCGCTGCTGGTGCGGCGGCTCGCGCCACGGCTCGACCCGATACCCCGCCTGGTGGCCCTGCTCCAGGTGAGCTACGTCGAGGAGCGGCGCGCCGTGCGGCCCCTGGTCGCGGGCGGCCGGGTGCTCGGCCGGCCGGGCGGGGTCGAGCGCCGGTTCCGCTGGCTCAAGGCGCCGCTCCAGATCGCGCTCGGCCGGCTGACCGCGCGGGTGGCGGACCTGGTTCTGGCGCCGAGCGCCGCGACCGTCGCCGAGCTGCGGCGGGACTACCGGGTGCGGGACGCGGCGGTCGTTCCGAACGTGACCGGCGGTATCGAGATCGAGTCCTCCGTGGAGGAGGAATCGCCGGGCTACCTGCTCTTCGTCGGCCGACTCCGGATCCGCAAGGGCGTCGAAGTCCTGCTGGAGGCCCTGCCTTCCGGAGCGCGATTGCTGATCGCGGGCGACGGCGAGCACCGGGCCTCGTTGGAGAGCAAGCCGGGCGTGAAATTCCTGGGGCGCTGCGATGCCGGCCGGGTGCGCGGCCTGCTCCGCGGCGCCGCGGCCCTGGTCGTGCCCTCGATCTACGAAGGCATGCCGCTGGTGGTGCTGGAGGCCATGGCAGCGGGCGTGCCGGTGGTGGCGAGCCGCGTGAGCGGCATCCCCGAGGTGGTCGAGGACGGCGTCACCGGCTGGCTGGTGCCGCCGGAAGACCCCGAAGCCCTGGCCGCGGCGCTTTCCGACGTCCTGGAACATCCGGACGAGGCGCGGAGGCGAGGCGAGGCGGGGCGCCGCCGGGTGGACGAGCGCTTCCGGCCTGTACATGCAGTGGCCGCCTGGAAACGGGCGGTCCTAGGAGAAAACTGAACCCATGATGGGACGTGCCCTGTTGATCGTCGGCGCCATGGCGACCCTCGGACTGATCGCCTCCGCCGTGCTCGGATATGGCCTCGACGGACCGGTCGGCTCCGAGATGTCGCGCCATGTCCTGGTGGCGCTCGCCTCCAGCCTGCTGCTCCTCTTCTCCCACTGCTGGATCATGTTCTACCTGATCGGCACCGGCAAGGCGATCAAGGAAGCGGTCGCCGAGCACGGCCTGGAGCCCGACCTGATCGAGGAGACGAAGCGCTTCAAGAACCGCTCCTACCCGTCGCTGATGCTCGCCATGGCGCTCGCCATGGCGACCTTCATCCTCGGCGGCGGCGCGGCGACCAACAGCCTGCCGGCCTGGATCCACCACGCGCTCTTCTGGGCCACGCTCGTGGTGCAGGCGCGCACCCTGTGGATCGAGAAGGGCGTGCTCGACCAGAACGAGAAGCTCATGGCCGACCTCGACCGGAGGCTGGCGTGACGGAACCGCAGACCGTGCTCTCGGGCATGCGCACGACGGGCAGGATCCACCTGGGCAACTACTTCGGCGCCCTCAAGAACTGGATCGACCTCCAGGACCGCTACCGCTGCTTCTACATGGCCGCGGACTGGCACGCCCTGACCAGCGACTACGCCGACACCTCCCAGGTGGCGGACAACACCATCGAAATGGTCACCGACTGGATCGCCGCCGGGCTCGATCCGCGGCGCTCCGTGATCTTCGTCCAGTCCATGGTGCCGGAGCACGCCGAGCTCCACCTGCTGTTCTCGATGATCACCCCGCTCGGCTGGCTGGAGCGCGTGCCCACCTACAAGGAGCAGGTCCAGCAGATCGAGAACAAGGACCTCTCCAACTACGGCTTCCTCGGCTACCCCGTGCTCCAGACGGTCGACGTCGCCATCTACCGCGCCCACTTCGTGCCAGTGGGGGAGGACCAGGCGAGCCACCTGGAGCTGGCGCGCGAGATCGTGCGCCGCTTCAACAGCCTTTACGGCGAGGTCTTCCCCGAGCCCCGGGCGCTGTTCACGCCGACCCCGAAAGTGCCGGGCATCGACGGCCGCAAGATGTCCAAGTCCTACGGCAACGCCATCAACCTCTCGGACTCCGCGGACGCCGTGCTCCAGAAGTGCAAGCAGATGTTCACCGATCCCCAGCGCCTGACCCGCAAGGACCCCGGCCGCCCCGAGGTCTGCAATCTCTACGAGTTCCACAAGCTCCTCTCGCCGCCCGAGATTCAGGAGCGCATCTACCACCAGTGCCGGGCCGCGGAGATCGGCTGCGTGGACGACAAGAAGCTGCTCGCCGGGATCATCAACGGCTTCCTCGAGCCGATGCGCGAGCGGCGCAGGGAGCTCGACCGCGGCACCGTCTACGACATCCTCCTCGACGGGTCGAGACGGGCACGCGAAACGGCCGGGGAGACGATGCAGCGGGTGCGCGAAGCCCTCGGCATGGACTACGGCAAGCTGATGCGGAAGGCCCAGGGATGAGCGAGCCGCGCGACACCGACGCGACCAATGGGGAGGGCCAGGCGGAGCCCACCAGCCTGCTGCCCGAGTCGTGGAAGGTCCACCTGCCGGTCTTCGACGGGCCGCTCGACCTTCTCCTCCACCTGATCAAGATGAACCGGGTGGAGATCACCGACATCCCGGTGGCCACCATCTGCGACCAGTTCCACGCCTACCTGCAGCTCATGGAAGAGCTGAACCTCGACGTGGCCGGCGAGTACATCTACGAGGCGGCGCTCCTCATCCACCTCAAGTCGAAGATGCTGCTGCCGCGCCCGGCCAAGGCCGAGGGCGAGCCCGAGGAGGATCCGCGCCAGGACTTGGTCCAGCGCCTTTTGGAGTACCGGCAGCTCAAGGAGGTCGCGCAGTCCTTCGCCGAGCTCGACCGGGTGCGCATGGGCATCTGGACGCGCAAGCCGCAGCCGCTGCCCCAGGCTCCCGAGGAGGAGGGGACGATCGAGCTCGGCGAGGTCTCGCTGTTCGACCTCATGGGAGCGCTCAAGACGGCGCTCGTGCGCTACGAGAAGGAGCATCCGCCGCCGCTCCAGCTCACGCTGGAGGCGTTCTCGGTGCGCGGGCAGTTCGACCGCCTGCTCCAGATCCTGGACGCCGGCCGGCCGTTCGACCTGGTCGACGACCTGCGCACCCGCTCCTGCCGCGCCGAGGCGATCTCCGCCTTCCTCGCCGTGCTGGAACTGGCGCGGCTCAACCTGGTGCGCGTCCACCAGACCGAGGCGGGCGACATCCTCCTCTACCGCACCACGCGCGAGCTCACCACCGAGGACCGGGAGGCGATTTCAGGATGACGGACAGGATGGAAATGGAGGCGGCGCTGGAGGCGATCCTGTTCGTCTCCTCCGAGCCGGTGCCGAGGATCAAGCTCCTCGAGCTGTTCGACGAGGACGAGCGCGCCGAGGCCGCCGAGGCCCTGGAGGCGGTGCTCGCCCGCTACGCCGACGGCGAGTCGCGCGGCGACCGCGGGGTCCTGGTCGAGGACGTGGCCGGCGGCGTGCGCCTCGCCACCCGGCCCGAGGTGGGCGGCTGGCTGCGCCGCTTCTTCGACGTCGCGAGCGGCACCAAGCTCTCCATGGCCGCGCTGGAGACCCTGGCGATCATCGCCTACCGGCAGCCGATCACCGGCCCCGAGATCCAGGAGCTGCGCAACGTCAATCCCGTGGGCGTCCTCAAGACCCTCCTCGAGCGCCGCCTGGTGCGCATCTCCGGCCGCAAGGAGGTGGTGGGCAAGCCCTTCCTCTACGGCACCACCAAGGAGTTCCTCGTCCACTTCGGCCTCAACTCGCTCAAGGACCTGCCGCCGCTCGAAGAGTTCGAGGAGACCTTCGGCGCCGCCGGGATCGCCGACGCCTCGCCGGAGCTGAGCCAGGCCACGCTGGACGCCGTGAACGCGATCGGCGGCGAGTCGGAGCTCACGGCCATGGCCCCTGAGGACCGGGAAGAGACCTTCCTGCGCGAGGTGGCCGACCTGGAGGAAGCGACGGAGACGGCGAATGCGGGGGAGACGGAGTGATGGAAGAGCGGCTCCAGAAGATCCTGGCGCGAGCGGGCGTCGCCTCCCGGCGCAAGGTCGAGGAGATGATCGAGCAGGGACTGGTGACCGTCAACGGCCAACTGGCCCACGTGGGCCAGAAAGCCGATCCCGATCGCGATGCGATCAAGGTCGAGGGCCGGCGCATCCAGCCGCACAAGGGCGAGCACCACTACCTCCTCCTCAACAAGCCCCGGGGCGTCATGTCCACGATCTCCGACCCCGAGGGGCGGCAGACGATCATGGACTTCATCCCGCCCGTCTTCCACAAGGCGCTGGTGCCGGTGGGACGCCTCGACTACAACACCGAGGGCTTGATCCTCCTCACCGACGACGGCGAGTTCGCGCAGCGGGTCGCGCACCCGCGCTACGGCAGCGTCAAGACCTACGAGGTCAAGGTGAAGGGCCGGCCGAGCGAGGCCGAGCTGGACCGTCTGCGCGCCGGCATCCTGCTGGAAGGCAAGCGCACCGCGCCCGCGAAGATCACCTCCCGGCATTCGCCCGTGGCGCACCGGCGCAGGAGGGACGACGACGAGGGGGGAGAGAACTCCTGGTGGATCGTCCAGCTCACCGAGGGGCGCACGCGCCAGATCCGCGAGATGTTCCTGCGCATCAACCATCCGGTGCAGAAGCTGCGCCGGGTGGCGATCGGTCCGCTGCGCGACCCGGACCTGCCGCTCGGCTCCGTGCGCGAGCTCAAAGCCCGCGAGGTCGAGATGCTGCTGCGCAGCTCGCGCGAGAAGGCCAAGCCCAAGCCCAAGAAGAAACCGGCCGCGAAAAAACCCTCCGCGAAAAATGTAGGGGCGGGGCTTGCCCCCGCCCGGGAGGGGGTAAACCCCTCCCCTACATCCAGAAAGGTCGCCAGGAAGCCCGTGGCGAAGAAGCCGGCCGCGAGGAAAGCTGCCGCCCGGAAGAAAGCCGCGGCGAAGCGGCCCTCTCCCAAGAAGCCTTCCCGATGAGCGAGCCCCTGATCGTCGCCATCGACGGCCCCTCCGGCGTCGGCAAGAGCACCGCGGCCCGGCGTCTCGCGAAACGGCTCGGCGTCCCGTTCCTCGACACCGGGGCCATGTACCGCGCGATCGCCCTGCAAGTCCTGCGCTGCGACCTGAACCCCGCGGACCGCGATGCCGTGGAAGCGCTCGCCGCCGGCACGGACGTCGGCCTGGAGCACCGGGACGACGGCAGCTTCGAGGTCCTGCTCGAAGGCGAGCCGGTCGAGCCGTTCATCCGCGCGCCCGAGGTGGGGGAGGCGGCGTCGGCGATCTCCACCCATCCCGGCGTGCGCCGCCGCCTGGTGGCGCTCCAGCAGGAGGCGGCCCGCCACTGGGGAGGCGTGCTGGAGGGGCGGGACATTGGAACCCGGGTCTTCCCGGACACGCCGCACAAGTTCTTCCTCGACGCCCGGGCCGACGTGCGCGGCCGGCGCCGTTACGAGGAGCTGCAGGCCGCGGGCCGCGCCCTCACCTATGAGCAGGTCGTGGACGAGATCAACCGCCGCGACCACCGCGACCGCACCCGCGAGGACTCCCCCCTGACCCGCGACGAAAGCTACACCTTCGTGGACACCTCGGACCTGACCCTCGACGAGGTGGTGGAAGAGATGTCGCGCTCGATCGAAGTCCGCAGCCGTTCTTAATTCTGCCCGTAACGTCCTGCTTTTATTCTGGACACCGTGGGGGGCCGACGGCCGGTCCCGCCGGAGCGTACGGGTTGACAGCCCCAGGTGCGACCCGGCGGTCCGCCGGCAGCTCCCGCACCTCCACCTCCCTCCGCGGCCTTCCATTGGGCCGCTTCTTTTTTTGTACATGGGCTATACTTGAGCTCCCATGGGCAAGCCCGTCCCCCTTCCGCGGACTCTTGACGACGTTCCAGGCTCCGGCCCCTTGACCCGGAACGAGGTCGAGCTTCTCCGTCGCGGAGGGTTCGTGCCCAAGCCTCGCGGCTCCGAAGCCGGTGGCGAGGATTCCTTCCGCAAGACACAAGAGAAGTACGATTCTCTGGTGCGTGCCAGTCTCACTCTGGAGCAGGCTGCTCAAAGGCTGGGGATGGCGCCAGGCCAGGTCTTGCAGCGGTTGACGGCACAGCCGCCAACACTCTACGGGATTCGGACAGGCGCCACATGGTTGCTCCCGGAGGTCCAGTTCGAGGAATCGGGATTGATCCCCGGCTTCGAAGAGATTGCCGCGCGTCTGGATCCGGACCTCCATCCTCTGGCTGTCTTCAACTGGTTCACTCTGCCGAATCCCGACCTGCCTGAAGACGAGCGCGAAGAGCGGAACCTCAGCCCGCGCGAGTGGCTTCAGTCGGGACGTTCTCCCGCCCCCGTGGCCGAATTGGCCGCCGACCTCTAGTCCGAGCTTGGCCAAATTCCCCGAGCCGCCTCCCGCGACGGAGCTGGCAAAGATCGCTCCGGCCATCAGGTCTCTGCCTGCGGGAACCCTTCTCTGGCGGCTTTACTTCGGCAGAGGAAAACACCCGGTCTCCTGGAACAGCTTCCGCAGCTACGGCCCTGTCGAGAACAGCCGTTTTGATCACCAGATCTCGCCTGGCGAGGGCCGGAGCATCCTTTACGCAGCGGAGCACCTCGGGACCTGTCTGGCGGAAGTGTTTCAAAAGGACCGGGTCATCGACCGGACCGCGCGGGTGCCTTATCTGGTCGGGTTCTACCTGGCCTCCGATGTCGCGCTCCTGGACTTGACCGGCCTCTGGCCTACCAGGGCAGGCGCCTCGATGGCCATCAATACAGGGCCGCGTGCCAGGTCACGGCGATGGTCCCGGGCCTTTTACGATGCCTTTCCTGGAATCCAGGGCCTCTACTACCCCTCCTCCATGTACGGAAACCGTCCGTCTCTGGCCCTCTACGAACGAGCGGCGTCCTCGATGCCAGAGCTCCCGGTCTTCCACCGTTCGTTGGCAGACCCGGCGCTCCGGCCTGTGCTGGGGCGCGCTGCCGAGGACATTGGATATGACATCGCCTAGGCGCCCTTGCGTCCGGCAGCCCTTTTGCAACTCGATCACGAGGAAGCGGTCCGCCGGACCGCTCGCTCACCGACCGTAGAGGAGGACACAAAGATGGGTCTTATCCAATTTGCAAAGAACGTCGGGCGCAAGCTGGGACTTGGGGACGACGACGACAAGAAGGTTCAGGGCCAGGGTCCGCAGCCGGGTCAGCACGCCGCCCCCACCCCGCAGCAGGTCCAGGAGCTCCACGACCGGCGCAGGGGCGCGGCCCTGGTCAAGCTCGTGCAGGACATGGGCTTCAAGGTCCAGGACCTCGGCGTCCGCGTCGACGGCGACAAGGTCACCCTGACCGGCCAGGCGCCCAGCCAGGAGATCCGCGAGAAGATCGCGCTCCTGGTGGGCAACGTCGAGGGCATCGGCAGCGTCGACGACAACATGACGGCCGCCCAGGCCGCGCCCGAGGCGCAGTTCTACGAGGTCCAGAAGGGCGACACGCTGTCCAAGATCGCCAAGCAGTTCTACGGCGACGCCAACAAGTACAACCAGATCTTCGAAGCCAACCGCCCCATGCTCAAGGACGCGGACGAGATCTACCCGGGCCAGCGGCTGCGCATCCCCGCCGCCGCACACGCCGGCGCCCACGCCTGAAAACCGTGCGCAGGCGGTCGGGGGTGCTCCCGGCCGCCTGCGCTATGCTCTCGTTCTTGAGCACCCCTTTCGACAAACTCGCCGCCGCATACGATGACGGATTTACAAGGACCGTCCTGGGCGAGCGTCTGCGCCGCGCCGTCTGGCGGCGGCTGGACGCTCTTTTCGCGCCGGGCGCCCGCGTCCTCGAGCTGGCCTGCGGCACGGGGGAGGATGCCCTCCATCTCGGCAGGCGCGGAGTGCGGGTGCTGGCCACGGACGCCTCGCCGGAGATGGTCCGCGTCGCGAAGGAGAAGGCCGGGCAGGCGGGATTGAACGAGGTCGAAGTCCGGCAGCTCGCCATCGAGGAGCTGGGCAGCCTCGATACTCTGCCGTTCGACGGCGCGCTCTCCAACTTCGGCGGCTTCAACTGCGTGGCCGACCTCCCCGCCGCCGGCCGGGCCCTCGCGGCGAGATTGCGGCCGGGAGCGGTCGCGGTGCTGTGTGTGATGGGCCCCGTCGTCCCCTGGGAGTGGGTCTGGTTCCGCGGGCACGGCAAGGCGTTCCGGCGGTTGACTCCCGGCGGAGTCGAGTGGCGGGGCCTGCGGGTCTGGTACCCCTCGATCCGCAAGCTCCGCCGGGCTCTCGCGCCGGGGTTCCGCATGCGCCGCGTGGCCGCTCTCGGGGCACTGCTGCCGCCTCCCTACACGGAGGCCTGGGCAGCCCGGCATCCGCGGCTGATCGACCGGCTCGACCGCTGGGAACGGCGGCTCGAGACGCTGCCGCCGCTGCCCTGGCTGGCTGATCATTACCTGATGGAGCTGGAGCGGAGATGAAGGGCACCAAGGACCTCAAGGACACCAAGGACCTCAAGGACCCAAGAGCAGGCGTCCTTGCTGTCCTTGCTGTCCTTGCTGTCCTTGGTGTCCTTGGTGTCCTTGGTGTCCTTGCTGTCCTTGCTGTCCTTGCTGTCCTTTAGGTCCTTTATGTCCTTTACCCTCGCCTGCCCCGTCTGCCGCACTTCCCTGGCAGGCGCGCACTGCCCCGGTTGCAACCGCGACTGGCCGTGCCTCGACGGCATCTGGCGCTTCCTGCCGCCCGAGCGGGCCGAGCTCTTCGCTCCCTTTCTGCGCGACTACACACGCATCCGCCACGCCGAGGGGCGCGGCTCGGAAGATCCCGGGCACTACCTCCGGCTGCCGGACTGCGATCCCTCCCACCCGATCGCCTGGCAATGGCAGATGCGGCGCCGGACCTGGGACTCCTTCCGGCGGCGGGTGCTTCCCAATCTCGGTCCAAAGATCCTCGACCTCGGCGCCGGCGTCGGCTGGCTCAGCCACCGGCTGGCCGGGCTCGGGTACCAGCCCTGCGCGGTCGATGTGAGCGTGGACGACCGCGACGGCCTCGCGGCCGCCCGGCACTATTTTCCCCATCCTGAGCCCGACTGGCCGCGCCTCCAGGCCGAGCTCGACCGCCTGCCGCTCGTGGACGGCCAGGCCGACGCCGCCGTCTTCAACGCCAGCCTCCACTACAGCTCCGACTACGCCACGACCCTCCGCGAAGCGCTGCGCGTGCTCCGCCCCGGCGGCAGCGTGGTCATCCTGGAGTCCCCGATCTACGGCAAGGAGGAGAGCGGGCGGCACATGGTGGACGAGAGGCACGCCGACTTCGAGCGCCGCTTCGGCACCCGCTCGGACGCGCTGCCCAGTATCGAATACCTCACCTGGGACCGGCTCGACTACCTGGCCCGCGAGCTGGACCTCCGCTGGCAGCGGTTCCCCACCTGGTATGGCTGGCGCTGGGCGCTCCGTCCCTGGGTGGCCCGCCTGAAGCGCAAGCGCGAGCCGAGCCGCTTCGTCATCCTCGTGGGCTGCCGAACGTGTTGCAGTTGTCCACGTTGCCGGTCTGGAGGCCGGTGTTGAACCATTCGGCGCGCATCTCGGCGGAGCCGTGGGTCCAGGTCTCGGGATTGACCTCGGCCCCGACCTGGCTCTGGACGCGGTCGTCGCCCACGGCGGCGGCGGCATTGAGGGCCTCGTCGGCGTCGCCCGGCTCCAGGGCCGGCTCGTCGGCTCCGCGCAGGTTCGGGTCCATCGAGTGCGCCCAGATGCCCGCGAAGCAATCGGCCTGAAGCTCCATCTGGACGGACAGCTCGTTGGCCTGGCCGGGATTCTCCCCCTGCGCGCGGCGCACCTGGTCGTCCAGGCCCAGCAGGTTCTGCACGTGATGGCCGATCTCGTGGGCGATCACATAGGCCTGGGCGAAGTCGCCCGGGGCGCCGAAGCGCTCCTGCAGCTCGTTGTAGAAACCGAGGTCGATGTAGACCTTCTCGTCCGCGGGACAGTAGAACGGCCCCATGGCGGTCTCGGCAAAGCCGCAGCCCGAGCGCACGGCATCGGTGAAGAGGACCAGCTTCGCCTTGCGGTACGGCTGGCCGGACTCCGCGAAGATCCGTTCCCAGTTCTGCTGGCTGTCGTCCAGGACGGTCGAGACGAACTGGATCTGGTTCTCCTCCTCCTGCGAGGTCGGCACGGGAGCCGACTCCTGCCCCGGAGGAGCCGAGCCGTCTCCGCCCACGAGAGAGAAGAAGTCCGTCTTGAAGATGAAGCTGAGGAGACCGAGGATCAGGACGCCCCCGATTCCCAGCTTCGCGGCGCCTCCGCCCCGCGTCCCCCTCCGGTCTTCCAAGTCGGCGCTGCGGCCTTTCGGTGTCCATCGCATGATTCGTCTCCTCCCGAAACCGATCCTACCAGGGGCGGCTTGCACGTCGGGTGCCCGGTGCGCTTTCCTCGATGACCGCGGAACGTTCCACGCTGGCCGCGGGAGTTTCCGCGTTGACCGCGGAACCTCCCACGCTGACTGGGTCAGGGATCAGGCGAGGGTTCGGATCTTCGCACTCTGGCCCGGGAGCGTTTTCCCTGGATGCGCCGGCATCCCTGCCGGCTTCTCCGGATGAATCGGCGGAACGCCGGCCCTGCTCATCCCCGCTCCCCGGCCCTCCGCGCGCCTGCTCCAGGGACGTCACCCCCGGATCAGCCCGAGCGTCCACCCGAGTCGCTCGGGTGCATCCCCGAGTGACTCGGGTACGTCCCTGAGTGACTCGGGTACGTCCCTGAGTGACTCGGGTACATCCCTGAGTCACTCGGGTACATCCCCGAGTCGCTCGGGTACATCCCCGAGTCGCTCGGGTACATCCCCGAGTCGCTCGGGCGGGCGGTTCAACCCCGCTCCCCGATCCTCCGCGTCTGCTCCAGGGACGTCACCACCTCCCGGATCAGCCCGAGCGTGACGCTCTCGGCCTCCGCGGCCTTCTGGAAGAGGAGGAAGGCGGCGAGCGCCTTGTGATGGTCGTCCCGCGATTCGAACACGGGGATCATCTCCGCCGCCAGCCGCTTCAGCTCCCCGGCCGCGCCCCGGTCCAGGAAGATCATGGCGAGATCGAGCGAGACCAGCGCGGCGTCGAGGCCCAGACCCAGCCCGATCAGCTCGTCCCGGACCTCCCGCAAGGCCGCCTCCGCCTCGTCTGCCCGCCCCAGGTCCCGGAGGATCTTCCCCTCCAGCCAGCGCAGGCGCACCAGGGGAGTGCGCTCCCCGAGCTGGAGATAGAGGCCACGGGTCTCGGCGAGAGACCGGAGCGCCTCCTCATGCCGGCCGACCTCGTTCAGGTAGCCAATGAGATTGTGCCGGGCCGAGACGAGCAGCCGAGGCTCTTCGAAGATGTCGATCTTGGCGAGACCCTGACGGACGAGCCGGATCGCCCGAGCGTGCCGACCGGCGTAGCTTAGGGAGGTCCCTTCCTGGATGAGAGCCTTGCCCTCCCGGTGGCGGTCCCGGGCCTCCCGGTAGAGCTTGATCGAAGGGTCGATCAGCGCGGCGGCCTCCTCATATCGGCCCTGCGCATTGCGAAGCGAAGCCCTAAAGCTGAGGATCTCGGCCCCGGTATAGGCATCCTCGCCACCTCGCCGGTGGTGCTCCTCCGCGCTGTCCAGCGCCTCTTCGGCCTTCCGGAGGTCCGAGGAGATCCGGAGAGCGTTGGCGAGATAGGCCCAGGCTCGCGCCTGGAAGTCCTCGACGAGCCCCTCGCCATAGCGCTCGGTGTCGAGCCGGCCGGAGATGACGACTGCGAGCTCGGCCAGCTCGACCGCCAGGCCCGGATCGGTAAACCCGGCCTCGCGGCTCCTCTCCAGGAGGAGATCGCAAACCATCAGGACACGGTGGCGCCTGCTGGCGGTTTGGCTGGGCTTACAATAAGAGATTCACGTTGGAGCTAGGCCATGAGCCGACCCTGGCATACCGTCCGTGTCTTCATTTCCTCGACGTTCAGGGACATGCAGGCGGAGCGGGACGCGCTGATCAAGGAGGTCTTCCCCAGCCTGCGCGAGAGGCTGGAGCGGCAACGGCTCCATCTGCTGGATATCGATCTGCGCTGGGGAATCCCAGAGGAGCAGGCGCGCGGCGACCAAGTCCTCGAGCTCTGCCTCGAGCAGGTGGAAACATGCCGGCCCGGGCCGGGCGAGCCTCCAGGACGACCATTTTTCCTCGGAGTGCTTGGCCAGCGCTTCGGATGGGTGCCCGCTGCTCTGCCCGCTGAAGCCCTGCGTCGGTTCCCCTGGCTGGGCGAGCGGTGGGGGGACGGCCCATGGTCGATCACGGCGCTCGAGGCTCTTTTCGCACAGCGCCTTGCGCCTCGCGCGGGCGGGGTTTTCTTTTATTTCCGCAGCCCTGGCTATTTGAACGTGGCTCGCGAGCGGCTCGCCACTCTTTGCGGAGGCGACGGCGAGCGGTTCAGCGACGAGATGCGGCGGCTCGACGAGATCTTTCAAGGCGGACCGGCCGAACGGGACAACGCGCAGCGGCTGGAGGATCTCAAGTCACTCCTCCGCTCGGCGGGCGACGAGAGTGGAGGCTCTTTGGTCGTGCGCGAGTATGCCTGTGATTGGGAGCCCGCGGCCCCGGGGAAGGAGCCCGGCCCCACGGCCCCGGGCCGGGTGACGGAGCTGCGCTCTTTTGCGGAGCAGGTGCACGACGATCTCTGGACGGCCCTTGTGGCAGCCTACCCAGGGCTCGCCGTCGCCCCGCCCGCTCTGTGCAGGTCGTCTGATCCGCTGCCAGAGGATGTGGAAGAGACCGAAGACGATCACGCCCGCTTCGCCGAGATGCGGCGTGATCTCTACGTCGACAGGCTTGGCCTCGAAGAGGAGCTGCGCTCTCACCTCCGCGGAGCCGCGGGCCCTCCCATCCTTATCAGCGGCCCGCCCGGCGCGGGAAAGTCCGCGCTGATCGCACGGATTTGCGCCGATCTGGAGGCTGGCGATGTCCTCCTCATCCCGCATTTCGTGGGCGCCGGCCCCCGCTCCTCCGATCTTGTGCATCTGCTGCAGCGAGTCTGTCGCATCCTGCGAGCCGAGCTGCGGCGGCTCGCAATGCCCGGTGCAGGCACCCGCGATCCGGCTCTCGCGGAGCTCCGAATTCCGGAAGACCTTATCGGGCTCGGTCATGCGCTTGCGGTTCTGATGAGGGCCGTGCCCGTCGATCGCCGCGTCGTAATCTTCCTCGATGCTCTGGATCAGCTCGACCCGTCCGGCGCGGCCCGTGAGCTCAACTGGCTCCCCTTCGATTTGCCAGATCCGGTCCGGCTGGTGGTGAGCTGTGTCGATGATGATCGCCGCGGCAGCAGCCTGCTCCGGCTTCTCCGCCGGCGCGGCGTGACCGAGGTGAGAGTGCCGCCGCTGTGCCGCGAGGAGCAGCTTGCGATCCTCCACCGCGTCCCGGCTGTGTGGGCCAAAACCCTGACCGGGCACCAGATCAATTGCCTTCTGGCGAATCCCGCCGCGAAGAATCCTCTCTTTCTGCGGGTGGCTCTCGAGGAACTCCGCGGCTTCGGCTCGCACGAGGGTCTCGACCGGCGCATCGCAGCTCTGCCCTATGACGACGAAGCGCTGACCGGGATGTTCCGGCAGGTGCTCGAACGGCTCGAGGACGACTTTGGCGCACCACTCACCCGGTCTCTGCTCGCTTGGCTCGGCGTCTGTCGCAGCGGGCTCGCCGAGCGCGAGCTGAGTGCCCTCCTGGTGCGCCATCCGTCCGGTGGCCAGGAGGCTCTGCAGCCCCTCCTCCGCCAGTTGCGGCTCTATCTGCTCCCCCGCGGTGAGCTTCTGGACTTCTATCACCAGAACCTGCGGGAGGCGATCGAGGAGCGCTATCTCGCCGTGTCCGCAGAGCGCGCCGCGGCCCATGCCGCCGTGGCCGCACTGCTGGAAGCCGAGGTCGATCCGGCCGGTGACGCAACGTTCGCCGGCTCCCTCCGCGCGCTCCGGGAGCTGCCCTTTCACCTCGACGCCGCAGGGGATGAGCCGAGCTCTTCGCGGCTCCTCGCCCTGGCGAGATCGGGCTTCCAGCAACGCAAGCTGGAGCGCACCCAGGACCGGCGCGAAGCCGACCGGGATTCCGTCACTTTCTTCCGCGCCTGCCTGCGCACCCGGGACCTGCCGGCTGCGTTGCGCATGGCGCAGAGGCGGGCGGGCCTGGGCGGGTTGGGCGGCTGGCTTCTCGACCCCGGCATGGCGCCACTCCTCGCGAAGGTCGGGGCCGCGAGCCATCTGTTCGTCAGAATCAGGGCGGAGCTCGCCGACCTGCCGGACGCCGAGGAACGAATCGGGCGCGCGTCAGACCTTCTCCATCCCGGACTGCCCCCGGAAGTTTTCAGCTTCCTGCGTGCGCAGCTCGATCACGACGCGCCAGACCTCTCGGACGAAACCCGTTGCAAGTTTCTCCGCGCCCTTGCCGCCAGCGCGGAGGGGGTCCTGTCCTATCTGCTCGACCACATGACCCAGGTACTGCCGGACGCCGCTCTGGTGGGCCTCGTCATCGAGCGGAGCCTGGCGCTGTCTTCGGCCCGGCGTGACGAGGTCGCGAAGCAGGTCGATCGCCTAGCCGACCTCGCTGCCGCCGAGGTGGAAGTCTTCGCCTCTGCCGCTGCGGCCTGGACGCGGGTTGGCGATGTCGATCTCGCCGAGCGGGGGCTCGAAGCCCTCGCGAAGCGGCTTGCACATCTCGACGGCGAGCGCCACCGCGGCCTCGCCACGGCGGCGCTCGCGGCTGCCTTCTTCGACGTCGGCGCCGCAGCGCGGGCGGAAGAGCTGGCACGCCATGCTCTGGGTCAGGTGCCGGAGCCGTTCTCCGGGGAAGAGAGCTGGCAGAGCATGCTCTTTGCCTCGACCGACTCCAGGCTCGCTCTGGCCCTGGCCCGCGCCGCCGCTCCCGTTCCCCGGCTCTGGCAGATCGCTCTTCCCATCGTGCGCGGCCTCGCCGCCCGCGCCGTCCAAGAGAACGCTGCTATAGGCCAACAGTTACGGATCGACCAGCTCGCCGAAGGTGTCCGGCTGGCGCCGCGGATCGCCGATCCTCGGGAGCGGTCGGCCTGGATCCACGAGCTCACCGTCGAGATTCGCTCCGTGGCCGAGGACGCGGGGCAAGACACCGATCCCTTTCTGCGGTTGCAGGCATCGTTCCTGGGCGAAGAGTTCCAGGAGCATCTGGCGCGCAGCCTGGCCCGGCCTCTGGTCGAGGTGCTCGGCGAAGCGCACCGCCTCGTGGCGAGCGAGACGGACCTGGAAAGCCTGCTGCCGATCGTCGAAACCGTCGTCCATCTGCACAGCCTTCTCAACGAAGAGGAGGAGACACGGGTGGGAGCGCTCGGCGAAGTCTGCGCGGCGCTCGCCCGATCCTCGAATCCATACATCGTCGTCCTCGCCCTCGAGGTCATGATCGGAACGGTGGGAGACCAACAGCTCTTCTCGAACCAAGCGGGCGAACTCCTCGAGGAGCTCCTCATCCTGGCTCTCCAGGGCGGCGGCGGCGACGGCCGGGTGACCCTCGCGGACGGTGCGCTGGCGAGCGCTGAACGCGCTTGGTGCCCGCGTGAGCCGCAGATGTACGGGCTCCTCTGCACCGCCCTGCTCCGGGCCGCCCGGCAGACGCGCTCCGCGGCTCTGTTTGATCTCGCGCGGCCGCGCCTCGACACCTGGCGCAGCCGCCTGGCGCCGCGCGTCCGCAGCTTCGTTGACGTGCTCATCGTCTCGACGCTCTTCGCCCTGGATCGCAGGCCCGAAGCCGAGCGTCTGCTCCGCGAGGTCCGCGGCGGCGACAGCCGCAAGTTGCCGAAAAATCTGCGCCGATTCATGGCGAGCGCTCTCATCGAGGGCGGCGCCGCGCGGGAGGTCGCCGAGTTGCTGGGGCCCGACCTCCCGGCATCCCTTGCCCTCGTCGATCCCGAGGAGGTCTTGGAGACGCTTCGCGCCGCGCAGCCGCTCCTCAAAACCGAAGAGCACGAGGCGGCGCGCAGGCTCCTGGTCGGGGCCGCGGCGGAGTATCGCGAGGCGCGGTCGAAGGATCGAGGGATCGAGAGCGCGCTCCTCAACGCGTTCGCCGGTCTGTCCGATCCCGAAACGACGTTCCGGCTGCTGCGACAGGCTGAGGAGGAGTTCCTGCATGGCGGGCACACGGACAGCGCCACGGCGGCGCGTTGGTACGCCACGCTCGCTTTGTCCTCGATCGGCGCCTACGAGTCGGCCCAGCGGCTCTGGGACGCGATCTCCGACTGGCAAGGCCAGCGCTGGCTGGATGAGCTGCACATCGCGATCCTCCGGGCGGCGCGACTGGTCCCCCCCTCTGACGGAGACCATCCCCTGGACGGCATCAGGCGCCTGCTCGAGGAGATGCTCGCGGCCGGTGCCGCCGGCGGCCCGGAGAGTGACTCTGAAGCGTCCGGCAAAGAGGCGTCCGAGGCGCTCTCAGCTGCTCTGCGGCTCGTCTGCCGCCTGCCGCCGTTCTATGTCGAAGGCGAGCTGGATCAGATCTTCGCCCTGCTCAGCGAGGGTCTCGAGGTCCTCTTGAAAAATCCTCCGCATGCGACGGCGGTGCTGGAGGCGCTGGCCGGGATGCCCGCGCATCCAGACCTCCATGCACCGATACAGCGCGTCGTCGAGCAGGCCCTCGATGCGCTGGGCGCCAGCGGCCAGCCTGTGCCAGCAGGGGTTCAGGGCTGGGCGGGCGCTCTTCTCCAGCCGGCTCTCACCCTCCTCACCGGCCATATCGACGCCGCCAGCCTTCCTGCCTTGCTCGACCGCATGATTGACCGGGCCGCCCGGGAGGAGCATCCTCCCAAGCTGTTGCTCGCCGCCCTCGACGAAGGGCTCGCCCGGGCCGCCGGCTCTGCGGGGCTGCGGCTCCTGGACAAGGCCGTAGCGGCCTGCCGGTGGATCGAGGATGCCGACAGGCGCCGGACCGCCCTGGTGGAGATCGCCGCCCGGGCCGCCGCGTCCCGGATCGGAGATGAGGCGCTCCTCTTCCGGATCTCCCAGGAGCTCGACACGGCGGGCTCCGATCCGGACGCTCGGGACGAGCAAGCCGTCGCCTGGTCGTCCATTCTCCAACGCGCGATCGAGATCCCGGAGGCCATTGCTTTCGCCGCCGAGGCCGAGCGCCGCCTGCGCAAAGCGGGAGTCCCCGAATCGCCCGCCGCTCGGGCGCGATGGGCGGAAGCTCTCCTCGGCACTCCCCTTGCGGACCTGGCCCGCCCTGTCATCGATGCGATGCTCGCGAATCTCGACGAGCTCACGCGCAATGCTAGGTCTTTCTGGGCGCTCGAGACGCTTGGGCGGGCCGCCGCCGCCGACCGGCAGCGCGACGGGGTGGAGTGCTTCCGCCGCGCCGCGGAGTGGGCCGTCACCATGCCGAAGGTCACGAACGAAGATTGGCGGCCGCAAGCCTTTCAGGCGATCCTGCGATCCTCGTGCGCGCTTCCCTCGGAGACCCGGGCACGAGCCCAACTCGTCATCCTCGAGGCAGCCTTCTCGATGTCGAGCGAAGCCGTCTTTTCCCAGATCGGCGAGAGCCTCCACGAATTCGTCCGCGATACCACGGTGGCGGAGAGTGCCCTCGATCTATGCCTGGGGAGGGAGAATGGAAGCGGGCAGGAGCCTGAAGAACGGCTCCTGGCCCTCCTCACGACCAACTGCGCCGCGTCCCCCGGCTCTGGCCGGGAGGCGCTCCTCGACAGCTTTGCCCGCCGGCTTGCGAATCTGGCCAAGGTCCCTCCCGGCGCCGATCGCGAGAAACTGGCGCGCGCGGTCGTCGCCCTGCCCCCTGGCGCGCTACGGGACCGGCTGACCGGCTACCTGCGCACTCTCTACGCGGCGCCCGACCCCGCTGCACTCGGCTCCGCCGACCTGGCATTCCTCGGCGAGGTTGTAGGCGATTGGGACGACTGGTGGGTGGCCGTCGCTCCTCGGCTGCGCACTCAGAGTATCGACACAGAAGCCGTAGCTACCTGGGTCGGACGCGCCGCCGCGACTGCGCCCGGGGCTGCCGAGAGGTGCACCATGGCGGCCTCTTTCTGGCTGAGCACCGAAAACGCCGACGAGCTCGCCGCCGCCTGGTTCGCGATCGCGACCTCCCCGGCACCCATTCCTCCGCAGATCCGGATTGCCCTAGGAGAGGTACTGGTGAATGCCTGAGGTGCGTTGAGCGGCATCATGCTCTAGCTAGGGACCCCTGAATAGGTGTTGAATAGGTGTCGGGCGATTGGTCGGAAGGAAGGCCGAGCCTTCGGCCCAATGTCTTGAGAATGCCGGCGAGACGCCAGCGCTGTAGAGTCTCTCGATGATCGCCTGCCTCGACGTCGACTATCGGGACCCGGGGGCCGTGGCCGCCGGGCTCTGGTTTCAGCGCTGGCAGGACAGCACGAGCTCGGCCGAGGTCGTGCTGGCAGTCGAGCAGGTCGCGCCCTATCGATCCGGGGAGCTCTATCGCCGGGAGCCGCCGTGCCTGCTCGCGGTTCTCGAAAAGGGTCCCCCAGCGGAGATCGTCGTCGTCGATGGCTATGTCTGGCTGGCCCGGGACAGGTGTCAGGTGATTGTTCGGGCTTGGAGAATGGCCGGCGTTCCGCCGATCGATCCGGACAAGCCGGCGAGACGCCGGCGTTCCCAGGGAAGGCATGCTGTCCCCGACCCCAGAACAGGGGGCAGGCGAATGTTCGGTCTGGGCAGGTGTCAGACGATTGTTCGGGGGCGATTGTTCGGGGCTTGGAGGGGAGGGGCCTCATACGCTGCCGGCCTCCGGGGCTCTAAAGATCGTCTTCGGTGAGCCCTGACTGCTTGAGGAGAGTCGCGAGCAGGCCTCGCCCAAGGTCTCGGCCAGCGTGGGCAGGGACGGTGATGCTGCCCTGACCCTTCTTGCTCCAGGTTTGGTGGCTTCCACGCGTACGGACGAGTTGCCAGCCATGGCGGGCGAGCGCCCGGCAGAATGCTGTGCCCGTGACGCTTTTCACGCCGTGGCGATCTCGAGCAGGCTGATCCGGACGGAATGGGGTTCCAGGTCCAGGTGAGAGGTGACGGCTTCGGTGAGGTTGTGGTAGATCTCGTCGAGCGAGACCCCCTGCGTGAAGCAGCCGGGGAGGTCTGGAACTTCCGCCCAGTACCCACCTTCCTTCTCAGGGTGCACCAAGGCCCGGTAGCTGACGGGAAGGTGGGCTGGCAGGGTCGAGGAACTGCTCATCTTCATCAGTATAACCCGCGGTTCCCAGGACAGGTGAGGACGAAGGGCAAGAGGCAGTGTGTTGATCTGGCCTGTTGCGGCGAGCCGGACCTCGTCGTCGGCGATCAGGTAGAAAGCCGATCCGGCTTTCCGACGGCATCAGCCGCGACGAGCGTTGCCGCGGGGGACCGGCACCGGGCAGCTCGGAAAGTCCAAAAGCACGGCGAGATCTCGGTGAGCAAGGCGAGAAATCCGGCGGGCCAGGCGAGAAATCCAAAGGCATGGATAGCCACGCGTTGGCAAGCCATGACTTTTCAAGGGCATGGATTGCCGACCGAGAGCCAACGCTGGCTATTCAAAGGCATGGATTGCCAACCGAAAGCCTGGCTTGGCTATTCAAAGGCTTGGATTGCGCGACGGCGGCACGGCTTGAAATTCAGGCGCTTGAGTCTCTTCTTGAGGATCGCGGCGGAAATCCAGCCGTTGATGCGGACAAGGCCGGCGAGACGCCGACGTTCTCACCTCCACGATGCGCAGTCTGCCAAGGGTTCTGGCTGATCCGAGTCGTAGAGATAGATGAGGACGACAGATGCTACAGGGGTGCTCGCGGAGGCGGTCGAAGAAAGGTCGGGTGCTGCAACGCGCCGGCCGGTCTCGCCGTATACCTTCCATGAACCGCCGCCAGTTCCTGCGCTGGAGCGCTGCCGCGACCGCGACCGCCGCGTTCGGGGTCGGCGGGTATACGTGGCAGGTCGAGCCGCACTGGGTGGAGGTCGTGGAGTGCGAGCTGCCGGTGGATGGGCTGCCTCCGGAGCTGGCCGGAGCGCGCATGGTGCAGATCAGCGACCTGCACGTGGGGCCTCGGGTCAGCGACGGGTACCTGATCGATTGCCTCCGGCGGGTCGCGACGCTCCGGCCCGACCTCCTCGTGATCACCGGCGACCTCCTCACCTACAGCCATCCGGCGGGGGAGGCCCAGTACGGACGGCTCCGGCGCGTCCTCTCGCATCTCCCTCCCGCACGGCTGGGCACGGTGGGCATCCTCGGCAATCACGATTACGGCAGGGCATGGTCCGAGCCGGGGGTTGCGCTGCGCGTGGTGGACGAGGCGGAGCGGGCGGGAATCCGGGTGCTCCGCAACGCGTGCACCACGATCCAGGGGCTCGATTTCGTCGGCGTGGACGACCTCTGGGCGGGGTATGCCGATGCGCAGCGCGCGCTCGGGGAGCGGCGCAGCGAGGCCGCCATTGCTCTTTGTCACAACCCCGACGCCCTGGACGTTCTGGATTGGAGCGGCTACCGCGGCTGGATCCTCGCCGGCCATACCCACGGCGGCCAGTGCAAGCCGCCGTTCCTGCCTCCGCCCCTGCTGCCCGTGCGGAACACGCGGTACACGGCGGGGGAGATCGCCCTCGCCGAGGGCCGCCGCCTGTACATCAACCGCGGGCTCGGCCATCTCCTCCAGGTGCGCTTCAACGTGCGCCCGGAGATCACGGCGTTCACGCTCCGGCCTACCGCTGCCTGACCGGTCCCTTCGTGAACACCCGAGGGCAGGCACAAGGCCTGCCCCTACGGTTGCGTTCGCGTGGCTATGGATTCCGACTTTTCCGCTTGGGGGTTCTCCGGATCGGATGCCCACTGGGCAGGATTGTCGGCGATGTATTGCCGGATGCGGTGGAGGGATTCGTCGTTGCGGATGATGTGCTCGTAATAGTTGCGCTGCCACAGTCGCCCGCGGAAGCACGGCCAGCCGGACTGTTTGACGCGCTGAATGTACAAGTCCGTGGTCAATGACTTGAAGGCACCCACGATGTCGCCCAGAACCCGTTTCACGCGCACGGTCGGAATTTCCAGATTCCCCCTGGGGTGTGTAGGGGCAACCCTTGTGGTTGCCCCCGGGACTGGCGCATCCGCTGCCTCCGTGGCCACCCGGAGGGCAGGCACAAGGCCTGCCCCTACGTCTGCGTTGGAGGGCGAGGAGATCGAATGAGCGATGATGCCGTGGAGGTGATTCGGCATGACGCAGAATGCGTCCAGCTCGACGGCAGGAAACCGGACCGACAATTGATTCCATTCCGCCAGGATGAGCCGGCCTGCATCGTTCAGGTGCACTTCATCGCCGATCACATCGCCGAACAGGCACGCCCGATCCTGCACGCAAACGGTGACGAAGTACGCACCGGTCTGCGAATAGTCGTAGCCCTTCAGACGAAGGGGCCGGCGATAGCGTCTGAGTGTCAAGCGGGGGCGCTCGAGATGTCTACAGGCTCTCCCGCTGCGGCTCCCGCAGCGGGATGACCTTCCTGGCCAGATCCAGCTCCCAGGGGTTGTCCCAGCGGCCGGTGGCGTAGCGCCAGCCGGCGAGGGTGCGGAGGGTGGCCTTGCCCCAGCGCGGGGTGGACCAGTCCTGGGCGGTGGGGAAGCGGCAGGCGAGGACCTTCGCGAAGCCCTGGACGCGGCTCCGGATCTTCGGCGAGAGCCAGGGCGCGTCCTGGTGACAGACGTAGGAGATCCACTTCGGCTCGGTCCATTCCTCGGGCGTCGTGGGCAGGTCCGGGCCTTCGGGGCCGTAGCGCTTCAGGACGGGCAGGTCGGACTTCTTCCGGGCTGGATCGCGCTGCGGCGTGGGGCTGTAGAAGTAGAGGATCACCTCGGAGGCGGGGTGGACCTCCTTGACCTTGCGGATGAAGCGGAGCGTCTTCTCGACTTCGCCCTCGGGGTCCTCGGGGCCTCCCAGGACGAAGGAGAGCTCCGGGATCACTCCGTATTCGCGGCAGCGGCGGACCATCTCGAAGGTCTGCTCGACGCTGGTCCCCTTCTTCATGCGCTTCAGGACCTCGTCGCTCCCGGCCTCGGCTCCCACGTAGACCATGGAGAGGCCGCTCCGGCGGATCAGCTCCCAGGTCGAAGCCGAGAAGCCGGCGAGGGTGTCGGTCCTCGCGTAGGCCCAGAAGCGCAGGCCGGAGCGGGCCATCACTTCGAGCGCGGGAACGCTCGTGTCTTCCTTGTCGAAGAAATTGTGATCGTAGAGCTGCACCGAGTCGGCGCCGTAGCCGCGGAGCGAGGCGAGCGCCGCCTCCATCCGCGCCGGACCCTGCAGGCGGGTCAGACCGTTGAACATGGAGACCACGCCGCAGAAGGTGCAGCGGTAGCGGCAGCCGATCGCCGCCTGGTGCACTCCCGTGCGCTTGCCGAGGAAGCTCGGCCGGAAGTAGGTGTCGACGTCTCCGATCCGCTCGTAGGGATAGAGCGGGTACTCGTCCGGCGGCCGGAAGGGGCGCTCCGGGTTGTGGACGATGGTCCCGTCCTCTTTCCAGGTGAGTCCGCGGACGTCCGGCAGCGGCTTTCCTTCCAGCAGCTCCAGGATCGTGTCCTCGCCCTGGCCGCGGACGGCGTAGTCCACGTAGGGGGCGTTGACGGCCGAGTCCGGGTAGAGGGTGGGGAAGTAGCCGCCCCAGGCGATGGGCACCTCGGGATGCCGGGCGCGCGCGATCGCGGAGAGCTCGATGGCCGGCGCGACCTGCGGGCCGGGCATGACCGTGACCCCGACGAGGGCGGTGGGCTTCTCGTCCAGGAGGCGCAGGAGGGTGCCGGCCGGGTCCGGGTCCACGTTGCCGTCCACGATGTGCCAGTCGTAGCGGTCGAGGACGGCCCCCAGGGCGAGGAGGGACAGCGGCAGGCGCACGCTCCGGGGCGAGCACATGCGCGGATTCACCAGGATGACCCGTTCCATGAGCTCCATCCTAACGGCGGACGGCGTAGATCGTCATCACTTCGTTGCCGAAATCGCGACGGACGGACGGCTCGATCCGCAATCCATGGGTCTCCAGCGCCTTCAGCATGCCCTCGGGATCGCCGTCCGTCGAGAGGAGGATCAGCGCCCGGCCGTCCTCGGTGAGAGCGCCGGGGAGGCCCGCGGCGAAGCGCTCCAGCACGTCCGGGCTGCGCCAGGCGAGATCGAAAAGGCCTTTGGGCTCGCCGCGGAAGAACGGCGGATTGAAGAGGATGAGGTCGAAGCGCTCGCCCTCCACCGGGCCGAACAGGTCGCCCTGGCGGACTTCGATCCGGTCCTCCAGGCGGTTGAGGAGGGCGTTGATCCGGACGCAGCGCACGGCCTCGGGGTTCAGATCGACGGCCACGACGCGCCAGCCGCGGCGGGCGAGGAAGATGGCTCCGACCCCCGTGCCGGTGCCCATGTCCAGGGCTCGATGGGTGGACGGCTCGGCGAGTGGAGACTCTGCCACGGTCCGGGCGAGCAGCTCGCCGCTGCGGAAGACGACCGGATTGAGCACGTCCGGCAGGGAGAGCAGGGTCACGCCGTCGATCCTTTCGAGCGCCGGCTTGCGGACCCGGGGGAGGAGGAACGGCCGCTTCAGGTAAAGCCAGGCAAAGGCCGCTGTTCTCAAAAAACGGCGCTTCATGCCGGCCGGCTCCGTACGAAGGTCTCGACCCGGCGGGCTCCGGCCCGCAGCTCGCGCAGGTAGGCGAGGCGGTAGCGCCAGTCCCTCCTCAGGCTCTGGACGAGGAGGGGGCCGGCGCCGTGCGGGAAGGCGTAGCGGGGGCCGTCCGCGAAGAGCCGGTCGTGCAGCCTCTTGAGCACCAGGTTGCCGAGGTAGCCGCGCCAGAAGTAGCGGCTGCGGTGGCACATGCGCACCAGGGCGCGCCGGCCCAGCCATTCGGCCGAGCGCCGCGACAGGGTGATGCCGCGGAAGCGGGCCAGCTCGCCGCTGCGGTAGAGGTGGAGCAGCTCGACCTTCCAGCCGGCCTCGACCACGGCGCGGGTCGCGAGATCGCCGGTGTCGTGGCGCACCCAGCGGTGCTCGGGCACGGCCGGGTCGGGGTGCTCGATGGCCGGGAAGAAGCCGTCCGGCAGGCTCTTCAGGGCCTCGCGGTAGGCCGCGACCTTCATGACCACGGCGAAGGTGCCATGGCTGACGATCTGGTCGCGCGAGGCGCAGGAGACTGCTCCCACGTCCGGCCGTTTCAGCTCCTCCCGCACGCGCGGCCAGAGATCGGGCGCGATCCAGAAGACGTCGGTGTCCACGAACGCGAGGTAGGGGGTCTCGACCCGGGCCAGGGCGTCGTTGTAGGCCTCGTGGAAGTCGCGCCGGGAAGGCGCCCTTCGGAGGACGTCGGCGCCGGGGAGCCAGCGCGGGTCCACCACGTGCTCGTCGGAGTCCTGGAAGACCTCGATCGCCGCCTCGTCCGCCGGGAAGGAGCGGCGGATGCAGGCGTGCCAGAGCCGCGCGAGGTCGGGATAGATCGTACTGGTGAAGACGGTGACGAGCTTGGCGGACGGAGAGCGGAGCGAGGACGGAGCGCAACTGTCTGAGCCCGAAGGGCGAGTTTGAGCACCGCCCGCAGCCCGCCCTCCGTCCGCCAAGCTCGTCACCGTCTCCACGCCTCGGGGCGCAGCGCGGGCAGGGCGAAGTCGAGGCCCTCGTGGGCGGCGAGGCGCAGGATCGCCTGGTCCGAGCGGTCGAAGTAGGCGGCGAGGACGTCCTTGAGGTGGACGTCCAGCACCTGTCCCAGCTCCCGGCGGACGGCTTCGGCGGTCACGCTCCCACCGAGCGGCTCGCCGTCCGGGCCGGGCGCGAAGGGCTCGTGGAACAGCGCCTGGTAGAGGGCGCCGAGGAGCGCGTTGTCGTAGGCGCCCATCGCGAAGTAGCGTTTGCGGGAGACCAGCTCCTCGAAGCCGCGCAGGTCCATGAGATGCCCGAAGACCTCGCGCGAGGCGCGGATCACCGTCGTGCCGTGGAAGTCGGCGATCCGTTCCTCGGCGTCCTCGGGATCGGCGTAGACGATCTGCCGCCCCTGTTCGCGCAGGCGCCGCGCGGCCACGTCCCCGGGCTGGCGGTTGACGGTGTTGCGGGCATTGTCGAGGTTCTCGTAGGCCGGGGCGAAGACCGGCTTCGGCAGGGCGCGGTAGGTGTCCGCGCGGCAGAGGAGCGCATAGACGCCGGGCTCGTCGCCGCGCCGGAGGAGGGAGGCCGCGGCCACCTTCGGGTCGGCGAAGCAGGCGAGCCAGGTCGCGGCCCAGTCCGCGTCGAGGAAGAAGAGATCGGCGTCGAGGAGGAACAGGTAGTCCGATTCGAGCGCCAGCGCGGCGTCGTAGAACTCCAGGAAGTCGCGCACGCCCGGTCCGGGGGCGTCCAGCACAGCGCCGGGGAACCAGGCGGGATCGAACTCGTCCATGTGGGCGTCGCGGAAGATCACCACCTCGGCCTGGTGGCCGGCCCGCTCCAGGGCGGGGACGAGGTCGCGGGCCACAAAGCGGTACCAGAGGCGGGCGAGGTCCGGGTAGCGGTGCGGGCTGGCGACGAGGATGCGCGGCATCGAGGGATCGCCAGGGGTCAGGGGTGGTCGGTGCGCGGGCGGTAGCGCCCGGTCCGGTCGAAGCCGCTCTCCCAGACGCCGTCCTTCCAGGTGCCGCCGAGGAAGACGCCGCCCCAGAACGTGCCGCCGCGGAACTCGCCGGAGCGGAAGACCACGCCCATGAGCGCGCCCGACTCCACCACGCCGCCGTCCCACTCGCACTCCAGGAGCACGGCGCCGCGGCAGACGGTGCCAGGGCCGAAGGCCTCCTTGTAGTAGAACTCGCCTTTTCCGAGGATGCGCGGGGCGCGCACGTCGCGCCCGTCGTGGTCATCGTGATCGTTCATTCGGAGCGGAATCTTACCAGTTGCCGTGCTAGCTTTTCCCGGATGCTTTCTCTGAACCGGACCGAGATCCGAGCGCTCGCCATGCGGCGCTCGGGCCATCACGCGGTCCTCAACTGGATCCTCCGGCAGGTCCGCGGGCCGGGGCTGTTCCTGAACGACTGCCGGCTCGACGCGGACGGGAACGTGGCCGGCAACCGCTTCAGCCGGACCGTGAACCCGGCGGGCGAGGGCGCGCCCAACGACCTCTACCTCTGCAACTTCGAGGACCTCGGCGTCGACGAGCTCGCCGCGCTCCTGGGCCGGGCGCGGAGCCGCGGCCGGAGCGAGCGCGTGCTCCACCTGCTGGTGGTCCGCGATCCGTTCAACTGGGTGGCGAGCCGTCTCAAGGCCGAGCCCGGCCTGCCGCTCGCGGGGCTGGTGGAGCGCTGGAAGGGGCACGTGCGCGAGTGCCTGGGGCGTACCCGGACCTTCCCGGACGTGGTGCCGGCCGACTTCCGCCGCTGGGTGGCCGACGACGAATACCGGCGCACTCTGGCGACCGCGCTCGGGCTCGACTTCGACGACCGCGGCTTCCGCGAGGTCGAGCTGCCGGGGCTGTCCAGCTTCGACACGGACCGGGTGCTGGAGGACAACTCGGTGGTGCTGGAGCGCTGGCGGGGCTTCCGCGACGACGAGGCCTTCCGCGCCGCGCTCGACTCCGAGGTGATCGAGCTGGCGGAGGCCTTCTTCGGCTTCAACCCTCTCCGGGGTGGAAAGGCCGGGGGCGCTTGAGCGCGCCCCCGGCCGCACGTCAATTCGAGACCGGCGGACAGCCGGAGTTGGCCTGGTTCTGCCAGGTCGCGAGCTTCATCGACCAGACGAAGTCGGTGGAGATGGACGGCCCATTGGTGTTGAGGCCCCCGCTGGCCGTGCCGTAGAGGGAGGGCTGGAAGTCGCCGATGAAGCCGGTCGTGCACGGGCTGTTGGTGCATACCGGCAGCCGGTAGACCCTGGGCTTGTTCGTCGGCTTCGAGGAGGTCGGGCAGTTCGTCACCGGGCCGATGCCGGCGTTGTAGTGGCAGGAGATGCACGACGAGGTGGGGTTCTGGGCCCCGCCGAGCACGCTCTGGGTCGAGCCGAAGTCGGTCTCGATGTGGTTGTTGGCCAGCATCGTGTTCGTGCCGTTGAGCACCGGGATCACCTGGACGCCGACGAGCTTGAAGTTGGCGAACGGGGTGCCCTGGAGCATGGGCTGCACGATGGCGTTCAGCGCGCTCGCCGCCTGGGACACGGGGTCGCTGGGCAGCGGGCCCGAGGGCGGCAGCGGCCCCTGGGTGCAGGGCGCGTTGGTGTACGAGGGGAAGCAGGTCGTCTGGCCGGCCGGGTAGAAGGTCTGCTGGCCGGTCACGATCGGCGTGAGGGTCGGGTTGTTGACGTACTCGAACGTCATCCAGAGCCAGTGCGACTTGGGGAACACCTTCCACAGCACGTGGAACCCGGTCATGCCGCCGGTCCCCGTGGCCGCGCTGCAGTCGTCGGTGGTGCAGATCGGCCGCAGGAAGAGGCCCAGGCTGTTGGAGCTGATCTCCGCCGCGGTCGGCAGGTACCAGGAGGACTTGACCTCGAACGCGGTGGGGGGGAAGTCGATCGGCGTCTGGCCCGGCGGGAGGCCGGAGCTGCCCGGGTTCTTCGCCTTGTAGAACGCGACCTGCTGGTCCAGGTTGTAGAGCGATTGCTGGGGAGTCTGGAGGAAGGTGACCACGTCGGGGTTGAGCTTCACCTCGTAGAGGATGACCGACTGGTTCTGCTGGGTGTTGTTCTTGTCCGGCAGCACGAACCCGGTCGCCTGGGTGTTCTCCGACAGGTCGTCGACGGTGTCCGTGTCGGTGTTCGGGTTGACGCTCCGCAGGGTGTGCGTGGTGGCGCCGCCGACGGTGCAGGAGCCCGGCGTGCCGCCGTTCGAGCAGTAGACCTCGGTCGATTCGAGCCAGGTCTCCCAGACGACCGGGTTCGTGCCCTGCTGGCCGAACGCCACGCCGGGGTTCGCGGTCATGGTCGGGGTGGTCCCCTGCGCCGCCCAGTTGAGGGCGATGAAGGTGCACCAGGCGGCTTCGGACAGCTTGTTGTAGTCGGAGATGAACTGGGTGGTCCCGCCCGAGGTCGTGGTGATGGCCGTGGCGATGGTGCCGAGGTTCGGCGGCTGGTTCAGGTTGCAGAGCGTCAGCCCCGTGGGGGCGGCGGGGGCGGCGGTTGATTGGGCCGGCTTCTGCTCGTCGGCCGACGGGGTCTTCGCGGCGAGGACCAGGAACAGGACCATACATGCGAGCAGAACGCCTCCTACCCTCCAGAGCCTTTTCGATTCAGACATTCGTCCTCCTCTCCTTGGAACGTGGCGGAGCGCGGCCAGGGGAGGCTCCTCCGGCCGCGGGGAATCAACATCTTTCCAGGTGGAGATAAGCTAGAGTTCATAGCATCCCTTGTCAATCATGCGGCCACCCCGAGTCTCCATCCTGACGCCCGCCTACAACCGGGCCGACCTGCTGCCGCAGACGATCGCGAGCGTGCTGGCCCAGACCTTCCCCGATTTCGAGATGATCGTGGTGGACGACGGCTCGACCGACGGCACCCGCGGCGTGGTCGAGGGCTGCGGCGATCCGCGCGTGGTCTACGCCGGCCTGCCGCACCTGGGGAACCTGTCGAAGCTGCGCAACGCGGGCGTTGAAAAGGCGCGCGGGGAGCTGGTCGCGTTCCTCGATTCCGACGACCTCTGGCACGAGGACAAGCTCCGCGCCCAGGTCGAGCTGCTCGACCGCCATCCCGAGGCCGGCTGGTCGTTCTGCGGCTATGAATCGTTCGACGAGAACGGGCCGCTGCGCCGCAATGTGTACGGCGAGGAAGAGGAGGAGTTCCTCCTCGACTGGATCTTTCCGACCGTGATCCGCGGCAGGATGACGATCTACACCTCGACGGTCGTCGCGCGCCGCTCGCTGCTCGCGGAGGCCGGGCCGTTCAACGAGGCGTTCCTGATCGCCGACTTCGAGCTCTTCACCCGGCTCGCGTTCCTGGGCAGGGCGGCGGTCCTGCGCCGGCCGCTGACCCGCATCCGCAAGCACGCGGGCAACTGCTCGTCCGACCTGGCGCGGGGGATCGACGGCTTCCGCGATGCGATCCACAGCGTGGAGAGCTTCCACGCCCGCGGCGCCATCTCGCGCGAGCTGCGCACCGAGATGCTCCTCAAGTACCGCTTCCGGCTCGGCAAGTACCTCCTGACCCGCGGCCGGCCCGCGGAGGCCCGCCGCGAGCTCCTCGCCTGTCTGCGTCTCCGCCCCTGGTTCCTGCCGGGCTGGACCCGCTATGCCCGCTCGTTCCTGACGAAATGATGCTGGAGGCCTGGTACCAGCCGATGGGGCTCCGCCTGCGGGTCGAGAGCGACCGGGCCGAGCTGCTCGCCCTGGCCGAGGAGACGTTCCGCGGCTTCGGACCTGCTCCCGGGGGGGCGGATCCCGACCTCGCCTTCATCCTGGAGAGCGGTCCCGCGGGGGGCGTGCTCGGCGAGCCGCGCTTCGACCCGGTGAGCCGGAGGCAGATGGCCGGGTCCGCGGCGGAGCTGGCGGTGGAGGGGAGCGTCGCCCGGGGCCGGTTCTCGCCCGCGGCGTGGCAGAGCCCGGCGTTCCTGCGCCTCCACTTCCTGGAGCTCGCGCTCTACCTCCTGCTCCCCGGCCGCGGGTTCCTGGGCGTGCACGCCTCGGCCTGCGTCCGCCACGGCCGGGCCGCGCTGCTGCGCGCTCCGGGCGGCGGCGGCAAAACCACGCTCGCCTATGCCGCGGCCCGCGGCCGTTTCCAGGCGCTCGCCGAGGACGTGGTCTGGATCGCGCCCGACGGCGGAGTCTGGTGGGGGATGCCCTGGCGCTTCCGCCTGCGTCCGGATGCCGCGCGGCTCTTCCCCGAGCTGGCCGGCCGGCGTATCGACGGACCCAAGCTGGACGTGGACATCGCGAACGCCACGCCGAGCGCACTGCCCGGTCCCGTGGTCCTGCTCCGGCGGAGCCCCGAGATCTCCCGCTTGGAGCCCATCGGGCCGGACGAGGCTCTGGCCCGCTGGGAGGAGGGCAGGGGCGGCAACGAGGGCGAGACCCCAGGCTATGCCGCCCGCATCGGTTCGCTGCTCGCCGAGGGGGCCTACGCGCTGGAGGTCGGGGACGGCCCCGGCGGTCTCGACGCTGCGCTGGACTGTCTGGACGAGGCCCTCTCGGCAGCCAGCCGCAGGAACCCTTCGAGCGCCGCGACCGGTCCTTCCCAGGTGTAGCGGCCCGCCCATTCGCGGCCCGCGGCCGAGAGCCGGCGCCGCGCCTCGAAATCCTTCAGAAGAGAGCGCACGGTCGCGAGCCAGAGGCCGGGCTCGTCGAGCGGCAGGAGCGGGCTCCCGTCGGGCACCGCGCCGCGGATGCCCGGCACGTCCGAGCTGACGAAGGGGAGCCCGGCCGCCTGCGCTTCGAGGAGGGTGAAGCAGAAGCTCTCGCAGGAGCTGGGATGGACCAGCAGGTCGGCCTGGCGCATCTCCTCCCAGACCTGCTCCTGGCCGACCGCGCCGGCGAAGCTCACGCGCTCCGTGGCCTCGCGCTCTAAGGCTTCCCGCAGCGGACCGTCGCCGACGAAGCGCAGCTCGGCCTCGGGGTCATTCATGCGGCGGAACAGGGCGAGCAGCTCGGTCACCCCCTTGTTCGGCTCCAGGCGGCCGACGGAGAGGAGCCGCCGGCCGCGCTCGCGCACGGTGTAGGGGGCGGCGAGCAGCGCGTCGGGCACGCCGGGCAGGAGCTCGCCGTCCATGGGGAAGTCGGCGACCTCCCGGTTCTTCTGCGCGGTCAGGGGATTGACCAGGCGCACGGTCGAGAGGTCGCGCTCCAGCCAGCTCCGCCCGCCGCCCGAGTAGTAGGAGACGTGCCCGCGGCCCTCGCTCCGCCGCCAGGCGGAGAAGCGGGCCGTGTCCGGAGCGAAGAGGGTGAACGTGGCGTCGTGCTCCGCCATCAGCCGGCGGGCTTGCGGGTGCTCCCGGCAGGCGTCATGGAAGGCGCTGGAGAGCTGATCGCGCGAATCGCATGGCTCGCAAGGCACCCGCAGCCAGGTCACGGGCAGGGATGAGAGATCCGGCGCGAGCTCCCCGAACCGCGGCGCCACCAGGGTGACCCGGTGGCCGCGGCGGGCGAGCCCCGAGCCCAGGCAGGCGGCCCTCGTCTCCAGGCCGCCGCGCAGGAGGCCGAGGGTCGAGAGGAGGATGCCGACGTCCATCCCGGGCGATCGTAGCACGCGGCACGGACGGACACGGACGAGCACGGACGGACACCGACACCGGAGACCGGAGAGGCACTGTCCGTGATGGTCCGTGTTCGTCCGTGTCAGTCCGTGTTCCCGCTCTTCCCTCTGCTACGCTCCCGCCGTGCCGCCCCTTCCGGAAGAAGCCTTCGTCACCTTCGCGGATGCCCGGTTCCTGCCGCTCTGCGAGGTCCTGGTGCGCGGGCTGGAGCGCTTCTCCAGCCGCCCCGTGATGGTCTACGGCATCGATACGGACGTGGTCTTCGACGCGCCCAACCTGATCAAGCGGAGGATCGACAGCGGCGGGCGGTTCGTCTACTACCTGAAGCTGCGGTTGCTGCTGGAGTGCGGGCTCGAGCGCGGTGTCTTCCTCGACGCCGACAACGTGCCGAACCGCGGCATCGACCGCCTGTTCGACGCCTGCGGCGAGGCGGGCGATCACCCGATTCTGCCGCGCCACCCGAGCGACCTGGGCGCGCACCTGCACCGGGAGCTGATGGCGGAGCTGGGGGTCGAGCGCAAGTCCATGCCCTACGTGCACTCCTGCTGCCTCGCCTTCAACGGCCGCAGCCGCCCGTTCCTGGAGGAGTGCTACCGGATCGCCCAGGACCTGGAGCGGCGCGGGACCATTCCGCTCGCCTACGACGAGAGCATTGTCAACGTCCTGCTCTGGCGCGCCGGGGCCACCCGCCACCTGGAGAGCTGCAACATCCACCACGGCTTCTGCGAGGGCTACCTGGACGGGAGCTTCCGGGACGACCCGGAGTTCCAGCGCCGCTACGGCGCCCACCCCTTCCGCTTCGACTCCTTCCACTACTGCAAGGACCCGGCGCGGGCGGCGTGGATGCTGGAGAGCCTGGCCGGGCGGGCTTCCTGCTCCTGAGGGGGCAGCCCCATACGCGCTAATTCACCAACGCCGGTGGTAGGCAGGTGGGAGCGCCTCCGCGGGAGGCGCAGGCG